>Ga0160427_10001052_pt1 | contig 16925 bp, 15 predicted proteins | sample SolpanmetagenomL_FD_108194 | JGI IMG/M metagenome (GOLD analysis project Ga0160427, IMG submission 108194) | Solar panel surface microbial communities from Lawrence Berkeley National Laboratory, California, USA - L | ecosystem: Engineered > Built environment > Solar panel > Unclassified ...
TCCCTTTGACCTCTTTCTTGATGCTCGTCGGAGGATCCCAGTTCATTTGCCTGCCTCCGTGTCAGTCTCGCCGATGAGCGTGACCGCGCGTGCACCGTAGCCTGCGTGCCAGATCCGAGTCACCGAGGTGCCGACGATGATGAAGTTCAGTCCGTGTTCCTGGGCTTCTTTCTGCTTCAGGTGTTTGCGCCAGCTGCGCAGATCCATCGAGGAAGGCGAAGGAACGGGCTCAGGGTGGGTGTGCCATTCACCGATGTATGTCCGGGTCTGACCACTGGCGAGCCACATCAGGTTCAGCAGGTCCTGATGCCCGTCGACGCTTCGGTGAAACCGGGTGCGCGTGCGCCGATCTCCAGACTGCGGCGTGGTCAGCCGGTCGAGCACGGTCTCACCCTGCGGACGCTCATGGCCGATCAGGATACCGCCCGCTTCCGTCGCCTCCGGGTCGATCTGGGAGAAGGCCCACATGGTCTGGAGTACGTCTCGCCGGACTTCGAGCAGCCGCCCGGCACCCGTTCGGAACAGCAGCGTCACGGCGCTCCACCGCACAGTGGGCATTCCGGATTGTCATACGGTTCGCCTTTACGCAATGAACTCCGCCTTTTCGAGTACCGCGGGGAGAGCTGATATCCCGCCTCTTTGAACGCTGTGGCGTCTCCCTTCCAGGATTTCAGCAGGTTCTGGTCGAGGGTTCCACGGAGGACGGCGATCGCCGTGCGGGCCGCCTCCTCAGCCGTCTTGATGGCATCGAGGTCCGAGTAGGGCGTGTGGAACGTGCCGCATCCGAGTTCGTCGTGGCCGATGTGCTGGTAGGGCGCGCCGAAGGAAGCTGCGTTCGCCATGGGAGCGAGGGGGGAAGAGTAGAGGCAGCGTGGACAGCCGGGCCGGCCCGGAAGCACCGTGATGTGGTGTCCTCCCAGTCCCAGCGCTTCCAGCCAGAGCAGAAGAAGCGGTGGGCGCCCGGAGACGGGGACGCCTCGCAGAGCATGGGCGAGCATCAGCTGATGCGTCGCGTCACCTGTCGCGTCGATCACCAGGTCAAACTTCTCCAGCAGGATGTCCCCCTGCCCGAGCGCCAGCTCGGTCCGTCTGTGGACGGCAGTCAGGTCGAGATACGGATAGCGCTCGTGCAGGGCTGTTTCCAGGCCTGTCACCTTGGGTTTCCCGACGAAGCGTCGGCCCAGGGCGTGGCGGTACGTGTTGTCGATCGTGAACGTGTCCGGATCCACCACGGTCAGGTGGCCCACGCCGGCAGCGGCCAGCATAGGCGCGATGTTGCCGCCGAGAGCGCCACACCCCAGCAGCAGGACACGGCGCTCAAGCAGAGCGTCGCTGCTGCCACCCCGTGGCATGAGAATCGCCGGATCCTGCCGGATCACGAAGAGCGGTGAGCATTCCACGTTCCAGAGATCGCTGCCTGAAGAAAGGACATGTCTGCGGCGCATCCGTCTGAGCTGCAGACCGACCAGGCTGAAGCGGTGCTGCCGGGACCGCTTCGGCCTGGGAATTCCGAGGATCAGGAGGTCTGCCGCCCCTTTTCTGTCTTCCAGAAGCTGGTCCAGGAGGATCAGATTTTCCGGCGACAGCGAAGCGCGGACGATGTCGCGCAGGTGTGCTGGCGTCCACGGCCGTCTGAAGGGAGGAGTGATGAGCGGGGAAACTTCCAGGGGCAGATACAGTGCCGAGGCGCTCGGGCGTCCCATCTTCACGGTCTGGTGGCGGTTGAAGGCATTGGGACCGAAGGTTCCCTGAATCTCGCCGACCGCCTGGTAGGGTTCGGGTGGTGTGCCGGCAGTCTGACGCCGGAGCAGTCGCTTTCCGTTCCTGTCTGTCCTGATTTCATCTGAAACCCGCCAGGCGTCCAGAACGCGGCAGTGCTCATCAGGGCTGAAATAGGAGAAGATCGCCGCTGTTCTCGATTTCGATTTCGGGCCGACCGGGGGCATCCAGTACAGTGGGAATTCGTCGAGAATCTCGTGGTTGTCTGGTGCGGTCCAGGCCTCCTCCAGGGTCGTCATGGCCCGACCAAGGGCGTCCAGGATGACGTCCACGGGGGTCTCCGGGTCGAACGCCTGATCACGTGTCGGGACGTAGCAGATGTCTCTGTCGTATCCGACATGTGCGGTGACAGTGTCCGCGAGTCCTTGTTCATCTCCTGCGAGCTGGAGATAGGGCAGGTGCGACGGGAATGCAGGGGTGAGGCCGATCCGGAGGATGACGGCATTGCCGGCAATGACGGCTGTTCCGGTCAGGCAGGCGACGATGCCACGGCGCTGAGCCCAGGAGAGACTCTGGACCTGACTGGTGACCTCGACCTGGGAAAGAGTACTGGTCTGGCCGGCCTCGTCAAGCCAGAGGAGCAGCTGGCTGCGAACCGGCACAGTCTGAGTCACCCCGAGATCGACGGAGTCAGGATCGCTGCGACCCGCTTCAGGGAATCCCTGGCTCCCTCGTCCTTCTGATCTTCTCCGTCCGGGAAGCCCTCGAACTGTCTCTGCAGGATCTCGCAGGCCTCGGTGTTCTTCTCGGCCTGTTCCGCGTTCCGCAGGGCGTCGCGCAGGTCCGTCAGACGGTCCTCGAAGAGCTCCATATTGCGGTTGGTCATGCGCGCGAACACGTCTGTGTAGGGCGTGAACGGCACGTACATCACGAGTCGACGTCCGGCCTGATCATCCTTGTCCCCCAGCTGGCCATTCCGGAAATTGGAAAGGAGATTCTGAACGAAGTTCTGGAGGGCGGCTCGGTCGTTCGTGGTGCCATACAGCTCCCGTCCGTGGGGAGTAAAGAGCGTCAAGCCTGCGATGGTGAGGCCCACGCCGACCGGAGAAGCGTGACTGGTCGCAGAGCGGTATTTGTCGTCTCGCCAGCGCTTGAGGGCACGGATCACGCGTTTGAACTGCTGCCGTTCTTCATCGATGGGAAACGCCGACTTGATGCGCCGGGCCAGTTCACTGGGATCGTTGAGCTGCCATTCAGGATAAGTGGAGAACTCCTTCCCCCGTGCCAGCGGAAGCGGGATCCCCGTCCGTTTCTCCAGGTCTGCGTAGATGGCGAGGTCGACATGGCAGCCGTCGCCGAACGTGATGGTGACGCAAGGGGTCTTGATTGCGACGACGCCTTCGGACAGCTTCAGCTCGAGGGCGTCGCGGACCAGCCGTTTCAGTTTGATCGCCCCTGCGCCGTCCGCGTACTCGCCCCGGGTGGAACTGACGTTGAAGACGGCACCGACGTCAATGTCGTAATCAAGCTGCGCGTGGATCGGCCGAATTCCTGTCCTCAGGCTGTAACTCCCCTGATCAAACTTCTCAAAGGTCGGCGCGGATTCGCTCCTGTCCTCGTAGAGCTCTTTCAGTCCTTTTCGGAGGGCAGTCAGCACCTGTTCGCGCCTCTCACGAAGGATCGGCTCTTCTTCCGTGGTTCCGAGCCGGATTTCCTTGTCGAACTCGTAGAACTGCTTCTGGACATTCGCCATTCCTACCCCCGGGAGTACGAGAACATGTTTCGAACGTATATCTTTTAGCATAACGGCCAAAACTATATTTGTAAAGAACAGAATGGTCGGGGTTCAGGTGGTTTACCTTTCGGCCGCAGCCCATAGCCATTCATCCCTCAGCACCTCCACTCATCAGATGCACTGTTGCTTTTGCTGACGGCGAGCTACCTGGTGACCAGTCGTCCGACGATGACGACGGCAGCCCCCGGACAGCCTGGGGTATAAGAGCTCAGCTGAGGTGTGGTCATGCGGGTTGGCTTCATCGCAGGCGTTTTCAGCCAGCGTTTTCCTCACCTCACGGAGACAACTTCCCCCAGGCAGGCGGAAGTTGTCCGTGAGCTTCCAGCAGTAACAGCAGCGGTTCGACCAACAGGTCTATATGTGCTGGCACATCGTCCAAAGTGTCCGCAGTGAAGGAGAGAAGACGCCTGACATCTTTTGCTGAATTCTCGGGCAGGAGGGGCAAGGCAGCGGACAGTTGCAACAGTCGTTTAGCCCCTGGATGGGTGATGCGGTTGAGAGCGAACAGGATGTCGAAATAGCTGGCGAGCAGGTTAGACAAAGCCTCGTTTATGGCCACGATATCCCCGCGGGAGAGGGCGAGAGCAACCCGGTGAGGATGGCTGTGAATGGCCCCTTGAAGTTGAGGGACGTTCAGCGCGATGATCGCTTCCGCCAGAGCATCCGGGTAAGGACGGGAGGCCCGCTACTGTAACCGGGCGAACTACCCGTCCCGGTCGAAGAGGATGCGGGACGTCAGCAGGTTGTGCCAGACCGCCGTGGAGTTGCCCTGCCGTGCCTCGAACTTGTCGAGCAGCCACGTGACGTGATCTTCGAACGAGGCAGCTGGCCGGAAGATCGCGTCGACCTGCACGCCGCTGTTCCGCTCGACCCAGACGTCACTTTCCTCCGCGAAGTGGTTACCTACCTCCATACGGGTGGCCCGCCGCCGAATCAGGGCGCGCCGGGCCGTCAGGGGAACAGGCTCACGGCTGTAGACGTAGAGGTCGATGTCGGAGTGTGTGTCCTGGTTCCCGACCACCCGTGAGCCACTGTGCACCAGTGTCAGAACCTCAGGAAGGGCGGCATACTCGTCCGTGAGTTCTTTGAGGATGGCGTCGATCACTCCGTCAGTGTAGAAGGGGGTGGTTAAAGAAAGCTGCTCCCAAACGCAAAGTGAAAGTCTTTTCAAGCTAGACCGGGCGTCTTTCTTTTGGTTCAACCTTCGCTCTGCAATGGGCGAAGCAAGGTAAAGCCAAAGGTTGCTCCATGGGTCGGCGCACTTTCGGCAAAAACCCGGCCACCATGTTTCAGGATGATTCTCCGTACGGTCGCTAATCCCACGCCGATTCCTACGAATTCATTCTGGCTATGCAGACGTTGAAACAGACCGAACAGCTTCTGAGCATGTTGTGGATCAAACCCTACGCCGTTGTCCCGAACATAGATCACCCATTCGTCGGTCTCTTCGCTGGCCCAGATCTCTACCTTGGACACTTCACGGGTGCCCGAGTACTTCACCGCGTTGCTGATCAGGTTGGTCACCACCTGTTGCAGCAGGCCGGCGTCGCCCCTGATCTGCGGGAGCCTTCCCAGGTGCCAGTCGATCGGTTGACCAGGAAATTCCAGAGCCACATCGCGTTGCGCCTGGGCGACCAGCGCTTCGAGAAGTACCTCCTCATGCCGGACGCTGTTCTGACCGGCCCGGGATAAGGCCAGCATGCCATCAACCAGGGTGGACATTCGCAGGGCACCCTGCTGCACCACCTCCAGATGGTGCAGCACCTTCTCGAGTTGTCCTTTGTCCAAGGCCCGCCTGGCCAGGTCGGCGAAGGCCATCACGTGTCGGATGGGGGTCCGGAGATCGTGCGAGGCGGAATGCGTGAACGCTTCGAGCTCCTCATTGGCCGCGCTGAGCGCTTCTGTTTTTGCATCGAGAAGGTCGCGTTGGATCTTCAGTTGCTGGATAGCTTCCGCGCGTTCCACCGCCAGACCCAGTCCTCGCGCCACTGCCCGGACGATCGCCTGCTTCCGCTCCGTCCACTGGCGGGTTTCTGGCAGCCCGACCAGCATCATGCTGCGTACCTCCCCCTCACTGAAGATGGGCAACAGCGCCACCCGGCCGTACCGTGAGGTCGTCTCCTGATACTCGGAGCTCAGTAGCAGATGATTGAAGAAGTGGGGTGTTTTAGACTGGACCACCATCGAAAAGCTCCGGGCCTCGCGGGGAACGTCTTTCTGAAGCTCGGTGATCACCTCTGGGGCAATGTCCTCTGACCAGGCCCTGGCCTTCCAGACCTCACCTTCCACCTCGTAATAGGCAACGCTCACGAAGTCCAGGGTGGCCCGGAGGGTTTGCGCCGCTTTCCTGGCCAGCGTGCGGACATCAGGTTCACTTCCGACCGCCTCGGTGAAGGCCGCGAAGGCGTCCAATCCGGTACGCTCACCTTCGAGCGCCTGCGTTTGCACAGAGCGTTCCAGGGCCAGCCCCAGGCTGCTGACCACGGTTTCCAGGACGTTCTTGTCGACGGTACTCCAGGTCCGCTGTTCGAACAACACGGCCACAAATACCCCGACGGTCTGACCCTGGCGAACCACTGGCAGAGAGGCCGCGGCGCGCAGATGCCGGGCCATGTCAGGGGGTGTGTCACCCCCCTGGTCGTAGAGGTCCTGGTAATACGGCCGCTGCGTAAGCCAGGCACGGTCCACAGTGGGTGTCGTGCCGACCGGTGGTCCAGCATCGACGAACGCCTGGAGTTCAGGGTTGCGGGAATCTCCTGTCTGGACCCGGTTGAGCCAGCGTGGGCCGTTCTGTTCGTAGTAGCGTGTGTATCCGTCCGGAATGAGAGACAGTACGACTTCCTGAGCACGCTTGACCAGCGTGTAGGGGTCCGACTGGATATTCAGGTCGTTGGTCAGCTGGGCGAATGCTTCCAGGGCCTTGCTGTGCGCTTCAAGCTCTGCATTCTGGATCTTGAGCTGTTGGGCTGAGGCAGCGCGCTCCATCGCCAGGTTCAGGCTGCGGCTCACCGCCCGCATCAGGCTCCGCTCGCGCTCCAGCCAGGCCCGGGCATGATACGTTCCGATCGCGAGCAACCGGACCGTTTCGCCGCGACGAATCGGAAAGAAGGCCACGGCGCCATACATTTTGCTGATCTCCAGGGAGTTGGCCTCGGCATTCCACCCGTCGATGAAGATGCCATCGGCAGAGCGGGCACCCTCGGCGTAGTTCGGTGCATTCAAGGGCACCCCTGTCCGGATATTGGCCACCACCTCGCCCGGCATGTCCTCAGACCACAGCCGAGCCTTCCACAAACCGTCCTCCTGCTCGTAATACGCCGTACTGACCTGCATGAGGTTCGCACGGATCACCTGCATGGCCTGCTGAGCGAGCACCAGCTCATCGGTCTCCAGGCCGACCGCTTCAGTGAACGCAGTGAATCCATCAAGGGCGACGGTCCGCTCCTGAACGAGGGCTTCTAAAGCATGAAATCGCCGCACCCGACCGATCGCCGCTGCACATTGAGCGGCCATGATCTTCAGAAAGCGTTGCTCTTCTGCGGGCAAGGTGACCTGTTCTTGCACCTCCAGCAGGATGGCCCCGAGCGGCTGATTCTCGAGAAACATGGGAATGACGATGGCCGCCGCCGATCCTGCCGTCTCAATGCGGTGTCCTGATGGAGAAGGCGGGAGAAGAGACGCTTTCTCCGTCTCGAAGCACAAAGGCTGACGTTGGTGAAAGGCAGCCATGACTGGACCACTGTCCTCCCACCACGCTGCCAGGGTGCTCAGCTGACCCGCTTCGGGGAAACCCCGGCTAGCCACCTGTTCAAGATCACCTTCAGCTTCCCTCACCACCAGCACGACTCCGGCCGTTCCTTTCATGGCTTCCAGCACCGATGTCAGGACGGTGCGGTAGATCTGGTCCGGCTGCTCGGCGGACACCAATGTTTCGAGCGCATTCTGAAGTTGCGTGGACAAAGACGCAGTGGCTGAGGCGGGCGACTCGCGCATAGGGCGCAGAATAGCTGGTTCGGACCGGCTTGACCTAAACGGCCAGGTTGACCGGGAAGCTGGAACGTCTCTGCCGTGTGACGCGTTGTGTTGCCTCAACTGGTTCTACAGCAGGGTGAGGCAGGGGTGGTCCGAACCTCAGACCACCGCTGCCGCGACCATTGACCATGTCTGAAGCGCTTTTCTCTGGTTGTTTCACCGAGTTGCGGCGAAAACGCCCGTCCGGGTGTGCTGTCGAAGGTTGTCGATTTGAGCGTGCAAGGTCAGGCATTCTGGCGCTCGTTTTTTCCGCTTGAATCCCTGCTGTTGTCTTGGGCAGAACAGCGCCCATGAGGACGCTTGCCCGCTGTCGCTTCTGACGCCGTGTGGGACGGTGCGATTGCAGAGCCAGGTTGTTGCATCGGGCCGCCCTGACCACCTGCTGGTGGTCGACCTTGACGAGGCTCAGGAACTCCCGGATTCCGGCCCAATCACTCCGGTGCTGGTCGGTGGCTATAACGCCAGGAAGGACTCGATCAGCTCAAAAAACCGCTCAGGTTCTTCCATATTCGGCACGTGACCGCTGTGTTCCAGCACCTCAAATCTCGCCTTCGGAATCAGTCGTGTGATCAGCTCGCCCTCCTCCGGGGGGTTGAGCGCATCGTGACGGCCGCTGATCACCAGCGTCTCGGCGGTTACCCGCGCCAGGTCCGGGCGGAAATCGAACCCTTCGAGCGCCCGATTCGCAGCCAGATTCTGTTCGGCCGTCAACATCAAGCCGGCCGCTGCCTGCTGTTGCGCGTACATCATGAACGACGCCCTGACGTCTACTGAGGTCGTAGGTGCGAAGACCAGGCCAAACATGAAGGCCTGCACCTCCGCCTCACTTTTGCCCTGAAGCTCGGCTGCATGCTGGCCCAGGAGGCGGGCCATGGAAGACGTGGTGCCATGAGCCTTGGGCGTGATCAGGATCAGCTTATTTACCCGCTCAGGCTCCCGAATCGCCACGCCTTGAGCGATGTAGCTGCCCATGGAACTGCCCATCAGATCGACCTGCGAGAGGTTCAGGGCGTTCAAGACGCTCAGCACGTCGTCCACGTGGTCGGTCAGGGTATAGGCTGCGGGCTTGTCAGAGCGTCCGTGCCCTCGACTGTCGATGGCGATGACGTGCCGGGAGCGGCTCAGTCGGTCGATCTCGGCACGCATGCTTTCGATGTTGCCGGTCAGGCCGTGCAGCATGACCAGCGGTCTGCCTTTGCCGCTCTGTTCGACGTGAAGCTCAATGCCATTCAGGTACATGGAGCAAGATACCGCGTCGGGTCTGGAAGCTTAGAATACTTGGCATCAAAAACAAAAGAAGGTCGTCGGAGCAGCAGGATACGATCTGGCGTTACGGGAGCGGATATGGCGGCGGTACAGACGCTGTAGAACTCCGAGTCCTCTGAAAGGAAGAATATGGGGCCTCGCGTTCCGCTGAGGAGGGTGGTGTGGACTCAGGCGCTTTGGTCAGGTAGAAGCGTCCGTCAACGCCCTCCAGTGCCAGTGTCAAAGCTGGTGGGGCCCGCCGTCCTGCCCCACCAGCTTTTGAAACCGTGCGGCCGTCCACGAGCTATCAGTACTCGACGAGCGCCTCGCCGATGCCAATTTTCCAAGGAGAAGTTGCACGAGAGTTAGAACAAGCAACGTCAGGAAATCAAGACTCCGGCTCCAATGGGATAGAGCAATGGACGTCAAGCTGGAATACACCCCAACTGACATCCAAAAGTACCGAAGCGGTTCTATCGCGCCCAGAGGACAGGTTCACGCCACAACAGACGGACGCAAACCTGCCCAGCTCACTGGTTCACGGTGGTCATGTCCGGATAGCGGGTGCCCTGCGCGGCGTTGAGCGGGAAGATCTGATCAATCATTCGCAGTTCCTCCGCTGTGATCTGTACCTCTGTGGCCCCGGCATTGTCTTCAATGTTCTGGGCATGACGGCTGCCCGGAATCGGCACCAGGTCCTGGCCCTGCCAGGATCCACGCCAGCGCCAGCTGCGCGGGCGTGCACTTCTTTTCTCCGGCCAGCCGTTTCACAGCCTCCGCCAGGTCCAGGTTCTTCTGGAAGTTCTCCCCCTGAAATCGCGGGTGGTTGCGGCGACCATCATCCGGGGCCAGGTCGTCCGGTGACTTGAACTGACCGACCAGAAACCCCCGGCCCAGCGGGCTGTACGGCACGAACCCCACCCCCAGTTCCCGGCAGGTGTCCAGCACCCCGTTGACTTCCGGGTCGCGCGTCCAGAGGCTGTACTCCGTCTGAACGGCGCTGATCGGATGGACCGCGTGCGCCCGGCGGAGCGTCTCAGGCGATACCTCGGAGAGCCCCAGCGCCCCGACCTTGCCTTCCCGGACCAGCTCGGCCATCACGCCCACCGTGTCCTCGACCGGCACCTGCCGGTCGACGCGGTGCTGGTAGAACAGGTCGAGACGCTCCACCCCCAGGTGCTTCAGGCTGGCCTCGCAGGCCTGACGGATATAAACCGCCGGGTCGCTGTCTACCAGCTTCTCCCCGCTGGGGCGGGCGTTGGCGAACTTCGTCGCCACGACCACCCGGTCACGCTGACCGGCCTGCTTCAGGAAGCGTCCGATCAGCGCCTCGTTGGTCCCGTTGCCGTACGCCTCGGCGGTGTCGAAGAAGGTCACGCCCAGCTCCACAGCGCGCTCCATCGCGCGCAGGGACGTGTCGTCGTCGCGGGGGCCGTAGAAGGCGCTCATGCCCATACATCCCAGCCCAATGGCACTGACCTGCAAAGATCCCAGTTGACGCTGCTGCATGCTGACTCCTTATACCCCGGTCGGGGTCGTTTGCTCATGGCGTTTCTGCCGGTAGAGGTCGAGTTTGCGCTGGATGGTCGGCAGGCCCTGCTGGAGTGCGGAGATCTGCGCGAGCACCTGCCGCTCATGGTCGGCCAGCAGCGTCTCGCGCTGCTGGAGAGTGTCCGGTCCCTGTGACAGCAGTTCGACATACACCTTGATCTGCCGGATCGTCATGCCGGTGGCGCGCAGGAGGAGCAGGAAGCGCAACGCCCCGATCTCGCGTTCGGTGTAGAGGCGGTGCGTGCGTGCGCTTCTGGGCACGGACGTGAGTAGTCCTACGCGTTCGTAGTACCGCAGGGTGTGGGGATTGACACCCAGCAAGTCGGCGGCCTGCTGGATCGTCAGGGTGGCCGGAAGTTCAGCGGCGTGGTCCGGCATGTCCGTACCCTAGCGCTGAGAGCGCGCTCACAGTCAAGCCGGCGAAGTGTGAACTGGCGGGCTGAGCTGACCTGCCCGTGAACGTCGACGATCTGAGCAGACCTGGGAAGTGCTGAGGATCGCGTTCGTTTCCCAGGTTCCCGCCACGTTCTGCTCCGACTCCCGGAATCCAACTGGAGAGCTTGACCGGTCGCACTGGGGACCTGGGCAGGTGGGCACGGTGTTCATGCTCTCGGGTGCAGTCGACATCATGGTGCAGGGACTGCTGCTACCGCTCCTGATTGGGCAGTAGGGGGAGCGTTGTCTGGCGAGGATGGGACTGGCCCTGTTGCCTCTTCATCCGCATACCCTCTTCATCTACCCAAGCGTGCTGCTGTTCACGCTGGCTGAGGGAACCTATACCGCGTGCGTCACCATCCTGATCACTCTGGCGATCCCAGACAGCGAGCAGGCCGAGTGCAGGGCAGCACGCAGGCGATGGGCGAACTCGCGCAGGTGGCCGGACCGCTGCTGGGCAGGCAACTCTACACCTGCCTGGGGACCATTCATCACCTTCGGCACGGGCGAAAGCAGCAGTCGTGGCCGGTGCGCTGGGCATCCTGCTGAGTATCTCCTTGCTGGAGGAAAGCGGGCGGAGACTGCAGCGCCATGAACGTCTGCTGTGATCCTCAGCAGTAGAAAATACGAGAAAGTCCGGTTTAAATGCCAGGGCTTCTTCCTGTCATTTTTTTCAAAGCGTACAGATTTCAAGGAGGTGCGGGCCAGCCACGTAGTTTTATGACAGACAATTCGATGTCGGACGACTGTCAGAACCCTGTGAACGGCAGCCCCTTATGCTCACAGGTACCGTGAAGCGTCCCGCACCCTACAGTGGTTCCTATCCGTACAACTGGCCGGCCGTCGTCTTCACCACTGCAGGGTACCTTTCCACCTTCTTTCTGTTCTCCGTCCTGATCCGGCAAGCATCGAGCGCCGACTTCCATCCCGCGCTCCTGGGCTTCGCCTTTCTCTTCACCGCCCTCCTGGTCGTTCTCTGCACGCTCTGGCTGATCGCGCTCGCTCACGGCTTCAGGCGAAGGCTGACCATCCTCCAGGGTCTCGGGATGGGCCTGCTGGCAGACCTGCTGGTGTGGCACGGTCTGGAGGTGCTCTACCAACCGGCCGCGAACCGCACCGTGATCGAATTCATGCTGTTTCTGGGCTGCAGTGGCAGTGCGATGCTTCTCGCGGCCCATGGAAACGCGGACGGACTTCAAAGAGAACATCAGGAGCAACAGATCCTGGAGACGGACGAACTGACCGGCCTTCTGAACCGGCATGGCGTCACAAGGCGCTACGGCGAACTGCCCAGCGAGGCAAACGTGACGGTCATGATGCTGGATGTAAATAACCTCAAGGCTGTCAACGACCGTCTGGGGCACAGCGCCGGTGATCACCATCTCAGAACCATCGCGTATGAGCTGCAGACTCAGTTCCCTGCAGACGCGTTTCTCGGACGGTGGGGTGGAGACGAGTTCGTGGCGGTCCTGCCGGACGACTCCCAAATTCCCGAACTGATGAAGGCCGTGCAGGCCAGACTGCAGCACCCGGACTCCACCCTGATTCCCTTTGCGGTGGGCCATGTACAGGTCATGGCCAAGGTGCCGCTGGAACGGGCCCTTGCACTGGCCGATCAAAGAATGTACGCCGACAAGCATGCCATCTACCGTGAGCATGAGCGTCTGAACGCCAGTTCTGTTAGCGTCGCCAGCTTTCCGCACTTCTTGATGGGGTTATCGACACAGCAGCAGATTCTCGAGCAGGGAGCGAGCCGGGCGGCAGAGCTCGCCGATTTCGAAGGCTGGTTCTTCGCCAGTGGCACCGAGCCCCTCCGATTGACCTATCAGGACCGGGCGGGAGACGAGGTTCAGTGGACGGTCGTCCCGGCTGAGCTGCTGAACGACGGCACCATCGCCACGTTCCTGCGACACCGAGAGCCAGTCTGGGCGGCCGACTACGAGAACAGTCCCTACGCCCATGCCCCCTGGACGGCGCGCGGGCTGAAGAGTTTCGCTGCGGCCCCGGTGATCGTGGACGGCACGGTCGTCGCGGCCGTGGGATTCACCAGCCACCGCGCCTGGCGCTCGGTCAAGCGCCAAGCCGAGCAGTTGCTCGAGGCGGTGGCAGCCCGGCTGGCGCAGCAGATCGAGCAAGACCACGTGCTCGAACGCATGCAGGCTTCCGTCGAAGCTGGCATCACCGGGATGGGCGTGATCATGGAAGCACGGGACCTGGAAACGGCCGGTCACACCAACCGCGTGGTGAAACTGGCCCTTCAGCTGGGGACGGCGGCCGGCCTCGACCCGGAGCGGCTGCAGGCCCTTCGACTGGGCGCCTACCTGCATGATGTGGGAAAACTGGGTATCCCGGACCGAGTGCTCCTCAAACCGGGCGCCCTGGATGCCGAGGAATGGGCCTTGATGCAGTCTCACAGCGAAATGGGGGCGCGGATGGCCACGAGGTTACCGAGCCTGCCGGCCGCCTCGGTCGAGGTGATCCGCAGCCATCACGAACGCTGGGACGGCGCCGGGTACCCGCAGGGTCTCGCCGGAACGGCCATCCCTCTACTGGCCAGGATCTTCGCCCTGTGCGACGTGTATGACGCACTGGTCAACGTGAGGCCGTACAAGCGGGCCTGGACCCCGGAGGCCGCGCGGGTGGAAGTGCTAGCGCAGGCCGGGAAGCATTTCGACCCGCAGCTCACGGTACTGTTCACCGAACAGGTGCTGGAACGAGACGCCGCACTCACCTGACTTCAAGATCCCGGTGGAGACATCATGTTCTCGTTCGCGTTATCGATTTGGGCCGGGTGCATATCTTGAGCCCGGGGGCAGAAGCGAGGCGCTTGCAGACCTGTCTACAGTTCAGAGAAGTCCGAGATGGCCAAGCGAGATGAGCCTGAACCTTATTTCTCAGACCTGGGCAGTGAAGGTACGTAAGATTCCTCCCGTTCATCGAAGCGTCGGTACCCTTTTTCATCAGAGGAAAGCGCCGTCCAGAAGAGCCCCGATCATTTCTTCGAGTCGCTTCAGCCCGGACGGCGTCTCTCCTGCTTCCCAGGGGGTCTGTCCACCGAAATAGGCATGAGGTGTCTGAAACCAGAGGTCCGCACGTATCGGCCCCAACACGGCGCTCACCATTTCCCTCAGCGCCTCTCTGTCCATGACTCCAGTTTAAGCACTGCGTCAACCCATGCAGACGTACCTGCTGAGGTGCCAGCGTGAGCGTACATGCTTGCCCCCTTACCTATCTGCCAGTTGGTGAAAGCCTCAGGATGACAACACCAACTTTCGCAAATGCCCTTTCAGGTTTCTGAAGTGCTGCATCGGTTGCTAATCCTATTCGACGACCGCATCACCCCAGCACCGGATGCGGCAGGATAGAAAGCACATTCTTTCTGCCCTTCAACGACCTCCAGAAAGAACGCTACTCTCGAATGCTGAAGTTCCAACTCAGAGAGGCTCAACGACGGACGTCGTTGAGCCTCTGTTCCTGGTCTTTACTTACGCTTGGCAGGTGTTTTCTTTGCGGCGATCTTCGGTGTAGTCCGGTTGGTCGCAGTCCGGCTTTTTCCCAGGGCCTGTCCCTTTCTGAAGCTGGCGCCCATCCGCTCCCGGGTCTGCGCGGCCAGCGCCTTGAAGTCCACCAGCCCGGCCTCAATCGCCTCGGCACTGACCTTGATCCGCCCTCCAGTGCGGGACGGGGTCAGCTCGCGGTTCACGGTCTCGAACCAGGCTTCGAACGCCGGCGTGACGTCGATGACCATGTCTCTAATCATCCGGGTGTAGGTCTCTTTGCTTCCACGCCTGGTGTACTGCTTGGGCAGTTCGAAGCGGGCAGGAAGGTCTGCAGCCATGATGTCTCCTTCACGGACGGCATCGCGCAGCTGTTTGACGAAGGCGTCGCTGCGTTGAGGGTTGTGAAGTTTCTTGGCCTGATCGCTGAGGGTGATGTATGGCACCAGGGGAGTTCATCATGGTTACTGAAAGAAAGCAATAAGTATATTCGCAAGAGAAACGATATGGAGGGCAAGACGATATCTGTCAATCGTCAGAGAAGGTCCGTCAAAGCTGTTCACTAACCGGTGAAGCAGAGGCTGTCACGCTTCGAACCAGCCTGCCGGCAGGCGAATTTTTCCTGCCACAGTCTTCGGCTACTCCCGGGATGAATCGTCAGTCACACCTCCGCGCTGGAGGAGGTAGACACTGAGTGCCACTTGCTTTATACCCGGAGTGATGTGGGCAACCAACACTGGATAGCAGCTGGTGACGAAACTGTAGTGGGAGGGCGAACAACAGAGGACATTCCGCTAGAGCAGCGCTCATACATCTCTGCATACTGAAGACGATGCCTAGCACGCCCTTACTACTCCGCTTGTACCCGACCGAGATTGCCGCCAGGAAAGCGGGGATCGCGCTCGCCGATTTCCGGGGTGAGCGGCTCACCCTGGTGATGTATGCCCTGCTTCCCGAAGGCGACAAGAAACCCACCTATCTTCTGAGCAGTTCCATGCGCCTGACAGTGCCAGAGAAGCGGTGGGTGGAGGAACACCGGGCGACGGTCACCAAACTGGGCACCTTCTACCCGGGCCGGAACTTCGCCCCGTTGCAGACCAACATGGTCCGAGACAAGAAGACGGTCGAACAGGAATGAATGAGTTGACTCCGGTTGTATACCGGGGCATATTCAAGAAATCAAGGCGACCTCCGGGTCGCCTTTTATGTTGGTGAAGCTCGACTCGGCCTGAATGCCGCCAGTGGTCGCGAGCATGATCGATACACTTGATCGTCTTGCAGGGCACAAAAATACCGCCTCAATCTCAGCGGGTAGTTGCGCAACAGCAAGTCGATACCGTGTGGATCACGCGGCCGGAACCTGTACAATGCCCGCCGTTACCTCACGAACTTGAGCGGTTTTTCCAGCTTTGGCACAATCTTCTGGATTAGACCTCTTGCAAAAGTCCGGCGAAGGCGCGAATGAGTGACTGCCAAACGATGGCATGGTGGAGCTGAAACGGGCCAAGGCGACGCAGGAGGCCGTGCACCAGCTCTCCGCTACATGGACGCGGTGCGGGCCTTCCTGCCACCCGCTGCAGTCGTGCGGGGCATTCTGGTGGCCCCGTCGATCAGCCGACCAGCCGCCCGGCCGCCCTGACCCTGGAGCGCCCGCGCCTGGAGTTCAAGGAAATCCACGCCCTGCCGAACGCGCAGGAGGCGGGCGCACAGCCGCAGCTCTTCTGATGCGGATGGGCTGGCACCCGAACCTGAAACTTTCCAAACGTGCTCTACCTTCGCTGCAGTCGCGGTCTACCATGCGGCCAGTTCAGGCCGCACCTGTCAGGACCGTTCTTATCTGAGGCCGAATGCCAGGAGTTCAGTGCCGTTCGGCGGCCGCCAGGATCCAGGAGTGGAATTCGACCGCGAAGTGCTCGAGGTGCTGGTCGACCAATTCCGGAGCGCATGCGGACGGCAAGGTGACCGTCAGCGTGGCGATGAAGCCATCCGGCACGTCCTCGAACAGGGTCGATACCCAGCCGAAGACCGTCCCGTCCGCGAGCGTCAAGGAGGAACGCCGGCCCTCCGTGGTGGCATCCGTAGGCGCACCCTGCGGAGTCGGTTGTTCACTTTCCTTCCACCCGGCCATGAAGAACGAGCAGACGTATTCGCCGAGGGTCTCCACGATCTGCGGCCGACCCGGAACGTTGTGGACGACGTAATGCTCGGGATGGGCCGCGAGCATCACATCCTCGCGGTCGAAGGCGGTCCCCAGCCAGCGACCGAACGCCGCTGAGGAAATCCCGTGCGCACGCAACTGGACCGTTCCGGTGGCCTGCTGTCCCGCGGAACGCTGCAGCGCCTGATGCATGAACGCGTCCGATTCGGTGATCTCGTCCCGCAGCAGTTCGAGCAGACGTTCGCGTCCGAGTTTCGATTTCAGGAGCTGCAGGGCCCGGCGTGCGGACGTCAGTTCGAAGTGGAGGATCGGCTGGTCGTCCTGGTCTCCCAGGCGCCGGACCCACGGCTTGGTGTCGAGTTGATTCATGTTTCCTCGGTGATTAGAGCATTTGGCATAATAAGCTGGTGAAGATTGTCGGAGCAGCGGGGTACGATCTGGCATTACGGGAGCGAATTGTCGCGGCGGTCGAAGGCGGCATGTCCGTCAAGGA
>Ga0160427_10001053_pt1 | contig 16906 bp, 20 predicted proteins | sample SolpanmetagenomL_FD_108194 | JGI IMG/M metagenome (GOLD analysis project Ga0160427, IMG submission 108194) | Solar panel surface microbial communities from Lawrence Berkeley National Laboratory, California, USA - L | ecosystem: Engineered > Built environment > Solar panel > Unclassified ...
GCCAAACCAGCTTCGCCGTGAAGCACAATAGCTAAGATAGTGAAGACCATAACGCCGATAGCACTAACAAGCATGATGTATCTGGGCTTAACATAGAGCAAAAGTCCAGCGGATGTGAAACGACCAATGGCAAATACACCTTGACCAACAGCGTATCTGTTTGAGGCATCCTTTGAGCTGAGGCCTACGACCTCTTTGCCGTAGGAGATGAACTGAGAAGCGACAGCGACTTGGGCACCAACGTAGCAGAACTGCGCAGCGACGGCGAAGATGAGCTTCTTGTTCTGCCACAGAGGCTTGTCCTCGAAACCGGTTAGAGACGCGGATTGTTCAGCTTGGAGAGCCATGTCTGCATCGGTGACTTCTGGGATTGGTGCGAAGTAAAAGACAATAGCGAGGAGGAACACAAAGGCAGCGATCGCGAGATATGTCCATTGTACGTTTGTCTTTTAAATGTAAGTCCAAAAGCTGTGCAATGAATGAGTGAGGATCGTTTCATACCAAAGACGAAGGGTCAGTAGCATCAACATTGAAGAAGGCGTGGGCAGCGACAATAGGAGCAATAACTGATCCGATAGCCTGGAAACCTTGGGCTGTCTCAAGACGGAACTCGGACAGTCTAGGAGGTCCACAGATGGCGAGGTAAGGGTCGGCAGATGTCTCGAGGGTCTACATGGAAATGGTTAGAATGTATAGTGTGAGTGGTGTAGTAATCAGCTTACAGAGAGACCACCTCCAACGATGAACAAGGAGGCACAGAAACCACCGAAAGACTTGAACTTGGCACTAGGCCAGAAGCAAAGCGCACCAATTCCGTAAACAACCAATCCGGTAATGAAGGTCCATCTGAAACCAAACTTCCTGACAACGAAACCAGCCCAGGTCAATGGTCCGATAAAATAAGCGCCAAAGTAAGCGGCCTGCAGACCACCAGCTCTAGCAGCAGTAACATTGAGATCGGCTTGGAACTTGGCATTGAGAGTATCAAGAAGACCGTATGCGAAACCCCAAAGCCAGAACCTAGCATGAACATGTTAGCGGCTGTTGTCGTAACATGTAAGCTGTAAAGACCTACAGAATGGTGACCAGAGCACAGGGGAGTAGCGATTGCCTAGCAGTAAGCGCAGAAGCTCCAGTAAGTCCTTTGTTGTCAGCCGTCTTCAGCTTCTTTCCTTCTTGCACGGCATTAACAGCTGAAGGACGACGTCCAGCTTGTGCAATGACATCGTCCTGTGTAGGAACATGAGAGCGGCGTCTGACTCCGTCCATTTTGAGCTTGTTTACGAAGATCTTTTATAGAAAAGGAGAGTGTGGGTGAACAAACCCCAGATGCAGAGGACGGATAGGACTATTTGAACACAGACAGTACTCTGGTAGTAGCTTTTTTCGCTTCACGAGGAAAAGTGGAAATGATCTAGTACTGAGTCCCAGATGACTCCGTCCACGTTACGCCCGTGGGGAAAACATCAGGATGTTCGCTAGTGCCATGGTAGATCGGACAACCCTATAGGCTGCCCCGGCATACCCGCCTCTGGAGCGAAGCGCGAACGTATGTGATAGGCTGGACTATGCAAGTGTTCTTGGAAGACTTGACGAGGTCACCAGGTCTAGGCTGGATGGTGGTCCCAATTTGCTAAGGGATTATGAAAGTGTCATTCAAGCGCCCGAGGTTCGACTGCCCTTCCTGGCTTGGTGGGAACACATCTCGGTGCGATGTGGAGAGAAAAATGGGACAAGGTCGAGGTTGACGAGGGGAACAGCTGGGATCGACGTTGAGAGGGGGTGACGATTCGTCCTTCTGGCTGTGACTTTTTCCGAGTCCCGTAATATAGTCGGTCCGGGAAGTGATTGTGGCTTGCAGGATTCGAGGTTTTTCCTTCGTCCGACACCGGCCAGATATCGACGGTAGAAAGGTCGGTCAATCCTCGGTCTCATCTACTGCCTGCTGTGTGCTATGGACGGCGAGGTTGTGCTGAAGAGGAAGACTTGTCACCACAGTAACACAACCTACGAGTAGAGTCTGCTCCCATAATAAGATTGAGGCAAACAACAAAGCCAGCGTGGCATGTGGTGACGACAAGACCAGAAACGCATCCATGCAGGTAACCTAATAGTTCATAACATGTACTCAAGTACCTCATCAGCTTAAACCTTGTTTAGCTCATCAACGCTTCTCGAATATAAGTAAAATCTCAACAACACAATTTTCGACCTCCAGAGCAAGCCATGTCTCAACCACGGGCTTCTAGATTGTCGTCGTCTTCTCATCAAGCCCGCCACAAAGGCTGCAGCAGCACTTAGCTTGGAGACCTTGAAACGATCGCAACATCATGCGTGTCACTGAATTATGCTCTATACAGCTTTTATGCCATGGTACTTGCGAGATGTCTCTCCAGCTTCACCGACAGAGCAATGCGATGGCCGGCCGTGGTCCTGCAATTTCGCACTTGTGGTGATTTCTTGAACAAAGTGAAACAAGATGCGAACCTAGTCGCAGCGCACATTCCCAGAGCGACACGATGATAGCATCACAAGCACAGACTCTTTTTCTCAGCTGCTTCCTGAAGCATATCTTACCACTCGTAGACACTGTTGTCCTCGGCAATAAAAGGATACTTCTTGCATTGTAGATTCTTCCTCTTCCTTCTTGTCATCAATGTTTCACTATAAGCATATCATCAAGGAGTGCGAGGACACTTCGGTACACGAAAGGTCTCAAAATGATTGATTACAGAATTAGGCTCATTGGTCCTTCACTGAATGGTACCCTATTTTTTCTGATGTTGGAACGTGTCTTAGAGACAAGCAGGGCATCCATTCGAAAACAAAAAGATGCTGAGATGACTACTGAAGGTCTTTTGAATGCGAAGACTCGCTAGTTTCGGCCGAAGAATCCTCCCGTCGTAGACTGTTTTTGCGGCTCTGGTCTTGGTCTTATGTTTCTGCTTTGGGTGAAAGAAACCCTGCGATTTCCTGCACGTCTATGCAGCGTGGAAGCAAGACAATAGACTGTGCAGTTCCTGATGTATCACGTCGACGCTATATTGTGACACCTGAGCACGAAGTGATGGAAAAAGGAGCTCAATGTTGGCAATCTACTGTACTAAGCCGCAAGAGGAACTTGGTGATGCCTCGGCCTTTGTCCTTGAAACCTCCCTCTATCTCTCAGCATTGGGCTTATCAAGAAAACACGTTCTCACTCGTAGTCCTGTCATTGTTTTCATTGTCTGATCCTTGCATCCTATCCGCATACAAGCAAAACGATAATGCCTCTCGCCGAAGGCAACACTCTTCTTGACTTCCTAGCCCTCACCTCCCCCTCCCAAAACATCTATGAAACAACCACTCTTTCCGCCTCTGGTCCCTCCCGTGCTTTCGGCGGCTGCACCATAGCAGCTGGCATCGCCGCAGCCTCAGCTTCTGTCCCTTCGAACTTCCACTGCTTTAGCGTTTTGGGCAACTTCCTCGGTCCCGCCCTAGCCGACAGAATACTCACCTGCACCATAACACCGATCCGCAGCACGCGCAGCTTCTGCACGCGTTATGTTCAGATCTCGCAGAAACTCGACAATGGCAGTGTGAGAACGTGTATGGTAGTACTTGCAGATTTCCAAGTTTTGGACACAGCAGCGGACACTGCGGAGATCTTCAATTACTCCGAACCACCAAGTCGTGTCTATTCAGGTGTTTCTGCCTCTCTACCATCAGAGGCTATCGCAAATGATCTCCTAGCCCGATCTCTGATAACATCTGCGAAGCACAACGCCATCCTCAATGCCAAATCAGACATGCGCTCGCGCACTTTCGAAAGCCGGCATTGTCCGGAGGGCATACTAGGTCAGACGAACTCGCTCACTAGTCAGCCTCGCATTCCAACAAGCCAAGACAACCTTCCAATGCACGCACGAGCATCAGCGGATTGGTTTCGTTCTAAGCAGAAGTTGAGCGAAAAGGTGCATCAATGGGCTTTTATAGCGTTTGTGCTTGACGGGCCAACCGGATGGGTGCCGCTTCTTCATTCGCAGCGCGGATTGGAGGAGTTTGAGGCGGTGGCTAGTTTAGAGTTTGCGTTAAGGTTCTTTGTGCCTGCTGTTGAAAGTGGAGAAGGGAAGAAGAGTGTCGAAAGTGGTGTGCTGGACTGTAATGATTGGCATTTGAGGGAGATTAAAAGTACGACTGCTGGAGGAGGGAGGACGTTCTTTGAGGGGAAGGTATGGGATGGTTCGGGTAGGTTGGTGGCTAGTTTCACGCAGCAGGATATTGCGAGGCCTAAGAAGAAGAAGGCTGGAAAGGAGAAGCTGTAGGGAGAGCGACAAGCTCATTTCATGTCATATAAACTATGTATGGCGCGCGACAGAAATCTGAGCAAACAGTTGCGAGCCCAGCACTTGATAGAATATCCAGACGAGGCAAGGTGTGCTCTTTTATCAAGGAAATGCATTTTCGAGCGTTAAATGGGGCTGATCAACAAGCGTTAAGGTGGTGGTAGTGTCGAGACAGCATGTCCATTGTACTGGAGAGCATGTCAGGGTAGAAGAGCACAAGGACCTGGTTCGCAATATGGATGGATGTAGGTTGCTCACATCAAGTCGTGTCTGGTCTTGAGGGTTGAGGAAAGAAATGTCAAACATTACGTGACTTCAACCACGTCGCGTTCACGAGAAATACGCCAAACAAAACCTCGTTTAAGATATTGTGAACTGCCAAAATACACCCATTGCCATTGCCATCAATCGTTGCATGATCGCCGTCTGTCTACAGACTGTATCTTCATGGCTAGCTTAAGTGATCCGTACCCTGCGGATTATAGCAATTACGCAAAATGGAGGATTGCAGATATAAAACAAGAGCTCAATAGGCGTAGCGCCGAGTATTGGGGGTGTTCGCTCAAGTGTGAATACATAGGAGCGCTCGACTGGAATGACCAAACGAGAGGCACTGTGCCCAAGGGACCAGTCCCTGTTCCCATTCTTGCCGCGCCGACGATTAAGCCTCAGCAGTATAAGATTCCTGCTCAGTATGAGCAATCTAGATGGAATGTTCACCTCCACCCAAATCTGGGTCAGTCGCTTAGGCAGCGTTGCTTGGATGATCCTTACATGGAACAAATGCACCAATCTGTTCTCAAATGCAAAGCTACGCCAATGGAGAAGGACAGCTACTTCTATGACCTGGACCAGTTGAACAAGGAGCTAGTCAGTCGAGACGCATCAGCAAGTAGCGGCAATTGTGTCTACGGCACCAGTTCCAGCTTCCAGCCTTGCCGCCCCTACGATTAAGTCGGAGAACGAACAATCTTCAGTCCTAGCTGTTTACAAGCCTGAGCCACTCCAACCACTTCAACCTACGCACATCAATATGAATGGATTCAGATCGGAGCAAGCCATCAATGTCAAGCAAGAAGAGGCTGACTTCCACTTGGGCAAAAGACGTAGGACCTGTGACTGCAGTAGACAGTGGTGTTGACATGAGTCAAATGTCGCCGCCTGCCTCCTCGCCTATATCTGCTGGACTTGTCAAAGCTACAGCAGCCTTTACTGTAGAGACGCCAGTTCGATCGTTCAAGCAGGAGGCTGATCGCTTCCCGTCATCATCGCAGACACTTCCACCTACACCATCTTCAATGTGGACACCTTCCGCTACAGCTCTGGCTACGCCAACCTCAAAGGCGCCGACCCCAAAAGTGATCGCGCAAGCTGGTACTGAAGAACCTGTTTTGAGCCAAGAACAGTCTGAACTTGTGGACCTCATCTGTGAACGCCATAATTTCTTCTACACTGGCTCAACTGGTTGTGGTAAATCAACAGTCCTCAAGGCCTTTGTGAAGAAACTTCGAGCCAAGAACTTGAGGTAAGCATCATCGCTCCTACAGGAAGAGCTGCACTCGACGTCAACGGCTCTACATTCTGGACGTACGCAGGGTGGACGCCGAACAACATGAAGAAGAATTGACTGATCTAGCAAAAGATGCCAAATTCCAGAAGTTCGTCAATGAGAGGCTGAACAAGACGAACGTTTTGGTTTTTGATGAAATTAGCATGGTTGAGAACCACCACTTTGAACGTCTCAATCACATCATGAAAGCTGCACGCAATAGTGAAAGGCCTTTTGGAGGTGTCCAAATCATTGTCACGGGAGACTCCTGTCAACTTCCACCAGTGAAACCCTTCCAATTTTGCATCAAAGAGAACACGAAGAGGGTCAACCCAGTAACATACAGATGTCCTACACATGGAGAGTTTTCTGATACAGACAAATGGGCTTTCCGCTCTGCTGCTTGGCGAGAAGCGAATTTTAAGTACGTCAACTTGACTAAAATCCATCGACAGAATGACAAAGTCTTCATTTCAATTCTGCAGAAGCTTCGCATTGGCGAACAATTGGCGCAAGAAGACAAAGATCTCCTGTTAAACCACGAATGCAATACCAACAATGCAGTACGCCTTTTCTCAACCCTCGCCGAAGTCAAGCGCGTCAACGAAGAAGCTTTCGTAAAGCTCTTTCCAAAACAGAAGACCTTCGGTGCTTTAGATTCTATACAGCTATACGCTCATCATCCTCACTTACGTGGCAAAGATGGCCGTGGGTCTGATGGCACCCTGCTCGCCCTACGTGAGCAAGGTTTCTGGATATCCACCGAAGTCTAGATTGCCTGCACCACACAGCAATGAATTATAACGCCGCCATCGGCTTCCAAGATTATTCGCCTAGTCATGTCGGTTGAATCTTTATCATTACGAAGCCAACACTAACAACAATATCAAGCCTGAATATGGTAAAGAAAGTGTCGATTTGGTCGTGGTCGTAGACTACCCTCCTCGACGAGCTGAAGACGACGATCAAAAGACGAGGATGGAGAGAACGCTGATTGTGCCAGAAAAAATCCAGAATCCACTCAAGGCGAAGAAGGAAGGAATTGAACTTGTGAAAAAGCATTGGGCGCCTAACGTGCTATAACACCCTTTCCAGTCGAAATCCGTCAGCAATGGAAAAGGCTTGCAGTGCGATGCTGGTTAGTTCCGAATCCAAGAAACGCCTTACCATTGCGATGGCAAAACATAAGCGAGGAGCGAACCATAAATCAGCTAATCTATGTACAGTACTCCATCATACACCTCCTTCGATATCAACCACACCTCTTCTCCAACTCCATCTCTCGCTCATTCAAGCCACATTCCCATCAAGTCCATACTCTCCGATCAACTTCTCCGCCGCGCTCGCACCCACAAAATACGCAATACTCTGCGTATGACAACTGAACATGAATGGCGTCACGCTCATATCCGCCACTCGCAGCCCTTGCGTGCCATACACTCTGAAATCTTTATCCACACACGCTCCATACTCTTGCTCGCCTGCCCTGCCCATCTTTGCAGTGCAGCTGGGATGCCACGTCGCGACGCCAAAGTCACGACACCAGGCCATGATCTCGTCGTCTGAGTCGCCAGCGGGTACATTGAATGGCTCGACTACGTGCTCCTTGATACCCTTGGCGTCGACAAACCCCAATAACTTGCGGGCCGAAGCAAGCGCGTTTGCTTTGTCGAAAGGTGATGCTAGGAAATTCGGGTCGCAGAGCGGCGCGTCCTTCCAGTTTGCACTAGCCAGTTCAATGGACCCTTTACTTTGCACGCCGTGCAGGAAATACAAGATTGTTAGGATTGTCTTGCTAGGATCCGCGGCTGGATTCAGACAAGGCGCCATTGTCACGATTTCCCAGAGCGGGATTGTAGGTTTAGCGAGATATTCTTGTTCTGTTTGCGACAGAGCTTTGTAGCTGTCATGTGAGAAGAGCGAGTCGTTGCGGAAATAACCCATTCCCATTGAATTGAACATGATGCTCAAGGGACCGGTGCCCTTTTCGCTAAATTCTTTTTGCGCGGAGGCGAGGGCGGAGGGGTTGGAGAGGGTGGGGGTACGGTCGTGGAAGGATGGGGACATTATCCAGTCCATTGCGAAGAAGGGGTGGTCTTGGCTACGAGGGGTGTTAGTTGGCGGTTGTTCTGTTGGAGTGATGGATGGAGAAGTGGACTGACAGGTTCTTCCCAACGCCTGGAAGGTGGATCAGAGAAGTGATGCCGTGGGCTTGAAGCTCAGATTTGTCGCCAATGCCGGAGAGCATGAGGATCTTGGGTGTATCGATTGCGCCGGCAGAGAGGATGATTTCTTTGCTTGCATGGACTGTGTACCGTTGTCAGTCTTTCGTTATGACTTCGAATTGGAGTCCTTTCTTACATTCGCCATTATTCGTCAACACGCCCACCGCTCTCGTCCCCTCGAACAACACCCTCTGCACAACCGTCTCACTCACAATCTCCAGATTCTTGGGCACATCCTTCAAAAACGCAGTAGCAGCAGTCTCCCTCCTTGCCGCCTTGGCCGTCGCAGGCACAGCACTCAACCCAAACGCAACACCATCGTTGATGTCCTTACAAATTCCCATTCCCTCCACTCCCTCGGCAGCATCCAGCAACGTCGTCATCGAATCTTCCCACACGTCAGGCACACTCACGTACAACTCGCCGTTCTCACCATGCAGGCTTTTCTCGGGCTGGTAGTACTTCTGGTACTGCTTATCCTTGACATCAAATGTGTAATTCTCAAAAGTCTTGCGTCTGCGCACTGAGTTCTCCCAGTTGAAGAAGTCGTCGCCCACGAGCTCTGCCCAGCGATCGTAGTCGTCTTTGGGTCCGACGGTGTATGCTGCGAAGTTGATGGCGGTGGAGCCACCTAATCCGCGACCGCGTGAGTAATCGAGCGCGCGATTGTTGAGGTGCGTTTGAGGTATCGTTTTGTATTGCCAGTTTAGATTGGGATGCGCCATGAATGACATGAAGCGGTCGGAGAGGTAGTTTGTGTTTGATGGTTCTGATGCTGGGCCGGCTTCGAGGAGGAGGATGGAGGGGTGGGCGGTGGTGTTGGCGAGGCGGTTGGCTAGAAGAGAGCCTGCTGGGCCGGCTGTGATGGTGTTAGTGGGATGTGGTGGTGGTTTTGAGTGTTGGGGATACTTACAGCCGACGATAATGAAGTCGTACTTTTGTTGCGACATGACGATCGCGTCTGAGGATATAAGGAAAGTTGGTCCGTTAAAATGAGGAAGGAGAGTATTTCTTCACTGTATGAGTGCTCTGACAAGCTTCTCTTCTAAACACGACAATAGGAGGGCAAGAAGTGTGTTTTTATACAGCAAGTCTTGCTTATTGTGTTAAGCAATATTACAGTGCTGACGTGTGTAATCACTTTGGCAACCGAAAGTAGATAATGGATTACTGCCTCGAGCCCAGTAGAATATTGATGTTACTGCCCAACAATATCCACTGGCATAGCACGCTGACATTTACTGCTTACCAGGCGTATGGTATCACCCTTGATGATCTTATACCTGGCCAGACGACACGTTAGAAGGAGGGGTAACATACGTTAGCCTCGGTGGACGTTTGGCGAAGACAGGACATGACAAAGAACCATCACGGAAAAGTCTCTCCAACACCAACGTACGACACAACTCAGTTTCAGACTGATTGAAGCGTTCAAAAGTTAGAGACTGCCGTGATGTCAAGCCGATCCAGGGATGTCGTCGCAGGTACATGTACTGTAGCACTCCACCTGACTTCTGATACTTGCGGAGAACACGTGGAGAAGCCGGGAAAACTCCAGACTCAAAGAGGCAGGTGCATCCGAGCGACGCTTTGGCGAAACTCTCACTTAAAGAACAACATGAGCTCATATTTCCCGAATCTGGAGCTATATGTCTACAATGGCAGCATGGTACCCAAGACAGAAGTTTCGTGCTGTAGGTGAGATGCTGACCGTCTGACAGCCTTTGATAGCAAGTGCCCTTACAAGACTAGCAGGGTAGAGTCAGGCCATACCGACTACTACTACAGAGGGTTTGATTCGACATTGAGAAAATGGTCAATGGTCGGCATATATGAATAAGAATGGCAGAAAGAAGCAGTACGATACGTATTACGTTGGAGAATGGATGATTGTAGAAAGACCCCGAGAGATGATCCAAAGCAGAAGTTGTGTGTAAGCGTTTTGACGTTTATTGGGAATATCAAAAACATAACATCATGCTTCCTGTTGCTATGTATGGTGAGATGATATGGCCCGCTTTGATTACCTCCGTTACTGCCTAAACAAAAACATAGAAAACACCCAAATATCATGATTATTTCTTTTCGTGCATCCTGTATTGTTTTCATCCAGTAGTGGCACTTGTGCGTGCCAATGTATCAAAAGAACAGCAACTCCTCCTCCTTCCAGCCCATACCCAAAAGACTCTCTCGCACATTCCGTTCCAGCGCTTCCGGACCACACACCAACGCCATTTTACCCCCTTCCTCTCCTTCCACTTCTTTAAGCCTATCCAATTCAGGATGTGCATGTTCCTTAAGCAACCCCTCACTAATCCTCCCTCTCAGCCCCTGCCACTCCTCATCCGGCTTCGTGAGCGTATACACCAACGTAGCCTTATGATCGTTCCCTTGGGCATGGCCATCCAGCTCCTCTTTGCACAATATATCCTCGACGAGTCTATTGCCATCAATCAGCGTGCAATGCGTGTCGTCGTCTTTATCCTGCATCACAGCACGAAAGACCTGAAAGACAGGGGTGACGCCACTGCCACCACAAATCATGACGAAGTTTTTCACGCTCCGTTCGCGTCCATTGACGCTACAGCGGCCACGGCCTAGGTATTCGAATTTGCCAATTGGGCCTTTGATGTCGATGCTATGGCCGATGGGGATGCCTTCGAGCGCCGTACTCATTTTGCCGCCTGTTTGGCCTTCTGTTCCAGGAAAGTAGACTTTGACGAGGACGTCGACGAAGCCTTGCCGGGTCTGGTCGCTGATGGGCGTGTAGCTGCGGATGATTGCTTCGCGGGTGACGGGGTCGCGGAGGCGCAGCATGAGGTGTTGGCCTATGGGGAGACCGAGGGATTGGGTGGGGTGGTCGAGGGCGAAGGTGAAGATGCGCGTGTCCCAGGAGACGGTTTTTTTGGCGTGGAGGATGGCGCGGGTCCAGGCTTTGGGGTTGAGGAAGGTTGGGCGGGGGGTAGCGGAGTCTGAGTCGGATGGGGGTGGGGGTTCGGTTAAGGCTTTGAGGGCGGTGGGGGAGAGTGCGCCGAGGTGGTAGTTTGGCATCATTGCTTGGGCTGTTGCTGAGTCTGTTAGATTTAAGAAGTTAGCTTGGGGCGAGTAGGAGATTGATAGTGGGTATTGAGGGAATTGAGGAAGTGGTAACACTTTTTTGTGCGCGGAAAGAGATATGCAAGCTGGAAATCGAATGGAGACATGGAGAGAAGGAGAGAAAAAAGAAGCATAGACTTACGAATCGCCATAAATTCATCACTAGCATCCATCCCAGCCGCACTCACAATACTCTGCGCACCACCCGGATGCTCGTTCAGAAACGCAGTACCATCATACACCTCACCATTGACGACAAACCACGGCTCCTCACCCTTGTCGTGCTCGCGCAACTCCTCAATTTCAATCACCCTATCCACACCGGCCTTTTTCATCTCAACCTTCTTCTCCTCCTCTTTGACAACATTCTCTTCTTCCTCCGCTCCACCCATCCGTTCGCCCCAGAATCCATTACTTAGATCCCCACCAGCTTTCTTGACCCGTTCCATCCAACCACCAGGCATCAGGGCAGGTTGTGTGGGATGTTCGAATCGTAATGTTTGACCTTCATCCTCTTTATGCACAACCACACGGAACCACGGATTGTTCATCATCCCCAATACAGACCAGTACATGTCCCGCGGCTGGATACACATTGCCTCGTCCATACTCCGCACCATGATATCGTCACATTCTTTCAACACATCCAGTGATAACGTCAAGCTGTAAAAACACCAACAAAACGCCGTCTCGCGCCATGCAGTGTCTAGACGCCCACCAAACAGCGTTTCATCGTTTTGTGAAGCAGTGCGGTAGGCGTCTTCCGGGTAGGAGATGTCTGCTAAAGTCCAGGATTTGCCTTTATCCAACGTTACTTCGACGCGGGTTATGCGGCGTCCACCGCCAGAGTAGGCGTAGCCTTTCAGTGTGTAGGTTGGTGCGGTGGTGGTTCGTGTTTTGTGGAGGGTACTGGTTGTGGTTTCTGGTGTGGGGATTAAAGAGAGTGTTTCATTGTGTGCGGGGAAGGCGAGGGCGGAGTTGGGTGAGAGGTCGTAGATGGCGTAGCGTTCGTCCATCCACCAGGCTGGGTTGGAGGCTGATTCTTCGGGGGATACTGTTGTTCTAGAAAAAAGTATCAGCGTGCTTGCTGAAGGTAGACATGTGTATTCTCAAAGATATTCGAGTGAATACTTTAATACATGTAACTCTTTTAAAACTTACGGTAATACTCGATTATCGTAGATGTGATACCAATTATCACTTGGCTCTTCCGTGACGATCAATTTCTTGAGCCATTTCACACTTCGGCCACCGATTTGACCTGGTACAACTGCGCGTAATGGTTTACCGTGATCCAGACGGAGAGGTTCGCCATTCATGCCGTGGGCCAGCATAATGCCACGATTTGGGTCCATGACCCAATTCAGTTTGACAGAGGTGCCGTAGTAACCATTTGGCTGGGAGGAAAGGAGAAGATGATGTCAGTTATTGAACGGAGAGATGGATGAGTCGAAACGTGCGGCAACAGTATTGTAGTCGAGTAGGGACTCTTTCAGACATACCAATTTATCTGCACCCTCCATACACACATATCGTGCTTTCCTCGTTGGTCTGGCCTTCTTGATGACATCCGCCATCACCACACCAGTAAACAATGCTGTACTGACACCAGCGGCTCCCCATGAAAACCCTTTACTCTTTTTCACGACGTTTTGCTCTTTCCGTCGGTTTCCAGCACAAACTAGAGTTACAGGATATGTGACGTTTTCCCAGGCTGAAGACATTAGATCGCGAAGGGTAAGTGTGAATGGGTTTTCTACGCATCTATATGAAGGATGCGTTAGTCTGAGTGAGACAAACAGAGGTTTGTATGGATATTACCCTTCCACGCTAAATTCCCAATCTAGCATTTCATCGTCTTGTACTTGTGGCACAGCTCCATGATTCCGCACGTAGAAAAGCTCTGGACTGGTCAAGAAGCCTTGATTATATAAATCTGTCAATGGTGGCTCGACATTGAAAGGGTGAACGCCAGTCAAACGAATCAAGCGTGGGTCTCGCGGTACGTGTGCATCTGGTGTGTTTTTATCTTGGTCGAGTACTTGTTCTGGAATAAATGTGGAGGGTGGTAATGGATAGGAGTATTCTTCTTTGAATGTCGGTGTTGATGCTAAGGATGTGTTTTCGGTGCTTTGGTCGTCCTCTGATTCACCCACAGTGGATGCTGCTGTGCTGGGATTGCTGCTGCCGGTTTCATTGTCGTTGGAATCAGAGTCGGAGGGTGATGGTGGTTGTGATGGGTTGTCGACTCCTACTCGAAGTGGTATGGCTGATTTCGAGGATGCTGTAGGTATAGAGGAGGTTGTGTCTTGGGAAGGAGTCGGCATGGTGCCATGGTTCTGGTCTTCGTCGAGGAGTGTGTTGTCCATTCTTGGAAAAGGGTTTGTTTACTTTTGTTCTTTCAAAGTTATGTGTATGTGTGATATCTCTTTCTTTTCAGGTGGAATGATCAATTGAACGATGACAGTGGCAAGTGAATGTCTGGGGGAGTGAGGTAGGTAGAGAATGATCAAGATCAGAGTACGAAGGATTTGCTACGGAAGGTGCAATGACGAGGCTACATGGGCCAAGCTGATAAGGAAGAGAAAGACAATTCGACCAGAACATTGATGGACAAATACTTTAGCCCCCGCGGAAGTGGCTGATCTGGGGAAGTCAGCCGCGATGGGGACTGAGATTCGTCTTGCTTTGGGGAGCACGTTTCATCAAAGTGGTTGAGGATGGATGCGTGTTTTGCAAGACGGACAAAGCTGATACACATTGAAGCAGCCATTCTTATCTCTTTCGAATCACACTCTGCTCTGGCGGCTTACTATTTTTCATCCCTTCATATCATCATCTCCAGCGACATCAAACATCACAATCACTGCATTCGTAGCATCAAACACACATCTCGATGCCATTTTGTTGGCTTATCTTTTGGTGCAACGTTGATCCTCGGAGAAGTGCATGTCTTGGCCCATCTGAAAGATAACGATTCAGGGTCCTTGTTTTACCACTGTTTGGGATCCCCATCCTTATCTTCAATCACTCAATCCTGACTGGCCCATGCGATACTCGAGCAGTTATGCTTAGTCTTTGCAGGTGGAGTTGGCGCCCTGGGCAGCGATGGCAAAGGCGGCGGCCTTCGATAAGAATGAACGGCTAAAGTAGGATGCGACTAGCTGTATGTTTGCGAGGCCATCTCTCTTCATCCTCTGTTGAGAAGTACTTGGTCTTCTTCATCTTGAATCAATACCCTTGAGCCTCTCCTCCATTCTCTCTCTTCACTCCCATCTAGACTCTCTAGTTCATTCCCAGTACGAAGAGCAGGTTCTCTCGTCAGTAGTTTACACCCTTCCTACTTGTCTGCTCTTGAACCACACTCCATCATGGCCAATTGGGGTCAATCGAGCAAGGATTGGCAAGACCCAGAAGCCAATAAGTTGCCAGAAAAGGTAGAAGAATTAGAAGAAAAAGATGAGTTGCCCACACCAAAGAAGTCGGACAGGAAGAAGATTGTCGTGGTCGGATTGGGAATGGTTGGTATTGCATTCATGTATGTCGTATCTATCATACCCAAGTGCTTGAACCTGAGCTAATGTATCGCTTTCTTTGCAGTGAGAAGGTCATGAAGTACGATGTAAAACGAAGAGAATATGATGTTGTTGTCATTGGAGAAGAGCCACATCTCGCATACAACAGAGTCGGCTTGACCAGCTTCTTCGAGCATAGAGAGGTTGAGAACTTATACCTTAATCCGAAAGAATGGGTATGAATGGAATATCAAGTATCCAGGCACAACTAAACTGACATTCATACTTGTAGTATCACGGCATGCCAGAGGGATCCCTAAGCTACCACATCAACAACATGGTCACCGAGATCAACCCGGATGAAAAGACAGTCAAGACATCACAAGGAGAAACAGTCTCCTACGACATTCTCGTTATGGCCACCGGTTCAGACGCTCTCCTCCCCAAACACACACCTGGACATGATGCCAAAGGTGTTTTTGTATACCGCAATATTGAAGATTTACAGAAACTCATCTCGTACTCTGCAACTAAGAAGGGCTCTGTCGGCGCTGTTGTAGGCGGTGGTCTGCTCGGATTGGAAGCTGCAAAGGCTATGATGGACTTGGAAGAATTCAGCAAAGTCAAGTTGATTGAAAGAAATAGATGGGTCTTGTCAAGACAACTGGACAGTGATGCTGGTGGTATGGTTGTTGAGCAAGTACGTGAATTGGGCGTTGATGTCCTGTTGAGCAAGAGAGTTGGTAAGGTTACGGTGGATGATGACAATGCCATGACTGGTGTTGTTTTCGAAGATGGCGAGAAGATGGAGTGTTCTTGCATTTGTTTCGCCGTAAGTTATCGATATTGTCGGAAAATGTTATGCCCAAACTAACTTCAGCGACTACGTAGATTGGTATCAAAGCTCGAGATGAGCTTGCACGGAAAGCAGGCATCAAGTGTGCTGATAGAGGTGGTGGTATTGTCGTCAACGCTGATCTCTCCACATCTCATTCCGACATCTACGCGATTGGTGAATGTGCAAGTTGGGAAAACCAAACTTTCGGTCTCATCGCACCTGGTGTTGAAATGGCCGACGTCCTAGCATTCAACCTTACACAAGCCAAATCACATTCACCAAGAAAGTTCAAACGACCAGATCTTAGCACAAAACTGAAGCTCCTGGGAGTGGAAGTTGCTAGTTTTGGTGATTTCTTCGCTGATAGAGATGGTCCCAAAGAATTGCCAAAGAGGCAACCGGCCAAGAAGGTTGAGAAGGAAGGAAATGCAGACAAAGTCAAGACACTGATTGAAGGAAGTGCTCATTCACCCACTGTCAAGGCTTTGACGTACAAGGATCCATTCCAACAAGTATACAAGAAGTACCTGTTCACCATGGATGGCAAATATCTGCTTGGTGGTATGATGATTGGTGATACCAAGGATTATGTCAAGTTGGTACCAATGGTCAAAGAGCAGCGAGCACTAGAGATACAGCCAAGTGAGCTGATCATTGGTGCTTCCAAGGGTGACGACGATGGTGATGATCTGTAAGTCATGAAGAAACTTGTCTTTTCCAAACATGCTTGCTAACACGTCTTGCAGATCTGACGAAACACAAATCTGTTCATGCCACAACGTCACCAAAGGCGACGTCGTCTCTCAAGTCAAAGACGGCACCTGCAAAACCATTGGCGATGTCAAAACATGTACCAAAGCCGGCACAGGTTGTGGTGGATGTATGCCACTCGTGCAAACAATCTTCAACAAAACCATGGCATCCATGGGTGCAGAAGTCAAGAACCATCTCTGTCCTCACTTTGAATATTCCCGTGCCGACCTCTTCAACATCATCTACGTCAAGAAACTAGACAACTTCTCAGCTGTCATGTCAAACTGTGGCAAAGACCCAAACTCTGTCGGTTGCGAAGCCTGCAAACCCGCTATTGGTTCAATCCTCGCCTCTCTTTTCAACCGCCACGTCATGGACGCTTCCATGAACGGTATGCAAGACACAAACGACCGCTTCCTCGCAAACATCCAGCGCAACGGCACCTTCTCCGTCATCCCTCGTGTGTCAGGTGGTGAGATCACACCGGAGAAACTGATCATCATCGGCACAGTTGCCAAGAAGTATAATCTCTACTGTAAAATCACGGGTGGTCAACGCATCGACATGTTTGGCGCCAAAAAACAAGACCTCCTCGCCATCTGGAC
>Ga0160427_10001054_pt1 | contig 16905 bp, 17 predicted proteins | sample SolpanmetagenomL_FD_108194 | JGI IMG/M metagenome (GOLD analysis project Ga0160427, IMG submission 108194) | Solar panel surface microbial communities from Lawrence Berkeley National Laboratory, California, USA - L | ecosystem: Engineered > Built environment > Solar panel > Unclassified ...
ACCGCCGAAATCCAATTCCGTCGCGCTGTCTTAACCTTTGAAGGCGTGAAATCAGACTCGCTCTTCTCCTACCCACCACCCTTCAACCTCGCCGCATTAGGCCTGCTACTCCCGCTCAAATTCATGGTCAGTGCGCGCTGGTTTCACAAAGTCAACATCACCGTAGTACGTACATTGAACGCACCCGTACTCTTACTCATTGGGCTATATGAACGTCGCAACCTCTGGCCAATGCACAAAGACGTTCTTGCTGCACAACATCAAAACTCTGCGGCAGAAGACCACCAAGACTACGAACGCTGGAAAGACAGGAACGGCATGGGTTTCTCTTCGTTCTTCCATGCACACGCCCACATTGCAGAAGTCTTTGATGTCCCGCCTGAAGACTCGGACCCGGAGAATGATGACGTCGGGCCTGACCAGCGAAAGCCGTCCCATCCTGCACCAGCATACAACCATGATAGTGGACATGGACAGCAAATAAGCAGTAGTCCCGGACACATCAACTTCAATTTCAGTCCCGAGCAATTGGGTGTTAGTCCTCGCAGTCTCGGGGTGGGGAGTCACATTGATAATGGCAACAACTTTGATCGATTGAAGCAGCTTGGTGATAGAGCGAGGAGGATTTCCATTTCTCTGCCGGTCGGTAGCCAACAGCAGCAGCAGCAACAACAGCAGAGAAAGGAGATTAGTGGAGAGAGGCCGAGATATATTGCGTCAGCGTTCGATAGAAGGAGGCGGGCGAGTGTGAGCAGTGCTATAAGTGGCGCTGGAGAGGCGGATCCAGCGAAGAGGTTGGAGAAAAGGTTGGCGAGGATCGAGAGTTTGTTGAGGGAGATTGGAGATGCGATTGAGGATCCGGATGGCGATGACACTTGATGAAATGAGTAGCAAGTATGACTGGTTATGCTATGAATGAATGATGATTTTGGTAAGGATATATCTTGCGTTCGCGATCGCAAGACAACAACACTTTTGCATTTTAAGAGGAGGGGATTCGCAGAAAGAAGATCAACTATGTGTACCAAGTGCAACTTTGAAATACGAGTTCGTTAAAACACCCATAGAACGCTACAGTCCATAGCCCACGCACGGTTCAGCCACTATTGGGCGAAGTGGCAAGCAGTTCACTCCATCTCATTCAAAAGAGGCAAAACCCAAAGATACAGTTTTGGGGAAGGAGTCAGCAAGTGTTCATGGCTGGTCCAACCTGAGTAACTTATAATTCAAAGCACTGGTATAATTAGTTGCCACTAGTTTAAGAAACTCTGGCTGCCTTATAACATGTTTGCACAGACACGCCTACGAGGGGCGAGCCAGAACACTTCTCCGGTAGTAACTGTGGTATCAAGACGTGTCACAAATGGGTCGTTTTCCGTCTGCCCGAGCGTCCAGACACCAATGTCACTCAACTCTAGAGTAGGGGTGAAACGCATCGTCTGGTGCTCTCCAAGCATACATATTACGGAAACTGGTGTATTCTGTCTCCCAGCCTAGTCCTCGAAATTCGGTTGCTCCTGGGTGAATCCCATAAACGATGCGGTGATGTATGTGTAAAAACATACATAATGAGTATGAGAGCAAGATACAGCACGATGATGAAAACATGCTAGTCCATACTCACCTGTGTTGATGTGGCACGAGAGAGGTGCGAGAGAAATGATGATTGTGACTTGTAATGGTCGAGAAAACGGAAGATGAGTGACGAGAACAAGAAACTGGCCAAGCATCAGATTAAGAAAAGCAACGACTAGACGAGACGACAAAAGATTGCGCTTGCAAGCTGCCCTCACTACCAATACCTTCTTCGGTCTGCCCATCATCTTCTTTGGCGGCGGTTAAACATACTGCAAACTCTCCACAACTTTCTCCACATCATGTTGTCTCTACCTCTGCAGTATATCTCGAACGGGAGTGCTTTGACTGTATATATCCCTTCTGACATCAACCAAGTCCACCACGCAGGTGTATTGGGACGGTTGAAGAGTAAGATTATATTGGACATCTTCTGCTTATAATTGTGTTGTTGATATTGTGTTGATGCTTGACTTTCTATCACATCCTCAAAGATCACAGCTGGTGCAAACAACCAAGTCAAGACGCCGAATAAGATACCTTGTCTACCACAAGCGGCCTAGATCTTGGTTACAACTATCGAGGATCTCCAGGACGGAAGTACGTATAGTAAGTATAAATGGTATTGACCTAAGCATATTCTAACTGTCAGCACAGAGGAATGGAACTATAGCCTATACCAACATAACATCGACCAGACTTGAGATAAGCTGGGTGCAGACAGAGTAGCATTTATACTACAGGGGAAGTCACTGCATTATTCTGCGGATTAATCACCCACGACTTCGAGGCAATTGAGATGAGGTTCAGCAAATATATGTGAGTGGTTTTGCGGTTGTTTCAGATGGTTTCATAACCTCTAAAGCTCACACACCAAAGCCAATAACAACAAGCGGGAAGAGTTCAAGCAAGTGCAGATCAACGCTACGCCAACGCTCAGAAGACTGGAAGTCAAAGAGGACCGACACACTTTCACAAACCACCATTTGCAAGTCATAACTTCCAGAGTTCTCTTCCGCATTTAAGAGACCGCTTTAACACATAGTCAAGCACTGTGGAAGCACTTCATGCGCAGATGAATATCTCATTGCGAGCAGAAATGGAAGGAGATGCGAGGAGTTGAGAACGCGCATCTATATAGACCATATGTCATCAGTAACGCCTCTCAGCTGAGCGACGATTTAGTGTAAAGAGAAGGGAAACGAACACGGGACAAGCCAGACCGCCAATATATCGTCGTCTGTCAGAAGACGAGAGCAATGCCCAAGCTCGACAGCTTGGCATGCCACGGCCGAAACCAGCCAGTGCGAGTTATGGTGGGCAATACTCATAGCCTTCACTGAGGTAAGTAATGCTTATGGGAGGCTGGACCTCTCAGCTCATCTCTTCGTGGGTAAGTGTACGAAAGCACTTGCGTTCGTGGCGTTATATTGAGACAGTATTCCGAGCATACTAGCACCATCTGCCACGCACTTCTCGCTTTCCTTTACGCAGAGACTAAAGTTAGGGCCAATTAAGCTCATACGAAAATATCCCTTAGTGGCAGAACTCCAGAAGAGACCGAGGAGAATGCTCAAGAGTCATACAACGAGCCGGCGCAAGCCCCTTGGGACCATTTCATTCGACCAGTATCCCCGCCGCCCTAATTCCCACTACGTCAGGAGAGTATATTCCTCAATCCATCTCGCCCTCAATATCAGATGAATGTCGGTCAGGGAGCCAGAAGATGGGTTCGGCGAACTTGACTGTGTTTGGTTCTCATTCTTAGGTTTTTCTGGGATCTCTGTTAGCCTCTTCGAGTCAAACAAGCCTCATAATGCAGCTGCTTGACGATCGGCACCAGCTATGTTGTCGACCTGACACCCAACCAAGCCTGCACACTCAGGTGCTTGGAGAACACTACGGAGACAGCGAAGGCAATGATACAAGGCACATCTACTGTTTGGCAATCTCAGACTTCGCAATCGACGACAAATCTCGAAGTCAGTGAGTCTGGGAATCAAACAATTAACAGTAGTAATCCGACTGTAGTAGATCAGCCAGCAACACTCACAACAGCAGATAAAAAGCAATGTGAAGAGCAAGTCGCTAATCATCTCGAGCTGAGAAGTTGCCAGCTTCAAGCGACAATGAGCAATTCAAAAAGCCACCAGCAGTATTCACACCTACTTCTAAATCGATCCCAGCAGAACACGGCAGTCTAAGAACGCGAATAAGATACTAGAAAAATGTGTCAGGAGTCCTTTGAGGTGAGGTTCGGCAAATGAGGGAGGAGGAAGTCGCAGACCTGTTTCAGCATGGTTTCAAAGTCTTTAATATATTATATCTCACCCGTAGTCCCTTGGGATCTCTATCTGTTAGCTATAATTATTGTAGCCTGAGCACCCTCGAGGCGCCACATAGACACTTTTCAAGCATCATAGTAGCAATATGGAAACAACATCTCCGGCTCGAGGCCTTTGAGATGAGGTTTGACAAATATGTTAAAGTATAGGGGAAGAATTCATGAGCGAGATTCACAGAGGTGTTTCAGCGTGGTTTCATGTCATGAGCTTATGGTATCTCATTCATGGTCCATCTTAGGATCTCCAGATATTAGCTATAATTATTATAGCCTGTGTGCCCTCGAGGTGCCACACAGGCACTCTTCAGGCTATTATCATGGTATTATACGCGCAAAATTCTGGCAGTAGTCCTTTGGGATGAACGTGGGACGAAGTCGTGTGAGTGATGTCAGAAGTGTTTCAGCATGGTTTCAGAGTCTTTAGTTTATCATATCTCATTCGTAGCCCCATTTGGGAATCAGCTACAATCTTTATAGCCTTAAGCGCCCTTGTGGCGCATACCCAGACACTTTTCAAACCACTATCGTGGCAACATACAAGAATCATCCTAATGCCATATCCCAGAGATCTGAAACCGAAACACAATGCCCAAACGCCGATAGTACCCCTGTGAGTACTGCCCAGCTACAAATTGGTACCCAAGGAAGCAAAACTTCCTCCACATCCCAGAGAAACAAGCTTCACGTCATCAGTGATCGTGGAGCCTCTCAACACCAGAGGCACTGCCTTAGGTATCCAAGAAGGCAAAACTTCCACCACATCCCACAGACACAAACTTGACGTTCTCCGTGATGGTAGACCCTCTCAAAACAAGAGGATTGGCGTACGATCCTCCACATCCCACTGATCTGATCTTCACATCATTAGTGATAGTAGAGCCTCTCAACATAAGAGGAAGCGGCTCATCGTCAAGATGCTTGCCATGCTTGTTCACATTATTCGTAATAGTGATAGTAGTCTACAGAGTTCTAATAACATTCTACTCGTAGGTGGACAGGCATTTTTTAGAATCATTATCATTTCATTTCTATAGAGAAGACAGAACTAGCCAGAACAGAATCCAATCACCTTTCATACTCTACTACAAAAACGTTCCCAGAAACGCGAAAGATCCGCCACAGTCCACTGATGTGAACTTCACATCGTCCGTGATAGTAGAACCCCTCAAAACAAGAGGAACTGCCTCAACATCAATATCTTTTCCCTGTCCCAACTGCCAGTTGTTCCCTAGTCCCCACGAGTAGCCCTTGCCATCCTTAGCAACAGCGAAGCAGTGCCCTGGTCCACTGGCAACATCAACGAGGTCGGGAAGTCCTACAAAGAGTGTCAGCCGCAGCAAGGATAGAGGGTGAAAGAGTAGTGTAACATACCAGGCACCACCGTCGGCTCGACCAAGATTGCAGCTTCTCCTCGCTCATTGGTCTTGAGCTTCTCCTTCGGCACTGTGGTTATGTCGATACCAGACATGCCTTCATCACAGCGTCCCCAAGCATAACACTTTCCATCTTCTGTGATAGCAATCGAATGCATGTTGCCACCATCGATCTTGACAACTTTACTTCCGAGCACTCCTTCGCTCAGAGCCTCGACCTCGGTTGGCACATCAATCGTGGCTCTGTCTTCTCCAACTTCGGAGCCCATGGCACCAGTCTGGCCCATGTTGTCAGAACCCCAAGCCCAAACATTGCCATTGTTGTCGAGGGCGAAGGCGTGGTTGGAGCCGCAGAAGATGTCGACGGTATACTGCTTCTTAGTCTTCTTCAATCCAAAAGTCGAGGGCACAAGTCCATTGGCGGCAGTACGTTCCACAAGCTTGCGACCAAGTTCACTGTTTTGTCCACTGCCCCAAGCGAACACAGTTCCTGTCTTGTCGAGGGCCAAGCAGAAGTTGTCGCCACTGCGCACCTTCGTGATGTTCCTCAACTCGGGCACCTCAACTGGTACCATTGTTTTCTTCAGACCCTTGCTGAGCAGATCCAAGTTGAAGCCCATGGGTCCATTGTTATCCTTGCATATGTTAGCCAAGAAGTGGTTAAAGTGGAGGAACATGACTTACTCTGAATGAACCACAAGCAAACACTCTTCCGTCTTCAAGCAAAAACACCGAGATGCTGTCCCCAGCAGCGACCTGAGTGATCTTGACTCCTTCAGGAAAGTTCGTCATATCAACCTCGTACGGGTTAGCCTCAAGAGGGTTTAGTCCATTGTCCTCCACCTCTTCGTCGTCAGATTCTTCTTCGGGCGCGTCCATATCTCTCGTCTTGACTTCGGCTTTGGAAATGTCCCGGCCAAGAGCTCCATCATCACCCACACCCCAGCTGTACACCTTGCCGTCCTTGCCGAGAGCCAAGCCATGCATGCCTCCACAAGCATACTGGACAATCTCAACTTTGCCAGCGGCAAAAAATGGATGAGGCTTTGCACGCGGCAGGTTGATAGATCCTTTTCCAGTGCCGAGTCCGAGTTCTCCGCTGTCACCAGATCCAACACAGAATGGAATAATGACTTGAGTAGGTGCTTCGTTGATCACAGGAAGTTTCTTGACAACCTTTGGCTTGGGTGCAGCCTTTGCCCTTGGTGTCGCAATCTTCCTCTCTTTCTTTGGTGCAGCTGCCTTCTTCAGGGCGGCTGTCTTTGCTTTCTTCGCTGCAGGCGCAACGTCTTCCTCATCGTTGTCTGCTGCCTTTCTCTTACGCGAAATGTTTGCTGCAGGCTTGGCCTCAGCCTTCTTCGTAGCGGTAGTGGTCTTCTTTGCTGCTGGTGCTTCTACAGACGCGTTAGTCGAGATTAGTTCACATAATTGACGCGTCGCATCGACGCGACGCAGCGCCAAATACGTACTTGTGGCAGTCTTTGGTGCAGCTTTTGCCTTTGCTGCTGTTGTCTTCAACTGAGACTTGGGTGCTGCTTTCTTCTTAGTTGCTGTTGATTGTGACTTCGTGATACTACCGGTTTGAGTCGCTTTCGGCGCAGTCTTTGCTCTTGAAGTTCTGGCTTTGCTCGCAGGCTCATTCTTGTTTCTCTTACCAGCAGCGGTGGTCGCGGTCTTGGGGGTTTGTCTGGCACTTGCTCTAGACGCGGTAGCTGTTTTGGTTTTAGCTTTTTGGGTATATAATTCGGCCTCGATGGCGGCGCGTCGTTGGGATGCAGCCTGTGCAGCGGCAAGTTGCTTTGCGCGCATAGCGGCGACGCGTGCGGATGGAGCTTTGACTGCGGGTGTTGGACGCGCAGTCTTCTTTGGGGCCGGCTTCTTTTCGACGCGTGCTTTGGCGACGGCGGTGGGCTTTTTGGGTTGTGTTTGCTTCTTACCAGCAGAAGTAGTGCCAGCGGCGAGCTTGGTCTTTCTTGGTGCCATTTTGGCTAATGGTTTTGATGTGTTGATGTGATGTGATGATGTGTTTTGATGTGAAGAGAGGTGTGATGTTGACGAGAGTTTACGTGGATTGAGTTTGATTTGAGTAGAAAGTATTGTAATTCAGTAAATGTATGTAAAGTACTGTACTGAAGAAGTGTAAGAAGTGTGAATGATTTTTGGAACGTGTTGTTGCTTGGACGATATAAGCGCCCGCGTCATAATTCAGGGTCCAGATGACTAATAATCTATTGAGGATTACCCCTCCACCCCCCACCCCTCCAGCAATAACATACACGACTACTATTGTCCAAGTACTTATGGAGTCACTCTGTGAGGGGTGCTGTACACTCTATAGAGACGCATGGCTCTGCTTGGATTGTGGCATCCTAATCAGGTCCAAGGTAGGATTCAGGTTCCACTAATATTGTGTCATGAGTACAACCTCGTGTGATGGGTACCGTACACCTTCCATATGCAATTACCCAGCCCATGCATCATATTATCGCTCATCAATGAGTCCAGGAGTGGGAAGTCAGTGGACTCCCTTTCATAGGTGAAATCTAGGTGTGAGGCTTGCTGTAGAACTTCAATATGAGCTAGACCTCCTCCACCCTGCCGCACTCTCGAGAAGCTAGGTCCTATGATGACTGCCTTTTAGGAGTGCGAATTGTGGGTAAAACCTTATGTGAGGAGTGCTGGAATACTTTAGCATTAGTAGATCTCCTCCACCTCACTACACTCTCAGGAAGCTGGGTCCTGCGATAGCTGCCATTTAGGAGTAAGACTTATGAAACGAACCTGGTGTGAGGAGTGCTGGAGTACTTTAGCATTATCTAGATCTCCTCCGCCTTGCCATACTCTCAAGAAGCGAGGTCCTACGACGGGGGTGCCTTTTGGGAGTACGAATTATGAGTTGAACCTGGTGTGAGGAGTGCTGGAGCACTTCAGCATTAATCAGATCTCCTCCACCTTACCGCAATCTCAATCAATGAGTCCTGCGATGGCTGCCTTTTGTAAGTACAAATTATGAGTTAAGGCTAGTGTGAGGAGTGCAGGAGTTCTTTAGCATTGGCTAGACCCCCACTACGTTGCCACACTCTCAATGAGTAGGGTCCTGGTCCGGGTGCCTGTTGAAGGCCGGATTCAGTAATCAACGAGATGGCCTGCCTGCTCGGCCTTTGAGATCACACGAGTGACGATGACATCTCCTTCTCCATCCTGAGTCTCCAGATGCCAGATGGTGCTGCCGTTCTGGATGGCAGCGTTGTTCTTGGGGTCCGTCTTTATAGTGACACCCTCTTCCTTCATGACACCTAGTTCCTCTTCATTATCTGAGATCATGATTGGATCATCACGCTCGTGGCCAGATCTTAGACGCGCATTAAACGCACCTTTGGTACTGCGCTACTGAGGACATCTAGAAATCATGAACGGGTCGCTCTTAGGTAACGCTTCCTCCTTGTCAGCGTCTTCCTTCTTGACGATAGTACTGATTGCTTTAACCTTGCGGGGTGTGAGCTTGACGGTTCCAAGCTTCGGATACGCGGTGGGTTAGTGTTTGCGTTGAGCAGATGAGAGATTTGATGAGTCCATTGTGGTGAAGGCGGTGGTGCTTGTTGGTGATAGATCTAAGTGATTTCTAGGTCGTGAAGATTGCTGCATTACTTTAGTATTAACTAGACTCCCTCCACCTTGCCACAATCTCGATAACTGGGTCCAGCGATTGGCGCCTGTTGAACTCTGAGTTTAGTCACTTCACAGGTTGTGAAGATTGCTGTAGTACTTTAGCATTAGCTACATCTCCTCCACCTTGCCACAATCTCAATAACTGGGTTCAGCGACGGGGGCCTGACGAAGTCTAAGTTCAGTTAGTTCTCGGGTTGTGAAGATTGCTAGAGTACTTTAGCGTTATGTAGACATCCACTACGTCGCTACACTCTCAATGACAAGGTCCTGAGATGGGGTGCCTTTTGAAATCCGGATTTCAGTTGAATCCCAGGTTGTGAAGACTGCTGGTAATGCTCAATTGTGTTGGAGGATAAGTATAGTACGTAGTCTATCAACGACCAACAAATACATCAGCTGACCTCCCGCCTTTCGTCTTGTCATACCACTATCACAATGTTTCCCTCTCTGACTCGGAAATGCTGTCTCAGACAAAATCGACGCCATCTAGGCCGATACAGATGAACCATCCCTTCTGTGAGTCGCTACCATCTGTACTTCATGCTCGCTTTCCCAAGCTGTCACGTGACCACGTCGTCTTGTACTATTTTGTACTCATCCTTGTTCCTTGGTGCGGGACGACCCTTGCCTTTTCTTGCTAATTTTGCAACACGCGAAAGACACGGATCCGATCATTAGTGCGCCCTAGGCCTATGCTCTACGGATGCATGCGCCTTCAGGACTCCCGAGCATAGTGGAGATGGTCTTGGTTGTAAGACTTGTGGTTTTAACAACTGATAATCGCAGTCCGCCGAGATAATGATGGCACTCCAGTAGCGGTCTTCATATTAAGCAAGGTAGCAGATTGCCTCTGCATTCTTGATATCTCTCTTCACATCTTGATATCGAAACTGGTCCCACATCCACAACTACTCGTCGCAAGCGGGTTATCCGTGATCTTGAATTGACTGCCAATAAGCTCCATAGTGTAATCAACCTTACTGCCTTTCAAGAGCTCCAAGCTGGGCTCATCCATAACAACCTTTGCTCCATCACGACCTTCAAATACAGTATCATCTTCTTGATTGACCTTGGACATATCTGTCAATGCCATGAGATATTGAAAGCCGTGACAGCCACCAGACTCGACAGTAACCCGAAGAGCAAGGTTTGGATTTTTGTCTGTGGTCATAATCTGACTAAGTCGATGTGCTGCTCGTGGTGTGATGTCGACTTCCATGTCATTCCCATCTTCGTCTTTGCGTGGATTTAGTATGGCTTTGCGGAGTGGTATGGCTGATGTGAATGGACGGGAAGTTGGAGTGAGAGGAGATCTGATGAGTCTGCCAGATTGTCGTGCTAACAGTAGAGATCGTAGTGATTGCATCATTGCGCTGAGTCTGGTGGTGATGACCTGGAATGGCAACGTCTTCGACCTGGAGCCTGACTAAGACGAAGCTGCAGGAGATGTCAAGGCGGACAAGCTTAAAGCTCCGTGGTCAATACTCGTTCGCAGCGTCAGCAGTTGATCAGAATGTTGTACATGCGGTGGCAATCGAAGATGACAAATGCCTTGGCGTAGAATACCCGTCCCACATGCTTCATGATGCCATGAGATGGTGACAATTGATCTCATACTGATATCAAACTACTGATAGAAAGAGCCCTTCGCCACACGCAATGTCCTCCGCAAACATAGACACTCTCGAGCACGCGCAGTCACTGGATCAGCAGGATCCTCTGCGAGAGTTTCGCTCCAAATTCGTCATTCCCTCCAGAGCCGACCTGAAATGCACCACCATTGACCACCCAGGTAAGTCTGAACCACTCTTCTAGTACGCTACGTGAAGCTGAGCAAGCAGTCTGAACGCGCATCACAGACCAAGATACCTCCAGCCCCTCTACCTACCTCTGCGGCAACTCACTTGGCCTTCAACCTCGCCTGCTCTCCACCTACATCAATACCCAGCTTAGTCTCTGGGCACGGAAAGGCGTCTACGGCCATTTCAAAGACATCTCAGACTCAGTGATCCCTCCATGGGTACACATCGACGATGCCACCCTACCTCAAGCCTCCAAAATTGTTGGCGCTCTCCCTCAGGAAGTTGCAGTAATGGAATCTTTAACAGCCAACCTCCACTTCCTCATGGCCTCCTTCTATCGCCCAACCAAAGACCGATATAAGATTGTCCTTGAGGGCAAAGCTTTCCCTTCTGACCACTACGCCGTCGAGTCTCAGATACGGCATCATAACCTCGCACCGTCGGACGCCATGATTCTCATCGACCCACCAACCGACTCTTCGTCACCACTCCTACCTACCTCCCACATCCTCTCCGTAATCGACGCCCACGCAGATGATACAGCACTTCTACTCCTACCCGGTATCCAATTCTACACCGGCCAATTCTTCGACATCCCCACGATCACCGCTTATGCCCAAGCACGCGGCATTACAGTAGGCTGGGACCTTGCACATGCAGTAGGCAACGTGCCGCTACAGCTTCACGACTGGAATGTTGATTTCGCCGCTTGGTGCAACTACAAATACATGAACTGCGGTCCCGGCGCTATTGGCGGCCTATTTGTACACGAACGTCACGGTCAAGTCAAGGCTACCAAGGCAGATAGTGCAGAATCTGGTTATACACCACGACTAGCAGGCTGGTGGGGAAGCGACAAGAACTCGCGCTTTGCAATGACGAACCAATTCGCGCCTATACCTGGTGCGGCAGGATGGCAGGTTTCGAATCCGAGCGCGATTGATACGAGTGCTGTGTTAGCAAGTTTGAAAGTATTTGAACAGACGGACATGCAGACGTTACGGCAGAAATCACTCAAGATCACGGGATATCTTGAGGAGTTACTACTATCAACCAGGGACGAGGAGAAGTTATTCACAATCATTACGCCCTCGGATCCAAAACAGAGAGGTGCGCAACTGAGCGTTCGACTCGAGGAGGGTTTGTTGGATACGGTGATGGAGATACTGGAGGAAGAAGGCGTCGTGGTTGATGAGCGGAAGCCGGATGTAGTTAGAGTTGCTCCGACGCCGCTGTACAACAGTTATGAGGATGTTTGGCGGTTTGTGAAGATTTTCAGACAAGCCATTGCGAAGGCTGTCGCCGTGAAAGGACAGACGAAAACGAAAGCGAAAGCACAAGGGAAGAATGTCATGGTCGACGGTGGCCAGGATAAAGGTGCATGGAGTGATATAAAATGAGCCCTAATCTAATCTAACACAAAGACTGTTATACGAGCAGTTGTCGTCCTCTCTGGCGCACTTTTCAGACATATCTTCACGCAGCCACCGCATGTACCTCCTCAATACTCTCACCTCTAATAACATCTGCCCCGCCACCACCCTCACGTCCTCCGCAACCCCATCTCCCAAAACCCAACCTCCATCCCACACCCCTCCCTAAACACCCTCGCCGCCTCCTCCACCTCCCTAACCCCCACGCCCACAACCGCCCTCTCAACACCCTCCCTCGCAACCCTGACAGCCTCAACATACTCCTCCGCCACATAGCTCTCAATCCACTTCCAATACCTATTGTCCTCCCCTCTCACCGTGCTCGGATCATCATACAGCCTTTTCGCGATCTCGTAGTAGCCGAGCACGCACGGCAAGAAGGCGAGTTGCAGGACGAAAGAGGATGAGGAGTGGGCGGTGTCGAGCAGCCAGCGGGAGTAGGCTGTTGTGGCTTGGCTTTCGGGTTGGGCGAGGATGTGGGCGAGTGATAGGGAGAAGGTTGAGCAGTAGGCGAGGTGGAGCGTTGTTTCTTTGTCGGTGTAGGTTACGTTTGCGGCGGCCTGAGGGGAAAGGTGTGCTGGTTAGTGGATGACGGTTTTGGAAGTCGATTGTACGTTGTTGTTGTGCTCATGGGGTGTGCTCTGGCGATTGGAAGTCAACTTACGGCTGATATGTCGACTAGGTTAGTGGCTTTGTAGGCTGCCAGGGCATTTGCGCGGGCAAAGTGAATCTAATGACTGATCAGTAGATGCTCCATAAGCGATAACAGTTTGGAAGCGGTGGAAACAGACCAGATAGTGATAGTCTTGTATTAGGTAGTGCTTAAAGGACTCCATGGGTAGCGTGCCATCTCCCAATCGCTGGACAAACTCGTGGTGCGTGTGCTTCTGCCAGGCAGGTCTTACGTCGTCTCGGTCGAGGAGGTAGTCGATGAAATGGCCACTGTACATATCGTAAGACTGAGAGTGGCGCAGAATGTCTCTGCAGATGTACGTACGGAGCAAAAGGTAGCGTATAAGTGGAGTGTAAATGGTTTATTGGGCCGCTACCTTTACCCAGGTCTTCGCTCAATCTGATGCCTGCTGCGATGTATTGTGTTGCTGCCTTGACTGCCCGTGGTATGGCGAGACCACAGGCGATATTTGATGCTATCGCCGCTGTGTGTTTTGCATTAGTCTTATCCTCGAAATGAATGAACCATCTGCTTACATGCTAAGCTGCAACCCGTGCCGTGTGTATTCCTTGACTCGATATAGTCCGACTCGAAGACCCATGTTTGACCTTCACCATGAAGCACGTTCACGACGACGTGTCGATCTGCTTCACCATTGGCAACAGTCCCATCTTTGCTCAGAGGTAGATGGCCACCTTTCAGAAGGACGTACTTTGGTCCTAGACTAGCGATGGATTCTGCCACCTGCTTCATCTCGTTTAGGCTGCCGATGTCGTCGAAAGGTTTTCCAGCTTCTTTGGCCAATAGTTGGGCTTCGGAAATGTTTGGCGTAAGAATGGTCGTTACAGGAAGGAGTTCTGATATTAGTGTCTGCACCGCATCGTGAGGAAGCAGTTGTGCGCCAGTGGTGGCTACCATGACCTGGAAAGATTTAGTTTCGCTGCCGTATCAGCCCAGAAGAGAAAACAGACCGGATCAACGACAGTCATGGTCACTTTATGCCGCTTAAGAGCATCTGCCACAACATGAATAGTTTCTGCAGATGCCAGCATGCCTAGACCATCATCAGAACACGACTGATTACACCGCAGAAGAGTATTGGGACTAATTACCAGTCTTCACAACGTCCACACCAATGTCATCAATGTTTGCATCAATCTGCTTCTGGACAAAATCAGGCGGCGTATGGTGTATGCCCACAACTCCTTTTGTATTTTGTGCTGTCAGTGCTGTGGTCGCAGTCATAGCATAGCATCCATGGGCTGCAATCACTCGCTGGTCGGCTTCCAGACCACTAAGTAGGAGATATCATCAGGGATTGAATGGACGAACGAGTGTTGAGGAGCATCTTACGCTCCGCCTGAACTGTCTGAGCCGGCTATAACAAGAACTCTTCTTTTGCTATACATGCTCAATCTGAGTTGGACGATACAGGCCTGAAAACATGGAGAAACAAGAGCAGACCGAAAGAAAGAATCGTCGAATATCCCGAAGTGTCCATACAGGAAATGCGGGAAGAGGTTCCTACACGTTTGGACGATGAGGTTGCCGAAAAAAAGTTGAGTTATGTTACTTTGCTATGATCAAGTTGCTGCCATCAGTCTGTACGGATTTCCCCACGAACGAAGCAAAGGATAATCTACAAACTAAGGCGGTGGATCTCGTCGTCGTCGAGGTCAAAGTTACATTAGGTCTAAAGTGGTTTCTTGGCAAAAGACGCGTATCAGTCACGTCTAGCGCGTTGTCATGTCCCGTGCAACCAATTCAAACTGTTTTGTGCATTGCTTCCTTCTCGCCTGAACATCCTGACAGATTGATATTTCGATCTTGTTACCACCTGAAACCCACCGCCCAACTCTACATCCTCCCCTCCGCACATCATGTCAAGAGCCGCCCGATTGGCCGAGCTCAAGGCTCTCAGAGCAGCTGGAAAGAAGCGCGTGTATGAAGTTGAGGAAGCACAATCATTATATGACGAAGTAGACGAAGAGGGATACAAGAGCATAGTTAGAAGTCGACTCGATCGTGACGACTTCGTTGTTGGTGATGGTGGCGAAGGTTATGCTGACGATGGTCGGGAGGAGTGGCACACAGAGAAACAGAAGGGATATGATACTGAAAGTGAGGATGAGTTACCAACAAGAGGCAAAGCCGGTACGTACTGTAAAACATTAAGAAGACTTGCATGGACTGATAAACTACATCAGCAAAACGAAAACGGGAAGAAGATCAGGAGAAGGCAGAAAAAGTAAACAACAGTATCAACAAGTACTTCTCGGCCAAACCAGCTGCCGCTGCGGTACCAAAAGTGAAGGTATGAGACACAATCTGATCGAGGAGTTTGCTTAGACTGATCAATCTTGTATAGCACACTGTCACTGCGGATGACGCTGCATTCATGGAAGATCTTCTTGGTACAGTTCAGACCAGCATATCAACACGCAAATTTCCTGCCACGAAGCCGGTCAAGACAGACTTGAGAAGAAAGACGAGAGTTCTGTCGCCGCCAATATCTGGTCTTCGAGACGACCTAGGCACTAGAGCACACCATCTCACACGCCCAGCAATACCAAACACGCCACCTGCAACTCAATACGAAGAAGACGACGGTCCACTACCAATGATCGACGATGACGACGTGCAGATGAGCGACGCCATTGCTCCTTCATCTCCAGTTGCTCGTGCTGTAGAGCGAAAAGCGCAGATCACAATCAAGGTGGAGGACGAGGATGATGACATGATGGAGGTGGCCCCAGCAGTCGGGCATGCTGGACTAGTTCCTACAAGCGTCAACATCTCCGGCTCGCGGCCTGTGCCCAAGATGATCAAGAAGGAAGCACTGCCAACACCCGAAAGCTCTTCCCCTCCACGACCATCTGCTGATGATGTCGACCCCTCTGCCTGGCTCAATGTTACCAGCAAGCTCAACGTGATGAACAGCCCAGCATCAGAGACTGCCACGATTGGCAAGCTGAGCCCTCAGGATGCCCTGGAAGATGATGGTAGCTTGCGCTTCTTCTGGTTCGATTACGCTGAAATCAATGGCATTTTGCTTCTCTTCGGAAAGGTCAAGAACAGGAAGAACGATACATATCTCAGCTGCTTTGTCAAAGTGGACGGCATCTTGCGCAAACTGTATTTCCTGCCTCGAGAAAACCGATATTGCAAAGGACGTGCCACAGATGAGGAGATTGAGATGGGCGATGTTTACTCCGAAGTCGATGGTATTATGTCCAAAATGCGTGTCAACATGCACAAGATCAAGCCCACGACGCGCAAATATGCTTTCGAATTACCGGACGTCCCTAAGGAGGGCGACTATCTCAAGCTGTTATATCCCTATGACAAGCCAGCATTAGAAGTGGGACTTCAAGGCGAGACATTCTCACACGTCTTTGGAGCCAATACATCTTTGTTCGAGCAATTTGTGCTATGGAAGAATATCATGGGTCCTTGCTGGCTCAAGATCGAGAACGCCGACTTCAACGCTGTCACTAATGCATCTTGGTGTAAGCTGGAATTGCAGGTACCTCAGGCGAAGACAATAACTGTTCTCGAGAACTCCGAGAATATGGATGCTCCACCAATGACTATCATGAGTATAGCATTGAGGACAGTCATGAATGTCAAGGACAACAAGCAGGAAATCATCATGGCGAGCGCCCGCGTTTACCAGAACATCTCACTCACTGATACTACTGCTCCGGAAAAGCTTCCATGCAAGACTTTGACAGTGATGAGGCCACCTGGAGACGGATATCCAGCGGGGTTCAAGACAGACCTGGAAAAACACGTTGGTACTGTTAGATGTCAGCGAACAGAAAAAGAAGTTCTCAGTTTATTCCTGGCAGAGTTGGATCGCATCGACCCTGATGTACTCATGGGACACCGGCTGGAGGACCTCGACTACAGCATCCTGCTCAGCCGCATGCGAGAACTCAAGACTCCTGGCTGGCACCGTATTGGCCGACTCCGAAGAAGTGAATGGCCGAAGAACTTTGGTAAAGGTGGTAATAGCTTTTTCACAGACAGGCAC
>Ga0160427_10001056_pt1 | contig 16892 bp, 19 predicted proteins | sample SolpanmetagenomL_FD_108194 | JGI IMG/M metagenome (GOLD analysis project Ga0160427, IMG submission 108194) | Solar panel surface microbial communities from Lawrence Berkeley National Laboratory, California, USA - L | ecosystem: Engineered > Built environment > Solar panel > Unclassified ...
CGCCGTCAACGACCCCTTCATTGACCCCAAGTACGCTGTATGTTCAATCCCTCAAGAGAACAGAACAAGCAAAAGAGCTGGACATTAATACCTCGACCAGGCCTACATGTTGAAGTACGACTCTACCCACGGCCAATTCAAGGGTGAAATCAAGGTTGAGGGCAACGACCTCAACGTTAACGGCAAGACTGTCAAGTTCTACACCGAGAAGGACCCCGCCAACATTCCCTGGGCCGAGACTGGTGCTTACTACATCGTCGAGTCCACCGGTGTTTTCACCACCACTGAGAAGTGCGAGGCTCACTTGAAGGGTGGTGCCAAGAAGGTTGTCATCTCTGCTCCCTCTGCTGATGCTCCCATGTTCGTCATGGGTGTCAACGAGAAGGAGTACAAGTCTGACATCAAGATTCTCTCCAACGCCTCTTGCACAACCAACTGCTTGGCTCCTCTCGCCAAGGTCATCCACGACAAGTACGGAATCATCGAGGGTCTCATGACCACCATCCACTCCTACACTGCCACCCAGAAGACCGTGGATGGTCCTTCCGCCAAGGACTGGCGTGGTGGACGTGCCGCTGCTGCCAACATCATCCCATCCAGCACCGGTGCCGCCAAGGCCGTCGGAAAGGTCATCCCATCGCTCAACGGCAAGCTTACCGGCATGTCCATGCGTGTTCCTACCCAGAACGTCTCAGTTGTTGACTTGACTGTCCGCATCGAGAAGGGCGCTTCATACGATGAGATCAAGCAGACCATCAAGGAGGCCGCCGAGGGCGAGTACAAGGGTATCCTTGGCTACACCGAGGACGAGATTGTTTCCTCCGATTTGAACGGTGACGTCCGCTCATCCATCTTCGACGCCAAGGCTGGTATCTCATTGAACCCTAACTTCGTCAAGCTTGTTTCTTGGGTATGTTTACTTTACAACTTTTCAGAACGTTATTTTAACATCGCATAGTACGACAATGAATGGGGTTACAGCAGACGTGTTCTCGACCTCCTTGTCCACGTCGCCAAGGTCGACGGCAACAACTGACTTTCCGACCAAGACAGTGGTGGTGAAAGAAGTCGATTATGATGATGGCAGGTTCAAAGCTTTGTCTTCAAGGAGCGAAAGCTATTGGAAGGAGACAGGAGCCTGCTCGTACTAACGTGCTTATTGTCATGTCAAAATTCAAACAATTATATGACCCCAATCCCAGTGCCCTAAGTTTAATATGAGCAACTGAGTGCTGAGTATTTGTAGTGCATCTCATCCGCCAATCATCTATTGTCACGTCTTTTAGCGCTCTCCCTTTGTCATCGTTCAATGTCAGCTTATCCAGGAGCAAACTCAAAGCATCTCCTCCTGAACGACCTGGCTGGTTATTTGATAGTGGAATAGATGCTAAGCGGTATGACAGGAGCCCTGCACGCATAGTACGGAACTATCTAGAACTTCAATGCTGTTTGTCGAGGCTCGTCGAGGAGCTTTCAACATTGTCCAACACTGGCCAATATCGCATCACTTCACATCCTTCAGCTTTCGATGCCTACGATATTTTGTATTGTTCGTTCAGGCACACTGCCGAAGGTACGCTCGTACTGATGCTAGATCCTTCCGCTTGTTGGCTTGGGTTATGTGAACTCGTCTTGAGTGTGTTTAGTGACCTTTCGAGAACCTTTGCAGCAGCTACACCAACCTTTTGCAAAAGCATCACCATTCCATTGCCTGAAGGAGTAGTTCTAATCCAAGTCGATGAAGAAGACAGGAAAGGTTTGTCGTCAGAGCGGGCGCTGACATAATCAATCCAAGATTAATGTTCATGCTTCACGACATCCTGATTCACCTCAAAAAAAGTCCGGGGGAACGATGCGTAGGTGGCACCATTTTAGGTGCTCGGCGTTCGTGATGAGTGATGCTAACTTCCGTTGACTGCGCTGATGCAGTTGACCACGGTGCTATGACCAAAGGTGACTCAGACATAGCTGGCGCAGGAGTGAGCTCATATCGAAATGTAGTACAATATCAACAGTATTAACGAAGTTCTCAGGTCATCTTAGCATTCCTTCTTTCCGCATATATCACGTTCGGAGCAGTTCTGCTTGCCTATCTGACTGGCCAAGTCGACGCAGAATTGCTCAACGATGTTGACACTCGCATCTTAAGGATCCGGTCGACCGCCTCAAAACATCCTCGCATCCACGCTACACTACGACAAGCAGTTCTTGTTCTCAGCGATCAGCAAGTCGTGACAGGCATCGCAATCATGGGAGCAGGTTTCCGACGTCTGACAGATGGTTTTGTCTCCGTCTACCACTTTCAAATCGCGCTTTACCTTGCCTGGATGTCCAGTAGTGTGCATCTCTCCGCCCTCACGATCCTGGCAACCCACTTGAACAACCACCCAGCCTTGAAGGTGTGGAGGCTCTGTGGTATGCTGGTCCTGCTGGTGCTGCTGTTGATAGGGCTTGTGCCGACGCTGAGCAACGACTGGGGCATCGACTATTGGCCTGGCATGGTGGACGGTGCGACTGGATGGGGCATCCCGGCAGACTGTTTCTGGGGCCAGATGTGGGGTGATGGTATCAACCCGGATGCAGTATTCGGCATCATCGTGCTTATCACCAGCTACGTCTGGAAAGTGGGCGGGCTCTTTGCCTCAGCACGGCGGGCGTTTCGTCGGTGGTTCAGACATCCCCTTGAGTGGCTGATGGAGAGTACGCTGTCCTATCTGGCTCGCAAACATAAGGACTGCAACGAAAGATCGCGGCTATGGTTGTGGCTATTTAGGCTGGCTGTGGCCGTCTACATACCTGTGACGACTGCACTCGAATGCGCTGCGTCCTTTTCCGCATCGCTCTGGGTTTCCGCGTTAGGACTAGTCTTTGGCACCATGCAGATCCAGATACCTAGGAAGCAGAATCTAGACCTGACTGCCACAATCGAGGACAACTATCGCGGCTTTGGACAACTTGTCCCCTTGATACTCCTAGTCCAACCAGCAGGTGCAGTCTTTGAACACCTTTGGAAAGAGGACCAAGGAGCCACGCCAGCGCCTGCAAATCAACCACAAATCGGCACTCTCGACATGCAGGAATTCGAAATCAACGATAATCCCGACGTCTCGGAGGACTTGCCGCTTTGCTCAACGAGTAGGAGCCTGCTCTCTTACATGGCGCATCAGAAGCCCCAACCCATCTCGTACCGGACAGCTACACGAACACCTGTCCTCGAACTCTTATACAGCTCTCGATTGTTCGCGGGAATCGTATGGTTGAACCATCTCAGTGTACTTGGTACAAGCATTTTTCTGTTCTATACGGATTCGCTTATTATTGGGAATGCTAGCACGTCAAATTGGCTTTTTATTCTTGCGGCTGTGGGAGTGTATGGTGCACTGTCTTTCGTGGTTACTTTGGTTATCACGCCGTGCTCGAGGTTGGGAACTTGTGGATAATGTTTGAATTTCGGGAAAAGAGTTGGTGGATGTGACGGAAGAGAGCATGCTGGTTTCGATGTATGTACTGTATGTCCTACACTACAAATACTCTATGAAGTATACCATTCCTCTATCCTTCTCCGGATATGTGAGCTTGATAACCTGGTTTATCAGATACTGAAATCGGTAAGGAAACTCAGGTAGACGGTGACAACAGTTTATATGAATTGCAGGACTTGCGATATGATAAGTGATTTTCTTCAGCTTTCAGTCGCATTTCGGCAGTTTGTGTGGCCTTGATGATCTCCCATCCGCAATAGCTTCAGAACAGAAACTGAAGGCACAGATTCTGCAGAAACAGAGTATGATCATATTGCAAGAGAATGACCGCTAGCTGGTATAGCGTTCACTCATAGGAAGAAGCCGGAAATTGCTGGAGGAGATGAGGAAACTCTGCCTCCATCCAGGTCCATTATTGCCACACTTCACAATAACGCCATCGAAAGACCGAGCATAAGGTAGAAAGTGATAGGTATTGACTAGAAGATCAGTAATCCGGCTCTTGGAAGGTGCTAGCACATGCCAGAAAGCTCTAGTTCTTCCTCGTTGCTACCAGCGTGCCAATAGTGGGGCTTTCTAACGTCACTATGCCAGAAGATTCCATTGAATTCGCTGCAAAAGTTGTCGGTGCTTGTTGAGGTATATCAATCCTTCTTCCCACAACAAACATCCTCTCTTCTCCATCTTCACTCTCAGACATCCCACAACACTCTTCTCTTGATATTCATTCTCACTTTCAAAAGTTCACTTGAGATACCCCCTTTCTGTTTCTTTCAACCTCTGTACAACCACACATCATGTCTGCTATCGGAATCGATTTGGGAACTACCTACTCCTGTGTGGGTATCTTCCGTGATGACCGTAAGTCAATTCCAGTTCTTCCACCATTCTGGCCTTCCTTCTAACACCTCTCAGGCATCGAAATCATCGCCAACGACCAGGGTAACCGCACAACGCCGTCCTTCGTTGCTTTCACAGACACCGAGCGTCTCATCGGAGATGCCGCCAAGAACCAAGTCGCCATGAACCCATACAACACAGTCTTCGACGCAAAGCGATTGATCGGTCGCAAGTTCGCCGATGCTGAGGTCCAGGCCGACATGAAGCACTTCCCTTTCAAGGTCATCGAGAAGGCCGGCAAGCCTGTCGTTCAGGTCGAATTCAAGGGCGAGGACAAGACATTCACACCCGAAGAGGTTTCAGCCATGATTCTCACCAAGATGCGTGAGACTGCCGAGTCCTACCTTGGTGGTACCGTCAACAACGCCGTCGTCACTGTTCCTGCTTACTTCAACGACTCTCAGCGTCAAGCTACCAAGGATGCTGGTCTTATTGCTGGATTGAACGTCCTCCGTATCATCAACGAACCTACTGCTGCCGCTATTGCCTACGGTCTCGACAAGAAGACTGAGGGTGAGCGCAACGTTCTCATCTTCGACTTGGGAGGTGGTACTTTCGATGTGTCTCTTCTTACCATTGAGGAGGGTATCTTCGAGGTCAAGTCTACTGCTGGTGACACTCACTTGGGTGGTGAGGACTTCGACAACCGTCTCGTTAACCACTTCGTCGCTGAGTTCAAACGCAAGCACAAAAGTACGCCAAACATTCCAATCATTCTCGCAAAGATTATCAGCTAACAACTTTCATAGAGGATTTGTCTGCCAACGCCCGTGCCCTCCGCCGTCTCCGCACTGCTTGCGAGCGTGCCAAGCGTACCCTTTCCTCATCCGCACAGACCTCCATTGAGATTGACTCTCTCTTCGAGGGTATCGACTTCTACACCTCCATCACCCGTGCTCGTTTCGAAGAGCTCTGCCAGGACCTCTTCCGCTCCACCATGGATCCCGTCGAGCGCACGCTCCGTGACGCCAAGATCGACAAGTCCTCTGTTCACGAGATCGTCCTTGTCGGTGGTTCCACCCGTATTCCCAAGATCCAGAAGATGGTCTCCGACTTCTTCAACGGCAAGGAGCCCAACAAGTCCATCAACCCCGATGAGGCTGTTGCCTACGGTGCTGCTGTCCAGGCTGCCATCCTCTCTGGTGACACCTCTTCCAAGTCCACCAACGAGATCCTGTTGCTCGACGTCACTCCTCTCTCTGTCGGTATTGAGACCGCTGGCGGTGTCATGACTGCTCTCATCAAGCGCAACACCACCATCCCCACCAAGAAGTCCGAGACTTTCTCCACATTCGCTGACAACCAGCCTGGTGTTCTCATCCAGGTCTTCGAGGGTGAGCGTACTCGCACTAAGGACAAGTGAGTGAATTATTTTCTTTTTGTCTTTTTTTCTTTCTTTTTCGATGTCAAGGGGTAAGTCTATGCCCCTTGACATCATTCACTACGACATTATTCACTTCGATGACAATCCTAACATTATATTAACATATCTTCACAGCAACCTTCTCGGAAAGTTCGAGCTTACTGGTATCCCACCTGCACCGCGTGGTGTTCCTCAGATCGAGGTCACCTTCGACATGGATGCCAACGGTATTATGAACGTCTCTGCTCTTGAGAAGGGTACTGGAAAGTCCAACAAGATTGTCATCACCAACGACAAGGGTCGTCTTTCCAAGGAGGAGATTGAGCGCATGTTGTCTGAGGCCGAGAAGTACAAGGCTGAAGATGAGGCTGAGGCTGGCCGTATCTCTGCCAAGAACGCTCTTGAGTCGTATGCCTACTCGCTTAAGAACACTCTTGGTGACTCCAAGGTTGACGAGAAGCTCGACGCTTCTGACAAGGAGACTCTCGAGGCTAAGATCAAGGAGACTGTTGCATGGCTCGACGAGAACCAGACCGCCTCCAAGGATGAGTATGAGTCTCAACAGAAGGAGCTCGAGGGCGTTGCGAATCCCATCATGATGAAGGCATGTCCTTCCCTATCGTCTTTACATGACTAAAAGCTAACCTATGTAATAGTTCTACGGCGCCGGCGGTGAAGGTGGACAAATGCCTGGTGGAATGCCCGGAGGTGGCATGCCTGGAGGTGGTATGCCCAACATGGGAGGTGACCATTCAGATGGTCCTACAGTTGAGGAGGCGAGTTTTCTTGATTGTTATCACTCAGATCATCTGCTAACATCATCACAGGTTGACTAAGCGTCTTCACCAAACCATCGACCGTTTCTTTTGTTGCATGTATAGCATGGCGTTTTGAACACCTCAGATCTAATGGCTGGGACGGAAATCTGCTCTTACGACTTGATGAATGAGTGGGAAAAAGTATAGTGTAGTCATAGTTTAGAGCTTCGATGAAATAGAATCTGAAGCCTTTTGTCACGATATTCCTCTGTTCTATGTCCACACTTTGTATCTCTTTTTCTTTTTGGCTTCCAGTGTTGTTTGACGTCCTCGGTGATTAATAGTAATCTTTTGGACATGGCCAATCTGTCGACCTCAAATGATTGAAGCAAACACATATTCACTTTTTTCCAACCAGAAAGTGTGCTTGGAAACCGTGCCATATAGAGTGCTAATACACTTTCCGATGATCATACTTCCTCTAGGTATCTGTATATCTCAATTCTGAAGAAGCTTTTTGGCTGTCATTGTCAACAATCTAGAACAGGGTGTGACGTCCTTCAACCTATTTATTTGTGTTGACAATCAAGAACTACACCGCCAAAACTCCTAGCAGACTATGTTGTCCATCCCTTCCATCCACCTTCTTACAATATCTTTCATATGGTCCAAAGCATCATGGAAATGGGAGAAGGTCCTTGCCGCCACGTCTCTCCAGACAAATGGTGAGTCTGTGTGTGTAACACGAAAGGCCAAGTTTTGCACGATGAGTATCATCATCACCATTCACCCATACAGTGAATGACCATTCACCTTGGCATCCTACCAGCGCCTGTGCTTCGTATCAAGGAAAGCGGCAGCAAATGAAGACAGCAAGAACCGCTGAGCCATCCACCTGCTCAATAAGCAGGCTCTTTATTGGTCACTATGGCTCCGTTCATTCACTAACACACAATTCACCCATTCACTCTATCTACAGCGTTTGATACGGTGAATCCGATGCCTAGCCCCATTCAGTGCTCATCAATAGCAAATGTCTTACTATTGTTGTCTATTGATATATTAGCTTCAATCTCCTCTGCCTTCTTTACTTTGTGCTTTCTTCTTCCTATATCCGCCACAACACTGGGCCTTCAACTGCAGCTGTAAACCGTTCATGGTTTCGTTGCTCTAGTGTTTTCATCACATATAGATATATATTTACTCTGCTCTCGGGAAAAGTTCAATGACCCAGCAATCCTCTCCGAACTTATCTCGCATATAATCGAGCTGCTTCCGGACACAAATCTGTATAGCACCTTTCAACATTCCAGACTGTACAGCAACGACTATCCCTGCCTGCCTATGTGGGGCTGTAATCGAACAGAATGAGCTTGAATTGCTCAAGGCGATGACAGAGGAAAGCTCTAAGAATAGAGTTGTCAATTCAGCACAAAGCCGACCTACTCCACCGATTGAAAGACTACCTATCGAGATCATGTCGTCTATCTTCAACCTACTTCCGGATACCAACCTTATGGCTATCACGATGACCTCAAAATGGATGAAGATGATCGCGAGGAAGGAGTGTGTTAGATTCTATCGCCTATTAAACCACCCAGATACCCTAGACAATCCATGGGTGAAAGAGGAAAGATATCGTCGTTGGTTACTTGGACAACGACAAGTTAAGAAAGATACGCCGTGAGATCCTGGACATGCTACTACTCGACGCTCCTGGGGCAAGATTTTTGTCGAGGGACATGTGCATGAGAGTATGCTGGAATCGGTGGACTACAAGAAGCACGGGAAGCATCAAAAGATCTTGATTGGAGAGCAAGTTCCCGCGATTGGCTGGTATCTTGCGGATGTCATCTTCAAGACTGCTCTGATAGATGTAGCAGTCCTGCACTCGGGGCTGGTTCAAAAAGAAAGATCTGCTCTCGTGGAAGAATCCAACAACCCGACAATCAGCTCCGAGCACTGGTCTTACTGTACGATGTCTCACCGCACGGTCTCAACTTACACCCAGCCTGCGACAGAGCCTTCGAGCACACAATCCCCAGAAGCTTTGGCCATTCTATTCAGTTCCGAGGTCGTCCTCATAGGGTAGGTGTAGCAGTTGTTATGCTATCAAACTAAGCTAATATCAGACAGATAGCCTCATTGCTTTCTGTCTACTCTGTGACCAGCACGTTGCTAGTATTTGCTCGACCACGCCCGAACACATTCGCATGAACAGAATCCAATCAAAGAACTTCGAGAGTCAAGTCTTCAATGTCGTAGCTCATATTGCCATCGGCAGCGGTAACTACCATATTAGCTTTGCTGCAGCTGTATGTCTACATAGTGATTCATATCGAGCTTCGCTTAGTAGTCCTGAACTTCGGGGTGGATGCAGTACAGAGCCTTCTTTCGATGTCATACTCCTTACCAATCGTACAGCGGTCGGTGATATTAGCTTCTTCCGGGACCACGCAAGCGTGACCGTCCGCTAGACAGACTTCGCAGTGAAGAGAGGCTCTGTGCGGCGTTATGTTCTTACGTTCAATGACTTTTCAACGCCAGTGGTGATGTGGTTTGTAGCATTTCAGGTGGCTGCAAATGCCCTAGGCCAGATCTTTTTGCCAAACACGCTCGGTTGCGACGGTATGCTCGTAGACCTCTGGTCGTCGTGACCAAAGTTCCTGCAATAGGTCCTGAGCAGTCTTAGATGTGGAGGAGTTTGAGTTGGTGTGGGCGGTAGTCATGGTTTTGCCCACCTTCAAAGGTACCAAACAGACCCCGTAGTAGGGAAAGTCTCTGTACGGCGTTATATTCCCGAGATCTATGACCTTTCCACGACAGGAATGATGTGGTGTGTAGCACTTTAGGTGATTCCAGTTCTTGGCGTTGGCGACGGCATTGCAACTCTAAACTTGGTTTTGTGAGGATACTGGGCAACCTTCCAGACTGTACAGACTCGGACGAGTTGTTGAAATCCGAGTGGAGAGGTGTCTGGGATAATGAGGGGGTTCTAACGGTAACGGAGGGGGACTTTGGCTGTGACTAGTGCCGTTGCAGTTTGGGAGGAGGTTAAGCAGGTAGAGAGCATTATATCTTCCAAGCATCAAAGGCAGCGGTGGCGACACTGTAAACGGGTTTCTGGTGATTGAGGAGGCTGTATATATCGTTGTAGGCATGATGTGCTTGATAAGAGTAAGTATTTCGCATCTGTGTGGTGGTGGCGGCAATATCGCGAAGCTTGACTTGGTTGTGAGGGTTGCTGGACGCCTTTAGGACCGTTTAGACTCGAAAGAGGGATTAGAATCTAGGTAGGGATGTGTCTGGCATGATGATGAGATCCTGATGAGAACCTGATGAGGAAGGACTAGAGACTCGCTGTGAGGGGTGCTGGAAGCTTTTCGGACAATAGGACTCAGTCATACTGCCTTTGGGATCGGAGAGGAAGTATAAAGAGATAATACATGAATGCACAGATCAAGCCGGAGATGAAGTGTTCTTTTGTGTACGGTGCTGCTGGCTTTGCTTATTGTTGCGCTTTGGTATTTTGTTGGTCAATAAGGCTCAGGACGGAGTTGAGGTGGCTGTTGTCTGGATTGAGGGAGGGTGATAGTAGGGCAGTGTTGGTAGGGCAGGGATTGGTGATATCAGATGACTATAGCTGCAAGAATGGAGTTGGTTATACAAACAGATTTCAAGGTCGTGAGGGGAATATCCTGCTTATTTCGGACGTCGTTGTCCTCTATGTCCAGCCGTATATGCCGATACTCCCGCTGCTGGGATATCTAATCATTAATCATTCATCATGAAGAAAACATACCGTGTGAGGTGCCTCCACCTACTTTTTCTTTCCACCTTCTTTGATCAGATCATGATTTATCCCCTCCTCACCACAAAAACACCAACTTCAAATCCCATATTCACAACCGCATCCATCCTATTGACAGGTCTTTTTTCAACCCCATCCAATACCTCCCTGACAACCTGTATTGGCATTTTTTCCGCCACCTCGCCCTCTTTGTATTGTCTTGCCTTTGCAAAGTATTGCCCGACCTCATTCCTGACTCTCGTCTTCTCTTGCTTGATCCACCAATCTGCCCATATCTTTCTCTCTAGGGTGACTTGGTGTGTTGCTGCATGCACTAGTGTGAATGTTCCAGTGGCAGAAGCGCCCTCTGCTTGACTCAGGCGTTTACGGATGTGAGCTGCCCCTCCGTTGAGCTCCGTGCAGAGGGCCAGGGCGCGGCGGCGCATAGTGTCGAAGGGAAGGAGATGTGGTATGGCCGGCATGCGGCCAATGGCTTCGGAGAGATCGGCGGAGTAGCCATTGACAACACACATCGTGCGAAGGAGGGGATCGAGGATAGGACCAAGATAGTTGTTGGCGAAAGTCTGGGCGCCCTGGAGAGTAGGGTAGATGAAGACGAGACAGCCGTTATTTGGTGCGAGCTCGACTAGACGGTCGACCAGGAGTGATGGGCCACGGGTATTGAAAAGGTTGACAAACTCGTTGATTGAGGAAGGAGGGATGTAGCGCTCGACGATGGAGAGGTTGATGGTTTCTGGCGCGGCAAGAGGACGGTGTTGACCTAGTGCCGTAGGCTTCACACCAGACTCATAATCTACAGCAGTAACAGCTGAGGAGAAGAATTTGGTTGTAAAGTAGTCATCGCTGGCGCCAAAAGGTTGGCCAGGTGTTTCGGGAGGAGATGTAGGAAGGTCAGCGAGGTTGAAGCGGCCTGGTACGGCGTGAAGGAGGTTTACCCACACCGTGGGACTAGTTGGCGAGCTCGAATGTATGCGTTTGATTATTTTGGGAAAGACGTGGCCAGGGATTGAGGGTGAGGGAAGAGCGTGGGAGAGGACTTGGAACGCACGACCGTTCAGTGATACAGTGTTGACACTGGAAACTATTAACGTGTTAGCCATCGGACAACAAGTCAAGGTTCTCAACATGCGGCCCAAGAGAGTTGTCGAAAGCCAGAACAAGCATTGCAAGTAGTCTACCCATTTCCTTTCTTTCGTTCCCCGTCGTCGTATGCGATCAATAGGGCAGGGCAGCGCAACATGAAAGTCACTTACGGATGGCTTGTATCGCATCCTCCAACCACGTCGGCGAATCTGTCTCGACATCTACAGACCCGCCGAACACCTGTCCTGCTGCCGCAGCTTCTCCGCCTCCAGATGGAGCTGCTTGTAATGCCCCACTCACAGTTTGTTCCCCTTCAGACAAACTCAGTCTACCAATTCCTGTCTTTTGTTCATCGCCTAAGTTCTCAACTGGTGGCATCCATCGAACCTCCAGCTTAACATCAGGTTCATCATCTGGTGGTGTCAGTACGTCCAGCAATTCAGGCTGAGTGTCTAAGGTTGAGATTGGTTGAGGAAAGTAATTGTGTTGTTCGTGTTGTTGTGAGGGCTGGTAATATGGTTCTGGAGTATTGGCGCCGACGTTAAACTCGATACTGTCCGAATTCCGAAGATGTGGTCGGGGTGCTCGAATCGGCGAGGTGATCGTGATGCGATCGGGCAGAATGGACTGAATGAGTAGCTTTTCTTCATCGTGATTGAAGTCGTCAGGATGAGGCGCAGCAATACCTAGCTGGTTGAAAGATGGAAGGCGAAGGTTGAAAAGGTTGTTGTCAGGCGGTGTGGGCAAGGATGGATCCAGACAGGAGTCAAGCGAAGCTGCAATGTCGTGAATGGGTTGCCTAGCAATTAGGCCAGCGGTGAACAGTGTCGATTGAGGTTGTTGCCCGGTGAATCCTTCACTTGGTGAGAACAACGGTAGTGCACCTGGTGCTTGCCCTTGAGGTAAAGGGCTTGCGACGCTGTTCAGGATTCTTGAATCTCTCCCAGTTTTTGTTGAAGTCTGGCACGCATACTTTCCAGCCGCTCTGGAGTTTGCTGTCGACGTGCTCAAGAAGAAATCGTTCTCATTGCGAGGAGATAGTATGCCCGGTGATGAGCCAGAGCCTGCTTTCACCACGTATGGTGTCTCAAGATGTTGACCATGTTTTCGTTGATCGAGGCGATTGTTAAACATGCTTGAAAGACGGCTGTCCTAGATCTCGTGTTTGAGCGCGAGTAGTTATCACTGTAGTGTCTTAGTGTTACAGATATATGTAGTAGTTTGCTGAGGTGTAATAGTGGTTCTACAAAGTTAAACACGATCTCTGGTTCTATACTGTTGATGCGCGTGGGCTGGGCAGCAGATTGAGACTTTACGTGAGTCCTGCCGTGTATAGAGGGTTCAGTATTTCGTATCAATTTCTAGAGCATGCGCCAGAATGAAACGTAATGACAGTAGAGGGTGATGAGAGAGTGACCTTGTAGAAAAAACAGCCCTGTGGTTGGTGTTTCCCACGCTGGCCTGAGGTCGAAAAGGCGCGCGTGATTAGAGTCAGGGTACAGGCGGAGTGGTCTGTTTTTCTGTCGCTGTGTGTCCCTCCGAAAGAAATATTCGCACAGAACTTCCTCTGAGCTGGTCAACACAGTAGTCACAAGGAAGAAAAAGCAACATTCTCTTACCTGGCTGACTGAAAGGAAGAGAGAACAAGAAGGCAGGACCAGATCGGTGATCCCAATCTGTTTGTTCTGGGCTTAACAATCAGGCCGAGTCTCTCTTGCCTAAACCGTCTTATTTGCCGCTTTGATTGATTGACCTTCAGTCACGGCTTGCTGCAACTTCCGAGATAGACAGCAAGAAGAAGAACCGGCAATTTCGAGCTCTGGTGCACCCTTTGGCTGCGGGACTAAAGACGCACGAGGCTATTCATGGGGTTTCTCCGATGCCAACCTCGCGTGGATGATGCCGGCTCGTCTCGTGGCCCGGGAAGTACTCTCGAGACGTGAGGGATGCTTAAACTAATTGGTGTGCCTGGAGTTGCTGCCGACAGTGTTGGGAGGCAAAGTGGCTTTCAACCGGACAATTGATGGGATGGAATAAGTTGGTAGAAGTGGTCGTCCCGAGTTTTACAGGGTGGTCGAATCTAAGTCTAGATCCTGGTTTCTGATACAGGGTTAGCAACTCGATGCTTGGACCTTTCTACATTTACTCGATGAGCAGCCTGGATACTCGTACATATCATGCTTACACTGCAAGGAATTCCACGGCTTGAATCTTTTCGTCATGAAACTGCTTCCCAATCACCTGAATGAACACATGTGTGGTCACATCGGGAAGATCGTGGCTTGTAAGCATATTCGCCTCTTGAGATGGCACCGTTGTGAGGCCGTTCTTACACGCACGCTGCATGCCATATTGAAAAGAGCCGCAATCGCCAATAGTGGTGGAGTATGTCCAACAAGCGGGCGAGCCAGAATTCGCAGACAAAGTACGAGTGATTATTGGATGGTGATTAATGCCATGACCGAGGTGAACTCGATCGGTGTGTCTTGAGGGCGAGAGGCCGCGGAAAACCTGCTTGACAAATAAGAAGTGGCTTGCATAGTGGCGAATCGTTTGGATGCTGCCAACTTTTTGATGGACGGGCCTCTTCCGTTCATTCGGCTTCTCCTACACAATCCTGACAATATATGAAACGGAGGTGTTTGAGGATCGCCTTTGATCGACCACGCCACGCTTTTGCACTGTCTCCCGCCTCCCGTTGCTGTTCCTGGCGATCTCACGAAGCCGCTAGGTGTTTCAGAATTGAAATGAAGTCCACTTGGGTTATATTGACAACCCTGCTCGCATACTCCTACTCAAAGAGGCAATCGCAAGCGAAAGACCAACACTTTCAGAAGTCAAGCACGGGCAAGCAACACGGTATTTGTGAGAAGAAGCCCTCGAGTATTCCGACTGCTAATTTGCTTACGATCACCATGCATAACAGTTACCGCAGTCGTCATGATCGCGCAACTCTGAAGACCATACTCTCCGCACAGCAAGCCTCGCACGTCACCGTTTCAGATCAGTTCTAGACTTTTGCGCGAACGATGATCATCACATCTGAAGCAGAATAGGTATGATGTAATGTGTGTTCGATGTCCGTGCTCGATTTTGGGAACTAAATGTTCTCGTCGTGTCCAATCACACCATGTTTCCTACTCTGCTATTATAGTTGAGAGCGGCTGAAACGATCTCTGCTCTGACCATTGGAGGCACATTATTTCCTTTGTCGGCCTCACTATACCATCCTCTGCAATGATGAGTGCATCTAGGAATGTGTGGGTTCGTTCTTCTTAGTGGACATTGAGAAGCAAGTCAATGGGCAGCGTGTCAAGTAACAGCACAGGAGCGAGTTCTCACCTCCCACAAGATGGAGTAGGGAGATTGTGTAAGCTACACCTCCTGTTACTGCACCATTATATTTTAGTATAGAGCACGACGACATCGCTTGAGTGCCTGTTTGCGTATCAATCGAGGAGATGCTCAGAAGGTCATTGTGAAAATGCGCTTGACCAGAGGACAATTTAATATAATTTATCAAACAAGAAATAGTGTCAATCTCATTCTAAAACAAGGGGAGGGATATATCTTCGTGGTCTCAGTCAGGGACAAGTGTTCATAGTTTCAAGACGACCTACAGATCACTATTGTCATATCGCTTCAACCATGCTTTTGGCGAGTTGGAGAATAAGTAGAACGCATTGCCATTGATTGGGGTAGTAAGAATTACACTTCAAACAGTCCAAGTAGCTGGCTCGTCTGAAACAGTGGTTACACTATTTAGGTGTGGGAAGGCATATCTAGCAGCGCTGGTATTGTAGGCTTGTTGTATCATCTCTAGCTGTCAGTAGCATTTCTAGATCATGTCGCACAAGCTGTAATCCTTGATGTCGGTTGCCCACGCAACATGTACCACGTTCACGTGACTTGGGTTTAGCCGCGGGTACCGAACAGAACCCAAGCATAAGGTAAACAACATATACAAAGAGTATACTAACTATCCCATACACACACACCTGCTTGCTCTCGTAGCTTGCTACCTAGCTTACACCCTTCGTCAGGATGCTTGACACGCTATCTTGATAGCCGGCATACACCATCGCACCTGCCATTCTGGAAGCAAACACAAACAATTATGGAAGACTCCATTGACGAGCTCTCACGCTCCCACGATCGCCTCTTCCCACCATCATCGCCTACCAAGCACGTCACAACCCCGGATGGATTAGGCTCATCGCCATCGAAAAAGCGCAAAGGTATCGAGCAATCCTCCCCTTCGCGCCAACGACAAAGCTTCATCTTGAATACTCCTGCTCCTGTCAGAAATGGCGCAAATAGGTCGGCAGGCAGCCCAATGAGGATTCGAGTCACCGTAGAACCACTCGGTGTGACGACGCCACTTGAAAATGCTGAACATGACAAGCAGACTGGCACAGCGCTAGATTTCGACATGGGTACGACAACAATAACAATACCTTTGAAAGGCGAAGATGAACATAAGCCGGTGAAGAGGAGAGGAAGGCCAAGGAAATCACTAGATCCCGCAAGCACGCCAATTTCGATGAGCACTGAGCAGAATCAATCCCTCAAAAAGCTCAAAGGAACTCCTAAGCCAAGAAAGAATGCTGCTTCAACTCCTGCAGAAACAAAACGAACGAGGGCATCTGCAAGTAAAGATGACAGTACGACGAATGTCGCGGAGTTTCCAGACTTAGACACCCCAAGCGCAAGAATCGAAATAACAGATCAACCTATAGCCAAGCGCACTCGGCGCAGTAGTGCTGTTGGGACGACGACCACACCAACTCAAGCACCACCTTCAGCCAAAAAGCCTCGAAAAAGGATGGACTTCTCGGCACTCACCTCACTACACCAGAAGAAGAACGCCATGACCGCAAATAAAGCTGCTCCAACCGAGGAAATGTCCACCACTCCATGGGGTGTCAAGCACGAGATTGCAGCGAAGAAGATCAGAGAACGTGTACCTACGCCAAGAAAACCTCGACTGGCGCAGAAGGTGACTTTCAGCTCGCCTCTATTACAAGAAAATACGGGTAGAGCTGTCGAAGTCTCAACGGCTGAAGAGCAGCGAATGATTTACCAAAATGATGCCGAGGTGCAGCAAGAAGTAGAGGAAGAACAAGCAGAGGAAGAGGAAGAAGGCCGGGGCGAGGGGTTCGGCAGCGATGACGACGATATTGAGGAGGATGTTGAGCTAGGAGAAGACGGGTACGATGATGGAGATGACGCTGACGATGGCATGACTGGGCTAGAAGACGACACAAGTGTGCTCGATCGAAGTGCGGTAGAAAGTGAAGGATTCAGCATGGTCTCTATAGACTCTTTGAGAAGCCACAGAAGGGTGATGGAGACGGAAAACATCATGAGGCAACCACAAAGCAAACTCAGGATGGAGCACCGTATTTCAGAAGAACCAGAGACGATCCAGCCACGACCAATAGAACACCAGAAAGGGAAGAGTTCAGATCGGTCTGAGAACCAGAGTATAACCA
>Ga0160427_10001057_pt1 | contig 16880 bp, 14 predicted proteins | sample SolpanmetagenomL_FD_108194 | JGI IMG/M metagenome (GOLD analysis project Ga0160427, IMG submission 108194) | Solar panel surface microbial communities from Lawrence Berkeley National Laboratory, California, USA - L | ecosystem: Engineered > Built environment > Solar panel > Unclassified ...
AGTCGTTCGCTGCTGAGGGCGCATGGGGTCATGATCTATCTGTTCAACTAGAGTGCCAGTCAGCTGATGCTGACCGGTATCCATGGCTATGCCCCCGATCTCCACCTGGACTAGCCGGAAATCTCTCTCGAGGCGGACCTACCCGTCACCGAAGCGGATCGCACTGGCCAGCCGGTCTGGTTAATCGAAGAGCAGACCGTCGCCTACCCTGTGATGAGGCCGCTCGTCGAAACCTACGGGCTTGAGGCGATCGCCTGCCTGCAATTGCTCCGGGAAGGGACGGTCATCGGGGTGTTGTTGCTGGACTTTACGGAGCCGCAACTGTTTGATGCCGAAGTACGCACTCTGCCGCTGTCGGCTGCCACCGAAATCAGTCAAGTATTTATCCGGACCGAGCTGCGAGTCAGGTTGTGTTGCCTTAACTGGATCAGGGTAGGCTGACCCGTCGTGACCGATGCCAAGCCCTACCACCACCGTTTCCCCATGATGATCATCCAGCACGCTATTTGGTTGTATCACCGCTTTCTTCTGAGTGACCGGGACGTTCAGGAATTGTTCCACCAGCGAGGTATCGAGGTGAGCCACGAAACGCTGCGCGAATGGTGCACTCAGTTCGGCCCGCTCTTCGTACATGGCCTGCGTCAGCGGGAACCCCAGCAGGGTTCCCGCTGGCTTCTTGACGAGGTCTGTACCAGTGTGGATGGCGTTCGACACTGGTTGTGGCGAGCGGTCGACGAACACGGCTTTGTGCTGGACATTCTGCTTCCGCGGCACCGAGATACCGATGCTGCGAAGACCTTCCTGGTCAGGCTACTCGGAGAATATGCCGTTCCAGACATGATCTGTACCGATCAGCTGCGGAGCTACGGGTCGGCAATCCGGAGATCCTGGGTCTCATCAATGTCGATCACCAGCAGGTGATCTCCACAGCACGTTGCAACAACATGATCGAGCAGTCTCACTGTCGTACACGGCGTCAAGAACGACAGCAACAAGGATGCAAGCGGTGGAAACGCGCGCAGGAATTTCTCCGCTTATATGCCCGTCTCGAGAACCTCCACCTCCATGCCCGCACCAGCGTCTCCGCCGTCACCCGAAGAAACAATCAGCGAACTGCGTTCCAGACGTGGTCAACCGTCGCTACAGAGGTGGCCTGAAGTTCAGGCCACCTCTGCCCTCAGCATGCTGCCGAACCAGTTAAGGCAACACAACCCTGACCACAATGCCGTGCTGGTGGAGCACTTCTTGAACGTCCCGGTAGCTCAGGGGAAATCGGTGGTAAAGCCAGAGAGCGTGCTGGATGATGGTCATCGGGAAGCGGTGGCGGTAGGGTTTCAGATCAGTCACGACGGGTTAGCCTAGCCCGATCCTGATTAAGGCAACACAACCGATTAACCTGACAAAGCCACGCCAGTTAGGGCAACACAAGCACATCACAAGGTTGACAGCGACGATTCCAGTTGTGCGGACGAGACAGCCTGTCTCAGCTCTCGCTGCAGGTCCGGCTGAATCTGCGCGCCAGGATGTCGGACATGCGCGCTCTGAATGGCGCCGCGCAGACGATAAATCTCCTTCCTAACCGCCAGACCGATTCCCGGCTGAAATTCGTACATCAGCAGCCCTGCGGCTCTGAAGAAGATTTGAGCCGCTTCTTCGTGTTCGCCCGAGGTATATGCCCGGTAGATACTCAGAAGCACTTCCGGGTAAGAAAATCCGGTCATGATGCCGTCTGCACCTCGCTGAAGTTCTTGCAGGAAATACATGCCGCCCAGACCGCCCATAACGCTCAGTTCCGGCCTCTGCGCCTTGAGCAGGCTCACCTTCGGACCGCTCGGCGGCTCTTCAAGCTTGATGACTTGGACATGCTCCAGTGTCTCGGCCATTCGGATCACCAGAGGAACTGACATGCGGATACCGGTCGCGGCCGGATAGTCGTGCAGGATGATCGGACACCCGACAGCAGTATTCACTTCCCGGTAGTAATCGTAGATGACCGTGTCGTTCTGCACGCCGGGCGGGGCTACCAGAAGGCCTGACGCCCCCGCCGCCAGAGCTGCCTGGCTCTTCTCGACCGCCAGACGGGTGCCCTCTGCGCCGCTGCCAGCGAAGACCGGCACCCGGCCGGCGGCCGCCTCGACCGTGGTCCGGATCACGTCCTGCTGCTCCTGGGTGCTTAGTTTAGGAGCCTCGCCCATGACGCCCAAGACGACCACCCCATCAACCCCCAGGCCGATCAGGAATTGAGTGAGGTTGGCTAGGCTTGGGAGGTCAAGGTCCCCGCTTGTCGTGAACGGGGTCGGCATGATGGTATGAACGCCTGTGAGCATCTCTTCTCCTCCGCGGCGCACTCGGCCGCCAGTCCCGCGTTCGACCTGTTCAATGTTCCGATCTGGACCGATTCACACTGAAGGCCGGACGAAGGAGCCACGCACGTCGTCCAACACCTTGCCGTCCTGGTAGACCATCTGCCCGCTGACCAGGGTGGCCTCGATCCGGCCACGGTACGTCCGGTGGGTGAAGAGACGGTCGCATTCGCGCGCTTCGGTCATTAGCTTCGCTGGATCGGCCTCCCACTGCCCCTGGGGATCGAACAGGATCAGGTCGGCGTCGCTCCCAACCTCGATCCGACCTTTCGTTGGAACACCGAAGCGGTCCGCGCCGGCCGTGCTGAACCACCGCACCGCCTGCGCCAGCTCGACCTGACCACCCAGCACCAGGTCCATCAGGCCGGGAACCAGCTGTTCGACGCCGGGGGCGCCGGGGGGAGCGGCCCAGAAGTCACGGCTGGCCCGTTCCTTCTCCTCGCGGGTGAAGGGACTGTGGTCCGTGGTGACACAGTCGATCACCCCATCGTTCAGCGCTGCGAACAATGCCGCCTGATCAGCCTGTGTCCGGAGGGGCGGATTCACTTTGGCGTAGGCACCGTACCGTTCGAGGTCGTCCTCTGTGCAGAAGAGGTACTGCGGACAGGTTTCGGCCGTCACATCCTGTGCTGGCCTCATGGCCCGCAACACCTGAACAGCCAGATCACTGGTGACATGGGCAATATGAAGTCGCGCGCCGTGCACCAGATTCATGGTCAGCATCTTGCTGATGGCGGCCGCTTCGACCACCGGCGGACGGGACTGGCCGTGTGTGAGGGCGTCGTTGCGGCCGGTGGCCCGGATCGCCTGCGTGAAGTACTCGAGCAGTGGGTTGCTTTCGGCGTGCACACTCAGCACCCGTCCGGTCGGAGCGATCAGTTCGAGCAGGCGGTACAGGTCGGCTTCGTCTGGCAGACAGAGGCCGTCGAATTCATCCTCGCGGCCTTTCTGTGCCGCGGTGGTAAAGATCTTGAAGCCAATCGCTCCCTCTTCCAGCATGCTCTGGATTCCCGCCGGATCAAGGCGCCCTGGCGCGCCGTACAGCCCGAAGTGAACCCGGGCGTCACGGGCGAACAATTCACGGCGCGCTCGGAACACTTCAGGAGTCGAGCAGCAGGGTTTGGAGATCGGCATCTCGAAGAGGGTGGTGACACCGCCAGCCGCCGCCGCCCTCGTTTCGGTCGCGACCGTCCCGCGTTCAGGATGTCCGGGAGCCCGCACGTGAAAGTGGATATCGATGGCGCCTGGCAGGAGCCACAGGCCGGCGGCGTCAAGCTCCGATCGGGCCCGCACCGCTGCGCCCTGAGGCACCAGCTCGACCACACGGCCCTCCTCGATCAGCACGTCGAACGCGCTCAACTGTCCCTGAGTGAACACCTGCGCGTTTCTGATGACCAGTTCAGACATAGGTATCCTGGGGCGCCGGTCCTGCTAGCGCCTGTCGGGCGAAGCGGGTCAGGACCTCGGTGCAGATCCCGAATTCGCTCAGATCGACGTATTCGTTGGGGGCGTGGGCCACCTCGTAGGAACCGGGGCCGAAGATGACCATTTCTCCGCGGCAGATCCGGACGAGATGCTTGGCGTCGCTTCCGGGCAGATACCCGACCTGACGCGGCGGCTGGCCGGTCACTCCAGACACAGCGTGACCGAACTGTCGGCTGAGGTCGGAGTGCAGGCCCGTGGCATACGGACTGGAGTAGACGAAGCGGTCCACCGTCACGGCGTGCGTGCCGGCCACGGCTGAGACCACCGCCCTGATCTCGTCCTTGACGGTCTGCGGCACTTCGCCAGGAACCATCCGGCGGTCGATCTGAACGGTGCAGTGATCAGGGACGGCGTTGGCGGTCACCCCTCCGTGGATCGTTCCGACATTGCAGGTCGGGTGGCCCAGCAGCGGGTCCGGGCGCTGGCACAGGTCCTGATGGTACTGTTCCAGCGCACCGACGATCCGCGCCATCGGATAGATGGCATTAACGCCACGGTCGGGATTGGTCGCGTGGACACTCACCCCCCGAACTTCGATGGTCGCCCGCATCACGCCCTTGTTCGCCACGCCCACCTGATTTTCCGTTTGTTCGCCAACGACGATGAAGTCAGCCTCCGGTACCAGACCACCGTCACTGAGCCAGCGCGTTCCCAGCTGTCCGCCAGTTTCTTCCTCGGCCGCTGCGACCAGCACCAGCAGACCCTGGCACTCGCCCGACTGAGCCTGGGCAGAGAAGGCACTCAGCATGGCCGCCAGCGGCGCTTTGTCGTCGACGCTGCCCTTGCCGTACAACCGTCCGCCTTTCGTGGTCGCGGTGTACGGCGGAGTCTGCCACTGCTTGGCCTCGTCGTCGCCGATGGGCACCGTATCGATGTGCGCGTGATACAGCACGGTCGGACCGCGCTCCGCGTCTCCGATCCGCGCGATCACGCTGACCGCCTCGGGTTTACTTGGGGGAGCATGGTACTCGACGGCCGCACCGACCTCCTCCAGGTATCGCCCGATGAAGCGGGCGATCTGGACCGTGTTTCCGTCCGGGTTGGGCGACGGAATCTCGATCAGCCGGGAGAGCAGCTCAGTGGGAGACAGCCCTTGAACAGACGTGAAATCACTCAAGTTCGCCTTCGATCACCGCGTAGAAGCAGCACCAGTCGCCGACCGTGACGTTGGACAGCGCCCGCAGGCCGAAGAACTGCCCGTCCTCCGGGGCGGTCAGCTCGGCCCGGAGGTCACCGAACACGTCGTAGATTCGGGCGATCAAGTCTCCCTTGCGCATCGGCTGCTGGAATTTGACGTCCGGCTCGGCCAGGAACAGCCCGCTGACGGGTGCCAGCAACGCGATCTGGTGGCCGGTGTACCGGGGCGACGCGGTGGTGGCCTCGCCCGGCAGCATCCCGTAGTGCCGCATCACGTTCAGCGCCCCGTTCGCCAGGACCCGGGCCACCCGCAGCAGGTCACCGGGACCAGTGGCGCTGCGTCCACCGAGTTCCACGGTGATGCCGGTCTTGCCGTGTTCGAGCATCACGCTCATGGGGTTCCCTTTCGGCAGGATGGCTTTCAGGACGAGCGGCCAATCCTGTCCCATGGCCCGGGCCAGTTCTTGGCTCGCGGCGTCCTGGGTGGCGAAGATGGTTTCAGAGAGGTAGCTGTGGGAGCCGCCCGAGTGGATGCTGATCTCGTAGTCGGCCACCGCCACCATCTGCTGCATGTGGGCGTGGGCCAGCCGATCACTGAAATACCCGTCGGGTTTGCCGGGGTAGATCCGGTTCATGTCATACGAGAACGTATCGAGGGGGTTGCCACGCTGCGCGGCCTCGTATGCCGGGACGTTCAGCACCGGCACGAGCACCAGGGACCCGCTCAGCTGTGCGGGATCCACCTCGCGTCTGAGCAGGTGACAGGTCAGTGGCCCTTCCGGCTCGTCTCCGTGAATCGCTCCGTTCACCCAGACGCAGGGTCCGGGTCTGAGCCCGTTGATCACGATGACCGGAATCCGCAGGGGTGTACCGCCGGCGAGTTCACCAGCCTGGATGAACCCCTGGGCAAGTTCGCCGGGCCGGGCCGTGACGTCGCCGACCGTCAATGTCTGTTTGCTGATCTGTGCAGTCATGACAACTCCTTAAATGCGGGAAGACGAACGCCTCTCAGATCCCCTGGACCTGCTGGTATTCGAGCAGTTCCGCCTCGCTGTAGACCTGCATGAACTCGATTTCGATGCCGGCGGCGTCGTCGTCCAAGAACGCGACGTATCCTTCCGGGTGAGGGTGTGAGCCGATGACGCGGCAGGCTTGGCATTCCCGCAGGCGCGCGCCATTGCGTTGAGCGTGCGCCAGCGCCTCTCCGATGTCGTCGACGGCGTAGCAGATGTGGTGCAGGCCTTCACCGCGCTGCCGAATCCAACTGGCGAAGCGGCCGTCCTCGTCCATGCTCTCGCACAACTGATACTCGGTGCCGCCCAGTATGAAGAGCGCCACCCGGTTGCGACTCTTGGCATACTCCTTGACCTGCGTGTCTGCCGGCACGTTCAAGTATCGGTGGTACGTGGCGAGCGCGCCCTCTGCACTGCGTACGGCGAACGCCATGTGTTTGATGACGAGCACTTGGTAGGCGGTCACGCGAGACTCCTGACGAAGGTCTTGATCCGCTCCACCGCTTCTCTCAGCCTCGGTTCCGGTTGCAGCAGCGAGATCCGGACGAAGTCGTCGGTATGGTCACCGAACAGGGCTCCGGGAAAGATCATCACCTGAGCTTCTTGCAGGAGTCGCTCGCAGAATTCGGTCGCCCGCAGTCCGGTGGAGGTGACTTCGGTGTAGATGTAAAAAGCCCCCTGCGGACGGGCGTAGCGCATTCCCAGCTCATCGAGTGCCTGGGTCATGATCTGACGGCGTTCGGCGTAGGTTCGGCGCATCTCGGCCACGCAGCTCTGGTCTCCGGTGATGGCCGCCAGCGCCGCATATTGACTGACTGCGGGAGCGCAGATCGAGAGTCCGTGGTGCACCTCGGTCATCGGTGCGAGCAGGGCAGGGGGGGCGGCGAAGTACCCGACCCGCCAGCCGGTCATGGCGTAGCTCTTGGAGAATCCGTTGATGGTGATGGTGCGCTCGTGCATGCCCGGGAGTGCCGCGACGCTCAGCACCTCAGCGTCGTCGTCGAGCAGTTCGGCGTAGATCTCGTCCGAGATCACCAGCAGGTTGTACTGCCGGATCACCTCGCACACCCGCCGGATCTCTTCAGGCGAGGTCACGGTGCCGGTGGGATTCGAGGGATTGATCAGGCAGACCATTCGGGTGCGCGGCGTGATGGCCGCCCGAACCGCGTCTGCCGTCAGGGCAAAGTTCTCGTCCAGGTGGGTCTTGACGCTCACCACCACCCCGCCGGCGAGCTCGACCGCCTGGTCGTAGGATCCGTAGCCTGGCGACGGCAGGATCACCTCGTCACCGGGATTGATGAAGCTGAGCATCGCGACGAACACCGCCTCCTGTGCTCCGGAAGTGACCACAATGTCGTCTGGACCGTAGGTCAGCCCGCGTCCCGCAAGGTACTGGCTGATGCCGAGGCGCAGCTCCGGCAGGCCCTTGGGATGGGTGTAGTGGGTGGCGCCGGCACTCAGCGCGGCGCGTCCAGCTTCCACGATGTGCGCCGGGGTCTCCAGGTCGGGGTCTCCGCGTCCCAGAGGGATGACGTCGCTCAAGGTGGCTGCCTGATTGAGCATCCGCGTCCGCACCGAGGACTCCGGGAATTTGATTCGGCTGGCAAAGGCGATGGACATGAACTGTTCCTCCTGCTCGAACGGCGGTGAACTTCTGATTCAGGGCAGGACCGGGTGGCACCTGCACTGTCCCGGTCACCAAGGCGCAGATACGGTTTACTTGCCTTTGACGAAGATGGTGTCGAGGTAGTTGATGTTCTCGCCCATGAAGGCGTTCTGGCTGCCCTGGAACCCGCTCACCGTCTTGTTCAGCTGATCCTGGGTGTTCTGGACCCGGTTGCGATAGGCCACGTTGATGCTCGGAGAGTAGATGTAGACGTACGGCAGATACTTCGCGGCCGTCTTCTGAAAATCGCTGTAGATCTTGAAGCGCTGGTCCTGGTCGAGTGTCCCCAGACCGGTGAACACATACTTGTCGAGCTGCACCTCCCAGGCGTCCACCTTGGCCGGACGTTTCTGTCCGCGCTGTGCGAGGTTGTAGATGTGCGCGGCGCCGTCCAGGTTGTAGAGGTTGCGCCGGGTCGGCGGGTCGGCCTGCGCACCGAAGTCGGTGAACAGCCAGTCGAAGTTCCTCGTGCCATCGGCGTTGAAGTTACGGATCGCCGGGGTGACCACGCTGCCGTTGTCCACCACCGAGAGGGTCACGTCAAGCCCGGCGGCCTTCAGGTCGTCCACCACGATCTGACCTCCGGACTTCTGAACCGCCTCGCTGGAACTGGCGAGGATGGTGAACTTGATGGTCTGTCCACGGGCATTGACCAGCAAGCCCTGGGCATTTTTCTTCTTGTAGCCGAGCTCCGAGAGCAGCTGCGCGGCCTTCTTGGGGTCGAAGGAGAACTTGCTCTGCCCTTCGACGTAGGCGTTGGGATCGTACCAGCGGGTGTTGCCACTGGTGATCGGCCCGTACAGCGGCTTGCCCAGCCCGCCCAGGGCCACCTTGACGATGGTGTCACGGTCGACCAGGTAGGAGATCGCCTGCCGAAACTTGACGTTACGGTACAGCGCGGCCTTGACCGGGTCTTTCTGCTGAAAGTTGGGATGCAGGGTGGAGACCACGCCGCTCGCCCCGGCGTTCACCTTCAGGGTGGCGTCGATGCTGCCGCTGTCGATCGCCCGGCGGATGGCCGCCACCTCCTCCACCTGCCTGGGCTGGTAGACGTCGACCTGTCCGGCCAGGAATCCGGCCAGCAGCGCATTGGGATCGGCGTACTTCTTAAAGACCACCTGATCGAGGTAGGGCAGCGCGCGTCCCTTGGCGTCCTTGACGAAATACCTCGGGTTCTTCCTGAGCTGCAGTTCCTCGCCGATCTTGTAGCTCACCACCGTGAACGGTCCGCCGGTCACGATCTGGGCGGGCGGGGTCTTGATGCTGTAGGCGTTGAGAACGCCGGCGGCACCGTCCTTCTCGAGAATCGGCCGGAAGATATGTTCCGGCAGAATCGGCCAGGTGGCGAGGTCGAGCGCCACAGCGTCGAGAGACGGCAGCGTCTGCCGGACGGTGGTGTTGTCCACCTTGGTCCAGGTGATCGGCTTGCCGTTTAGCAGGAAGGAACTGGCGTAGCGCGAGTTGATGTCCGCGCGCGAGTGAAGCTGTGCGCTGTAGATCACGTCGTCGGCGTTGAGGTCCTGGCCGTCGCTCCATTTCAGGCCGTCACGGAGTTTGTAAGTGATGGACTTGCCGTCCTTGCTAACGGTCGACGACAGTGCGGCGTAATTGTCGTCCTTGAGGGTCGTGCTGTTGAAGGACATCAGGGCCGGCAGCAGGATGTTGATGAAGTTGGCGTCACTCAGGGAGCTGGCCACGAAGGGATTGAGGGTGCTCGGCATGTCGACGGTGCCGTACGACAGGCTGCCTCCCAGGGTCGCCTGGGGATCGTCTCCACCACTGGCGGCCGTGCGCACCAGGGACTGCGCCTGGCTCAGCGGGGCGAAACTGCTCAGAAGGATCAGGGCGGTCAGGACAGAAAATCGGCTCATGGGTCTTCCTCCGGGAACGTTCAGGCTTCGGCGACTGTCGGCTGGGTGGGGCGTGCGCTGACCTCCTCGGAAACGGAGTGGGAAGGAATTATTTGCGGGCCTTGGGATCGAACGCGTCCCGCAGCCCGTCGCCGAGAAAGTTGAAGGCCAGGACGGCCAGGAAGATGAACAGGCCCGGCACCAGGAGCCAGGTCCGGCTGACGAAGGTCTGGATACCGCCTTCCTGAGCGGAGGCCAGCATCAGGCCCCAGCTGGAGTTCGGTTCACTGATGCCCAGCCCGAGAAAACTCAGACCAGCCTCGGTCAGGATGAAACTCGGAATCAACAGGCTGAGCGAGACGATGGCGTAGCTGATGGTGCCGGGAAGCACGTGCCGGAAGATGATCCGGCCGTCTCTGGCCCCCAGCCCACGGGCCGCCTGTACGTACTCCTCTTCCCGGAGCGAAAGCACCTGTCCCCGCACCACCCGGGCGATGGTGCCCCAGCGGATCAGCCCCAGGATCAGGATCATGATGAAAAAGACCGTCGAGGACTTGGCATCGAGCGGGAACACCGCGCGCAGGGCCAGCAGCAGAAAGAGACTGGGGATGGTGATCAGGATCTCGACCAGGCGCATGCAGACGTCGTCGACGATGCCACCGTAGAAGCCGGAGATCCCGCCGACCACCACGCCGATCAGGAGCGTCAGCAGCGAGGCGAAGATGCCGACCGTCAGGGTGATGCGCGCGCCGAAGAGGATGCGGCCGAACACGTCGCGCCCGAGCTGGTCGGCGCCCCACAGCTGAACCAATGCGGGCTTGGCCACCCCGAACAGGTGCCAGCTCACCTGCGGCTGGAAGCCCGTGGCCTGCCGCCAGCCCTCGGGAATGAGCGACAGGGGGAACGGAACGTAGGGCGTCCCTTGAACGAAGAACTGTACGGGGAAGGGCCGCGCCATGTCTTCCTTGTAGACCAGTTCGAAGGTGCTGGGATCGCGCTCCTGGGTCAGAGGATAGACGAATGGCCGGGTGAAGCCTCCGGTCCGCGGATCACGCCAGTGCAGCTGTGCAGGCGGCGCGTAGGTACGGACGATGGCCCCCCGGTAATACGCCTCGCTCTCACCGTACGGGGCGACGAAGTCGGCGAAGGCGGCCAGGAAGTACATCACGCCCAGAAAGACCGTGGCGGCCAGCGCGAGCCGGTTGCGCCGCACATGCTTGACGGCGCGGCCCAACGTGCTCACCTCTCGGCGGGCACTCGGAGCAGGCAGAGTGGAAGGGACGCTGGTCACTGGTATCGGATCCTCGGGTCCACGAGCAGCAGCAGCAGGTCCGAGATCAGGTTTCCGACGATCAGGAACACGCCCGAGAACGTCAACAGGCCCATCACCACATACAGGTCCTGTTCACGGATGGCCGCGACGAACGCCGGGGTGATGCCTGGCCAGCGGTACACGAACTCGACCAGACCGGCCCCGGTCACCAGTTCCGGCAACACGGTGCCGAGGCCGCTCACCACCGGGCCCAGGGCGTTCCTGAGCACGTGTTTGTAGATCACCCGGCGCGGCGCCGTGCCCTTGGCGCGGGCAGTACGCACGAAGTCCATCTGGATGAAGTCGAGCACTTGTGCGCGCACCACCCGGACCAGGCCCGCCAGCGAGGAGGCGGTGATCACCAGGGTCGGCAGGACGAGGTGCCAGCCCAGTTCCTTGATCTTGCCCAGCCAGTTGGCCGCGTCGTAGGTATCGTTGTCGCGCATCCCGCCCACCGGGAAGAGCAGGCCGAGCTGAGGATTGTAAGCCAGTTTGCCGAGGAGATGGGACAGCCAGCCGTCGGTGTTGCCTCCGGTGGCGCGGATGATCGGCTGCAGCGAGAGCACGCCGATCATCAGCAGCAGGATCAGGAAGAAGTTCGGCACCGCCACACCGATCACCGTCAGGAAACTCACCACGTGGTCGCCGGGTGAGTTCTTGCGCGTGGCGGCCCAGACCCCGATCGGAATACTCAGCAGGTAAGTCAGCACGGTCGAGATGGCCACCAAGAGCATCGAGTTCAGCACCAGCGGAACGATCACGCCGGTGGCGGGCGTGCGGTACGTGAACGACTCGCCCATGTAGCCGCTGGTGACGAGGTGCCACAGCCAGACGAAGTACTGCACCAGGACCGGCTTGTCCAGCCCGAGCTGGGTCTTCAGCCGTTCGAGCTGCAACGGATCAATGTTGGGATCGAGAATGAACCGATCGGTGAAGTCGCCCGGCGTGAGCTGGATCAGCAGGAACGACAGCAGGGTCGCGCCGAGCAGGGTCGGGATGAGCTGCACGAAGCGCCGCGACAGGTAGCGGATCATTCGGGGCCTGTCGGCCGGTCGGCGGACGTGCGGTCGGCGTAGTGCTGCATGATCGCGGCGGCGAACTTGATGCCCTGGAGGAAGCGCTCGACGGGCATGTTCTCATTCGGGCCGTGCAGGTTGTTCTCCGGCGCGCCGAACCCCGACAGCACCGCCGGGTGCGGAATCGAGAGCATGATGATGCCCTGGATGCTGACGCCCTGCACCAGCGGCTGCATCCCGAAAACTTCCTGGGCGGCAGCGTAGGTCGCCTGACTGATGTCTTCGCGGCTGCTGACCTTGTAAGGATTTTTCCGGGCGTTGTGAACGATCAGCTCGATGTCGCTGTATCCATGCCGCTGCAGGTGCAGGCGCAGCCGTTCGAGCTGGCGCTCCGGTTCCAGCTTCGGCGGACAGCGGAAATCCAGCTTGACAAACGCTTCGCTCGGCACGATGGTCTTGCTGCCCTCGCCCTGATATCCGGACCCGAAGCCGCAGATGTTGGCGCTCGCGCCGTAGTGCGCCCGCTTGAGCAGCTCGAAATCATCCTCGGTGCTCAGCCGGGTGGCGCCCAACTGCCGCATGTACTCCGCGCGGTCGAAGGAATCCACCTCCTCTTGCAGAAAGGCCAAGTCGTATTCGTCCGGTCCCTGGTACTCGTCGTACCAGCCCTCGACCAGAATCTCACCAGTCGCGGCGTCGTAGATCGAATTCAGGCACTCGATCAGCCGCCACGCCGGTGAGACCACCGTCTGGGCGCGGCCGGACCAGATGTCCTGCTTGAGCGTGCGGATCCGCAGTTCGACATACAGGATCGCCTTGATGCCCAGATGAATCTCAGGCTTCAACGAGGTCCGGTTCACGCCGCCGTCCAGGGCAATGGAAGCGTCACAGTGCAGCTCGTTCAGGTGCAGGTTGACGAAGTCCTCGAGGTGCGCTGAACCGGTCTCCTCCTCGCCCTCGAACAAAAAGGTCAGGTTGACCGGCGGCTCGCCCCGGGTCTCCCGGAAGGCTTTGGCAGCCTTGACGAAGGCCAGACACCCACTCTTGTTGTCGGTGGCGCCGCGCGCGTAGATCACGCCGTCACGAATCTCGGCGGCGAACGGATCCGAGTCCCAGAGATGAAGCGGCTCGGGCGGTTGAACGTCGTAGTGACCGTAACAGAGCAGCGTCTTGTTCGAGCTGCCCTTGATGTGGGCGACGACCACCGGCGGCCCGCCGCGTGTCGGCAGGATCTGCGCGTCGATGCCGTCCAGGGCCAGCAGGTCGTGCAACACCTGGGCACACTCGTTCAGACCGATGTTCTGGGCGCTGATGCTGGGTTGACGCAGCAGCGTCTGCAGGTCTGTGACCGACTGGTCGAGGTCACGTTCGATCCTCTGGTAGACGTCCTGAATGCTCAAGGCAGTACCTCCGGCGTGTGAGTGGCGGGTCGTCAGGAGCTGGAAAGAAGCGCGACGGCCTTCCGGACCGTTCCGCCTTTCTCGCTCTGAACGGTGACGGTCACTTCCTGGCCCTCCACACCCCGGACCAGCCATTCGGCGCGGGCGCGGGTGGGGGACCACTGCTGGCCCCACTGCGAGTAGGGGTATTTGCGCTCGGTCCGGCCGGCCAGGTGACCGAGCGTCTGGCTGACCTGGCCCATCAAGACCTCCGCACCGGAGATCGACGCCGTCACAGGCTTGGCAACCTGGTGTTCGAGAGCCACGTCGGTCAGGTTGGTCGGCAGGTAGCCGCCGTTCGCCCCGACCAGCCGCACGATGAAGGTATTCTCCGCCACGGCCTGCACCGCCACCTGCTGGATATAGACCCTCGGGCTGCTGAGGGCGTGCTCAATGCAGAACAGGACGTTGTCGTGGCAGACGCCTTCCAGACGGTGCGGCGGCGGGTTGCGCAGCGCCCACTTCTCGACCACACCGCCCAGCTCTACGGCCCCCAGATCGGGATGTTCGGCCGGGTGCCAGGGCACGAAGCCTTCGCTCCCCCAATGCTCGTCGATCCATCCGAGCAGTTGAACCTGCTGCGCTTCGGTCTTGGTCTTCAGGTTGTAGAAGGCGGTCTTCTGAATGCCCGCCTCGGTCTCGACGTCCCACAATTCGGTCGAGAACATCGGGATGCCCAGTTCCTCGTAGGTCCAGCTGCTCAGCGATCCCCGGCGGGCCTTGCTCTTGTCAGGGGTGAAGTCCTCGTAGATGCTGATTACCGGATACCCGGTTAGGCGGGTTCCGGCCGCGGCCAGGTCCTGAAAGAGCGTCAGGTCACGGGGCGACATCTCGCGGTCATACAGGGTGCTGCTGGGCCGCAGGATCACTCCACCGTGGGTGTGAAAGGCGTTCATGCCGCAGATGTTCGGATGGTCCAGCACGAAGCGGATCACCGCGAGGCTTTCCGGTTCGCTGCCCGGATAGGCGCCGGCTCCGTATTGCGCGGGCTCGGGCTGCCAGTTGCCGGGAAAATTGCGGTTCAGATTGCCGTCCCTCGGTGGCTGGACGACCGGGTCGAGGCCGCTGTGGTCCTGAATCAAGCCTTCCGGATACAGCCGGTAGTAGGTGCCGCCATGCTCTCCGGGCGTCCGCTGCACCAGCACCCGCGGATCAAGCTCCGAGATCCGCCACTCGCCGTCCGGATCGAGCACGCGCATCTGCACGATGAACCCGTCGCCGTCCAGGTCGTGCTGATACAGGCCGGTCTCGACCTCGTCCGCGCCCGGAGTGTAGCGCCCGTTTCCGCACCAGCGGTAGGGGTGGTGAAGGTCATATTCCGCTCCGTCCGGATTGATGCGCGGAAGAATGTACACCGCCTGCTGGTCAAGCAACTGGGTGACGCGCTCGGAGGTGCCGTAGCTGCTCAGCAGATACCACACGGCGTACAGCGCCGTGGCACTGGTGGCGTGTTCCTCGGCGTGAATCTGAGCGTCGATGTAATAGCCGGGCTTGTCGGCCGCCACGCCGCCGACCGGGCTTGTCAGGGTGACGGCCCAGATGTCGCGGCCCTGCAGGGTCGTTCCCAGGCTGCTGAGGGCACACAATTCGGGATAGCTGGCCTGGAGTGCCCGGAGCGTACTGGTCAGGTCATCGTAGGAACGGTAGCGATCGTGGGAGACGTCGTGGCGGGCCAAGTGGTGCGCTTGCTCCATGTCTCGCATCCGGACCTCAACAGAAACTCGGGAGAGAAGAACTCGTTGCCAAATGGCGGGAAACTCAGTCTTGCCAGTGTTGGAGCCGCCCGATCAGATCCCGCGCCTGTTTGACACGCGCGCCGCCCGATCCACCACCGATATGCGGGGTCAGCAGCACGTTCGGCAGGCTCAACAGCGGATGGTCGAACGGCACCGGCTCGTACCGGAACACGTCCAGCCCTGCTCCAGCGATCACACCCTCCCGCAGCGCCTCGACCAGGTCGTCCTCGTTCACCACGCCGCCGCGGCAGGTGTTGATCAGGTAGGCGTGCGGCTGCATCCGGTGCAGGGCCTCACGGTCGATCAGCCCTTCGGTCTCAGGGGTGTGCGGCACGTGCAGACTGACGATGTCCGACGCCCCAAGCATCTCCTCCAGTGGCAGGTACTCCACCTCTTCCTGCATGGCAATCGCTTCCGGCAGAGGCTGACGGGAGAAGTAGACGACCCGCATGCCGAAGGCCCGGGCGCGCTGCGCGACCTCGCCGGCGATCTCACCGAATCCCACCAGACCGAGGGTTTTACCGTTCAGTTCGAAGAGGTCCGGCAGGTTCATCCACTGAAACTTGTGCAGCCGCTCGCTGGTCAGCAACGGCGCGGCTCCGGTCTCACGGTAACGTCCCTGTACCGTATCGAGATGTGCCGTCACGACCTTCTTGCTCAGTCCAAGCATCAGCAGGAACGTCAGTTCGGCCACGGCGACGCAGCCGACCAGGGGCATCTTCCGCACGGTGATGCCACGTTCGGCAGCGGCGGGGAGATCAACCCGGTCGACCCGGTTGGACCAGGCCTGAATCAGCCGCAGGGTCGGGCCGGCCAGCGTCATCCGTTCGGCGGTGACCGGGGTTCTCCGGAGGACGAGCACCTGACTGCCGGGCAGCAACGAGGCGATTTCGTCCGGGTCTTCGCTGCCCTGCAGGTCAAGCGTGCCGTCCGGGTCAAAGCTTCTGAGCAGGTCGAGTTCGCTGGCGGCCAGCGGGTCGAGCATCAGTACGCGTCTCACCGGGAAACCTCGTGGGTGTCCCGCATCTGGTCGCCCCGGCCCTGGAGCTCCTGGCTGAATTTCCAGGCGTCGACGTGCGGCCGGTAGGTTCCATCGGGCGTCAGACCCACCAGGTGGACAAACGCGGGCGTGATGTCGACCGGGTCGCGCCAGATCCGCCGGGCCTCCTCGCCATAGGTGGTCTCCGACATCGGCGTCCGGGTGGGCACGCCAGGCGTGATGGTGGCGACATCGATGGGCCAGCCGCCCTGAAGGAGTTCCTGAGCGAGCGCGCTCGTCAGTCCTTCCAGGCCGAACTTGCTCGCGCAGTAGGCGCTCTCCTGAGCGCATCCCACCATGCCGGCGCGGCTCGAAACGTTGATGATCGTTCCGGACCGGTGCGCCTTGAAGTGCGGCAGCAGTTTGTGCATGGTCAGAAACGGAGCGCGGAGATTGACGCTCAGGGTCAGATCGAGTTCGTCCAGAGTGGTGTCTTCTAGGTTCTTCAATCGAATCACGCCAGCGACGTTCAACAGGGCGTGAATCCTCGGGTGGTCGAGCAACACCTCGGTCAGCACCTCGTCTATCGACCCCGGATCCGCCAGCTCGGTGACGAACGCGCTGGCCTGGAGGCCCTGCTCTCTCAGTTTCCGGCAGGTGGCGCTCAGTTCGTCCGCCTCCCGGTCGAGACCAATCACCTCAGCCCCTTCCAGCGCCAGCGCCCGGTAAACCGCATTGCCGATGCCGCGCGCCGCTCCGGTGACGATCACTGTCCGGTCATGCAGTGTGCCTCCGGCGCTGGTCATGTGGCCACCCGGCCGCCGTCAATCAGCAAACCCACGCCGGTCGTGAAGGTGGACATCTCGGACGCCAGATAGAGCACG
>Ga0160427_10001058_pt1 | contig 16879 bp, 10 predicted proteins | sample SolpanmetagenomL_FD_108194 | JGI IMG/M metagenome (GOLD analysis project Ga0160427, IMG submission 108194) | Solar panel surface microbial communities from Lawrence Berkeley National Laboratory, California, USA - L | ecosystem: Engineered > Built environment > Solar panel > Unclassified ...
ACCCAATGTTAGATTTCCTCGGCAAAACCGTCGCCAAGCTGTTTGGCTCCAAAGCAGAAAAGGACCTCAAGGACGTGGTGCCTTACGTGGCCCTCATTAATGCGGAATATGCCAAACTGGCCGGCCTCACCGACGACCAGCTGCGCCAGCGCACCCAGGAAGTCCGCCAGCAGATTGATGGCAAGCTAGCTGCCATCGACGGGCAGATTGCCGGCTTGCAGGGCCAGATTGACTCGCAGCCTAACCTGGATGTGAGCCGCAAGGAAGCCATCTTTGAGCAAATCGACACCCTCGAAAAGCAGCGCAACAAAGACCTCGAAGCCGCCCTACTCGATGCGTTGCCTCAGGCCTTTGCTATTGTAAAGGAAACCGCCCGCCGCTACGCCCAAAACGGCCAACTGGTAGTAACCGCTACCGACGCTGACCGCGAAATTGCTCAGACAAAGGGCAACGTGACCATTCAGGGCGACAAGGCTACCTGGAGCAATAAGTGGCTGGCCGCCGGCGCCGAGATTACCTGGGACATGGTGCACTACGATGTGCAGCTTATCGGTGGCGTGGTGCTGCACCAGGGTAAAATCGCCGAAATGGCGACGGGTGAGGGTAAAACGCTCGTGTCGACGTTGCCCGCATTCCTGAACGCACTTGGTGGGCGCGGCGTGCACCTCGTAACGGTAAACGACTACCTGGCCAAGCGTGACTCGGAGTGGAATGCGCCCTTGTTTGAATTTCACGGCCTTACCGTAGACTGCATCGACAAGCACCAGCCCAACACCGATGCCCGCCGCAACGCCTACCTGGCCGACATCACTTACGGCACCAACAACGAGTTTGGCTTCGACTACCTGCGCGACAACATGGCCCGCGACCCCAGCGAGCTGGTGCAGCGCAAGCATCACTACGCGATGGTCGATGAAGTGGACTCGGTACTGATTGACGATGCGCGCACGCCGCTCATCATTTCGGGCCCCGTGCCTAAGGGCGATGTGCACGAGTTCTTGCAGCTCAAGCCGCGCATTCAGCGCCTCGTGGACGAGCAGCGCAAGCTAGTGCAGTCGTACTTGGTGCAGGCCCGCAAGGCCATTGCCGAAGGCAAGACCGGCGCGACGGAAACCGGCAAAGACGGCGACGGTGGGCTGGCCCTGTTCCGCGCCTACCGGGGCCTGCCCAAGAGCAAGCCCCTCATCAAGTTCCTGAGTGAATCGGGGATGCGGGTGATTTTGCAGCAGGTGGAAAACCACTACATGGCCGACAACTCGCGCCAGATGCCGGAGGCCGATAAGCCGCTGTTTTTCACCATCGACGAGAAGAATAACCAGATTGAGCTGACTGAGAAGGGCATCGACCTGATTACGGCGCAGGGCGAAGACCCGCACCTGTTCATCATGCCCGACATTGGGGTGGAAATCGCCAATATCGAGAAAGCCGAAGCCCTGACTGCTGAAGAGAAGCTCCAGCAAAAGGAGCAGTTGATGAGCGACTATCAGGAGAAATCGGAGCGCGTACACACCGTGAACCAGCTCCTGAAAGCCTACACCCTGTTTGAGCGCGACGACCAGTACATCCTGAGCCCAGACGGCAAGGTGATGATTGTGGACGAGCAAACCGGCCGCGTAATGGAAGGCCGCCGCTACTCCGATGGCCTGCACCAGGCCATTGAGGCCAAGGAAGGCGTGCGCATCGAGGATGCCACCCAGACCTACGCCACGGTGACCTTGCAGAACTTCTTCCGCATGTACCACAAGCTGGGCGGCATGACCGGTACGGCCGAAACCGAAGCTGGTGAACTCTGGGAAATCTACAAGCTCGACGTAGTTGTGATTCCGACTAACCGCGTGATTTCGCGCAAGGACGACCACGACAAGGTGTACCGCACGGTGCGCGAGAAATACAACGCCGTAGCCGAAGAAATTCAGGCGCTGGTACAAGCCGGCCGGCCGGTACTCGTGGGTACTACCTCGGTAGAAATCAGTGAATTAATGAGTCGCATGTTGAAGCTGCGCGGCATCAAGCACCAGGTGCTGAACGCCAAGCAGAACCAGCGCGAAGCCGAGATTGTGGCCGCCGCTGGCTACCCCGGCACCGTGACCATCGCCACCAACATGGCTGGCCGTGGTACCGACATTAAGCTGCGCGAAACTTCGCGTGAGGCGGGTGGCCTGGCCATTATCGGCACCGAGCGCCACGAAAGCCGCCGCGTAGACCGCCAGCTGCGAGGTCGGGCTGGCCGCCAGGGCGACCCGGGCTCGTCGCAGTTCTTCGTGTCGCTCGAAGACAACCTGATGCGTCTGTTTGGCTCGGAGCGCATTGCCAAGCTCATGGACCGCATGGGCATGGAAGAGGGCGAAGTGATTCAGCACTCGATGATTACCTCCTCGATTGAGCGGGCGCAGAAGAAGGTGGAAGAAAACAACTTCGGCACCCGTAAGCGCCTGCTGGAATACGACGACGTGATGAATGCCCAGCGCGAGGTAGTGTATCGCCGCCGCCGCAACGCCTTGTTTGGCGAGCGCTTGGAGCTGGATATTCTCAACCTGATTTACGATGTGAGCGAGGATATCGCGGCGGGCCACAAAGTCAGCAACGACTATGAGGACTTCAAGTTGAGCATCATCAAAGACTTCGGCTACGACACCCACATCACGGCTCAGGAATTCAGCGCTCTGGCCGCCGAGCCACTCACGCAGAAGCTCTACGACGAGGCCACCGGCTACTACGAAAGCAAGAACGAGCACATCGGTCAGAATTCGATGCCGATGATAAACGACTTGCTGAGCCAGGGCACGCCCTACGAGAACATCGCCATCCCCTTCACCGATGGCCACAAGCACACGCAGGTAGTTGCCAATCTGCGCAAGGCTCAGGATACCAATGGCTTGGACATCATCCGGCAGATGGAGAAAGGCGCCGTGCTCTCGACCATTGACGAAGCTTGGACCCAGCACCTGCGCCAGATGGACGACCTCAAGCAGGTAGTGCAAAACGCCGTGTACGAGCAGAAAGACCCACTCTTGGTGTACAAGTTTGAGGCTTTCGAACTATTCAAGCGTATGCTAAGCAAGGTAAACCACAGTACTTCGGGCTTCCTCTTCAAGGCCGATGTACCGGTGGCCGCCGAAGCTGGCTTCGCCGAGCCGAATTCATATTACGAGGATGACATTGTGGAGCCGCTGCCCAAACTGAAGGCCGAAAAAGCCGTGTCGGATGTGAGCCTCGGCGCAGGCCAGGAAGACCTCGACCAGGCTGCCGAGTTGGGCCTGGCCCCGCCCATCCGGACGGAGCCAGCGCGCAGCCAGAAAGTAGCCAACCGCAACGAGAAGGTGACCGTGCAATACATGGACGGCCGCGTGCTGCGCGATGTGAAGTATAAGACGGTGGAAGAAGACCTCGCCGCCGAGCGCTGCGTGTTGGTAGAAGAAGCGTAGAAATTCAGCGCTTGTGAAAAGAAAAAGGCCCGCGCAAGCGGGCCTTTTTAGTGTGTGCATGGGCCGCCAAGTTATCGGTTGCAGGCCCGGCGTGCAACGGTGCGAGCAGCGGGTAGCTCTTTGTTAATAGCTACACCATTTCTTCATCATTTTCCATCTGGCAACCTATTTCATGGAAATTTTTACGTTGGCTTCGCACTTCCCCACGTGCCGGGTAGCACTTTCTACTGGCTTGGCTACTTTGCTGCTGAGTTTGGCTGGCACCGCTACTCACGCGCAGAACGCCCAGCCCCCCGCCTGGCAGCTGGCCGTGGCGGCGGGCGGCGGGGCTTACTCCGAGATAGACGCCATGACCACCGATGCCGTCGGCAATGTGTACGTGGCCGGCTGGTATTCGAGTCCTACTTTCACCCTGGGTAGCACAACCCTCACCAACCCCGTAGCCGATGGCTTTAGCACCGATGCGTTCGTGGCTAAGTGGAGCCCAGCCAGCAATAGCTTCGTATGGGCCAAGCGCGCGGGGGCGCCGGCTACGACCGGGCCAAGGCCATCGCCCTCAACGGCACTGGCATCTACCTCACCGGCGAATGCGCCAAAGCAGCTTCATTCGACGGACTTAGTCTCAGTGACGGGCCCAGCTTTGTGGCCAAGCTGACCGACGCGGGCAGCACCGCCAGCTTCGATTGGGTGCAGCGCGCCGATGGTACCCTGCTGGCGCTGGCAGCTACCAGCAGCGCGGTGTACACCGCGGGCTATTTTACGGGCACCGCCAGCTTTGGCGGCACCAGCCTGACCAGCGCCGGGGCCACCGATGTGGTAGTTGCCAAGCTTGTGGATGCGGGCAGCACCGGTGCCTTCGCGTGGGCACAGCGCGCGGGGGGCGACAACAGCGAGTACCTCACGGGCCTATCGGCTAGTGGCGCCAGTGTGTACCTGACGGGTCAGTACAGCAGCGCGCAGGCCGCCTTCGGCGGCACTACGCTGGCCCGCACTAGTTCCGCCACTGCTAATAGCTTTGTGGCCAAGCTCATGGATGCGGGCAGCACTGGCAACTTTATCTGGGCGCTGAGCAGCGCCGGCGAAACGGCGGCCAATGCCGTGGCCAGTGCGCCGGGCGCAGTGTATGTGGCCGGGTCGTTTCAGGGCGTAGCGGGCTTTGGGAGCACCACGCTCAACAGTGGCACCGGCGGCAGCATCTTCGTTGCCAAGCTCACGGATGCGGGCAGCACGGCCGCCTTCACCTGGACGCAGCAGGCGGGCGGCTCGACGCTCGACGATGCCCAGGGACTGGCCGTGGTGGGCAGCATCGTATACGTGGGCGGCCGGCTGGCCCGGGCGGGCAGTTTCGGGCCCTTCACGGTACCGGCTGCCACCGATAGAAACCTGTACCTAACTAGGCTGACGGATATTGGCCAGACAGCCAACTTCAACTGGGTGCAAACCGGCAGCAGTGGCGACTATGGCCAGGCCATGTGCCTGGCCGCGGTAGGTCCGCGCGTGTACTTGAGTGGCCGGGCCAGCGCGCCCGCTGTATTCGGGTCATTTAGCCTGAGCCTGCCCGGCGGACCGGCGGCCTTCCTGGCGACGCTCACCATCCCGGTGCTGGCCGCCGCCCCGGCCAGCAGCCTGGCCGGGCTTACCGTGGCCCCCAACCCCGCCCACGGCACCACCACGGTGCAGGTGCCGCTGGGGGCGGGCGCCGCGCCGACGGCCCTGGTACTGCACGATGCGCTAGGCCGCGTAGCCCGCCGCTATGCGGCCCCTGCCGGCCCAAGCTACCTTCTTGACCTGGCGGGCCTGGCCCCCGGCGTGTATGCCCTGCGGATAGAAACCGCCGGTGCCCCGGCCACACGCCGCCTGGTAGTCGAATAAGCGCGGCCAGCCGCTACCCCGTCACGGCGGGCTGCCAGGCCACCCAGGCCCGGCAGCCCGCCGTATCTTTGTGCCATGCCCACGCCCAACCTTGCCGCTACCTTCGACCATACCTTGCTGCGGCCCGACTGCACCGAAGCCCAGATAACGCAGCTCTGCCAGGAGGCGCGCCAGCACGGCTTTGCCAGCGCCTGCGTGCCGCCCTGCCACGTGCCGCTGGCCGCCCGTGAACTGAGCGGCTCGGGCGTGGCCGTGTGCACGGTCATCGGCTTTCCGCTGGGCTACAGCAGCAGCCGGGTCAAGTTTCGCGAAGCTGAGATAGCCTTGGCCGAGGGTGCTACTGAGTTGGATATGGTGCTCAACGTGTCGCTGCTCAAGTCGGGCCAGTTGGCGGCGGTGCAGGCCGAAGTTGAAGACCTGGCCGACCTGGCCGACGTGCACAATGCGCTGCTGAAGGTCATCATTGAAACCGCCTTGCTCAGCGAAGAAGAAATAGAGACGGCCGCCCGCCTCTGCGCCGAGGCCGGCGCCCACTTCGTGAAAACCAGCACGGGCTTTGCCAGCCGGGGCGCCTCGGTGGCCGATGTGGCGCTGCTGCGGCGCGTGCTGCCCGCCGGGGTGCGCATTAAGGCCAGCGGTGGTATTCGCACGCGGGCGCAGGCCCTGGCGCTGCTGGCGGCCGGTGCCGACCGCCTGGGCACTTCCAACAGTCTGGCAATTTTGCAGGAAAATGAAACCGACCCTTCGTAACGCCGTGCTGTTTCTGAGTTTGCCGCTGCTGGCGGCCTGCGCGGCCACGGCCCCCGCCGCGCCCGCCCGCGCCCAAACGCCGGCCGACACCACGCGCAAGCCCGTGGCCAGCACCCCCACCGAAAACGTAGCCCGCTACCGGCCGGTATTTGCGCCAGTAGCCACCGGCGGCAGTCCGGCTCCGGCTGCCGCTAAGCCCGTGGCGCCCGCCGGGCCGGTAGCCAAGGCCGCCGCACCGGCCCCCACCAACCACGTTACGGCCCAGATAGAGCAGCGCCTGCGCGACCAGGCCTACGTGAACCAGAACGTGAAGTATGCCAGTGGCTTTCGGGTACGGGCCTACCTGGGACTGGAGCGCGACCAAGTGATGAATATTCGGCGCCAGCTCATCAGCCGCTACCCGGACGAAACCGACTACATCACATTCAAGCAGCCCGTGTACCGGCTCTACATCGGCGACTACCTCACCAAGCTCGACGCCGCGCGCGGCCTCTCGCGGGTGCGCCAATTTGTGCCCCGCGCCGAGCTGGAGCCCATGCAGGTGCTGCTGAACAAGACTCCCTAGACCACGGCCTGGCGCGGATTTAAACGGATTTCACGGATTTTGTGAACGTTTGATTTGCGGGCTCTTCGGCTTGGCTCCGTAGGCGGGCGTTTGCATAGCTATTGGTTTATTACTCGATTAGAATCGGCGTGCTGCCGACTGTGAAACCTGTGACACCTGAAAAATCTGTTGACTCCGTGGTTGAGATACTGAAGGCCCGCGCCGCTGCCCTGGCGCCCGAGCTGTCGGCCGTGCGCCGCCACCTGCACGCGCACCCCGAGCTATCGTTCAAGGAAACCGAGACGGCGGCGTTCGTAACCCGGCACTTGCAAGACATGGGCCTGGCGCCCTACGCGGTGGCCGGCACCGGCGTGGTGGCCCTCATCGAGGGTCAGCCGGGCGGCCCGGTAGTGGCCCTGCGCGCCGACATGGACGCGCTGCCCATTCAGGAGCTGAGCGAGATTGACTACAAATCGACCAAGCCCGGCGTGATGCACGCCTGTGGCCACGACGTGCACACTACCTGCCTGCTCGGGGCTGCCCGCTTGCTTACCGAGCAGCGCGCCCACTTTAAGGGCACGGTAAAATTAATTTTTCAGCCTGGCGAAGAGCTGCTGCCCGGTGGCGCCTCGCTCATGATAAAAGACGGCGTGCTGGAAAACCCCGCGCCGGCCGAAATCCTGGGCCAGCACGTGTTTCCGCGCCTGCCGGTGGGGCAGATTGGCCTGCGGCCCGGCCGCTACATGGCCAGCACCGACGAGCTGTACCTGCGCATAAAGGGCAAGGGGGGCCACGGCGCTATGCCCGAGCTGAACCTCGACCCCGTGCTGGTGGCCGCCCACCTCATCGTGGCTGCCCAGCAGATAGTGAGCCGCCGCGCCAACCCCAAGCTGCCTTCGGTGCTGAGCTTTGGCAAGGTCATCGCCAACGGCGCCACCAACGTCATTCCCGACGAAGTCTACATCGAAGGCACCTTCCGCACCCTCGATGAAAAGTGGCGCGACGAGGCCCACCTGCACCTGCGCCAGCTCTGCGAAGGGCTGGCCGCCAGCATGGGCGCGGTGTGCGAGCTGGAAATTCGGCGCGGCTATCCTTGCCTCGACAACAGCCCCACTGTAACGGCCCGCGTGCGCACCGCTGCCGAAGCCTACCTGGGCGCTGAAAACGTGATTGAGCTGGACCAGTGGCTGGCCGCCGAGGATTTTGCCTACTTCTCGCAGGCAGCCCCGGCCTGCTTCTACCGCCTGGGCACCCGCGCCGCCGATGGCCGCTTTGCCGCCTCGGTCCACACACCCACGTTTGACGTTGATGAGCAGGCGCTTAGCCTAGGCGCCGGCCTCATGGCGTGGCTCACCCTGCAAGAGTTGGCTCAGTAACTCCGACTTTACGGCGGCTCCGCCCGCCCCGCCCCATGATGCAAAAAACTGCAATGCTGGCCCTGCTGCTGGCCGGCGCCGGCCAGGTAGCCGCCCAAGGCACCGAAAAGCTCCGGCGCCCCGTGGCACTAGCGCCCGAGCTGCAAGCCGCCGTGGCGCTGTCGGCCGACAACTACGCGTATTTCAGCGTGGGCGGGCGGCGCGAAACCGAGGATTTTGCGGGCCGCAACCCCGCCCTGGGCCTCGACTACCTTAACCTCACGGCCGGCTACGAGCACCGCTGGGCCCCGCAGTGGAGCTGGGGCGCTACCCTGCGCTATGCCAGCGAGCCGGCCACGTTTGTGCGGCGCAGCGCCGTGGTGCCGGGCCTACTGCTGCGGCACCGGGCGGCGCTGGGACCGGTGCAGTTTGGCCAGCGGCTAGGGGTAGAGTACGCGATTGGCGAGGCGGCCTATAATGCGGCTCCCTTCCCGACTACGCTGGTGGCTAGCCGCACGCTGGTGCGCCTGCGCCTGGATGTGGAGAAAACCATCCGGCTGGGCAGCCGGCCCGCTGGCTTTGCCCTGCGCCCGCGCGTGAGCTTCGAGCCAGCCCTGTTTCTGCGCCTGCAAAAGGCCGACCTCGACCTCGACAAGCGCACGGTGGACTTCACCAGCCTGCGCGGCGAAATCGGGGTGCAGGCTGGGCCGCAGCTCACCCTCACGCCTTGGGTGGGCATGATGGCTAACTACAGTCGCCTCCTCATCCAGACCGATAAAAACGGCGTGCCTACCTCCAACGGCAAGCTCAATACTACCACGCCGGTAGTGGGCCTAGACCTGCGCTACACCTTCCTGGCGCGTCCTGCCTCGGCGGATTGGCAGCAGCTACCAACTCAGAATTAGAAAATGCAGACTTTATGTCGGGTGCTGAAAAGCCCAATAAAGTTCTTTGGTAGTACGGGAGGGCCTATTTTGACAGATTGAGCGAGGGCAAGCTAAAAAGTGATTCGTAGGCTTGCTGACTTTTTGGCTGAAAAAAGCTTCGGCACAGATTTTAAGGAAAGGAGGTAGCCCCGCCGGTAGCGGCTGGTGGCGTTTCACCTCAACATCTTCTTTATTACTATGTCTGCCGTAGCTTATAACAACCGCCCCGTTCTGCGTCCTACCCGCGCCTTCAACTCCATGCTGAGCGAGCTGCTGCGCGATGCCCAGCCGGCCACGCCCCAGCCTTCGACGTCCTTTGTGCCCGCCGCCGACATCTTCGAAACGGCCCAGGGCTTTGAGCTGCACCTGGCCTTGCCGGGTGTAGCGAAGGAGGCCGTAAGTATCGACTTTCAGGATGGCCAACTGGTAGTAGCCGGCAGCCGCCCGGCCCCGGCTACCGAGGGCGAAGGCGCTGCCCAGCTGCGCCGCGTCGAAACCCGCTTCGGCGAGTTCCGCCGGGCCTTCCGCCTGCCCGAAACGGTGAACGTGAAAGCCATTGGCGCCGAGCTGGCCGACGGCCTGCTGCGCGTCACACTGCCCTTCGACACCGAGAAGGTGACCAAGCAGCGCATCGAGGTGCGCTAAGTCACTGGCCAGAAGGCACCCTGCGGGGTGCCTTTTTTGGTCCAAGTCTTGCATATATGCGGTGGGTGCGCAACCTTTGAAACGCGCAGCGGCTCTTTTTTGCCGGAAGCTAAACTCTTTCTTATTTTCACGGGTAGTAAAGAAGTGCCGCGCACTAAGCCGACGCCTTCGACGTTACCTTTTCTATACTTTTAACTCAACCCCAATGCAAGCTAAAAACATGATGCTCGGCCTGCTGACTTCCGCCGTACTCGGTGGTGGCGTGGCCGTGGGGGGATATAAGCTGCTGGAATCCGAGCCGGGCAACGTGGCCCTGACGACGGTGGCTTCCGACCCCCAAGCCCGCTACACGTCGGCCATGCGCAGCAGCACCTATGCGGCCCCCGAAGGCCTCAACTTCGTGGCCGCCGCTGCCGCCGTGACGCCCGCCGTAGTGCACGTAATGACGGAATACAAAGCTGAGCCCCGCCAGCAAAGCCGCATGCAGATGGACCCCTTCCTGCGTCAGTTTTTTGGCGACCAGCTAGAGGGCCAGCTCCACGGCCAGCGCGAGCCGCAGGGTGGGGGCGAAGGCTCCGGCTCGGGCGTGATTATCGCGGCCAATGGCTACATCGTGACTAACAACCACGTGATTGACAAAGCCTCGAAAATCACAGTGGTGATGGACGACAAGCGGAAGTTTGATGCCGAACTGGTGGGCGCCGACCCCAGCACCGACCTGGCCGTGCTTAAAGTGAAGGCCGACAACCTGCCCTTCGTGAAGTATGGCAACTCGGATGAGGTGAAGGTGGGCCAGTGGGTGCTCGCCGTGGGTAACCCCTTCAACCTAAACTCGACCGTGACGGCCGGCATTATCTCGGCTAAGGGCCGCAGCCTGGGCTTGCTGAGCCGCGACCAGAACATGGGGGTGGAGTCGTACATCCAAACCGATGCCGCCGTGAACCCCGGCAACTCGGGCGGCGCTTTGGTGAATACCTCGGGCGACTTAGTGGGCATCAACGCTGCTATCTCGTCGCACACCGGCTCGTATGAGGGCTATTCGTTTGCCGTGCCCAGCTCCATCGTGAGCAAGGTGGTAGATGACCTGCTGAAATACAAGGTGGTGCAGCGCGCCCTGCTGGGCGTGCACATTCAGGAAGTGGATGCCCGTCTGGCCTCCGAGAAAAAGCTCAATACCCTGAACGGCGTGTACGTGCAGGGCCTGAATGAAAAAAGCGCCGCTGCCGCCGCCGGCTTGAAAATCGGTGACATCATCACCGACATTAACGGCGTGGCGGTGAACACGGCTTCGCAGTTGCAGGAGCAAGTGGCCCGCTTCCGCCCCGGCGATAAAATCAAGGTAGGCTACCTGCGTGGGGGCAACAAGGAGGTGGCCAGCGCCACGCTCTTCAACTCGTCTAACACTACGGCCGTGGTGCACGAGTTGCCCGCCGAGGCCGGCATCACCTACGAAGGCGCCAAGGTGGCTCCGGTAACTGCCCGCGTCCAGAACTCGCTCGGCATCGACGGCGGGGCCCAGATTTCGGGCATCAAGGGCAGCAACTTCAAGGAGACGGGCATGGCGGATGGCTTCATCATCACCCGCATCGACAAGAACGTGGTGCGCAAGCCTGCCGACGTGCAAGCCTACCTCGACGAAGCTAAGGACAACTCGGGCGCGCTCGTAGAGGGCGTGTACCCCGATGGTCGCAAGGCGTATTACCCCATCGGCCGCGAGTAGGCAGCCGTAAGCTAGTAGCCATTGAGAAGCCCCTGCCAGTAGCTGGCAGGGGCTTCTTAGCTTTAAGCGAATAAGCGAGCTAGCCGGTAATTATTCTACCACGAGGCGGCTCATCGCCGTGGCGGGGCCCACGGCCACGCGCAGCGTGTACACGCCGGGCGCCACGCCCGTCAGGTCCAGCTCGGTGGTGTAGGCGAAGGTGGGCGGGGCCGTGCGCACCACCCCGCCCAGCGCGTCGAGCAGGATGAGCGTGGCCGGGCCTGTGCCGACGCCGGCTGGCCGCGCCACGGTGGTGCGGCCGTGGGCTGGGTTGGGGTACACGGGCGCCATTAATGGGCTGCCGGTTGGGGCCGTGGTAGCCAGCAGGCTGGCATCAGCCAAGGTGGCGAAGTAGCCACCGGTGCTGCCCATTGCCGTGGTGAGCGTTAGGCTGCCAAAGGTCAGCTGGTTGGCAAAGCCTCCCACCACGTACACATTGCCGCCGCTCACGCCCAGGGCAGCGGCGCCGTCGTTGCCGGGGCCACCCGCCTGCTGTGCCCAGGCAAAGGAGGCCGTGGGTCCAGCATCGATAAGCTTCGCGAGCAGCAGGTCGTAGGCGCCGGCGCTAGTGAGTTGGGTAGTGCCCACGGTGGTTTTCTGGTAGAAAGAGCCCTTCACATACACATTGGACCCCTGTACAGCCACGGCTTCCAAAAACGTGTTTTCGCTGCCACCTACCTGCTTTGCCCAGCCGAAGCTGCTGCTGGTGCCCGCATCGAGCAGCTTGGTGAGAAAGCCCGAGGGCTTGGTGGCATTGCCGGTGAGCGTAACGCTGCCAAACGTGGCCTTGTCTACGAACGTGCCCGTGAGGTACACTCCGGCGGCGGTGGCGGTCAGGCCGTAGGCGTAGTCATTCTCGTTGCCGCCCACGCGCTGGGCCCAGGCAAAGCTGCCGGCAGTGCCCGCATCGGTGAGCCGGGCCACGAAGCCATCGGTGGCCGCCGTAGGGCTCACAATGGTGGCCGGCCCAAACGTGGCCGCCGTAGAAAAAGCGCCGCTCACGTACACGGCGCTGCCCAGCGCCGTGAGGCCGTACACAAAGTCGTTGTCGGCCCCGCCCGCCTGGCGCGCCCAAGTAAAAGCGCCAGCATCGGAGAGCTTAGCCAGCACTACGTCGTAGCCCCCGGCGCTGGTGAGGGTGGTGCCGCCCAGCGTGGCCGAGCCCTCGAAGCTGGTAGCCAAGTACACGCCGGCGCTGCTGGCGGCCAGCTGCATGCTACGCGCGTCGTAGCTGTCGCCGGCCGTACCGCTGCGTACCGCCCAGTCGATAGAGGCCGTGCTGCCCGCATCCGTGAGCCGGGTCACAAAGACGTCGTAGTAGTTGCTGATGAGGCTGGTGAGCGTGGTGCTGCCAAAAGTAGCCGCCCCGCGAAAGCTGCCCCCCACGTATAGCTGGTTGCCGCGCACCACGAGGGCAGCGGCGTAGTCCGAGTCGGCGCCGCCCATTTGGCGAGCCCACACAAACTTGGCGCTGGCGATATTCCACTTAGCCACAAATACCTCGGTGTCGTAGCCGCTGGTGCTAGTGAGGCGCGTGGCGCCAAAGTCGGCCGCGTAGGTGAAGGAGCCCGTCAGGTACAGGTTGCCGTTGCCATCGGGCACGGCCGCCGATACCCCCACCGAACTGCCAAATGGATTATCAGTAGCCGACTGAAACGCCACGGCCGATTGCCAGGCCGGGGCCTGTGCCTGCACCAACTGGCTGCTGGCCAGCAGGTAAAATCCAAAGAGCAGTGCCCGTAGTACGCGCCAGGGCTGCGAGTAGAAGAAATGCATAGGCAGGAAAAGAAAGGAATAGCGAAAAAGCATTGCAAAGCTATTGCACCCGGGCCCGCTGAACTGCGCCAGGGGGTTAATTTTGTCAGGTCCACGCTGCTGCGCTTATGTCCCCAGGCCCTACCTTTTCCCCTGATAGCTTCACGCTCACCTACCTGCCCGACCAGCACCTGCTCATTGGGCGGTGGCTGCGCCCCGTGCTGCTCGCAGAACTGCAAACACACTACCAGGCCCTGCTGGCGGCCGCCCAGGCCCACGGCCAGTGCCGCCACTGGCTACTGGATGTGCGCCGCCGCAAAATCAACGACCCCGAAGCCATCGAGTGGTTTGGCCACGAGTTCAGTCCCCGCCTGCCGGCCGCGCTGGGCCAGCCGGTGGTGGTGGCCTACTTCGCAATGGTGAACCAGGATAGTATGCACGACGAGCCCGCGCTACGGGAAAACATCCGGCAGGGCGCCCTGCAAGGCAGCCACTACCGCTACTTCAACCAGGAAAGCGAAGCCCTGACCTGGCTGGCCCAGCAGCCCTGAGGCCGTGGCGCCAGCCCGGCCAGGGCCCGGCTGCTGGGTAGCAAGGGGGCCAACCAGCGGCCAGCCCCCAAGCATACTTTTATTTATTCTACGGTAATGGTGCGGGTTACGGTGCCGGTGGCATAGCCGACGCGCAGCAGGTAGAGGCCCGTGGGCAGTCCTTCGACGCTGAGCGCCACCTCGGGGGTAGCCGAGGTGAGGAGCAACGTGCGCACGGCGCGGCCCAGGCCGTCGAGTAGCTCTAGGGTGTGGAGCTGGGCGCCGGCGTCGGGGGCCACGTGCAGCACCGAGTGGGCGGGCACGGGCCAGGCCTGGGTGCGGGCGGCCACCGCGGCAGGGGCGGGCACGGCCAGTACGTTGGGCGCCGTGATGCGGGCAATGTAGAGGGCTGATACTCCTCCTAGGCTAGTGAACGAGCCGCCAAGCATGATAGCCCCGTTGGGCTGCACGAGTACGGTAGCCACGCTGGCAATAGGGTTAGCCGTGGTGGCAAAGGTGGAGTCGAGGCGGCCGGTCGGCAGCAGGCGCGCTAGGTAGTGGTAGCTGCCAGCCGTGAAGCTGCCTCCGAGCACCACACGGCCATTGGGCTGCACGGCCAGGGTGCTCACGGCGCCTGAGAGGGCGGCAGGAGGTACAAAGCTGGCATCTGGCGTGCCGCTAGTGGTAAGGCGGGCTACGCTGTGGCAGACTTGACCCGCTACGGCACCAAAGGTGCCGCCAGCCAGTATTTTACCATCGGGCTGTTGCGCCAGTACATTAACCCTGTAAAGCGCAGTTGTAGTCCCGTTCTCGGCGGTGAAGGGTACCGTGCTATCGAATGAAGTGTCCAGGTCACCGGTGGAGCTAAAGCGTAGCAGGCGCGAAGTATAGTCGTTCAAACCGGATAGGCGATACATCTCAGACAGCAGCACTTGCCCATTAGCCTGCACTAAGAGCGCCGAGGTCGCGCCGAGAATGGTGCCGGCCGGCGCGTCTGCCCGCACAAAGGTGGGGTCGAGGCCACCAGCGGCAGTCAGGCGCAGCAGGTGTTGATGCGTAATGCTGCCAACTTTGAAATTAAAGTCGCCGCTCACCAGCGTTTTGCCATCCGGCTGCGTGGCCAGTGCTGCTACCTGCAAGTCGGCAATGCTAGCGGGCAGCGTAGCGTCGGGGGCACCACTGGCCAGCATCCGCCGCAAGCCCATAGACGAACCCGCCAGCACTTTGCCATCGGTCTGCACTACCAGGCACGTAACCGGGGCTGGCTGCACCGGTACGGCTGCGGCAAAGCTGGCATCTAGGCTTCCAGTAGCAGAAACCCGTATTACCCGGTGCACCGCTTGTCCGTTAAACTCCGTGAAGTTGCCAGCCAGCATAAACTGCCCATCAGATTGGCGCACCACCGCCGACACATCGCCGGGCACTAGGATGCGGGCGCTAAAAGTGAGGTCAGGTGCTCCAGCACTAGTAAGCCGGCCCAGCGAAGATTCTACGCCATTGAGCGAGTTGAAGTTACCGCCTACCAGGAGGCTGCCATCGGCCTGTAAGCCAAAAGTATTGGGCGAGTTGCTGGCGCCAGGGCTTGCCTGAAACGAGGTGTCGAGGCTACCATCGGTATTGAGCCGGGCCACCCCGCTGGCCCCAGGTCTGTAAAAGGGCCCGAATACTAAGATTTTCCCATCAGGCTGCAAAAGCAGGTTAGAATCGTAAGAGCTCGTTGGGGGGCTGAAAGCTCCACCTGTCGAGAAGCTATTGTCTAGGCTACCATTAGCATTGAGCCGGGTCAGGAAAAGGAATCCGTAGCCGGTGATTACCATCTTGCCATCGGGCTGCAGCAGCAGGGCAGAAGGTTGCGCATTGGTGGGCAGGGTCGAAGTAAAGGAGGTATCGCGGCTGCCGTTGGCGTTCAGGCGTACCAAGCCATTGGCCGGATTCCCATTGAAGGTAGAAAAGGAGCCGCCCACCAGAATCTTGCCATCCGGCTGCACGGCCACCACACTTACTTGATTAAATCGGATGGTGGAATTAACGTCCACGCCCGTACCTACTGAAAAGCTTGTGTCCAGGCTGCCGTTAGGTTGAAGGCGCACCACACCCGCTGCCGCTTGGCCATCATAGGTATCAAAAAGGCCCACTACCAAAATTTTGCCATCGGGCTGCACGGCATAGTTTTGGGCATACCCCTTGCGGCGGGTGGAAGTAGGGCCCGTGCCGGAGCTAAATAGGGCATCGGCACTGCCATCGGCATTAAGCCGCAGCAAGTCGGTGCGGGTCAGCCCACCGGCTTTTACATCGCCGCCCGCGGCACCTAGCAAATACTGGCCATTGGCAAGGGCCAAAATGCGACTAATATTAGTCGCATTTCCCACATGCCGGGTAAAGGCGGTATCAACAGCCCCAGTAGCTCCAAGCCGGACAAGATTTTGACAGGCCGTCGTGTTAATACGCAAAAAATTACCCGCCACTAGGCGCTTGCCATCGGCTTGCTGAGGCCCCAGCGCATACACGGTGCCAGGTGCATAGAGGCCGCTGGGCGGAGTGAAAGTAGGGTCGAGCACCTGGGCGGCTGTCGGCTGGCGCAGCAGGGAAGCTAGCAGCAAGGTTATTCCAATGAGTCGAAATGCAGTCATAAGCAGCGGGAAAAGAATTTGGGGAAGATAAATGATACCTACTCCAAATATACCGCTGCCAAGTGCAGCCCGGGGCCACTGCCAGGGCTGCCAGCGGCCCCGGCCCCGCCTGCTACCTTTGGCCCCGTAGCCAACCCCACCCGCTCCCCATGAAGCAAGCCCTCGAAGAAGCCACCGCGCCCGACGTGACCGTGCCGCACCCCCACGCCGACCCCCACGGCATCCGGGACGTGCTGCGCCAGCTTGGCGTGCAGCCCGAAAATGCCGCCTACAGCACCGGCCGCGCCTGGGGCGGCGCCGGCGCGCAGCGCGTCATCACCTCGCCGGCCGATGGCCAGCGCATTGCCGCCGTGGCCCAAGCCACCGTGGCCGACTACCATACCGTGGTGGCCGCGGCCGAATCTGCCTTCCCAGCCTGGCGGCTGGTGCCCGCGCCCCGGCGCGGCGACATCGTGCGCCAAATTGGCAACCAACTGCGCCACCACAAGGAGGCCCTTGGCAAGCTGGTGAGCTACGAGATGGGCAAAATCTTGCAAGAGGGCCTGGGCGAAGTGCAGGAGATGATTGATATCTGCGACTTTGCGGTGGGCCTGAGCCGGCAGCTCCACGGCTTCACCATGCACTCGGAGCGGCCCGCGCACCGCATGTATGAGCAGTACCACCCGCTGGGCGTGGTGGGCATCATCTC
>Ga0160427_10001060_pt1 | contig 16877 bp, 10 predicted proteins | sample SolpanmetagenomL_FD_108194 | JGI IMG/M metagenome (GOLD analysis project Ga0160427, IMG submission 108194) | Solar panel surface microbial communities from Lawrence Berkeley National Laboratory, California, USA - L | ecosystem: Engineered > Built environment > Solar panel > Unclassified ...
CCGAGAGGGGGGGGGGAATAAACTAGCAAAGGTTTGGCAAATAACATAAAAATTAGCCTGACGATAATCATATCTATCCGATATTTCAGATAACTTATGTTTACAATAAGTAAAGCTTTGTGCGGATAAAGGAATTGCACCTTTATAAATTGGTCATGAGTCAATTATGTTAACTATTACATCAATCCGCTTTTAATTTATTACAACCTTTCAGAAGTAAAGCGAGCAAAAAGAGTATCCGCGAAATATAAAGCCAAAATTTCCACTCTAGGAAACAAGAGATTCGAACTCTTAGAAGCGTGTTGCTATTGAGTTTACAGCTCAACCCATATTACCAATTATGGTAGTTTCCTTTGGCTGCCTTGTCAGTTTATTCTGGCTTGTCTGCCTTGGCTGGCTTGTCTGGCTTGTCTGCTTTGCCGCCTTGTTGCCCGCCAGTACGGCAGGATGGGCTGGTTCCAAGCCAAAGCAGAGTTACGCTTGCCATGTTTCACTTTTGACTTTAGTTAATCACTTTTGAGTTTAGCTAATCACTTTTGAAATAACTTAACTTAGATCTTAAGGCGGAAAGGTGGAGTAACGAACCCCTAATTACCATGGAATTAACCTAGTTATTTTACGTACCCTACGTACCTTTCCTTGGGTATATCTATAAGATATACCGGTTTTATGTTCACATTAATCAATCCCGTGCAATTTCCACTACACGAACCATATTTCGACTTAACACCAATCAAAGTCACACATACGAAAACTAGCTACAACAGTAATTAGAACTTATTATTCTAATATAAAAAGCCATAGGTCGCCAAACTTATTGCACATACTTCTTTCGGCGCCTGACGAGTAGTTAGTACCCAGCTGAGATTTAATTCACCGTGACGTGGTGATTCACGATTACTAGTAATTACTTATTCATATAGTCGAGTTACAGACTATAATTCATGTTATATCCTGTTTTTTGAGATTAGCTATAACTCGCGTCGTCGCCTCTCTTTGTATAGGAATATGTGGCACGTCTATAGCCCACAATATTAAGGCCATGATGATTTGTCTTGTTCCCTGTTATCATTGCCAATATAACGGCGATCTACCTTATCAAAATACGAATAATGCAGGATATGGCTACACTACGTGTTGGCCAAGCCGGCAAGATTCTCTGAATAAATAAGGTATGGGGTTACGCTAATTTTATGGATCTAACCAAAATCTCACGACATTAACTGAAGACAACCGTGCAACGCTTGTACTGCTTGGCTTATTTAGGCCGGCTTAACCCTAGTAATATTGCTATTACCTCAGTAAGTAGGGGGATCATAACATTATATTTATTAGCACTTTCACGCTTTCGCGCTCTAGCGTTAACCCAGAAGGTTATTGCTAACTCCTATAACATGTATATCTATCCTAAAAAAAGCAGGTAAACTCCCGCTATCGCGGTCGACTGTTATGGGGAACTTATTACGGCTCCCCGCCTTTAAGAAATGTTTCTTAAATCCTAAGTGTTCTTTTTAAGAACCTCCATAAGAAAACTTACAAGCAGCATACAAATTGTGGTAAGGTTTTTCGAGGGTTATCGAATTAAATAACATACTTCACTACTGGTTTCAAAAACGGTCTAATGATTTCAGTTCCTGCGTTGCCACATTACTCTTGAGGTGGAATGCTTACACTTTCATTTATACACTAAGTTTCCCTAGTATATGACATTCATCATTGTCTGCCGGGACTATTAGGGTATCAAATCCTGTTCGTTACCCCGGCCTTCGTCCCTCAACGTCAGTTAATAGATAAGAGGTTGCTTTCGCCTCTACCAGTCCTTATGGGATCACAGAATTTCAACTCTCCTCCACAAATTCTACCTCCTCCTATAAAACTCTAGCCTATACCGTACCCTATTGTGGGCTGATCTAGCCGTCTAGGTACCCTTTAAACCTAATAAAGATGAATAACACTAGTCTTTTACGTATTACCGCGACTGCTGGCACGTAATTTGGTCAAGACATTTAGAATAGAAAATTGTCATAATCAGTATTCTATCTAGAACTATATCCGACAAAGTCGGTCATACAAGCTCGGTAACTATTTAAACCAAGCCTTGCCAATAATTAAATTGGTGCGTTCCTCCAAGTTGCTGGTTCAGCCGTTAGACTATTGACCAATATTCCTCACTGCTGTACTATACGTATTGGGGTTTTTTCAGACCCAATGTGATCGATCGACCTCTCAGCCACGACTACGGAGTTTCAAGCTAGTTAAGCCATTACCTTAACTACTACCTATCCGGGGTATTTATAGTCCTCTTAGAGCGAAAAAGTCTTTTTCCTTTCCCTGGCGATTAGCCAGCTATAATTTATTTACAAAAAAAACTCTAAGGTAGCCAAAACACCATATACTCACCTGTACACCACTTATAAAAAAACCTTTTACAGATTAAATTAAACGTTCGATTAGCATGTGTCAAGCACTTGGATAGCGTTCATTCAGAGCCATCATCAAACTCGATAAATTTAGGGGTGTTATCCACCAACCTTGTAGTCCAGCTGAGGTTCGCACTCAATATACAGCAGTTCTAATCAGACCGCAGCGGTCATGATTTTCCTGTAAGTAACACAACTACTTTGCTGGACCCCAAATATTTTATTTATATGTTTATTAAAGACAACTATTTTGCAGAAAGTTCGTCAATTAACCACTAGGCTGATATAGCCGCCCAATAGACAAGTAAGAAAAATGGTATATATATTATATACACTACTAATACTTAGGTAAAAGTTTTTCCCACGGAGTTTTCTTATTTTGGATTAAACCATACATAAATTTACACCATTTTTACCTCCTCTCCCCTTGCTATGTTTCTTTGCTTTGCAGTGGCTTGGCATGGCATGACATGGCACTGCAAAGACCTTTAGTTTTTATCTATTCACTATTCTGGTTTTATTTTTCGTAAACCCCTTTTAAGTAGAGCAAGAGTTAAAACAAACAGCCGATAAATGCTGTACTTTCAATAGTTTTCCACTCTTAAACCATCTTTCATCCTATACTGGGCTGGATAGTTCGTAAACCGGTTCCTGTTAGAGTTATCAATCTTAATTAAGGCTTAACTATAGGATTGTAAGTTCGCCTTCATATATCACTATCTATCACTTATCCTGCCTACACAAAGTGTAGTAGTGCTAGCCATAGATATTTAATTTAATTTATATGATTTTTATTTTCTCTTAAATACCAAAACTTTTACTCTAGCACTCATCATTTATGTGCATAAGTTCAATAAGCACCGGATTTTCCTAAGCTAGATATTTGAAAACAATATAGCTTATTTACTCTAACTATCACAGCCATATTTTGTATAAGAATTTTTTTTTATATATTTGCCGCTACTTTTGCCTCTAAATTTAGGAAGGGGTTATTATCTCCACTAAATCTAACAACATTACTTTTAAAAAATAGAAAAAAGTTGTTTAGCTTGCGGGGGGGGGGGGTAACTCATCCTAGCTTAATCGGAAGCCAAACATTGCGAGGGTGGTCTGGCTAGCGATATAATGCAGTAAAAACAAATTTAACTTAACATATAAGACAGCTAGGAAGTGAAGGCCTTTATTTACTTTGTTCGCATTTAAAGCAAATCTCCTACCTAATTCCAAGTTAATGGGATCAAACAAATAGTTTGGTATTTACTAATACATTCTAATACATTCTAATACATTCTAATACATTTTAATACATACTAAAACATACTAAAACACGTATTTTTTAGCTTAGCTGGTTTTGGTCTTGGGCTGCGCAGCAAGGCGGTGGTAAATCAAGTCAAGGCAGACACGAAAGGTGGTGGCTTGCCATGTTTCACTGCTTTGCTTTGCATGCCATGTTTCCTTGCTTTGCATGGCATGACATGGCAATGCAACCCCTTCCTCCCCGGCAAAATCACACCACCGTAGGCAAGCGCTACAAGTAAAATAAATATACTTGTGTTTGTGACTTTAACCTTCATTTCTTCTTACTAGGTTAATCATATAGTGGTCTGCACAAGGCTTGCTATAATTACTTTTCAGGTAAACAACACGGGGTGGATCACAGATATATCTCTCTTGACCCTCAGGGGTACGATGCAGAATATTCAAAAGTTCTAATTTACGTGACGGGTTTAAATGTCCCAATTCAAATTGACCGAATTCATCATAAGCTTTGGTTTGTCCAGTTACATAATTGCTTAGATTTTGTTCCCTTAAAAGCTGGCTTAATCGTAATCTATCATTTTCACCTGAGGGATGCATAAATCCGCCCCCATCGGTTATAACTTTATTCTTGAATCAAGGAGCCGGCCTAGATGATAGAAAAATACCAAGTAGAGGTATAGCTATAATAAGACCGGGAATCTCTAAGAGGTATAAATCCGCCAGACATTGCATTATAAAATTAGACTGTTCCAACCCTCAATTAAAGCAGTCTTCAAAATATTCTTTAAAAATAGTTGTAGATATGCTATTAGGTACCAAAATACCTAAGGATAAAAAGGTATTTGATGGTATATTTTCAGTATAATATAATGTAGAATGATTTAACAATAAAAAACACATAATTATAAATAATGGTGTAGTTGAACAGATTAAAGTACTTGTCGATACTTTTAAATTTCGACTATAGAAATGGCAAGTAAAAAATAAATATAAGCTACTTATAAAGGTATTTATAAAGGTATTTATAAAGCTAAGAGTTTTCATAAATTTATTTATTAATGTAAATCTAAACCATCTTTTATATAAGAACTTGATAAAACTACAAACACTTGTGCTTGTATAAAAGCTATCCCTAATTCTAAACCAGAAAAAGCAATTATAAAAGCTAAAGGGATTAATCCTAAAAAGAAAAAGATAAATCCACTTGTCATAATGTTATAGGTAAATCCAGCTAAGATATTAAGTAACATGTGACCTGATAATATGTTAGCCGCTAATCTTAGTCCTAATGAAATATTTCTAGCTAAGTATGAAATAAATTCTATAAGTACTAATAAAGGTAATAAAGCCCCTGGACAACCAGCTGGCACTAGTAAAGAAAAGAATTCTAAACCGTGTTTTTGGAACCCTAAAATAGTTGCACCTAAAACTACTGTAAAGCTAAGAGCAAAAGTTAAGATAAAATGGCTAGTAGATGCAAAACTGTAAGGAACCATTCCAATTAAATTATTTACTAAAATAAATATAAATAAAGTATACATTAAAGGGAAGTATATTTGTCCTTTTCTAGCATTTATTTGACTTGTAACTATACCATGTATAGTTGCGTATAAAGTTTCTTGACTTATAGATCAACCGTTACTTACTACTTTATTGTAGTTAGTTGCTAATATGTTTAGAGTTAAGGCAAAGAAACCTCCTATCATTAAGTATAAACCTATGTTAGTTAATGAAAAGTGTAAATTACCTAAGATAGGTGCATTTAAACTTAGAAGATTTCTTACTTCAAATTGGTCTAAAGGACTTGTTATTTCTGTGTAACAAGAAAGGTAGTAATTTGTCATTTTTTTTTTGCTTTTGGGGTATTTATATTTAAACATAGTATAATTTATATTAGTATAATTTATATTAGTACAATTAATATTAATATAAATCATATTACCTGCTTCCCTCACATTTTAAATAAATGGTTGTAAGAGAAAACGTGGAGATAGATAAAATTTCTAGTTAAATTAACTAGAAATTTTTAAACCTCTATTTTATAGCAAAAGGGGGCGTTTTTTGCTTTCTCATTTAAAAAAAAATAGACAGTATAAACACAAATTGGCTAGAGGCTATCTAGCTAAATCCGTAGCCTGCAGTGCTGGCGTGGAACAAAATGGTAAGGCTGAAAGAAAAATGGTAGAAGTGGAAAATAAAGTATTTTATATTAAATATATTATAATTTACTTATAAACACACGACTTAAGAAAAGTCTTACAAATCTAGGTAATACATATTTTGAGAATACGTAAATCATTACTACAAGTATTGTAAAAGCAAAAGTAACTTGGTTTATGAAGAAAAAAGGTACTAATTGTGGCATTATTTCTGTTATTTAATTATTTGGACACTTATCTTTCTTACTTAAAACGGACTTCGTAGAACAATGTCCAAGTAAGGTAAAAATGCATCACTGTCGCATGAAAGACGAGGGAAAACTACTGGTTTCTTAATTTATAAATAAAATGCCTTATTGTTGTGCAAGGCCGACACGAAGGGTAATAAAATTAAAAGAGCTAAGAAAATATACCTTAAAAGCTAGAAGCATATATTAAAGATGTAGCAGTATAGTGTATACCATCTAAGATAGGTGCAGGATATATACCTAGTACTACCGTAAACACCACTAAAGTTAGTAAAATAAGGAATTCACGTTTGTTAAGATCAGCAACTGAAACAGTGAAATATTTTGAAAAGGATCCACCAAAAGCTATTCTATTAAACATAAACATAGTGTATGCTGCGGAAAATACTATAGAAGAGCTAGCCAAAGCACCTAATAAAGGTAACTTCTCAAAAGTACCATATAGACACATAAATTCACCTACGAAGTTTAAAGTAAGGGGAGTTCCCGCATTACCTAAAGATAATATAAAGAACAGTAATGCGAATAAGGGCATTAATTGAGCGGCACCTCTATAGAAAGTAATTAATCTAGTACCTGATCTATCATATAATACACCTCCAGCACAGATAAATAAACCACTTGACACAAACCCGTGAGCTAATCCTAAAGTTATACCACCTTCTATTCCTTGTATTGTATTACTAAATACACCTATAAGGTATACCGCAGCGTGTGATACAGAACTATAAGCTATAAGTTCTTTAATATCTATAGTTCTTAAGGTACTGAAACTGGCATAAATAATGGTTATAACACCTATAAGATATATTATATAAGTATAATCTATAGATGCTTTGCATAATAAGGGTAATATTAATCTAAAGATACCGTATAAACTTAATTTTAAAACTATACCCGCTAAAATTATACTTCCACCTAAAGGTGATTCAACGTGAGCTTTTAATAGTCAAGTGTTTAAAAATATAGTGGGAGTTTTAACTGCAAAGGCTATAAATATACCGTAAAATAAAAATAATTGTGTAGAATAGTTGAAATTAGTTTTATATAAGGCATCGAAATCGGTAGTTCCCATTATACTTGACATAGTAAGGATAGATAATAACAAGAACAATGAACCTAACAATGTATATAAAAATAAGTAAAAACTAGCTCTTACTTTATTACTTGACCCAAACAGCCCTATTAATAAAAATAGAGGTGGAAGGATACTTTCAAAGAAAATATAAAATAATAAGATATCTAATACCAGAAACACTGCTAATAATAAAGTTTCCAATAATAGCACAATAATCAAATATGATCTTATATTTTCTGTAATGGATGTTCAATTAGACAATAGAGCAATCGGCACAATTATCGTAGTTAATAGTACAAAATATATAGATAGCCCGTCTACACCTAAGTAGAAATCATAAGAACTAATTTGATGGTATTCCTGTACAAACTGGAATTGATTTACACTGAAATCAAATAATATGAAAACTATTAAGGAAATAAATAGGTTTACTAAACTTGTAGATAAGGCAATCGTTTTGATACGTTTAACATTTGCCAAAGAAAGCTCTGCCTTTGAATGTGAAATATTTGTAGATATAATAAATATACCTATTAAAGGTGTAATTAATAAAAGTAAAAGTAACATGTTTTTTCTTACAACTAGATATTGATCCAATTTCCCTCAGGAATAGCCTAATAAACTTAGGCTAAACTTCACTAACACCACTAGAAACCTAGTAGTCAACTCCCATCCAAGATTCGAACTTGAACCTAGACATTAGAAGTGTCCAGCTCTACCATTAAGCTAATGAGAGGCTTCTGCGGCAGTTTATCCAGCTCTACCATTAAGCTAATGAGAGGGTTATACACCAGTTTATACAATAACTAGTTTTACCCTCATCCAAAGGCTAGCGAGATCGACACAAAGTGTAGGCAAGCAACCAAATCAAAAAAGGGTAGTAATGGCCAGTTGGTTTTTAAATGAATTATTTAACCACTAATTGCAGTAGCTTAAGCTACCTATATTAACAAAACGCCTAGGGCGTTTTCTTTCTGAATGCTGCGAAAACAACCACAAAAAGAAATCGGCGGATAAAAACCATATCGGTACTTTTTATACTTTGCAGTAGCTGTAAAAAGGTAGAAAACAAAGCTTTAATTCGTTTAAGAGATATGGAGGAATCGAACCCCAAATTTTCGATCTGCAATCAAAATGCAGAACCATCTGCGGCATATCCCTCTTCTTGATTTGCGTGCTTTGCGTGCTTTGCATAGCATGGAATGGTACTGCAAGGAGGTCTTTATTTTACGCTTGCTTTTTCAAAAGCTAAGTAAATCTACTACCTAATTCCAAGTTAATGGGATCAAACAAATGTTTGGTTGGGTTAAATATTTCGTATAGCGAAAAATTCTCCGCAGGGTTGAGCCGGCTTTGCTGCCTTGTTTCATGACAGCATGCCATGGCCACGCCTGCTTTACTTCGTAATTCGTAAAAGAAACACTAAGCTTAATCCTTTTTGCCTTTTAAATTGTAATATAGTCAGGGACAGAGCCCCTGCTTTGCATCACAGTTCGTGTTTACTTTAAATTTATTTTGCTGATTTAAAGTATCTATAAACTACTTTGTAATGGTAAACTTACAAAGGCATGAGGTTTAGGTGGACTGTTAAGTGCTCATTCCAAGCTATTGTAACTTCTATTTAGTAAAGTTTGGAAACTATCACTATAGAATTGAGGTATTAATCAAGGGTGTCTGCTTACAGCATTACCTAAAGTTAATTGTGTATAAACTATATGTAAGAATAATCAAGTAGACACTACACTTATAATACTTCCAAGACTACTTATTAAGTTTCATCCCGCAAATGCGTCAGGGTAATCACTAATTCTTCTAGGCATTCCTTGTAATCCTAAGAAATGTTGTGGGAAGAATGTTACATTAACTCCTGTGAACATTGTTCAGAAATGTACTTTACCTAATCTTTGGTTATAACCTAAACCGATTATTTTCGGTATTCAGTAATATCATGCACTATATAGTGCAAATACGGCTCCCATACTTAAAACGTAGTGGAAATGCGCTACCACGTAATATGTATCGTGGAATGCAATATCAAGAGAAGCGTTAGCTAAAACAACTCCACTTAATCCTCCAATTGTAAACATGAAAACGAAACCTAAAGCAAATAACATTGAAGTTGTTAATTGTAAAGATCCTCCGTAACATGTGGCTAATCATGAGAATATTTTAATACCTGTAGGAACGGCGATAATTAAAGTAGCCGCTGTAAAGTAGGCTCTAGTATCCACGTCTAATCCAACAGTATACATGTGATGACTTCAAACCACAAATCCTAATACTCCAATAGACATCATAGCATAAACCATACCTAAATATCCAAACACGGCTTTGTTAGAGCTAGCAGATATTGTAGTACTTATTATACCGAAACCTGGTATAATTAGGATGTAAACTTCAGGATGTCCGAAGAATCAGAAAAGATGTTGGTAAAGTATAGGATCACCACCACCCGCTGCTTCAAAGAATGATGTATTAAAGTTTCTATCCGTTAAAACCATAGTAATAGCACCCGCTAAAACAGGTAAAGATAGTAATAATAATACTGCAGTAACTACTACAGCTCATCCAAATAAAGCTAATTTGTGTAATCTTATACCTGGACTTCTCATGTTAAGTATAGTTGTAATGAAGTTTATGGCTCCTAATAAACTACTTATACCTGATAAGTGTAAGGCAAAGATAGCTAAATCAACACTAGGTCCACTGTGACTTTGTATTCCACTTAAAGGTGGATACATTGTTCAACCTGTCCCTGCTCCATTTTCTATACCACTAGCAAATAAGAATAATATTAAACTAGGTGGTAATAGTCAGAAACTTATATTATTTAGTCTAGGGAAAGCCATATCAGGCCCACCCACTAGTAATGGTAATAAGAAATTACCAAAACCACCAATCATAGCAGGCATAACCATGAAGAATATCATTAATATAGCGTGAGCAGTAATAATACTATTGTAAAGTTGGTTATCCGCAATGTACTGAACACCAGGTCCACTCAGCTCTAATCTAATTAAAACCGAGAAAGCAGTACCTAGTAGTCCACTAAATAAAGCAAATATTAGGTACAATGTACCAATATCCTTAGCGTTTGAAGATAAAAATCATCTTTCAGTTCAAAGGGAAATATTAGCTTTTAAATTTGAAAGCTTCAACATATTACCATTATTTGCGTTTTCGGCAAATGACGGGCTATAATGGGAACCAATCAAAAAGCCAGCCGGTAAACTCGGTGCTGTTTTACATAGGATAGATATCTCTAAAGATATAAATAAAATTTGTTTTTTAAGTTTAAACGAGTAAAAGTGCTATTTGAGTTATAAAAACAAACTTATATAGCTAAAACACCTGGTAGAAACATTATTAAAAAAAAGATTGCCGTGCATGAACGAAGTAACACTTCGTAGCCAATGCATAACGGCAATTTACTTTTCTTGTTTTACGCATTTGCTACGTAGTAGAACTACATCTACCAATAAAATAATTTACTTTTTTTTGCAGGTTTCTCTTGGTTATGAAGTCCGCCCGAGGCGACCCCTCATCATGCTATATTTGTAGCAACCATGACACTTGTCGATATCTAAATGGCTTTCCCCTTCTCAGGAAAAAGATAATAAATTTAGGGGGCTATATCTACTATTAATTAGTAACCTTCTCCCCTTTCCAGATATGTCTTAACTACTAAGTCTACTATCTGCGATCCTCTCTCATGCTATACTTGTTTGCATGGCATGGCACCTATCGCTATTTAAAAGATACAATAGGAGACAATTTTTATCGGCTTTCTCGTTTAAAAAAAGCCGATAAAAAAAAAAGATATGGAGGGTTGAAACAGTTTAATTATTTGCACTGCTCTGGCTCTTTACACACAAAATGTCATGCAAAGCAAAGCCATGTCATGCAAAGCAAAGAAACATGGCAATGCCACACTATATTATGCTAAACTAGCTACACCGTTAGTTTTAGTTATACTATTACTGTTATCTGTAGCTAATTCTACTAAACTATTTTCTAATAAACTAACGAAAGGAACTATAATTAAAAAGTGACTGAAGTATATAACGGTACTAATTTGCCCAAATTCTATAAATGGACTTTCCACGTGTTTTGCACCTAAAACCATTAAGATTAAGAAATTAGCCACAAATATGTAGAAAGCTATTTTACTTAAAGGTCTGAATTGTATACCTCTTGTTCTACTTAAATCGGTAAATGGCATAGCTAATAAGATTAATATAGCACTAAACATAGCAATAACACCAAATAATTTATTAGGTATACTTCTAAGTATAGCGTAGAAAGGTAAAAGATATCATTCAGGTACAATAGCAGGTGGAGTTTGCATTGGGTTAGCCATTACATAGTTTTCACTATCTCCTAATACATTAGGTGCGAAAAATACAAATACACTTAATACTATTATAAATAAGAATATAGTTATTAAATCTTTGAAAAGGAAGTAAGGAGCAAAAGGTAATCTATCGTAGTTACCTGAAACACCTAAAGGGTTACCTGACCCCGCACTATCGTGTAATGCAATTAAGTGCATTAAAGCTAAAGCAGCTAATACGAAAGGTAAAACAAAGTGTAAAGCAAAAAATCTGTTTAAAGTGGCGTTGTTAACACTAAAACCACCTCAAATAAATTCTACAATATCTTGTCCTACTCATGGTATAGCACTCATAAGGTTAGTAATAACTGTAGCACCTCATAAAGACATTTGCCCGTAAGGTAAAACGTATCCTAAAAAGGCTGTCGCCATCATAAGTATAAAGATAACTGTACCTATAGTTCATACTAATGTTCTAGGAGCTCTGTATGATCCATAGTATAATCCTCTTCCTATGTGTAAGTACACAATAAAGAAGAAAGCTGAAGCCGTGTTACTATGTAAGTAACGTATTAATCAACCGTTGTTAACATCTCTCATGATGTGCTCAACTGAGTTAAATGCTTCTAATACACTAGGGTTATAGTGCATTGCTAAAGTTACACCAGTTATTATTTGTATAACAAGACAAAGAGCTAATAAAGAACCAAAGTTTCATAAGTAACTTATGTTACTAGGTTGGGGAGAATCGATTATATAGGAGTTAACCAATTTTAATAAAGGATGACTTTTTAATATTCTCATAGTTTAATTTTTTTTTTATTTTTGGAATTTTGATTGATTAGTATTATATAGGAATAGGATAGTTGTTAGCACTTTCTAGAAAACTTGCTTAAAAAAAAGCCTCTAGAAAGTGCTTTCTAGTTCAACTGTTCCTAGAGCTGCATTGAACAAAGTTCAATGCAGCTAAACATGCCGTTATCTGCAGAACAGCCCAACCTGTTTGCTATAAAAAAGTTATAGCAGACAATAGCAGGCAATAGCAGACAATAGCAGGCAATAGCAGGCAATAGCAGGCAATATCATAAATAGCATGGCTTTGCCAATACACTAAAAGTTATAACTAACTGATTATATAGTTATCTAGTTTAACTCCGTCTGTTTTGTTTAATTACGCCGGCTAAGACGTAGAGCTACAAAGTATCACACGAAATTCATCTTCAAACATATACTACTAATACTTAATTACATATTCTGCTTTCAATGCAAAAATTAGCTTATCCCTTTCAGTAAACAATTACACTGCACTTACAGATTAAACTTTTATAAAGGCGTTATTTGCTTACACTTCGTGTCGGCTGGTCTGTCGTAATTGTTACAAACTATCCATTTATTGCCTAGAGAAAACAAAGCTTTAATTCGTTTAAGAGATATGGAGGAATCGAACCCCAAATTTGTGGTCTGCAATCAAAATGCCGAACCCTTTGCGGCACACCTCTCTTCATGCTTTGCAGTGCTTCGCAGTGCTTCGCATAGCACTGCAAGGAGGTCTTTATTTTACTTAGCCTCTGAAAAAGCTAAGTAAATCTACTACCTAATTCCAACTGCCGGCTTTGCTTACACTTCGTGTCAGCCTTGTTTTGCCAGGAGTAATGGGATCAAACTATTAATGTTTGGTTGTGCTTTTGTAGAACTATGCTCTTTCTACGCTCTCTGCTTGCTTTGCTTACCTTTTGCGTAAAACTCGTTCCATTTCCTCCAAAAAGCCTTTAGTAATTAACCCTTTGTATTTGGTACCACCACGATCAGTTCACTTTAAGTTTTTAATATATAAACTTCTAATATATAAAAGTTGTTTGCAAACTCTGTTATAATCAAGTGCACCAATTTTATTCTTAAACTGAGGATCTGTCATTCGGATACTAACACGAAAAACTCTTCTAGCATACAGCTTTATAAGTTTTTCTGTTATATCTTTTTTATGATTGAAGAGCTCTTCAATCATAGAATTATCTGCATTAAGTCCACAAGAGTTACTTGATCCAGAACTAGATTCACCAGAAGAGCTAGGATCTACACCAAAAGAGCTAGGATCTACACCAGAAGAGCTAGGCTTTACACTACAAAAGCTAGGATTTAGACCTTTCTCCATAAATGCATAATTAATTAGAGGTAACTCTGTTTTTATCCTATCACAGATTTTTGAATATTGCGCATATGTTAATTACACATTATTGTTCATCAAGTCAAGTAAGGAATTTTTCTATAGAAACTGACTCTATCACAATAGGCATCGAGCTGTGTAAAATTCCACATATTTCTGAACACTGACCATAGAAAGTACCTTCTCTGTTAATAAGAACAGATACTTGGTTTAATCTACCTGGGTAAGCATCACATTTAATACCTAAAGCTGGACAAGCAAATGAATGTATAACATCTGCCGCAGTAACAATAAATCTTACGTGAGTTAATTCAGGTAGGATAACTCTATTATCTACTTCTAACATTCTTAAAGCACCCTCTTCTAAATCAGCTTCGGGTACTAAGTAAGAATCAAATTCTATAAATTCTTCGTCTGCGTTTAAAAAGTCAGGGTATTGGTAACTTCAGTATCATTGATGTCCTTCGGCTAAAACTGACATTGCAGGATCACTTACTTCATCCATTAAATATAATAATTTAAAAGATGGGAAAGCTATAAGAATTAAAATTAGGGCAGGAGTAATAGTTCATATTAATTCTATTAATGTACCGTGGTTAAGATATTTATGTGAGATAGGTGATTTACTGTTAACATAGTTTCTAACTATAGAAATCATTATTCACGCTACACCAAATAATACTATAACTAGGTAAAACATTATATTATCATGTAATTCTACTAATCCTTCCATTTGTGGTGTTGCACTGTCTTGAAAATATAAACCTCAAGGTCTAGCTGCATCACAATTATTAAAAAAATTAATTAATAGTAAATTAAGCATTTGCTTTAATAAAGTTTTTTCTATAATTTATTTGGTTAACTGCTTCTCTGAAGGTTAATCCAAGTAACCCGCTATAATATATTCCGGCGGACTATATGCCATATCTTGTGTTTACCCTTTATGTTTACACTTTGTGTTTACCCTTTGTGTTTACACTTTGTGTTTAGAATAAATTCCGCTGGAAGGTATAAAATAAACTTGGCCATTAAACCCGGCTCTGCCTTTAGCCAAAAAAGCTAGCAAAGCGGTATTAAATGGGTAATAGAAACCGGATAACTTACAACCTTTGTAAAGGTTAGGGGAGATTAAAGCTCATATTAAACTAGCTTTAACCCGGGGTTTAAATTTGCTTTGTGGACTTCGTACTAGGCCATGGCATGGCCTTGCCATGCCATGCCAAGGCAAGGCATGGCAAAGCAAAGCCGACACGTAGTGTAAGCAAAGAAGTGTAGAGAGGTCTAGTTAATAAAAGTTAAAAAAAGACATTTTTTTATACCACCTGCTTTACTACGAAGTTTGCCAAACTTAGCCAGCCTAGCCAGCTTACCGGCTCTACAAAATCAGTATGAAGGGGGCTATATCTACTATTAACTAGTAACCTTCTCCCCCTTTCCAGATATGTCTTAACTATCATACCTGCGATCCCCTGCGTTCATTCATAATATGGCTGGCTTGTTGTAATCTAGAAGTAATCTACGAAAAGCACTTTGTCAACTTATACCTGATTATGAACGATGGTGGTTTAATGTGAAATATTCGTTATTCGATTACTATTATTTCCGGGCTCTACTACACACTGCTTACACTTCGTGTCGGCTTTGCATACCAGCACCAGATAGTATAGTACTTCGTAGAAAAAGCATAATAGAATAGGCATATCCATAATTAGGAAATCCTTTATAAGTATGGCTTTTTCAATTGTTTACTCGTATTAGAAGAGGTAAACAAGTCTAAAGTGGGGTAAAGTGAAAAGTCTTTTAAGAAGTATAGCCTTATCTAAAAAGATATGCAGTTCTACCTTGTTCCCGCTCAGATAGTGGTTTTCACACCTAATTCTTCTCCTGGTACAGCCTGGCTACTTGTTTCAGTAATAATAGTTACTACTTTAATATTCATTCCGCTTTCTGGACTAGAAGCAGTTTGTTCTTGAATTGAATTATCTGCAGCTGAAGCCAATTGCTCCGGGTTGATATTTTCTTGCTCTGTAGGAAGTTCACCTGTTTGTACGGCACGTACTACATTGGTTCCCACTACTAAGCTAAGTATAATTCTATCTGTATGGCAAATTAGATGGTAATAAAAACGACCAACTACAACGCTCTGCATAGAACGCAGGCTGCTGATTAAGCTCTTCATTTGTTTACTATCAATTTTTAAAGCATTTTTACCTAATTCAAAGGCAAAACCTAAAGTTAAAGCTAAGAAAAAAATCATAACTATAACTAAACCGTAGATACCATTATCGTATGCACTTACTACGTAAGGATATACTAATAATATTTCTAAGTCAAATAGTAAAAATAATAAGGCAAAGATAAAAAAGGAAATACTAAACTGTGTTCTATTTTGTCCAAGGAATGAATGGAAACCACACTCAAAGGCGGAATCTTTTTCTTGGTATGGATTATGAGGTGCAAAAATTAAATTAACCGCTAATAATATTACGGCTAATAGGGGTACAAATATCAAAAAAAAAGTAAAACTTGTCATTTTTTTGTTTAATGTAATGCTGATATATCAGCTTTACCTCGTCATTTTTAGGGCAGAGTGAATGAGCTAGGAAGATTATTACCATTACTTGAGAAAAAATAGAGTAGTAGATTTCACCTGCTAATGCTATGTTTTGTTCGTTACTTTTGTTTATAACAAATAAAAGCAATGCAAAGCAAAGAAGTCTAGCTAGTATGGCTGCACCATTCCCAAAGTGCAGTGTTTTCTGCCGGTCTCTATAATCAAAAGTAAAGTTTATCAGTTTATAGTAAACATTAGAAGTTATAAAGAAAAGGATAAAACTAATAATCTTTGCTCAGGCTGGAAAGTAGAGGGATGAAGATGTACTTTGCCAGCTCCCTTCTTGCTTGTAGAAGGTTACCAGAGGTAGAAAAGCTGAAAAGTAAAGTAAGATATGAACTAATAAATTTAGAATTGTCACTTAAGGGTTGAATATTATAAGTGCTAAGATATTAGCCATACTCAATCATTGTTCAGGACTAAGCATAAATAGTAATATAATTAAAGTTAAAACACTAATAGTAATAGTTAAAGTACTAGATAAAATTATATTATTAAGTTTAAAGGCGAATTTTTGGCTATCTGTATTTGCTTTTGAACTATTACGCGCAAATATATTTGCATGTAATGATAGGTTATCTAAAGCAGAGTTTACTTTATA
>Ga0160427_10001061_pt1 | contig 16862 bp, 13 predicted proteins | sample SolpanmetagenomL_FD_108194 | JGI IMG/M metagenome (GOLD analysis project Ga0160427, IMG submission 108194) | Solar panel surface microbial communities from Lawrence Berkeley National Laboratory, California, USA - L | ecosystem: Engineered > Built environment > Solar panel > Unclassified ...
CAGAACCTGGGCTTTTGTCCAGCCAATGAGCGCGTGCTGTTGCGCGTCCGGATCGTTCGGAAGCGTGGGCACCCGAACCGACCGGGTGGTGCTGAGGCTGCGGTACACATCATCGGTGCTGGCATACAGCGCGGGCAGTTCGGTGCAGCGCTGCGACACCCGGGCCATCAGCTTCGCGCTCTGCATCTGCAGATCCGGATCCAGCGCTGCCCCCATGAACCGAACCCCGGTCGTCGGGGTCAGCATCACCAGCACCGCCTGTCCACTGACCCGCTCGCCCGATACCAAGTCCCCCTGCACCAGCCCGCCCTGGGGCCCGAGGTTCAGTGCCCTGCCACCCTCGACCGACCAGACACTGAGAACCCGCACAGCTTTTACGGTCACCACGGCGTGATACCCGGGGGCGGACTCGCACCCGAAGAGCGGCTGTCCATTCAGGGAAACGGAGCCTTGGCGGAGCTGGTGGGCGAGAGCCAGTGTCGTTGGGGTCTGCTTCAGCGGAAAGACAGCCTTGGAGGAGAGCTTCGTCTTCGACAGCCAGACGCTGTCCACCCCATCGGCGAGCTTGTACGAGCTGCGGGTCTCCTGCACGACCTTCAAGGGCCGGTTGAACCAGGGATCGGCCGAGACGGGGTGACCATGCCTGTCCATCAGCACCGCGGCCGGGAGCGGCCGGCTCGGCTGACCCAGGGTGGCCCCAGGAGTCAGCAAGGCGAAGCCACCCACCCTGAGCTGAAGAGAAGCGGCCACGGCGACTGGCTGAGCCAGCAGCGCCGTGGCGAGAAGGAGTGCGACCATGCGTTTACGGTACCGAGCAGGGCTGATCGCCGGGTGACTTATCTCAGGCTGTCGACCACCCAGCCGCTGTCTTTGAGAACCATGATGTACCGCTGCTTGCGCTCGGCCGTCGGGGCCCGGTACCTCACCACCTTCGTCAGTTCTGTGTCCTTGGTCCACGCGGCGGTGACCGTCTGCTTGACCGTGGCTTCAACCTGGGAGACCTGAGCCCCCAGCATCTCCGCAGGGGCCGTGAAGTCGTCGACGTGCTCCACGCTGGACGTGCCAACGCAGATGGCCTGGGTGTAGGAGCTGGGAGTTCCGAACGTCTGGACGAACTTCGGCGTCACGGCGACCCTGACCACCTTCTGCGAGGCGAAGAGGCCCTGCCCGGTGGTGTCGGTGATGGTCAGGTACCCGAGCTTCGCGAGCGCCGCCTTCTGCACGTAATAGTCCTCCTGCCGGACGGAGGCCTGGTAGTCGGCGCTGGCGTCTTCTATGCCGGTAGTGACCCGGGTGCAGAGCTGGGTCCGCTCCGGGTCGGCCTGCTCGTAGGCCTGGATGGCCTTCAGGAAGTTTTCCTTACTCGCGGCTTTGGGATTGGCGCCGCAGCCGGCGAGCAGCACCAGCAGCCCGAGGGTCGCCGGCAGGAGCGTGGCGACAGGCCGGGACGTACGTTGAAGCCCCCCCTGCTGCCGTCCAGAGAACCGTGACCGGTCCAGCCACCGAATCTTCCTGGTCAGGGTCTGCATCTGCGTTTCCTGGTCCCGCCGGGCGATTCCCCGTCCCCTGACGCCCTTCGCAACAGCCTTTTCCTCTCCCATGGTCTCCCCCAGATATGAAAAACTTCACTTACCCTAACATGTCCGTCACGAACATGTTAGGTAGCACGAACAATGGTCCTCCCCGCAGCCTAGACAGCGTGGCGAGAGGCAAGCGGGTCTACACGAAGGACGAAGAGCAGTTCCAGAAGCGGCTGGGGCAACGGATCAAGGCCCTGAGAACCGAGGCCGGATTCGTTCAGGACGACTTCGCGGACCGGTCCAGTCTGGACCGCAGTTCGGTGTCACCGATGGAGCAGGGACGCTACGACGTGCGGCTCAGCACCCTGCTGCGGGTGGCGGACACCCTGAATATGCGGGTGGACGAGCTGCTACGGCAGGTGGTGGACGCAGAGAACAGCGACTGATTTACCCCTGCCGCACATACCGTTCCAGGAACCGGGCGGGGTCACCGTCCGGCTGCGAGTCCTTGGAGAGGAAGTACGCCGGGCTTTTCCTCAGGGCGATGTGAGTGCGGTACCACCATCACAACGCCTTCTCCGGCGGCATCCGCGCGGCCAGGTGGACCATCAACCTGCTCGGTCCAGGCGAGGCACGCCGGATCGTCCAGCTGCAGCCGTTTCCGGATGATCGGCGGCAGGTCGTGCGCGTACGCTACGTCGTACATCCGGACCTCACCGCCCTGCTCCTCGGCCGGCCATGCCCGGTGCGGAGCGGCGTCAGATCCTCCTGAACCATTCCGACACTGTCTCCGGGTCGAGGTGGCGGGTGAACTGAGCACCGACGATCACCACCGGTCGCGCCTGAGCGCGCGCAGGGCACCCTTTACAGGGGTCCAGCCGAAGCTGGGCATCAGACGACCCCGGGACGGATCACCGAGGCCGTGGACGGCGGCAGGTGCTCCTCAATGGGCAGGAAGCGCTTCGCGACCAGCGTCCAGATCCCGCTGAGCAACTCAGCTCGGGGAGACGTCGGATGACGTCGGGAAGACCAGTCGGTCGACCAGCTGCAGGGCGGTGGTGGATTCCACGCCGTGCATGGCATCCAGCACCAGACCGAGCAGACGGAGATTATGCTGGCGGTCCTGATCGCCGGAGAAGAAGCGGGGTGCAGATGGTGTACTCGGTCATCACCCGCAACACCCAGCCTTGAGACTCATAGCATCCGGGCGGCCTGGTACGCTCTGGCCATCTCGCACCGGTTCTTCAGGAGCCGCGCCCAGTCTTCGACCTCGATCAGCTCAGGGTGGCGCTGCGGGTCCCGGAACACCACCAGCATGTCGGGCGTGTAACGCCGAAGCACGTCCTTGGCATCCAGGTATTCGAGGGTCAGTGACTGCTCAATTCGCTGGAGTCGTCGGCATACCCCGTGAGTCGAGGTAGCTGAGGAGATCGGCGATCAGGCGTTCCGTCTCTGGGAGCGTTCCTTTGAATCGTGCCAGTGCCGCCTCGGGCGCGTGACCCCGTGCGAAGGCATCCGTCGCCTGGACAGCCATTCTCACAATGTGGAACAGTGTCCAGAGTGTGACGTCGAAAGAGGTATCCGAGAACTGCGGACCGACGATGATCCGCCCTTCGTCCGCCCGCAGGTCGAGGCCGAGCGGCATCTGCATCAAGGCGTTCAGGTGCTTTACTCCGCACATCTGCTGGTAGATGTGGTACTCGCTCTTAGTATGTGCCTCCAGCTCTTGCGGAGTCCAGGGTTGGCCCGACGGATGGTCGTGGTGGGAAAGAGATCCCTGAATCAGGTTGAAGACCGGGACGACCTGCCGGGTGGCGTCCGCATGGTCCAGCCACTGGCGTGCTGTTTCGTCGTTCAGACCTATGTAACACAGCAGGTAAGTCGTTTCCAGCGTGCTCGACGCCAGCGTGACGGTCTGGGCCAGGTATCCCTTCCAGGCCAGCGTGCACAGGGCGTACAGGTCGGTGACGAGCCGAGCCATCAGCGTCCGACTGGCCAGTTCGCTGTCGCTGATCTCGTGGATGGCCAGGGTCGGGCACGCGGCGAAGAGGTGGCTCGCCCCGTGGATGGTCCGTTCCAGACATGGCCAGAGCACCGGGAAGAGCTGGTTCAACCTGTCTCCGAACAATGTTTCCTTCTCTTGGAGCGACAACTGGTCGGGGTCGTAGGTCATGTACCGAGTGTAGCCGCCGAGCTTCCTATGGATTGCTCCGGGCCTGTCGATCCTTTCGCACAAGCCGCAGGTTCAGCTGGCATCCTAGATCAAGACCAGTGGATGTACACTGCCACGGCTTTTGAAGAGACTCCGCTCGCCGCCAGCGCCACAATTCGAGTCCTCAAATCGACGCTGTACCCTTGAATTCCCTTTGGGTTCATGCAGCAATAAGTCAGATGCTCTAAAGGTCTTCATCCGGCGGTCGAAGGCGATTCGGGTTGTACTGAACGTAGATCTCCAGCAGACATGCTTCTGCACAGGCGGGCGTCCAGTCTTCCGGCAGGAGATAGGCGGGGGCTTTGTTCCCCAGGCCGATATGCAGACGCATCCACCAGGACAGGGCCCGCTCCGGTGGCAGGGTTCGGGAGAGGACCAGCATCATCATCTCGACCCAGGCACGGCACCCTGGATTGTCCAGACGCAACCTGCCCCGGGTGATCGGGGGGAGATGCTCGGGACTGGCTACGTCCATCTCAACCGTGTCCGTTGTTGCCCGTGGAGGAATGGGCACGGCGGCTGCGTCCGGTGCCGATGTGCCCGACCAGGCAGCCTTGCACCTGGACGTCCTCCACCTTGTAGGTCATCACCTCATACTCTGGATTTTCGCTGTGGAGTGAGACGGTGCCATTGTTCCGCTGCCAGCGCTTCAGGGTGGCGGTGTCGTCGCCGGGAACGCTGACCAACGTGATCTCACCGGCATGCGGCTCGTCGCTGGTCGGGTGGATGGCGACCAAGTCGCCGGAGTAGATGCCGACGCCGATCATGCTGTTGCCGCGTACCCGCAACAGGAAGTCACCCTCGTGCAGTTCGAGGATGTCCTGCAGCCGTGCCGCGTAGCCTTCGATCTGCTCACCGGTGAAGGTGGGCTGGCCTGCGGCCACCTCGCCGAGGATTGGAAAGGTAAGTATGGCGGGCGGCAGGGTGCCGGTCAGGACCCGGCCCCGGTCGGTCAGCTGGACGATGGTGTGCTCGCGCTCGTTTGCCCGATAGATCACCAGATCGCGTTCACGCAACGCCAGGAGATAAGTCCGGACGTTCTGCCTCGGCATGCCCAGTCTCTCAGAGAGCCGGGTCGTGGTGACAGCCTCACCGGAGGATGTCATGCGGGCGATCTCGTTCAGCACATCCAGCTGACGGGGGGTAGGTAGAGACGGTTGCTCATTGCTCATGTGTCACCTGACATAACTGTATCTGAACCGAGTCATGAATTGCAATGGGAAGTGCCTGGTTCCGGTGCGCGTCGGCGCTGTGCCGCCAGGTTCTAACAGAACGTAATTTATCTTCATCTCTTCGTGTAGGGACGACTATACTCAGCCCGATGCCAGACCGCGAGATCACAATGCAGGAACTCGCAGAGTTGAGAGCCTCGACCGACCTCGGTGCGTCTGAGATCAATCCGCCTGTGCAACCTCGACGGTCATCTCTCCCATTCCACGAACTGAGCTGGAAGCAGTTCGAACACCTGTGCCTCAGCCTGATGGAACTGGATTCCCGGGTGGACCTTGCCCGCATGTACGGCGTTGAAGGCGAAGATCAAGACGGCATTGACCTGTTCGGGATCCGGCGCGATTCTGACAAGGCCATCGTCTTTCAATGCAAGCGGGTCGAGGACTTCGGGCCGGCGAGGATCCGGGACGTGGTGGACCAGTTCCTGCGGCACACCAACGATGGTCAGCCCCTGAAAGACAAGTACGGCGATGAGCTCCCTGAGAACTACGACGAGGAGGGGGACCGCATCCCACACTGGTACGAGCGTGCGGACACTTTCGTCCTGTGTCTCTCGCGGCCGCTCGAGACCAGGCTGCAGCAGGAAGCCTGGCTGAAAGCGCAGGGGCGGCTGAAGAAGGCTGGAATCGCCGGCGAGTGCTGGGATCAGCATGCATTGGAGAAAAAGCTGCGGAAGCGACCGGAACTGGTGGACCTCTACTTTCACCGGGCGTGGGTGATCGCGTTCTGTGGTCTGGAAGCCGCCGATTCTCTGAAACAGTTGAAGGAACGAGACATCGCGGAGATGGCGGCCTTCCAGCAGGCGATCCGGACGGACTTCAGGACTGAGCTCGATCAGGGAGTCCATCTGGCGCCCGGGGCAGCGGAACACCTCAAGGTGGAACTGGCCGATGAGCTAAGCCGCCGCTTCGCTGCGCCGATGCCCCCTCTGCCTCCAACGACTGGTGACAGCCCATTCAGCCGGGACTTGAGCCGGCTCCGGACGCTGATCGAGGAAGGCGCAGTCGAAGCGGCTTCCACACGGGCAGAAGAGTTACGCCTCCTGGCTGAACTGGAGACGCCGCAGCGGCACGCTGAGTTCCTGCGCCTGGACGGCTCGCTGCTGTACCACCAGGAGCACCCTGAGGCAGCTGACCGCTGGTTGCAGGCTTTTGACCTCGATGACCAGCCGGACATCGCCTTGATCCTGAAAGGGCTCGGCCACTTGCTGAGAGATGAGGCCGGGGTCGCCATAGAGTTTCTGAAAATGGTGCAGCGGCGAGCCCCTGAGCGGCAGGACGTGCGCTCGATGCTCGCCAGTGCCTGGCACAGGGCGGGCGACATCGTTCGGTACGAAGAACTGGAGGACCGCCTGACCCCGGATGAGATTGAGCTGGGCGTCGCCTGCGCCCGTATCCGCATGGGCGAGAAGGACACCGCCGGGATGTACCGGGTGCTGAACGTGCTGAAGAAAGGCAAACACGCAGAAGATCCACAGGTCCGACTGCTCCTCGCCAAGGCGATGTTGCAGGACCTGCTGACCAGCCTGACGGGAGTCTATGGAGACCTCAGGACACTGCGAGCCACGTCAGATCCGAGCATCCCGGCCATGTTGGCCCACCTTGACGCGGCCATCACGGTGTTCAGGAACCCGAAGGAACTGTGGGCTCTGCGGCTGGAAACCCTCAACGCCCTTCAGGTGCTCCACAGCCTGATCGGCAGGGACGACCTGAGCGTCGAGGATGGACGTGAAGCACTCCAGCTCAAACCGGATCAGCCGGGTGTTCAGTTCAACCTGTCACTGGCACTGTTGAGAAGTGGGGATGACCGGGGTGTCCTCCAGATGATCGCGGTGGGCGGGGAAGCGCTTTTGAACGAATGTCCTCAGGCGAGACTGATCGGCGCGGCGGCGGCCCAACGCACGGGAAACCCCGGGCTGGCCTTAGAACTCGTCGCCCCGTTACGAAATGCTGCGGACCTGACGCTGAGGATGGACAGTCTGGAGGAAAGGGTTCAGACACTTATCGGGATGGGCGACGTCGAAGCGGCACAGCGTGAGGTCGAGATGGCAGGCGAGGCCGAGTCGAAGAAATTTCCCATCGTCGAACTGTGCAGCGCCTTCGTGCTGGAAGCCAGGGAGAAGCCCGAAGAGGCGGCGTGCGCCTTCACGGAGGCCGCCGTGCTGGCCAGTGGCTTCGAGCGGGTGCAGATCGAGATGCAGCACCTGATGTTCCTTCGGCGTCAGGGGAACTGGAAAGCAGCGGCGGCTCTGGCGCAAACCCTCGAGTTGCAGGGGCTACCGTCCAGGTGGCTGGAGATGGTGATCGAGGCGCTGTATGCCGGTGAGGCGTTGGCGGCGGCCCGTGAGGCGGTGACGCTCAGGCACGCCCGGGGAGCACCGGAGCAGCTTTGGACGTTGCGGGTGGAAGCCTGGCTGGCCGTGGGTGACGGCGATCTGCCGGCGGCCATCCGGGTATACCAGGAACTGTTGCGGCGCTGGCCTGGGGACGCGAGAGCGCTCGCAGAGGCGGCCGCCACCTACAGTCGCCTCGGTCGCCGACAGCGGGTGCGTGAGCTTCTCGAGCAGCTGCTGGCTTCCCCAACCACCGAGTATCAGGCGCTGATGCATGGCGCGGAAGCGGCCCGGTTGATGGCGCTCGAACCGCTCGCCAAGAGCCTCGGGTACCGCGCCCTGCGTCTCGGGTTCAACGACGAGCAGACGCACGTGCAGTTCTTCAACATCATGCACGCGTTTCCAGAACAGCAAGTCCTGAAGATCGTGAAGGCAGAGACGGCAGTGCAGGTGCAGGTGGGCGAGGCGGAGCCGCGGTGGGTGGTGCTGACCGCCGACGAAGGCCCGCAGGTCAGCCGCCGCGAGTACGCCCTGAACGATCCCCTGGCCTTACTGCTGCTGGAAAGACGCGTGGGCCAGTCGGTGACCCTGCCGTCCGGCGAGGTGCAGCGGATCCTGAAGATCGTCTCGAAGTACGAGAACGCCGAGCGGGTCTGGCTGCTGGAGGGTCGTCAGCTGTTTCCGACCACGCAGCGGTTGACGGAATTGCGGGTGGGTGCACTGGAGTTTCTTCCTGCGGGTCTGTGGGACAGGCTCAGGGCCAGCCGGGAACAGGGGAAGGAAGCCATGCGCGTGGTCCGCGAGCAGCACGTTCCTCTCGGATTCATGATGATCAGGCGTAATGATCAGGAGGTGCGCTTCTGGGACAACATTCTCGCTGAGCACATGGAATTCACGGTGAACACCGGTGATCCTGGAGATCTGGCCAGTGCCCAGGAGGCGGTCGAAAGCAGGAAGGTGGTGCTGCACAGCAGCGCCGTGATGGTCCTGACACACACCAACCTGCTCGGGAAGTTGCTGCGAGACCGGAACCTGCCGGATCGCCCGGTCCGGCAGCGGGAAGTGCTGGTGACCCGCCAGACGATTGATGACCTCAAGCTGGCCATCCGTGAGGCGGAGCAGGAGGTCGGGCGGGGTGGTCGCACGACCATGTATCACGACGGGGATCGGCTGGTGATGGAACAGGAAGATCCGCAGGTGGCCCAGGACCGTCTGAACCGGTTCGGGAGCGCGCTGAGACTGCTGGAGCGCCATGCCAGAATCGTTCCCGCCTACGGACTCCAAGCCTTTCTCGACACGGTCCCGGAGCTGGATCATCTGTCGGTCTCACTGTCCACCTACCTAGCAGCCCAGGCCCATGGCGCCGCTGTCCTGTGCGACGATCTCAATCTGGTGAGGTTCGCCAGGTTCGGCATTCTCGGGGAACCGGTTCAGGGGGCAACCAGCGTGCTGTTCATGGACGCCCTTCACTGCGGCGGTCGGTTGTCGGACGCTGACGCCTCGGCGGCCAGAGTGAAGTTCGCGGGATCCATGCAAATTACGGTTCCGAACCTCACTGAGGACGACGTTCGCGCACTGTTCCGTTCGAATGCGCTTAAATTCGACTGGCCGACCCTGGGTATGCTGCGCAGCCTGGCCCACCGTGATCTTCCGCTTCACGGGGTCGCCCAGAATGTCGCGGTGATGGTCAAATATGGGCTGATGCAGCCGGCGCTCGACGTCACGCAGGATGCCTGGATGTTCGAGGTGCTGACGGCGGCGCTGGGTGAACGTGACCTGTTGGCGTTCTCGGAGACGGTCAGACGTGCTCTTGACGTGCAACTCGATCTGGTTCCGACCGTTCAGTTCGTGGCCCAGGATATCCTCGAGCGCTGGCGACTCGAGATCTGGAGACGTACCGGTGGGCGGGAACTGTAGGATGGAAGTGTCAAATGCAGTGGACATGCCATTTTCGCGATGTATCTGTCGGTCACGACGTGGTGAGCTTCGACAAACGCGCAAAACCGTCTGATCCGCTCGCCCTGGATCAGACCTCTTCATGGCACCTGGACTCGACATGATCGGCGTGCCAGATGGAGCCACCCTGGCTTCGTCGATAGATGTCCCGTTGCTGCTGCGCTTGCTTTCCTGACGGCAGCCCAGTCAAACCTGATCAAGGAGAAGATCTTCGAACGCGATTCAATCCGGCTCGATGTTCGCCCCCAGACGACGTAGGGTCCCCAGGTAGGCTGTATCGGCCTTCACTCCGGCTGTGTTCAGAAATGTGAACCCTGATCTTTCAATGCTGCACAGATCTGTGCCTGGAGAGTGGTGCCGATTCCCTGCCTCCGCCTCACCGATGGAGCGGGGACGCTACGACGTGAGGCTCAGCACCCTGCTGTGGATGGACGAACTGCTCTTGCAGGTACTGGACCAGAAACAGTCCGATTGGCTCACTCCTGCTCCGCATCCTGCTCCAGGAACCGGGCCGGGTCAACGTCCAGTTGCAGGTTTTCGGGCGGTAGGGATGCCGGGCTGCGTCTCATGTATGCAGCACCACCGCCTACTCCTGCCCAATCTGGACCGCCAAGAGAACGGGTAGCCTATCGGTTCAGGCAAGGCCGGCCCAGAAAAAACCGAACACGAAAAGCAACCGTCACTGCTCAGGTAGCTCGGCCGACGTGAATGTCAAGTTTTTAGGAGTGTCTGTCACCTGCTCTTTGAGAAGTCCGACCATCTGGTTCGGGTTCGACATCCGACTCGCCTGAAGAACACCGAACCGCTTCTTCTCGAGTTCCATCGCCTGCTCGACATCGAACATTCGTCCGACCAGAGCGGCATTTTTACTGATCAACTGCTCCACCTGCCGTTTCAGCTCCGCGTTTACGAGCCGCAGGTCCGCAATCACATCGTCAGAAGTCCGATGTCTCCCTGGAATCGTCTTCGCCCTTAGAATCTTGGCACGCACGTTCGGATACCTGGAGTTCTGCTGCCGTATCAGGGTCGGGCTATGACCGGCCTCTTCCGCGACCGTGCCAAATCCGATCTTCAGCTTCCCGCGCCTGAGCAAGTCTTTGAGTCGGGAAGTTTGGGGTTGTCCCGTCTGCAGCCGCATAAGGGCCTCCAAAAAGTCCTGCTCAATCTTGGAGAAGTCCGAAGAGGCGTTCGTATCAGGTGTCATCTTCCCTTCCTTGGCCCCTGCCACGGGTTTCGAACCCTTGCAAGAAGCCCTTCGCCTGCCTGATCTTGCCGTCCAGCTGCTCGATCAGTCCTGAAGGGCTGATCCCCAGATGAACGTCTCGCATTTCACTTGCTTCTGACAGGGTCCGCCGCCAGAAACTCTCGTGTTCCGGATCGACCATCCAGTTGCTGCAGCGTATGCAGGTCGAGAGGCGCCGGTGAGACCAGTTCGGTTCCCAGTCACGTCCACGGCCTGAACCGGAAGAGGTGCCGGCCTCCTCATGACACAGTGCGTCTCTTGGACGAAATGCTCCTCCACATTTCCCATGCTCGAAAAACCACAGGCGGAGATCGTGGTCTAAAAGCAATCGATCTAATCGATCACCGATACCTGGCTGGTCGGTACCGGCGTCCACCGAGATCAGGGACGCGGCGTGTTCGCGCACCAGCTTCGCGAACCCACCAGCCGCCGGACGTGTACCTGAGGCAATCTCCCGAAGCGTATTGACCGTCATCGTATATCTGGCCTGCTGAAAGTAAGGGAGGAAGGAAGGGTTGCCACCGACATATCGCTGCTCGGTCATGGCAGAACTCATGTGCTTGAAGTGGTCGCTCAACAAAGCGAGCGAGGTGGCGTCTGTCGCATAGAGGAACTGTGCGAAGGTCGATCGCCACTGATGGGACCTGATCCCCCAGGGGCCATGAGTACGTAGAAGTCGATAAGGAGGTGTGTCAGGCAACGCCGTCCAGTCGACCTTGACATACATGGCAATGAAAACCCGCTGCGCTTTACTCAGCATCACATTCGTCAGACCCTGAACCGTCTCACCTTGTGCGAAAAGCCCTCTTGAAGTTTTGTAAATCAGAAAGAGACGACTACAGTTGGATCTATATGGGGAAAGCAGCCTTTCGACCACCTGCAAAGCCTGGACGATAGGCGGAACGACGTCCGACCCAAGCGTTCTGGACCCGATCAGCCACTCGGTTTCCCGAAAACCCTCGGTGCTCTTGAACAACTTGCTTTTGAGATAGAAGAGTTCGTTGATTCCGGTTGCGGAGACGCGGACATCAAGGTAGGACGGCCATGGGCCCGTGTGCCTCGGATCGACTTCGATGCCCAAGACCTCACTGCTCCGCAGACCGCTCATTCCCTGAACGACAGTGGAGGCGGCACCGATCACGTCGTCGATCAGTTGGGGCAGGATGTGGACCGGTGCGGCCCGTAACAATACACGGCCACGACCTTTCCCCCCGTACCGCTCCTCTTCGTCACTCAATCTTTCGCGCCAGGGCGCTGTCGTTCCAGCCCGGGGGGAGAAGTCGAAGTCACGCAAGGCGGCTTGTGCAGCGGTTCGGGATTTTTTCGAGGCGAGCATGTCATCCTTCAGAGACGACCCTCGGGCATCCAGATAAAGATTCTGCAGACGGATAATGTCCTCTGCAGGCTCACGGAGAAAATCGACCGCCTCCGACAAAATCTTGACCGCGATCTCTTTAGGAACAGGTCGGACCTGAACCTCAGCTTGCTCGACGATCTCCATGGCAGCTGCACTGACGGAGCGTTCGCCGAGCGGAGGTTCGGCCGGGGGTTCGATGCCTACTTCTTTGAACACGTCTCGCTGGAGATAGAGGAAGGAGACCACTGAAAGAGCATCGGACACGAACGCGAACGAGCTTCCAATCGGACGCCGCTGTCGTGTATTGGTCGCCACACCATCTTCGCCACTCCGTTCGTTCGAGACGTTCCCTGCTTTATCGGTAGCGTAATATTCCAGGTCGTCGGCGTCTTCGTGTTCGGCTTGGCCGTTCTCATTCAGAATCCGTGCAGCGTCGGCCGCAAGATCTGCCATGAACACTGCGCACGCCTCGGGCGTTACATCGGAAATTTTTGTCAGGCCCATACCCACCATCCAGCGAACGAGTACCCTCATTCCCGAGTTGAAAGACGCTACAGAGGAAGGCTTCAAGTTCCTCCGGCTCCGGTTGTCGGTGAGAAGCGACCAGAAGAGACGACGCATCGCATCTAAAAGTGGGGCATGCCTGGGATCGGTGAATGTTTCACCATGATGATGGCTTCTCTTCCAATTCCCGATCCGTTCAGGCTGCCTGATCGAAAAGCCCCAGAAGACAGTTATTGCAGATCGATAGCTACCTGGCGTCGGATCCTCCAGGTACCAGCGGTCGTCACCCCAGCGGCTGATGTCTGAGATGACGGTGTCCAAGAGCACTGTAGTCTGCGAGTGGTATTTCCGGGAAATCGCACGGGGACTTGAGCTTGTCATGGTCACTCCGACGTCGAAAGGCGAGGCAAGGCTGGGAGGGAAAGCCGCTCCGCCGCTTTGATCACCTCGGGGTCGTCGAAAGCTGGAATCCAGTATTCGGTCAGCTTCTTGAATATGGGGGCCCATACGGTGAGCCACATTTCCGGGGGAAGGTCGCGCTGCGCCTCGGCGACTGTTACTTTGAATTGCAGGAGCCGCACCAGCGCATGCGGGCTCAGAAGATCCACCATCGCCATCGGACAGGTGGGACACGCACCGTACGCACGACAGAGACGACCCTTCTGCTCGCCGGCGACCGGGCTCGTATACGGATCGAGACAGGTGAAACCTGGGGTCGTGGCCCCCCATTCCTGTTGAGTCGGCGTGACTGCGCTCGGATCCACAGCGCCGTGCGTGCCGACCCATCGTCCATGCAGATTCACGAGTTGGGCGAAACGTTCGTCGGCACGATCGTGTTCTGCCTGAGAACGGTAATGCAAATGCTGGGTATCTATATTTTTCTGACCCAGCGCGATACGTACGGCCTCCGGGTCGCCGTTGGATACCAGGCGGACGTTTTCTGCTCGTGTGGCTCGGAGCGTTCTGAGTGAAAAGCGCTTAAGGTCGTGTTTACGTATAAATCTTTTCAAAGCCTGTTCCCAGAGGTGGCCACTGACTCCCGGCATGAAACCAATGGGGTGAGGATCGTCGAAAGACACATAGAGAAACAGGAGTTCACTGGTCGCCGGGATCGCCGCTGGACGAATTCGCCGGGTCCATTCGATAAGGAACGGAACAAGACTGCCAGGCTCATGGGGTTCCGCATGTAACACGAAAGACTGTGGCTGTATCGCTCGACTCCGTCCCTTGTATGGGCGAAGCAGAACCCGCTGTTCTCCGAGCACATCCTCGAAAACGATGTCCGAGAGCTTGATTCTGAGCAGGACGTCTCGGTTGTAGCCTGTCTGGAGTGCGAGCAGAACGATAAAGGGAACCAGAGGGGCCTGCGATGGGTACAGATACTCCTGAGTCTTCTTATAACCGTGGTATTGCTGGAGGTGATACGACAGTGTGGGAGCCGTTTTATTCAGACTCCGCATAACGGGGACGATGTGGGGATGCAGACGCTTGAGTTCAAGAAGACAAAAGCCGAAGTCCCGATAAGTAAGCGGTGGAAGATGAGAAGGACGGTTTTCCGCCTCCGCAAGCGCATCCTGCCCTTGTCTGACGCGCGCCATGGTCGCCTGCACCTCGCTCCAGCAGGCGTCGAATAAAATCTGTTCCGCCTCGCGGTCGAGAGGCTCGGTCGAGACGGTGGGCACCGACAGTCTCGTCCAGGGACTCGGTGGCATCGACAAGTGTTCATTTATAGAAGCGCGATGGCCGGGCAATTGCATCAACGCATCGACCACGGCCTTGAGTGCCGACCTGTAATGCATCATCGTAATTGCCGAAACTGGAGTGTCGTCATTTTTGACGAGCCGACCGAGCCAGTCCAGAAACGTGGAAAGCAGCTTGTTGTCAAGAGTTGCGAGACTAAGCTGGGTCAGACGTTCACTCACCAGAAAACGGAAGAAACCATCTTTCAGGCTATGACGATATGAATGTATACTGGCTGCACTAGGACTGCTGGAACCCCAATGGGCAAAAGCGTCGGCGAACGGGCGAGCCAATTCAGGTGCGGCGAGCATAAAACTCAAATCGACTGTGACTGCTTTGATGCCATGGAAGTCGACGAACAATTGCATGCTGTCGCGAGGACGGGCTCCAGTAACCTCCCGAACCGTGGCGATCTTCAGTGTCGACTGTTCCTCGACACCTTCCGTAACCAGTTTGACCTGCAGGACTCGATCACGGGCATGTCGGCGACCCGGCTTAGCTTCTTCGGCCATATTCTCTCAGACCTTGAAAATGAGGACGCAGGGCGTCGCTGATCTTGGCTTGATAAAGCGTCAGCGAAGTCAGATAGGTAGATATCGTGGTCTGCACGTTCGCATGCCGGAGGAGAACCTGAACCAGTTTCCAAGGCTCACTGCTTCCCTGTTCCACTTCGCATTGGTACAGGACGAGGGCGAAGGTGTGTCTCAGGTCGTGGAAACGGTGCCGTCCTTGCTGAAATTCAAACTCTTCACCCGTGGTCGTGTAGAGCCGACGATGGGTGGTATACAACCCGACCTTCATGACTGCATGGTGAAACATTTCCGAGATGGTGTCATTCGTTACGGGTGCGCCCGGATTACGGAGCGCATGCGCATGATTCACGAACAACTGCTGGGGGTCGCGTTTCTTTCCAGAAGCGTGGACGGCAGTTTTACGTTCGTGGTGGATGTACCAGTGCAAGGCCCGCACCAACCAAACCGGAATCAGGATGGCGCCGCCACGCTGTCCTTTGGTACGCGACAGGTAGTGTTCGACGAAATCGTCGGCGCTGTAACTCTTGCTTTCGATCTCGGTAATCAGGCCCTCGATCTGGTGCCTTGTCAGACTGCGGATCTCATCCCGCCGGCTTCCGGTCGTAAAGGAAAATTCCGCAATGAGCCGGTTCCGAACAGGACGGAGGTCGGACGGTTCCGTGTCGTCTTCTGGAGGCAAAGGTCCTAACGCGGCAAAGATGGCCTGGATGTTGTCTGTGGAGATGGGACGGATAGTTTGTCCAGCAGAGTTCTGGGTCTGTGGAAGCAACGAGGATCTGGGACTACGGTGCGTCAGACTAAGCTCCTGACCACCCTGAGCGCTTTGCGACCCGAGTACCAGTGGCTCGAGGTCGAAGCGATACATGCCCATATGCTTCGCCCAGCGGTAGAACTTGACGACCGCATAGAGTCTTCGACGGATTGTCGGAACGGCATAGGCCTTCAAAGTGATGGGGCTGACGCTGTTTTCCAGAATGTTGCGGTAATTCTCGATGTGCGCCCATAGGGCATCGAACCAAGGTAAAGTAAGCCCATCGAGATACTCCAACCAGTCTCGAAGGTCATGTGCCAAACCCACGGTCGAGCCAGGAAAACCTTGAGGGTACTTCGCCTTCAGCTGCGTCGCGCGCAGGAAGAGCATGATCGGTTCACAGATCTCCATACCTGCTGTATCGACGAGAATCGGGAATCCGGAAGGGAGCGCCGCTGCATCGAGAACTTTATCGTCAGACTTGATCTTGATGGCGAGGGAAACTCGATAGCGATTCGCATCCATACTCCCCCCTCCTGACATGCGTGGCGTATGGAGATGTCAGAGATGGTACTGGATGATTTATCTGTACCGTAACTGAGTCTAGCACTGTACTCTACTGAAAGGTGAAGCCGTGCCGTTCCAGCGCGGCAGTAGCGTACCAATCTAGTTAACAGTGTGGTTGAACACTATCAATCCCATACAGTACGCCCGGGTGTACTCCAGGTGCGCGTGCCAGGCGTGGTCGACCGTCCGGCTCGGCGTGACGCTGCGCCCACTGGTGGCGGCCAGAATCAGGAAGCGTCGGTACTCGTCCAGTACCCGGTCGGTGAAGACTGCACTCCAGCCCTGTTCGCGCTGCAGCCGCCCGTGCAGACCAGCGGGAAAGTCCAGGCGTTCGAGGCCCTCGCGTCGGCGCTGGAGTTCGGCCGGATAGTCGAAGCGGCTCGGGATGTGGACGGGGGCCTGCGTCTGAGTTGTGTTCATCCGGTCTCCGGGAGCATGGCTTGCTCCAGTCTTCTCTTCGTCCGCGTGGAGTCCCGAGGTGACATCTGCGGTCCGGTTGACCACCGGGTGACCTCGTGTCTTCAGTGTCGCTGCCTCGTGTCAGGAGAACGTCATCCGCTGAGGGCGAATCATGGCATGAGCTGATGCCTGCGAGAGCCGACCACGAAACCCGGAGCGTCCAATCCGTGTCTGTTCAGCGGGCAACCGGCGTGGGGTCGCTCTGCTTCGTCGTCTGCAGGGCCCGCCGCATCGCGGAGAGCCGGGTTCCCAGAATGTGCTGGCTGAGTTCGGCCTGTGGCGCGACGTTTTCCGACGCGTGAAAGGCGCCCGGGTACACATGCAGTTCTGTCGGTACGCCCGACTCCATCAGGCGTGCCGCGAAGGCCACGTCCTCATCGCGGAACAGATCGAGTTCGCCCACGTCGATGAAGGTCGGCGGCAGGCCTCTCAGGTTCTCGGTGCGGATGGGGGCGGCA
>Ga0160427_10001062_pt1 | contig 16850 bp, 17 predicted proteins | sample SolpanmetagenomL_FD_108194 | JGI IMG/M metagenome (GOLD analysis project Ga0160427, IMG submission 108194) | Solar panel surface microbial communities from Lawrence Berkeley National Laboratory, California, USA - L | ecosystem: Engineered > Built environment > Solar panel > Unclassified ...
CAGCAAGGACCCAGAAGATCCTCACCACCAGTCATTCCTCAACAACAAGCGTACCCACCAGCTAGTCAGCGGAGGTCTGTGGATCACCAACAACAACAACACCAGCAGCAGCAGCAGCAAGGACCGCCAGCACCAAATGCTGGAATGAATGCTGCAGCTGCTGCTTGGGCTGCTTCTTCGAGACCAATGTCACAACAAGCCCCTCAACCGCGGGGCCCTCCTGGTCTGATGCGTGGACCATCATCCGCTGCACAGCCTAGACAGAAGAACATTATCAGTTTTGGAACGAACTCGTCGATCGCCACCGAGTATGCTGCCGAGAACGCCCAAAAAGCTATTGTGAAGCCGTCTGCTTCTACGAAGAGGAAGAGTTGGTTCGGTAGGAAGAAGTGATAGGGGAAAGAAAGAGAGTAATGATCGTGAATGGGAGGGTTTACTACAAAAAAGCAAAGTCTAGACTGGGTTTTGAGGTGATGCAGATATTTTTGGTGGTTTGGTGGTCTTATTTTCTTTGCAATGAAGTGAGATGTGAAGAAGGTGAATGAATGCAGCTTAGGAGACTTCTCTATAATGATTTGAAAGATTGACAGCCCTTGGATTTCTTTCGATATGTTGACTTCTTATGATATGCTATGTTTCATCTGCGTCTGGAATCTTACTTGCTCTTCACTCTCGCTGTTCCCGTACCATTGCGTTGCCACCTTCCGAAGATTGGTTTTTCCTGGAGCTGCGAAACCACTGTCCTCGTCACCTGCTCTGCCAGTTCTAGCTAGGACTGACTGAGACTACGTCGAGCAGAGAGATCCTCGAATGTATTGCGACTCGACCACGTCCTCACATCAGCCTGCTTCTGTCCAAAACAACCCAACCGCCAAACCCTCTACACCAAAACAATGACATCCCAACCCCCTCTCCCCCGCTACTTCGCCAACGAACCCCCCCTCTCCCACCGCTCCCCCAACAAACAACTCATCGCATCACTCACCCACATCGTCCGCGCCTACCCCCCCGACTCGCGCCGACCAGGCGGCGGCCTCTACCACGGCCCAACAAGCATCGCCTACCTGTTCTTCACGCTACAAGAATTCTACAAAGACCTCGAAATCGAAGGCTACAATATGGGAACCTGGTGTGCCGCTTACCTGAAAACGGCACAAGATGCTATGCGCACGTTCCCTGGCCCGGACACCCAACATTGCGGTATTAGCGAAGATATCCTGTGCTTACTTGCGCTGAGCGCAGCGAGCAGCAAAGATGCAGAATTAGTGCAGGAAGTGTGCGATTATGTCGAGGTTGTCGAGGAGGACGGGGCGAGTAATGAGTGGTTATACGGCCGTGCAGGTTATCTATATCTCCTACGCCTCATGCGCGCCAGTTTCGCAGACGAAGCGCAGATTGTGCAAGAAATCAACGACACGGCCGACGAAGTCATCGAGGCCATCTTAGCCTCCCCTCGTCCGTTCAAATGGCACGGCAAGGCGTATGTCGGCGCTGCGCACGGCATCATGGGGATTATAACGCAGATTGTGCTGACGAGAGGCGACAAGTATGCCAGGGACCTCGAAAGTGAGCTAGGCGTGCTGCTGTCCTACCAATTCGACAACTCGGGCAATTGGCCGTCCTCCCTACCGCCCGGCCACGATACGCTCGTCCAATTCTGCCATGGTGCGCCCGGCATCATCACGAGTCTCGAGAGCATCAAATCCTATTTCCCGGCGCTACAACCGCGCATCGAAGCCGCGATCGCAAAAGGTAGAAAAGACGTGTGGCAGCGGGGCTTGTTGACGAAAGAACCATGTTTGTGCCATGGTATTGCGGGGAATGCGTTGTGTTTGGGGAAGAGGGAGGAGGTGGAGCATTTCTTGAGCTTTATTACGGTTGGTGAGATTAGAGCGATGGATGAGGATGGCATGATGGAGAGGAGTGAGAGGCCGGATAGTCTGTGGGGTGGGGAAGCGGGGAGGGCGTGGAGTTGGGCGGTGGTTGATTTGGATTTGCCAAGGAGGTTTTTGGGGTATAATGATTTGTGATGGGTCTGGTTTGTGGTGGTGGTGGTGTGGGTGGGTGGCCAGGAGGGTGAGATTGGGGACGCAAAGTAAAGCAAAGCAAAGAGAAGTAGATGCACTAAAGACAAAGCATAGGAAACAGGGCGAAGAAGAAAAACACACGTACAGAAATGCTGAGATGGGCAAAAGGTGCGCCCCCCCGAGACTGAGACTGCAGGATACGTGGCTTGTGCCACCATTTTGCTCGAAAACGAAAAACGAAACTGCTGTAGCCCAGCCAGCCTTGACGATAATGAGAATAACGATTACATAAAAACGATCAAATAACGACAAATAGCAACGAAGTATTACTAGAAACGAATGTATAACGAAGCCTTAGTCAACAATGTTCTATCCGATCACTCTATCCATGCCCCAGATAGATGAAGCAACTTTAAGGCAATCCAACAAAGTGAAACGAATTAGACAAGAAATGAAAGGAGATGATCGTTCTGTGCCCGACTGTCTGTCTGTCTGTCTGTCTATCTGTCCATCATCTGTCTCCTTGCCCATCCACAAGCAATAGCCTGCACTCATAAAGACCACTATTCCGAAACCACCTTCCTTCCATACTACAGCCTCTCTCCTCTTCTCCACCAACACAAACCAACAGCCAACAAAGAACTGACAAAACTATGACACCTCCAACCAACCCTCTCACTCCATGCAATCATTATATCACTAAGAAAGAGAAATCGTAGCACTCGTTTAGTACATACCCAACAAATACTATAGAAGATGCAGGATTATCGTAATAGGTGTAGTAATATCTCTTCTCTTACATACTCGAAATAGTCAGGTTATCAGGTATGAGAATGAAAGGGAGGGAAAAGATGATGATGGCTGAGGTGAGATTTGAATGGATATAGTATGTTCGCATGTAAGTGAAGTATTTAGTGTAGAAAGTGAAGTATTTAGTTCAAGAGTAACATTTTGTTGCTGTAGATCGTGTGTTTAGTAAAGATATTACATGTTTCCTTTTCCAGATCACAGGCATCTCAATCATCTAGGCATGGGTGTATTACTGTCGTTACCTTTCGGCATATTGTACTCGTGGAGACTGTAGATATCCATTAACATTCATCGCCACACAACGTCATCTCCATGAAATAGAAAGGACTCAATCAATCCAGGGATCTTCATCTCCCAATGAAGCCATCTCAATCACATCCTCAGGCGTCAACTCAGTCTGCAGTAGAGCACCAGCCGGCTCGTGATCTCAGTGTCTCAGCACCAGCAGCAGCTAACACGATGTCATCGAGCATAGACGGTATAGAGGACTGCTTTGAGCTTTTCGTTCGTCGCTGGTGTGGTGGTGTGAGAGGCATGAGATAGATCTATTATACTAGGCGTAACTCAGCTTGTGGAGATGTTTCAACAAGCTATACACCAACAATGGAGATACCACACGGTCAATGATCAATCTTTCATCTTTCATGGCAAATATTTGTTTAGGGAAAGATCGCTTGTAGCACTTTATGTGATCTATAAGACATCATGCCAAATAAGCTCATGGGAGAGGTAAAAAGATATAGAATTTTCAAATACTTCCTCGTTTATAACCATTTTCCTTACCTATGAACTCGTTTGATATTGCCAAGCCCGCTTAGTCAGCAACGACATTAAAAATATGTCAACTCGACACAAAAATCTTCTACATCATCGTGTGGATTCGGGACGAGAACCAGGCAGGTCTCGAGATGCCATAAGCCTTCGTGTCAAGCAATCTCGAAACCCTCGTAGCTCCCGTCTATATCCTAAACACGCCACTCCTTGCTTTACGCTAAGCACAGCACGAAGCTCATGTCAACAACAGATAGACAAGGCATTTCCACAGTGTCTACAGCTACAGCTACAGCCACAGCTCCATTTCTCACCGGCAACCAACGTGACAAACTTCGCCACGAAGCTCACCGATACGGAAATTACACATCATACTACACCTTCCGCAGCCAAGACGTGCCAGATCCAAGACTTACCCAACTCAAGCCTTTCGTCCAAGGTCGACGGATCTTAGATCTCGGCTGCAACGCCGGCAAACTCACCTTGGAGCTCGCGACACATTTCGACGCGACGCAGATTGTAGGCGTAGATCTAGATGCAGGGCTGATCGCTTCCGCACACGAGGCCAAGGCAGCTGCGCTGTCGCAGGGGCAAAGTGTGGTGGAGATTGTCACATTTGAACAGTTTGACTTTGCAAACACGTGGCCTTTTCAGCGAAGCGCCGCTGGGCAATGGGATGTGGTGATGCTGTTGAGTGTGATCAAGTGGGTGCACCTGAATAATTCGGATGATGTGCTAGTTGAGCTTTTCAGGCGATTGTTCGAGGTCGTGGTTCCTGGGGGCTGCTTGGTGATTGAGCCGCAAGACTGGGCGAATTACAAGAGGGCGGTGAAGAAGTGTCCGAGTCTCAGACAGAATCTGAAGGTGTTGAACTTGAGACCGCCTTTCATGGAGACGCTGAGCCAGGGAGGATGGGAGCAGGTTGATGGTTGGGAAAGAGATGAATTTGGATTCGAAAGGAGTGTACGGGTGTGGAGGAAGCCACAAGTTTCAACCTGAATACTTGGAGTTCACGATGCTGCCTGAAGATGGTAGGCTCTCCTCCAGGGCTCGGCTCGTGTCATCGTGTCTCGTCACGTTGCTTTTTACCCGTCGCCATACAACAAGCGAGATTGACTATGCCACCGCATCCCGTCTCCACCAACGATTCCCCTCATGAAACCGATTGAGTTCAGACTCGGGCAAGGTACTGCATAGATTCGGAAGAAGGCTCATCCTCCCGAACATACCCACGCACTCGACGTACCAACCAAGCATCATGGCCTCTATATCAAATCTGCCGAACCACGACCAAATCTGAGATTGATACGGTGGCCCTCGACTCGCTTGAGGTCTGCCCAAGGATTATAGGACAGAATAGCGAACGGTACGATGTTGCATATAAGATTGCGCAATCTCAATTGTCCGAAAAAGGAGGGCAACTGCTTTTTGTCTTGTACAGTGCCTGGACATTTGTAATACTGGTACGCATGAGCTTCATGGTCGGTAAATTAGGGAAGACGCATGTGAGTGAGGAAGTGATGGTTAACTCACTCCCAACCGGCAAGCACAGCTCCATTTGTAGAGTGTATGTGGTGATGGCCTTGCGATACGGCAAACCTGTACTCGAGCACTCTCAGAAACGCATCAATTGGAACGATTGGCGTAGCAGATTGCTGCTAAGAGACCAAGTGAGCATCAGGCGAGAATCGCTAGGAACGCACTATAAGAACGGCACGCTTGAGCCGTGAGGTGCTGCTCTGCCACTTCTATCGTGAGTCGAGTTATAGTGAGAATCGCCCATGCTGTTACGCTTGGAGAAAAGCTCTTTCTTTTAGGCTCTTTCTTTTCATCTTCACGCTATACTCATTCCCTACTGTATGCTATTTCAGATCCGTCCAGTAGCCCAGCAATACTGTCCAAGAGGCCATACGAACTATCTAGTTCAACTCATGTTCGATGACATTAACAGCTGATTAGCTACATAAGCACAATCGGCTCTCGTCTTCAACCAACCACAACATATTCTTGGGAGACACTGTATCGTCCCTCATTCGTCGAACTCCAACATATTGAGATCTCGAACCCTTTCCTTATTCTGACTATATCTCTTCTTTCCTTTCCCCACCCTATCATCAAAGAATCTTGCATCTCCTAGATCGTCGCCACTGCATCGAACGTTCAGAAGGTTGCTATATGCATGACGGATATAGGCCTTTTTCCTTGTCGGTGGGTAGGAAATAGCCAAGTGTTACGTCGTACTGTATCACAGACGCAGGCACCTCTACTTCAGGACTCAGCTTAGCTCAGCTCCGCTCATGACCCACATTACACCACTCACTCGTCACGATCAAAAGACGAAACATGGCACGATACAAAGGTTATTTGGTAAATAGAGCAGCAGTGCTGATATGCACATTATACTACAACATTCTTCTTTTCAAATACAGGTCCAGATGCTTTAAAGTGAGCGGTCACAGAAGTAAGATGTGTGATACAGACAAACAAAGACACACCTTCCACATACATATACCTTTCCAACCAAGCCATTCCCCTCTCCTCCCCTCTCATCCACCATCCCATACACATAACGCGAATCACAGCTTCCATCCCATTTCTTTCCATTTCTTCCCCATTAATCCGCTCTACTTCTGCCTTACGCCTTCCCTTCACACTGCATAGCCACCAAGACACCATGATATCAGTATCTGTACATGTATCTGTGCTAATCAAATCATATAACCGCATACAGTATAGGATCTTCAGAGCTATCGAACCAAATCAAACTAGACCAATCAAACAAGATCAGACCAGCCAGTGCAGTGCGGTGGTGTGCTGCTTCTGCAAATTCTGGCCAATATTAGGTCGATTATCCAGTGCCCACCTATCATAGCATATTATATTCTTTCACTGTCTTCATTGCATCGTTGAGTCCAGTCAAAATCCTAAGCATATGTCTACTGATTGATTCTGTTCGATTCAGCTTCGCCAGTGTCCATATCTGCAGCATGTCATGCTCATGTTCTCCTTTCTCCTTTTTTTCTGCCAGTGCCCATCATATTATCTATCATGTTATCTTTCATATTATGCAATCGCCTTATTCTCTACCACCTACCTATCCAATCGTCTACCTTCTCACCACGAACAAACATACGTACAAACAAGCAATGGCAATATCTAGGGCAGAGTTGAGGAGAAGGTCTTGGACGAACAAGAGAACCAAACACAAACATTGTTGCCGACGCAGCACACCATACACATTTTGTTACAACAAACACACCCGTTGGAACAAAGGAAATTTCAAGATCATCTTATTGTAATCTGTTACATAGTCCCAACAACCGCTTCTCGTACATAATCTCGACAATCATTGCTTAAAAAGCTCATCGTAGTATTATTTCATACATACTCGGCAAAATCGCTTGCTCAAAAGGCATCCATCAACCACAGCCAGTAAACTATACAGTATAGAAGTGAGAGTACGAAGAGAAAAAGAAAAGAAGTACGAAAAAAGACGTCATATCGCGTAACATCGGGCGTAAAAAAGAAGAACAGCAGATCAAATCATCGTCCCAAAATACCACCACTAAACGTCCCCCTCGCCTCCTTCTCAAACGGCGGCAACTGCGGCGCCCTACTCACCCTCTTCTCGCTGATAACCCCCTTCCCCTTCTCAGTCTGCGGCATCATACTAGGAGCAACTCGATACCCCTCCTGCCGTCTGCGCCATCTCTCCAACAGTATCCCCGCCACAACCATCAAGAAGATAAGTGCCAGCGCAATAGCAAGACTTATCAGCACCACAAAGCCCTTAGCAAGGTTGCCTCTACCTCCATTTGCAGAATTCGAGCTCGGGTTCCAGAAGCCGCTTGGGTTTTGGACGATAGTGCGGCGTAGGGAGCCTGGATTGCTGAGGCCTACGGCGCTGAGCAGAAAGGGCGTCCAGCTCTGGCCGTCGAAGAGAGCCGCGCTCACGTTGCCGTAGTTCGGTAGAACGAGCGCGCCACTAGCGAGCAGAACTTGGTTTTGTGCGATTACCGGACTCGTAAAGTTATGTTTCGTCATTGTGCTTAGTGTTTGCAGGCCGTAGACTACGCTTTGCGGGGCAAGGCCGGGGATGCCGGTCCAATTTCGGTTCGCGGCGGAGTAGTAACTGAGGAAAATTGAGTTATTGGTGTTTGATGTGCCAGCGGCGTAGAAGGATGTGTATGTTGCGTCTGTGGCGGTGAAAGCGGAGACTTGGCCGGGGACTTGGGCTGCGTTGCCGGCGTTTGCGATGGATGTTGTTGTGTTTGTGGTCAGGTCGAAGGATGCGAGGGTGGTGTAGTTGGTTTTTTGGAGGCCAAAGGTCATGTTACCGGCGATGATCAGGCGGGTGGAGTTTGCCCAGGTTAATGCGGTGATGGTGGAGTCGGTTGAGAGAGCCGGATTTAGAGCAGGCAAGACCCACTGCTCTTCCGGAATCGACCATGAACAAAGAGCGGGACAAGGTAGTCGACCAGCGGTGGTGAAGCTGCCGCCGACATAGACGTCTGAAGCAGAAGGTCGAGCTGCGATAGCATTAACAGACCAGCTGCTGTTTCCTCCTGTTAGAGCTGGTGGCTGCACTGCGTTGAGTGTTGCAGTTTTGAGGTCGTAGAGTACCACGCCGGAAGTGTCTGCACCTCCTGCTACAAGTGTTGTTCCAGAAGTGTCAAGCGCGAGTACTACAGCATCTGCAGGAAGTCGGGCGCTTTCCATTCCTGTGACGGTGTTGTTGTAAGTGTTGTTGGCAAATGTACTGTTTACAAAGGCCAGATTTGCGACTTGACTCCCATTTGTTGCCGTAGCTTCAAAGTGGCCAGCAAGGATTGTAATGTTGAGGCCGTTCTGCTCGTAGAATGTGCCAGCTACAACACCATCGACATTTTCCCGTGCTACTGCTCTCTTGCTGTTAGCACTGGACGGGCCTTGAGTTGATGGCTGGATCTGAATAGGTAATTGTTCGAGAGCGAGCTTGCCCTCAGCTCCTAATGCAGCTGCACCACTGATGCCAAGAGCTTGCGAATTGACAGCACCAGCATATAAAAGTCCTACACCAGTGACATTGGTATAACTGCTGAGCAATCCACCTAGAGATATTGTTGCAACATTGAGATGATTGAGCCAGTTATTCATTGCGGGCACCCAAAGAGCGATACCATTCACAGGCGCAGCTTGGTATGTGCCATATGCTTCGATTTGGCTGAAGGAACCACTGAACGCAACACACTGTAGTGTCATACCAGTAGTAGTATTGACAGCGACAGGCATAGCGGTGTCAACAGGTCCATTGACACCAGCGCCAATGGCTTGCCAAGCATTGTTCGTAAAGTTGTAGGCAGCGATATTGTTGAGTCCAGCAAGTGTCCCGTTACGCATGTTTGTGAAACTGCCAACAGCATACATGAGTGTGTCATTGACGTAAAGACTCTCTACTGCGCCACTCAGACCACCTCCAGGAAGAGATGAAGCGTTGCCATTATTGTTCATGGAGAAGATGTTACTGTATTGATCAGCGCCAAATCCACCTGCAATATAGGTTGTACTGCCAACGACAGCAATGTCGTTGATTGCTGCACCACCACTTAACTGTACACCAGTCTGGTCGACGCCACTTGCCGCGTAGTTGGTGTTGTTAGATGCTGATGGATCGAACTCGTACAGACCATTAAGACCAGAAACAGAACTGATAAGTTGAAACCTGACACGCTGACCAACGACGGTGAGAGGTCTATTCTGGCCAGCAGCAGGACTCAGTGTGATTGAAGGTCTGAATGATGTCTGTGTAACATCAACGTAACCATAATAGATTTGATCGTATTTGTCGTAGTTGTTAGTCTGCCACAGCTCAACTGAAACCGGGGTAGTTGGTGTGCCTTGGCCTGAACCCATTTGTCCAGTGATATTGACCAGACCTCGAGTAGCGCATGTGTTGTCTAAGAGACATCCAGGAGTGTCGATCGTTACTGAATAGTTGCCAGACTGCTTGATATCTGGAAAGAATACTATAGACAGATCTTCCGGTCGTTCTCCAGCAGCAAAGTTGCCGACAACATACTCTGAACCGCTGGCCATTGATGAATGTACTGTCCATTCACCAGTTGTGGTTACTGTTGACGCTACAGTAGCAGAGACCTGACAAGTTGGCTCATTGAATGCTTCGATAGCATACGAGTAGATATCTGATGCCTGTTAGTATATGACATTTTTCCTGTAATAAAGACATTTCCAACAAACCATTCTGAAACAGCTCAATACCACTCAACCCACCGCCTCTTCCATACCACTCCACAAGATGTAACGAGAAGCTGTCGATTGGAATTTGATTCACAAAATAGAAATCCTGGTAACTCGCGTTCTGTGCCAAAGGACAAAATGCAGAACATGACTCTAGCTGACCCTGCGCATTGTTGTAGGTCATGGCCAAAATGGCGTTGTTATTTTCTGTTACGAAACTGAACGTCCTCGTTCCATAATCAGGCGTTTGCGAGTTCCAGAGACGAAGCTTTGAAGGTCGAAAGACAAATGGAAACTCTGCCTGCCATTGTCCTTGAGTGTTATCAGCCAGAAGCCATTCATTGTCGGCGCTGGTATTGTCGGATGGACTTGTGCAGATAATGTTCCTAGGGTTGTTTGAAGGTGTCGTAGCAGAAGAAGTCGCAGAAACGTTCGCGGCGTCGAGGTTGACTGCTTGCGCATTAGGTGTCGTCGGTGCAACTTGTAGTCCAGTTCCTGAAAATGCACCACCAAAAACAATATGGCCATTTGGCAACTTTGTAATCGCCGACACTGGTCCATTGAAGCCCAAGAATGGCAAGTTCGCCCACTCTCCAATGTTCCATGCGATGGCATTGGTCGAATTACCTCCAGAAAACGACCCTCCAACATATACTACTTGATTGTCATTATCGCAATAAAGTGCTTCCACCTGTCCCGTCAGACCTGGCAAAGGTGTGACTGTGTCGTTCATAGGATTGTATAGAGCCATTCCTTGAATACTCTGCCCTCCCAAATCCGTAAAGTTTCCTCCTACTATCACTCCTCCAAGTGTTCCATTCTTGCGCACCCACGGACACATTGCTAGGATTGAGGCATCTGTGCTCTTCAAATTGGCGAATGCGCCAGAGGGATATCGACCGAGTATCGATTGGGAGCCATTCGTGTTACTGGTTCCTTCGGTTTGACCGACGTAGTTGTACAATGATATTGAATCCCAGTTTCCGGCAAGCGCTATGCGACCAAGGGAAGAAAGATCGACATTTGGTGGAGGAACGGGTTGGAAGGTAATTGCCTGGATTTCGGGTAGGAGGGCGAGGGTGGTGAGGAAGAGTCGAGCAATTGATGGCTGAGTTGTCGAATGTGGTGATTGAGATGAATGTGTTCGTGAAGTAAATAGTCTCATTGTGATTGTGCGCCGAGTACGGCAGGGATGTTATTGTGGTGTCACAATCGGTGTGTGTGTTTTCGGCAATGCGACAAATCGCAAAGCTTTGTGTCGTTTGTGTATGTGTGATGAGACGTTTGTCGCAGTGTGGAGGACGAAAGGAGCGACTAGAGGTGGGTGGGTGGTGAGGTGAGGAAAGGGTCGACGATCGGGTCGAGTCGATTATGACGAGCAGTAGTGGCGGGTGTGTGTGAGTGAGGTTGGAAAAACAAGTGACAAAGTGACTTTGTTCTGCTTGGGCGAGGCTTTCGCTGCAGCCAACTCTAACCACTCTAAACTCTGAAACCCTGTGCCGCGATATGACGTTGTGGGGAACCGGCGATCCTGCGCCTATCTTTTCCTTCGCTCCGTGTGCTACCTTTCCTACTACAGTTAACAGAGCGAGAAATCGTGTACTGCAAGTCAGCAAAGTCGTCGTTGATGTTCGTCTATGTTGTTGGCGCTGACAGACAAGAGCATGTTTTGTGAATTCCTGGCTCACTTTAGGGCGGGTCGTGCGTGCTCAATCTTGCATGCATGCTCCAACGGCCGTTGCCGTGGATTCAGCCTCTCGAATCTCGAATCCATGTCTTGTCTCGATGAAATTACAACATGAAACAATCAAAGTACCAATGTCTTATGACTGACGACGGAATGGCCCTGCGAGGTATTCGACCAGCAAGATGGGTTTGGCTGTGAGAGACGAGAAGTTCGTTGTAAATATTTGGTGATCACGTGACTGTATATTGTCGATTCTTACCACCAAGACCAAATACACTAAATCCTCGCTCGCTCAGCTTCAGCCATACATCTTTCAACAAGCTCCCAAGTCACTTCACCCATTGGCATCATCTTCTTCCCCTGTTCCTTTGCCTTTGCGCTACTGGCCTGCCTTCTGGCATACCTCGCTGCAATACCCTGCAGAATAACACAAAGCTTGTACAAACTGAATGCATCTCCCCAAGCAAGGTCAACACTACTTGGTGTCCAGCCCGCCACCTCGGCATACCACTCAATGCATTGAGCTCGCGTTGGGAGGCCAGGAGTAGTGTCTGGCTGGAAAGCCGATGAAGCTGCCCCAGTGTTTGTGCCGCCTGGTGTTTGAGAAAGGGTGGACATGGCAAGAGGAGAGGAGGCAGTTACGTATGGCGTCAGAAGGTTGCAAAGGTCGGCCAGCGGATGACCTATTGTTGACATCTCCCAGCTGGATGCGTATTAGTAATGAAGCTGGAACACAAAAGCAATACAATACGTACTCTAATATCCCAATGACTCTTGGCTCTGTTTTATGAAAGACCACATTGTCAATCTTGAAATCCCCATGCACGAAAGTGCCCCTGTCTCGCGGTTGTGTCCGCCGCGAGGAGAAGAACTTCATGATGTCGTCAAAGTGAGGGATCTGGCCAACTTCGTCTTGACTTTCTATATCAGTGGTACTCGCTTGCGCAACGCATAGACTGCGGAATAGGGCAATCTGGCGGTTGTAGAAGCCCTTGGGTTTGCCAAACGTGGACATGGAGACGCTTGCAGGGTCGATGCGGTGAAAGCGAGCGAGTTGGCGAATCGCATCGTGCCACCTACAGTGCATGTTAGCGCCCTGAACCAGCTGATGTCTATGATATAGATGAAGGCACATACATAGTCGTTCTGTCCTCCGCCGATATTCCTGGCATAGCTGGATCCTCAAATATCCTGCCATCCAAGTATTCCATGATGTAAAAAGGCGTTCCAATAATATCATCATCTTCACAAAGGATATAAGTCTTTGGTGCAGCAACGTCGGTGTCCTGGAGAGCATGAAGGATACGGTATTCCCGGTCGACTCGGTGGGCTGTTTTGGAGAGGAGTTTTCCTGGCGGCTTCTTTCGCATTACAAAGCGACCGCCATTGGAGGCTGTGAGGAGGTACGTTGGGTTGGATTGGCCATAGCCGAACTGGAAAAGATGGGATCAGTATGTAGGGATATAAGCAGAACGAGAATTAAGTACCTGTTTCACGTCAATAGGAGTCTTGATCTCTTTTACGTTGTCTTCTATGTATTTCTGGAACTTCTCAAGGTCAATGGGCTGTCTGATTGGACCAGCCATGGTGTAAATACAAAAGCAATTGAAGCTGAAACAGAAGCTGAAACGTAGGCCATGTTTTGAGGACTTTGATGTCTCTCGAGGGAGGAAGGAGCGAGCCGAGGTTGCAAGGCGGAGGAGGCACAGCCCCTTTTTGTCGGAATCCAAATCTCGTTAGCGCGATTGCTTCACGTTCTTGTCAGCAAGGTCCTCATACTGGCACATCGCCGGCTATACCGCTGCATGATTTTATACTTCGATTCATGGAGTCACTGATGTGACACTCGTATACAGCTCGTGACTTAGCTGACACAAACAAAAGCCTATTTCTAGATCAGAAGAAGAGGACTCCTCAATTGCAACCTCTAAAAAGTGGTCGCGCTGACCTGACGAAGGATTACAACCAGTCTACGCTAGCGCCAATGGCTGAGGGTGTGACAGCGACAGCTAATGGCTCAAAGTCAGAAGATGCAACGCGAGGCCGACCATACTACGACAAGCTACGAAAAGACCTGAAAGATATCTTGGAGAAGAAGCGCGAGCTAAATAAGACCATGGCCAACCTCGAATCAACAATAGCAAGAGCAGAAAATGCATACCTCGAGGAGACATCTGCAGCCGGAAACATCATCAAGGGATTCGACAACTACATCAAGGCCTCTGTGGCAGGCGGAGGTGCTAGTGCTGTCGGAGGAACAGCCACGAGACGGAAAGGTGGTGTCAGTGAGCAGGATAGAATCTTCAGTAAAAGCTCGGTCAGCTGGAGCACGGTATATCTCAAGACTTACCTTGGCAAGACAGGCAAGGACAAGTATTGACACTTCACATAGGACGTCACGGCGCCATTGATCATCAACATCCATAACTCTAGCGCAACACCTTCGGAAGCGCCCACCCCTAGCGGAACAATGACAAGTACTCGGAATACACCTATGGCATCAGGGAAGGCCGGAAGTAAGAACAGGAAGCGAGCTGCAGCGGATAAGAAAGAGGAGGAGTTTGATGTAGACGAGCGCGCAATGAAACGAGGAAAGGTCAGCTGGGGAGTGAGGGATTGATCTTCACAGCCAGCGGAGTGAGCAAGATTGAACGTAGGTTTGGCGTTTTGGCGATACACGATACCCCATTAGATGTGTTTATATGAATCAGAGGATGGTGACAAGCCTTTCGGGACATGCTCAAAGCAGTCAAGCATCGGACTTGGCGTACGGCTACGAATATGAGGACCAGAATAGGATTGACAACGGCAAAGCGATTGGACATGAACTGGGAGGTTCCGAGTTGTTCTTTAACCTCACTGAAAGAAGCAAGATTCGAAATCGACGAGGTGATGATTCGACCTAATAACTCTACAGATTGAGATGAGAAGCAAGCAAAGAAGAGCTCACGACCAATGGGCCAACTTTGAGCACACTAGCTTCATAATAGTGCATCGCCTGTTTTTAACACAGATAATTATGATAAATAGAACTTTTGTCACGTGACCTATAGACGACACCTCATATAGAAATCCTTCAACACAGTCCACGGCAAGACGCCACCCTGTTAGATGCCTAAAAAGCCCAGGTATTGTCTAATAAACTGTCCATTCACTCATCGCACAGTGTAGTATCTGGGGGGTGATCGAAGTGAGCTGGCACTGTAAGCGGGTGAATGATACCTGTACGACGATATTCCTGCCTTTGCGTCATGTTCCCTTAGATATCAAATATGTGTCTCGCAATTTTCTTCGGGCTTCAGGTTCTTTGTCAATAAAGTTTCGCGAGGTGGGAAGCATTATCATCTTGACTGATGCGATAGCGCAGGCGAGAGTGAATCAGCATCAGGTCTTGTAGCGCACAGAAGTGTGCTCGGGAATGTGGTTTTTGGAGGAGGTATATCTGGTTTAGCAAAAAATACAAAGTCTGGAACGCCTAGTGCTACTCAGCTCAATAGGCATCGCGTCGCCTAGACCGTAAATTCTTATTGTTCTTCCTTCTTCTTCTTCCTCTGCCATCCTAGAGCTGCTCTCTTGTCTATCTCGCTATTGATCATCAACACTGCTGTCTCACCTGTGTAGCTAGTCGTGGCTAACTGAATCCGTTGTCAACTGTCATGCTCTGAGCTGACGGACACACACCGCATTTGGCAATATCACGGTTGCTGCCGAGATCCAGCTTCTAGCTTCCTTCATCTTCTTGCCTTCCTTCTTCTCTCAACCTCCAACCCTCTCTCTTTGCGAATACCCACGCTCACCTTCGCCAATAACGCGAAAATACTCGACAACATCTACAGTCTCCTTTGTGGGTCGCTCACCACCTCCTGGAATATTGGTGCTGCACATGGTGTAGCATCCTGATCCACTTTTATCAGAATCGTGTTCTGACCTTGCCGGCTGCGATAGCAAGTCTGTCCACAACAAAAACTTCGTCTCCTGTCATCTGCTCCAAATCTTCTCACCTCGTTGGGCATATCGCAGTATAATAGGAAACGTGTCATGCTCGCATCGTATCTGCAGAACTGATTGTGCAAGGCTGCATCCACTGAGAAAGGCTGTAGGCCATGTCACAAGCGATGGGTTACGACGCGCCCCCCCTCACAGCGTCAGAGAAAGTTCCTCCAGAATTGCCAACCTCAACGCGGCAAAAATCATCACAGCCTGAAATACATACAACATTCACTTCTCTAACCCCGCTACCTGCACCTTCCGCACAAAATAACGATAGTGCACAACAATATCAACACGATCCACCATCATCACAAATGGCACAGATTTATGCTCAAACGCGACCAACAGATTCGCCACATACTAACTCTGCGACCGATCGACAATATGACAGTGGATCAGGAACTGATTCTGCTACATATGGCACTCGCTCGAGACATCGTGGTGGCCCTCGCCCAAATTATGCAGATGATGATGATATGGAAATCGAGTATATGGGCGAACGATCAGTACCGTCAGCACAGCGACCTGTACAGTCGAATCCTCCAGCCATGTATCATCAACCTTACAGCACTGATTATGTACCACCGGGAGCTCCATATGGCTACGCCCCATATGGTTTTGCGAAATTGACTAATAGCGAAGTCTTACCAGCAAATGGATCGCATTCGACAAATGGAGCGCATTCGAATGGGTCAGCATCAGCTTATTTACACGACACACAGAAGAAGCGGAAGCATGAAAAGTCGACTACAGCCAAGGCTCCAGTTGCTTATCCGCCGCAGTCAAGAGAACAGACATTTGCACCACAACCGATGTCTTTCTACTTTGTCGACAATAAACCCAGCAAAAAACGCAGAATAGGTGAACACTATGGTCAAGCTCCAAAGGCGAATGTTGGCAGCCCAGCAGCCCCAAGTCCCGCGCTTCCAGCTGTGCAAGCGCATGTACCAGCTCCCGCGCCTGCGCCAGTCCCTAGGCCTATTGTGACGCCCAAACCGCCTCCAATAGAAAAACCTCCTCCATCACCAAAATCTGAGCCCCAACCAAGACCAGCAGCACCACCCAAGACTGCACCCGTGCCAAAACCAGCACCAACCCCCAAACCTGTTGCAGTATCGAAATCAACTCCGGCACCAAAACCAGCTGCACCACCAAAACCAGCTGCAGCATCGAAACCGACCGCAGCACCAAAACCAGCAGCCGCGTCAAAAGTTGTGGCCACAGTGCCGAAGCCTGCAGCAACAGCCGTTGTGGCAGGTTCTCGCAAAGGGTCCGCGGGTCACGTGAAGAGAAGTGGGGCTCATCCTTCGTGCCTGGTGACTTTCGAG
>Ga0160427_10001063_pt1 | contig 16843 bp, 10 predicted proteins | sample SolpanmetagenomL_FD_108194 | JGI IMG/M metagenome (GOLD analysis project Ga0160427, IMG submission 108194) | Solar panel surface microbial communities from Lawrence Berkeley National Laboratory, California, USA - L | ecosystem: Engineered > Built environment > Solar panel > Unclassified ...
CGTTGATTCGCTCGCTCATTTGCATGTTTTAATGTTCAGTCGTCCTCTCGAGGCGTTCCCTTTCTCATCTAACGATATTAGGCAATGAATGTTGTTGTTGTTTTCGATGGAAGGAAGGAAGGAAGTTGTGCTCCCCTGCACGTATGTGAAAAACATTAAAGGGCTTAGCGTCATGTCCGGAAGGCCTTCTAGCAAAACAATTATGAGCAGCTAGACAGGCGGTAAGCGGGTCTGCCTACTACATTATCACGACGATGATGATAATTTTATGGGTCATGGCTACAGAGGTCTTGCGACTCAACGAACATTCTTCTGCATGAAAGAAGGATGCAACAAAGGAAGAATTGTGATGGTTTCTTTTCTTTTTCGGTCGTCTTTTACCCTGTAATTGCAATGCGCTCACAGGAGTTCGATCACATATATAGTTGACAGTGCTAACTCAAATCAGCTATAGCATCTGTATATAACTGTTTCAAACCGGACGAAGCCAGTAGAAGTCATTGAACAAGCGATAATTTTGAAGTCCAAGAATGCTTAGGGCGAATTGTTGATTTAAGCTCCAAGGAGCAACGATGATCCTGTAACAAAGTGCTCAAACTGTTCGCTTTTCACACCAATGTACCCATATCCATCAGATGTAGATGAGATAAGATCGGAAAATTTCCAGGTGATACACCCTTAATTTGTGTGTCAACAGGGAAGGGATCGAGTGGTTGAGATTGCTGGCAAAAAGAGCTTTTCTACAAGTATCGTGTTCCAAAAAAGACAGTCGAACGGCGTGAGCGATGAGATCGAGTCGAGACTTATGTTCAGGGCTTCAGGCTTGATACAGAACACGAACATGAGGAGTGCATACCAAGCTCTGGGATCGGCAATGATAATCTACGTTATGAATGAATACCAGCAAATCGACAAAAGTCGGCTTTAAGATGAAGACCACGGTCTAATAATTCTGCCATGTCATGGATTCAGAAGAGTCGCGACACTACATTTAGCTCAGAGTTTGTGTATCACGGGGGCGATGCCGAACATTTTGACCGTACTTTCTCATCAAAAAGGTATTGAACAGAGGGGCCAATCTCAACTTCAAAGTTTCTTCCAGATAGTCGACGGCAAACCCATGTTGAGGATCTGGAACGCCATCTTTACGGCAATCTCCAAGTCTTACTTTTGGACGTATTAGTCCATGTGTTATGCAGGAAGCCCATTCAAAATTCTATATATCGTGTCATGTCATGGGCTGAGATACAGTGCTGTAGGTACGCAGACGGCAGCTATGGCGATGGATCCTTTCTTCCTCCCTTCTTCCATTGTTTCTTTTTCTTCTTCCTGGAGAAAAATCGTTAAGGCAAAATAGCATTCGGAACCTTTCCTTCCGAATTATCTTACTTGGTTGTACGTACCACACAAGCACAGGTATATATGAGCGGATACACCTTTTCTTTCCTTTGGGCGAAGGGGCTGAAAAAACACTAACTTGCCCAAAAAGGAAACCATTGCAATTTGCTTCAACTTCTCTTTACAATCACAACGTGGGGAATTTACACATTTCAATATCTGAGCTTAGTTTCAAGTGGAGTTAGGCAAAATCGAGCAAAATGAAAATGTAAAGAAAGGACATCATGAGCAAGATGATTATGATATTTTAACATAACAACTGTTCGTGATCAAAACCAACTCTTGGTCGAGGCCTAATTTGAAGTGATCGACATTTAGAGTGTCTAGATTCGAAGCGTCTCTGGCTCTTCATGGTCAAAGAAGTGCTCTTAAGGCCTGGACCTGTAGATCAATTTCTCGTTTATGCAAAACTAGTGGGTATCTACCGATTCCTCAAAACGAGGAACATGACAAAGAACGTTTCTGTTTGAAGTTTCCATACATTGTGAGTGTTCTAAACTCGCGCTATTGCTTGGTTAGTCTCCTGGCCTTTGTTCGACATGGAAAAGATAAGACAACTGCAAAAAGTCGCCATACCTTATGCACCCGCAAATTCGGTTCCGGATAGCACAGACAATCATGGGAGCTTTTCGCTTCCAGACATGCGAAATCTTCAGCGGGATAAAAACAGTCAAGGAACTTCACCTCTCGAGAAATTTGTCCAAAAAACGACATGATCGACAACAAGGAGTCAACCACGGAGAGGAACGAAGTGATTGTTCAAATAAGAACATCAATTAAGTCATGTTGAAATCCGCGAAGCAAAGGCATATCTTCTCTATCCTCAAAGACGTCGACAAGAAGAAAGCATGTTCAAAAAATCTCTTGTTTGCAGGACCTTCTACTTCTCCATCACTCTTGTGATGAAATGAGCAGCAGCTTGTTCTAGCTTTTTCACTGTCTACATCCGGCGACATGACTAAACTTGTCGTAGATAACACCAGAGAGAAATCCCATGCAAGTGACAAGATTATCTAAGGCTCGACCAGGCGGGGAATAGTTCAGCCGCGAGAATATTTAGTATCATGGTGACTTTGGAAACGGGAAAATTCTTACAGGGTTGTGTAAATAACGTAGAGACAAGAGACACTTACAACACCACAAGAACGAGCGAGCGAAGCTGATCAATGTAACAAAGCTGTTGGCGAGCAAGGGAACCCAACGCTGGATGTTCCAGAAACCACAACAAGCCTACTTTATGCATATTGTTAGAAAACACTAAATCAAGCACACAACTCTAACCGAAGAATGTATCCAATACATGATGACTTGAGTTACGAGCTCAGTGCAATATTAGCCTATTAGTGTGGCACATCTTGCAAAACACAAGGCGTGAAACAGTGCAGATCAATCTCGGAATGTGACGAGGAGGAATCTTCACATATCTTACTTGTGGCAGATTCGCAACGCTTGAACAAAACTCCTCTTGCGTGCAGCACAATCAAAAGAGGTGAATCCTTCGAGAAGTCCAAACCATAAAAGTTATCCGAGCGCCATCCAATCAATACACGTGTTGCCAAACAGGAAGGTTCGAGTTCGATAGCCCTGAATATGGCTAAACTTTCCCTAGTCGGCTTGTTAGAAAATGCAAGGTTTTCATCCGATTTTTTATGTCTAACTTACTGTTCATCTGAATCACCAAAATTCTTATTCAGGATGAATCATACGATGTTTGATTAGAATTGTAAAATGAGATTGAAAAAAGGACGTAAGCCAGCGCCTTTGTGCATATGTCGATTTCGATGGCTCAACAACAAGATTCAGAGGCGTCTTCTTCCACTTCGATCTGATCGAAGTATCAAGCTTAAGCAATGCATGATTTTATCCCGCGCTCACTTACTGTATCACCAACACTTATGGTTATTGTTTTCGTGTGAAAACTATAACCGCACGAATCAAACTCTGGCAATTCGTGTCCAGATCCGGGAAAAGCAAAAAGGGGTCAGTCTCTGACGGAAAGTCACCTTTAGAGCTTCCATAGCTTCCTTGACAATGCGACCCTCTGCGAACTTTTAGCATAAACGATTTCGGATACAAGCGGTTCCTCCTCTAAAAGTTTATTTATCCTTAGTCAGGACTCTTGATTATCAAATTCGTTAACTACTTTGTTTTACGTACTTTAGGCACTACTTTAAATCGCGACTTCGATTATTTAAAATAACTTCTTCATTGTACAGCAGAACTCGAAGGGATACTCATGTATGGTTGAAAATACCGTTCTTTCTTAAGACTGTCTATTGCATTCTCATTTAGAGCGTTCTGAGCATATTAAATGTCACCACCGCCTTATTGTTGAAACTCTCAAGAAAAAATGTTCATCTATTTCAAACTTAACAAACCTAGAGAACAAGTGACCATATACACACCTGCCAAGGAGCCACTCAAAGACTATAATCCTGAATTATGACCTAGTTGCAACTGGTTTATTTATCAAACAGTAGAGAATTTATATATGTCAAGATTCAATGATCCTTGACATTCAACTGTTGGGTAGAGTGGAGAGGATCTTCTGTCAAACTCATAGCATATAGCGTTGAGGCCTCTTATAATTAATTCAGACAAAGAAACTTTCAGTTCCAGGGGCTCAGCACGAACTTCAACTAGTCTCTGTAGTCTTCGTTGTCTGAGAGCCTTTTTTAAATCCTTACAACCCTTAGCTTTGCCTATTGGACGCCTCATAGCTTATCTCTGGTAGGAAAAAACCCAAGACCATGCTCGATGTCTTTATTCTTCTGTATATAAATCTTCATCCCCGTCTCGAGTCAACAGGGATAATCAGCATCACTACCTGAACGAAGCATTACCATCTAAAAAGGAAAAAAGAAAAATCTCTCATGGAAGCTTAAATTAGTGTAGTTTGATTTGTGTACATTCCTATGATAAGTTGATGTTTAAATATAAAGAAAGTTGAATAAATATCCGCCTATCAACCACAATTGATATCACTTGTAACATGATTGTGTTGATATTCACATTTTTTTAAACCTTTAAATTTTAAGAATATATAGATACAAGATTTTACACAATGTCTGCATTGATTCACAGTGCGATTTCCAGGTTCGACCATTCTGTATTTGTCGAAATACTTATCGAATAGATCCATTTTTTTGATAGCGACACGTTCCGTTTTCACAAGAGGGCAAGCTTTGTACAAGTTGTGAGGCTTCTATAAGAATGTTGAAAGCCTATAACAGATTCGGGTGCACAATCTGTCACTACAGAGTGATATCGCCTTCTCATTTTATGTTTTATAAATACCAAAGAAACGATCGAAAGTAGATAATTTGTTTGTGCGATATACTTACGATTTCTAATCAAGTTGACACAGTGGGTACTGAAGTTGATACTAACATGGTTGGGCTTGCTATATTACTTTTCTTTACGCTTTTTTTTAAGGACACACAATGGAGTAAGTCCTCAGGTCTTCTTAGGTCAGGTTTAGCTGCAGACAATCGAGTACATGTATAGAGTGAACGTTTGAATCTAAGTGCGTGTAAACCGCTTACTTCTCCAGCCGATGATGCTTGTCTTGTTGTATTTGATATAGAGTTCGTGCTGTTTTCCTGATGATGTTCTCCTCAGCAAATCAAATCGCTTTCTGTGAATCTAATACACATATTTGAGATAGTGCATTATATGTACAAACTTATTTCCTCGAAGTCTTCATTTCTGCTTGTTGTTCATATATGTGTTGTGGGCGCATTAGTGTTTAGTAACATATAAGCAACCATAATAGTCTGTTGGGTGTGACAGAAACAGCACTCACAATACTCAGATACAAACATCGTCATCTAATGAGCGTCTTGTCCAGAACTCGTAGACAGCTTCTTGCTACTTGAAGGATATAAAAATTGGCGCTGGTCATTCGTAACTCTGACGATACCATACTGGCGATCATTATGCAATCCATCTCGCACCATCTCGCACCATCTCACACCATCACACACAGCAAGAAGAACAAGGGTTATGTATTCCTTTAAGTACTTCGCTTACTCAAATTATGTCATTATCAATATGTGATTATGAATTTCGATATGCAGCTCAAGATTTAGTTGTTTTTTATGCATATGTCATCTAATGTACAAGCAGAATTGAACCGACGTCAAGAATACGTAACCAAGATAGTGCTGTACGGATATGTGAGGGGTACTAACAATGGTAGAGGTTCAGTATCATCGGACTGTGTGAACATTCGACTAGGTTGCGCAAGTGACGGCATTAACGCACTAGTTCGAAGCGAATATGCACATGTAACCTATATGATATTGTGTCCTACATACATATTATATCAGCACGTTGATATTAATATTAAATTTAAGCGTTCCGCGTCCATGACACCAACATAGTAAATCAGATGCGTTAAGCAACGTGATTAAAAATGTATACGTAGATTACACGTACGTATATCACTGATATTATCACTAACCCATTAAATGGCCATTTGTCTGCCAAGATTATAAGCAAATCTGCTTACACACCAATTTAGTATAACTTTATGTGTATTCAGCATGTGTCATGCGATGTGCATAATATAATTATAGTTCTCAAAATCTGGAACACAAGTTCAAAAATATTCAACATCAACATTGAACTATAGCAAGCTACTGTTCCAAGACATGTCGATCACAACTTGTAATACAGTTACAACAACTCAAATCCAGATGAGCTCCTCCTCCAGTCTCGGAATAGTTATACTCCGATTTTTACCGCTTTTCTAAAACCATATATCCAAGGACGGATCACTTTTTATCAGGTATGGTCACAGCCTCGTGAAATGTTGTCAGAAAATAGTATTTTGACCATGTTTGTATTCAGAAGATTAGTGTCGATATATTCTGACTATTCCTCTGTGCATTGGAAGACTGGCTTTACTTGATATGTTCAAGGTTTGTGCTATTCGCTTTATCAGTAACGTACACATTTGGTTTAAGCTACATATTAAGCTAATATGGTGTCAAGATTGCTGAATTTAAGCCGGTTTCTTTCTACATATACCAGAAAGTTATTAATTTCTCAAGGCACATAACTGCAGATATGTAGCAGTTGTCAAACTATATCTTGTTAACCTACTGGACCTATATTTTTGATGGTTTCTATACTCGTAATCATAGACAAGTCAACTGGCCTTAAAAACTACTAGAAAAGAGTTTATGAGTTGCCACGTCTCAACGACTCTATCATGATACAGTTCATGAATATGGAGCTAATAACCATTGCAGCTGGTCTCTCAACCTTAGACTATTCCTAGTATTTCCTAAGGATAATCAGGCAAAGTCACACATATACCTGATTAAGCTATATGACAATATCTCCCTCTTTTCATTTATAAAGTTCACAGCCAATTTTTAGAGTGGAAAACCCCATTTTCCGTTGTTCACTGAATAATTGGCAAGCTTGCTTTACATATGATGTTGGTTGATTAATTGCAGCACGCAACCAAGACGACAAGTGGGATTTATGAACGAGCATATTTTTTAGTAATTGAAAACATAAGGGAATTTTAATAGAGAGATTGGTATCGCGAAACAGCATGTCCGAGACAAATTTGCATTATCGAAACATTCTGCATCTAGGTATCTGAAACATATGGTCCGATGCTGGTGTATGATCGACATAGATTAAACTTGGCGGCAATCATGAATGTCGATCAATAAATTCAAATTCTAATTAATTCTCTATTTTCTGGGAACTTCGTTGCATGTCAAATGTTGTGTCAAGCATATGTTGAAGCTTTTAATATTCTACCCCAGTATCTAATTCAGCATTCAAATACCTCAGGTCAGTATGTAATACCCTGTATAGAGTATTCAGCTCGGTCAAGCCTTATACAAAATCCAATTACTTCAAGCTATACACAATGTAGCTTACATCAGTATGCCAATCGATCGACCGCAATTTAGTGAAAATGCTTAGGAGCATCGTCATATATGCGAACAAAGGATCTTCCGAGTTTGAAGATTCATATCGTAGTATTAGATAATGACTGGTCTCCATCAGAAAACTGCATTTGCTGACAGGAAGTTTAGATTCATGTGCATGATTTATCGTTATAAGGTGACTGCCTAAGAGTACATTCTTCAATCCAGATCAATGTATATAAAGTTGTATTAGCCGCGTACAGTATCAACACTCGCCTAAAGCTCAGACCAGGCATAATGTGGCAGAGCACTTTAGTCAAAAGATTCTATGCAATTCAAAAGAGAACTCTATAGATGTTATCAATTGTTATTACTTCATGTCCGTCCTTCGTGAGGACAAGCGTATGAAGAGGTACCACTTAAATAACACATCGTACGGAGTAAATCAATGGTGATAGCCTAAACGTAATTGATTTATGATTTGTGGTTACCATTAATCGAACGGCCTAAAAGAGGTCTATTAGCCTTCGTTCTGTTGAAACACCTGTCTAGCGTTACTTTATATACACACCCAGACGAATTTGAGGGCATGCAGAATTGAGAGATAGCCCTTGAGCTTATCACAACAGATAGTTCAAACCCCAGGCGCTGTGGTAAAAAGTTGAGCAATCTCGAGCCCTTCCCGACGGCCCGAGGCTCAATCCCCTACAACTTCGGGTTTGTGTCAGTCGCAGTGTAGAATATATGATTACTTGAATATGCTTGCTTTAAAACATCTGTGCACGAAGATTGTAAAAAATTAATTTATTGAACGAAAAATTTTCACATAAGTTCTGACACCTAGCTGGAACACTTAACCGAATACAACATCACTAAGTCAAAGATCAGCATGTGTATCCATCATAAAGAGTGACTGGTAGTACGTGGATCGTATAAATTTTTCCTCTTCTTTTCATGCATAACTTTTCCCCGTACACTACTATATAGGGTGATCAATCTGGATTCATGTAAAATTTGCTCGACGAACACCTTCCTATTGCCGTCAAGCATTGACCTTCCCCACAACAACCTTGCAACTCATATAAACGGCTGTTTCAAAAATATTGTTGAGATAAAATATGATAAAAATGAATCTCAAGAATTGCGCTGAGGTATGAGCTAATCAATTAATGTTCAAGTGTCTAAGCTTGAGCTTTATGGCTTCGCGATAAACTTAGTTCAAGAAATAGATAGCCAACCACTATATATTCAAGAATGCATTTCTCAAGAATCGTACTTATATGTGCTGGATGGTGAAAATGTCTAGCGCTTTAATTGTTACAATAATGCAATTCTTCTATAATGATAGCTTTATTTTCGAAGCAAAAGAGACCTCTACAGGACAAAGAAGAAGAAGAGCGTCCTGTATGGTGTAATTGGCACTTTGAAAGTCGAACTCCTGATTAGGAAGAATGTAACGCATATCTGGAGAGTCCTTGCGTGCTATAAAATACTGCTCATCTCACAATGGCTCATGTGCATATAGAGTCATATTTAATATTGATCAATTCGTTCTAGCTAAATGTAATGTGTGCAATTCTTATGTGATTTACACATACTTAATATCTTGATATTGGATGTCAAGAATATTACTCAGGATCATCACCAGTTCAATACAATGGTACCACAAAATTGAAGTCTTGAATATGCATATGGAGAAAGTATTTTGCCTACTTAGATCTATTCTCTAATAGGCAAAGTCCATGTTTGCATAAAATTTAGACCTTTAAACAGATAGCTAAATTGATGGGTACAAAGTTTCCATAACATGCTAGCATAAATACTTCGTCAAAAGGTATATGATGGGCCCAAAAACTCAGTCCTCTTGTTCGCTATATGCAATAATTGAGCGAACATTAGAACAAAGCGCGTACGAGGGTACCCGGGTTCTATAGCGTCTAGATTTACATGCAGGATCTATCTAAATGTTCAATACTATTTGACAGCTACAGTGCAGTGCTGATTGAGCTTTGTCTGCTAAATTTTAAGCTACGGAGAACCAACGCATCGTTTACTGCTTGCTCTTGACGACCAAAGCTCAAGAGTTCGATTAAGCCGCGTGCCGGACGATTAGTATTGTAGATCGGTGTTACATTTATGTTGAGAAGGATGTGTATAATCCATTTTTATTCGTTACAGTATCAACGATGGATCGAAAATGCGATTTAAGATATTTCAGGGCACTAGTTTAGTTATATGATTCCGAAGCTATCGGTATCCAACAACTCTACCCACATGATCTCTTTTGCATTTCAATCTAGGATGTATTCTCCTTTACCTGCAGAGTTTAAGATCTTGCATATACCACCAATGTTGAACTAGCATACATCATGTTTTTTTTAGCTAGAGTCAATAGTTTCAACTAGAAAAAGTGACTCAAATCGTTAAACTCGAGTGTCTAATATCATATGGAACATACAAAATTAAATATGTTTATAGATGGCATGCCACAATGATGAATGTGCGTAGATCGAGCGTCTGACTTGATACGATTGTAGCAAGAACAATCCATATCGTCGATGTTTACAACTTTGATTATGACCCAAGCCCATGGCTTCAAACATGCATGCATGATCATAAAGTCACAAGGTCAAAGTGGTTACACTCAATTAAAGCCAGCGAATCATAGCAAGATCTCAAAATCTCGGTTTGCATAATCCCCACAACATGTCAAATTGTGTTGAAAGTTTCATTGAATTCGTGGAGAATAAAATACATGTGAAGAATCATAATTTATTTTAGGATTCGCCAGATCATGGCGTACGAAATAGACTTGCAGCTTATGTGTAGACATGCATACGCACCGTCTTATGGAGCTGCATTTCAGCATAAGCCCAAGTGCAATCGCAACATGATCGCAACGGCCGCCGTCTTTTCGACGAAACCATAGACAGCCATGGCTATGGCTAAGCTTAAGTATGTTAGGAACAACTATATTTAAAAATAAAACAAAAATGTATACATGTACGCCGAGGGTTTATCTCGATAAATCGAAGGCCACAAAATTAACTTTGCAAGCTTTGTTTGAGATTCGGCATCGACTCGAGCTGTATATCCAGGCGCAATCTGGTATTGGCTTATGGTTATAGCTATCTTAGTTTATGTGTAATATCGACATATAATCAAGTATGTACGTACCGGTACAAGAGAAAATAATGCTCGATCATCAGTAGCTACTTTAAATGCATTACGCATCCCGTTGAGAAACATCATACGTTGTAGGGAACATCAGTCTAAAAAGTCTAGACGCAACAATTGCGCAAGCTATTGCAAGTGGCGTTTAGATAGGTTAATGGCTTTCTGCATGAACAAGAATGCGACCATCGATGTCAGGCATCTTCAGGATTTGAGTTGGTCTGCTGTAAACCTTACTTTGTCATGACAGACTAACGCGAGTTCAATACTGCTATTAATATTTCAGATCTCACATCCACCTAAACTATCCCAGCATGCTACTTAAAAGGCCCGAAGCCCAACCTGATATGAATCCTGGCAAGATATTGAACCGCGAGCATGTCCGAGCATGCTATAATTATTCGTATTCAGATGCGGAGGATGAGCGCAACATCCATCAAGGCATTTGATACCACCAGTTTCCTCGAACCTGCTCATCGCCTAAAGAAGACAATGGTGCGATATCGTGTGGGTACAATACATGATACTGTCATTCAGGTACTACTAACCTTCAACGAGATGAAGTGAAGGTGCGATTGGTTGGATACAGGATTTTGGTGTCATCAGGGCACGATTGATCTATGAAAGTGAGGTAGTCTGAATACGCCGAGTTTAGCGCTATCCGTTAACACCACAAAAGAATAATGTTTGGTAGCAAGACAGGCTTTCATCAGCCTAAAGCCTTGTATTTCTACGTACGTGTTTTATCCTCACACGATCGCCGACCGATGTATTGTACATTAATGCATTCACAACTATGCGCTGTGAGTGCTTGCTCAGCTCAACAATACCCTTTACCGTGAGAGACCGAGTCCCCTTTTTGACAGCGGTGAACAGTGTCTTGAATCGCTTGCCGGTCTGACAACAGCGCCATCAGAGAAAAATTCTTCAACACCTTTGGAAACGGTGAAACTTCCCTCACTTTATGCCGCTCGAGGGTGTATTGTTAATCTGATGCTAAGTAAGTAGGCACATGTACTGGTACTTGCATCTTATCCGGACTGCTGTAGTTGCATCCACACCCACAAAGCACTTGCTGATTTCTTACTGGCCCATGTCGAATGAGTAAGTTGGACATCGTAGCATCCTTCTGTTCCTTAGTGAAAGAGAGAAGGGAAGTTGAGATGGTGCACTTGATGGTAAATTGATCAGTTTTGAGCATTGGCCCCTGTTCCCTTTCCCTTTCCCTTACCCTTTCCTTCCTTTTGCCTGCTGCCTTTTTTCCCACCCTCGTCGACCCACCACACACCCTCCATCTCCCTTTGTATCTCCAGCTTTCGTTGTCGCCATCGCGCATCGCCATTACCAAAACTCCCAATTGTCTAGCGACATCTTTTCTCCAATACAAATCTCTTTCGGTCTCCACCGCTGGCTTTTGATTCCCTTTTGGTTTTGCATATTCTTTTATCCCTTTTCTACGAGTTTTTTCCTTCTTCTAACAATTTTCAGCCAATTAGACATTTTGCTGACAGGCAAAGACAAGAACTAGGAATAATTATTGAACCACGTTCCCTTCCCTTCTTTTCAACATCTTCCTTGTCCTGTCCCGTGAAAATGATGGGCCATTTCGTCCCTTTTCGCTCTATCACTCGTGCTCGATCGTGTCTACTTTCTATCCCATCCTTTATCTAATTACTTGCATCAATTCTGTGCCCACCCTGGCATGCCCACGATTTAGCATCAGCTTCTCCATATAAATGCCAATATATGCTGATTATTATAATACTTGCACTTTTCCCTCTCCTGCACCTATTTACACTTATTTCTTAGTCCCCACTGACTCCATCTACAAATATATATTATCTGGCTTATTTCTTTTTTGAAAGAACGGATGCAAGTATGCTTACTCGGGATCGCTGTTTAACATCGCTGTCACCGCTTTCTCCAGACTTCCTTATATAGCAAGCCTCTTGTCTTGACCCATTTCTGTTCCTCATATTCAGCCTCTTCAACCCTTGCGATCATTATCAAAAGTGCGAAAGAAAAAAGTCCTCTCTCTCTCACCAAATTTGATTCTCCACACTGGCAGTCCTTAATTCTTTGAGGTGACCCGTGCTCTCGTAGCCGGCACCAACCTTGGTTCCTGAAGTCTAAAGTACTCGACTCGTCGTTTTAGCACAAAATAGTCTTCTCCACAAACAATTTCTCGACCCTCCTTGTGCATAGCTAGGACTTATAAAAGTTTGACAACTTTCATCGTCAAGTCGTTGGGTTACCGCTGTACACATCGATAAAACTCAAGTGTCAAGTTTTTGGATATCTTCCCGATACATTTCGACCACATTATTGTGATATACTTTAAATATATCACAACAACTTCAAACTTGTCCATCACAGTACTTGATAGCGTCTTATTGAGATAGTTAGTCCAACAGAATACTCTATCATCAAAAGTTTATACCGAAGAATCAGCTTTACATTTTTGAGTCACAAACATGTTTCTTGAAGGAAAGAAATATGCCTGTGACGCTTGCGTCCGTGGTCATAGGGTAAGTGGATGTAATCATAATGGTGCGTACACGAATATCATTCACGAAATCTAAAGATATTCATCATATTGACTTGTACACGATTTGCTAACTGTAAACCAGATCGTCCTCTAGTAGAGATTGCCAAGAAAGGTCGACCGGTGTCCCAGTGCCAGCATTGTAGAGCTCTTCGCAAATCACGTTCTTCCCACATAAAATGTGATTGTGGAGACAAGATGAGAGGCTCTCCCAAGCATCATTTCCTCAACGAGCATGGTGTGCTTCTAGAAATTGAAAATCCTCGGGGTATGATTGCCTCTAATCTGTTTGGGCGCTATCAAACTTTAATTTCAAGGTGCTAACATCGCGAAGCAGATAGTTGTACATGCCCGCGTGGAGGGCGCTGCAATTGCTCTATAAAGAAAGAACCATCCGAGCAAAGTTCCAAGACTTTACATGCATATCAGAATGTGTCGAATGATGTTCATAAACCTCTTTTACAATCTTTCCAATCTGAGGGAAGCTTGATCAAATTCTCAAGCGCCAATCAACGCCCTCTTCACAGGCTTCATCATCATAGTCATGGAGCCGCTCCGTATCAAATCCCTCCGTACCACCTAGACCAGAATCGCTCACCTCTACTTTCTGTTTCAGACACTCAGTGGCCCGCAATATATGGAGACAACTCCGCAACGATCATACATCCGCCATTAGTTTTTCATGAAATGCCTCACAGTTTAAAATCAAATCGTGACATCAAAGATGGACATACGGGAGTTTTTGCGTCTTCCCCAGATTTCTCTCAACAACCGAATCTCACAAGATCAATATCCGACTATAGTTTGCCAGTCAGTCAAAGAGGATTGATCCCTCTGAGTCTGCAGACAGACCTCCCACAATTTGTATCCTCAGATCATAACAGCTCTGTACAAAACGACCAGTTTTTCTCTGCTCCAGGCTCCGATGGAGGAAGTCAGATTTCTTATTTTACTCCAACAACAGCATGGACCTTTGACACGACTGAACCTATGTTTGATATAATGCCTCCGCTCACGCAATCTATATCTGGTGACGACTCGGAAATTGGCTTTCACTCTCTTCCAAGCCCTGTTCATGCCATGCCCTTCATACCACAAGGAACGCTATCGACAGATTCATCTGAATACTACGAGTCAGACGAACCTTTTGGTCAAAGCTCACACTCCTCAAGCGCAGCCCTGTCGCAAATTGGAGTTCCGCTTGGTCATTCTCACTTGAGAAATGCATCAAATATGGATCTTGCTTCGATGAAGCATTCATGCCTAGGGCAGAGTCCAATTCTGAATAATTTCAATGATTGCGCTGATTTGGAATCCAAACAGTATGAGGAAGCATACACATCGTCCGCAAGAAACTCCATGTTCTTACATGATTCGGAGGTCTTGATGATGACACCCCTCGAGTCACAAAACGAGCGATTTTACGAATGAATTGTTACACATGTATGGGTTGTAGACAAATATTGATTTGTGAGATGGCTCTATACTGTTCGTCAGGAACAGTAGTCCTTTTGTTTCCTTCATTTCTTGTGACGACAAGTGTGTTTCTTGTCTATCCCTACCTATATCCATTTTTCTTCACGTACGTTCGCGTTTTTTCCTAGTGCGACCTTTGCTTTACGTACACAGGCATTTCAAAAATACACAAAAAACTGGTATTTTTATCATGATACGAAGATCACGATATCATGAAAATCAGTATCGAATACATCATAGTCGGCCGTCTTTTAGCATTTGCATTAGCCATGTATTTTACCAATGTCATTTTGTATTTTTACCATGCTTTCTTCATTCTGTTTCATCAGCCCCTCATTCATGTACAAGTCTCTCCCTACATCATTCACGGCGTTTATAACTAGACAAATTTGCATTAGCGTAGACTGTATGTGTGTGTGCGTGTATGTATATGTGTGTGCATATCTCCTATTGATGAACTGAGTTCGTTTTTTACAATTACACATAAGTACAATATTTGGTGCTATCAACTACCTGAAACTATGTACATACATATCAAGTAACTTTGTAGGTACCTAGGCACTGTATGGATGCTTTACGACGGCTTTACTGATCACTTTACGAACATTCTACCATATCTATTATGAGGAACAAGCTACTTAAGAATCGTACTGGTGTCTTCAACGTCCGCGGACGACACTCTGGAGAATCGCGAATCAATGCCACGAACGGAATTTGCCTTATGCCGAACGTTCAAATTAGGACCAATGCAATGATTTGGAACATTTACATTAACCACTGGAAGCTAGAGATACATAACAATTATACTACTACGACTCACAACACACTCAATCGAAACTTGATAAACGATTGAAGACACGATACATTGTTAGGTCTCAAGGACAAAACATCCGGAGTAGCGTGTGTATATTAGTACTGGCAGAGCCTGTAGGGTCTTAGCACTTGACTCCGGCCCAACCATTATCATTGGCTGGAAGAACTATTTGACGTGTTCGGGATATTCTGATTTTGGGATGTAACTGTGTAGAATCTAGAATCGTTTGAATTCAATATTAACCCAGTCCATGAGACTGGGAACGAACATACAGAGCACGAGTTCAATGCTATACTGATGATATTCTAGATAAAAGAAAAAGATTTGTACGAAATTTCACAACCAACGAAACTCACACAACTAGCAAAGTTGGATGTTTGTGTAACAGAGTTGAGGCCATGTGATGGAAAGAATTGCTACATCCGGTGAAAACCGACTACAACCCTCCATCCAATATGCGCAGTGACAAAGAAAACATCAATCGTTTCATATGGGTCCTCTTCATTCCAGTTTTAGTGAGCTGTTCACGTATGTATCAGTTTTTCCATGTATGTCACATAGCAGGAATAGGTTGCTTGAAAATACAGCTATAAAGAAATGTACCTTTGATGAGCTGTAGACATTCCAACAAGGCCTTGCATGAAGAGATACACATGTTGCAATTTATGATCAAAAGACAGAATTAGAGTGAGCAAGGAAGTGTCATGATATCAGAACTTTTCTCCTATTCCTGGACACTTGATAGCATCAGTTGTTGTTGAGGCACAATATGTGTCATTACACTCTATCTTACGGAATCATACGTATGCATACAGAAAAATCAAAAGCATCCCTTGAGATATATCGTTACATTTGTCTGCTTGATGAGTAATTTACAAGTGTTCAGCAGCTCGGTGAGAAAGACGCGGATCAGCCATTCTATGATTCAAAATTCATGTCAAAACTTGTGTTAAAACGGTACGTGGTTCGCGTGAGAGACATGGGAGACTTTCTCTGAAGGCTTTTGCTTTCTATACTTGGATGGTTCTACAAAGAACGATAACAAAGTACTGATCAAGGTATAGAAATCACGCCTTTGTGCTAAACACGCTGACACGTATTAATATCACATATTATATATTGGACCCACAAAAAACTGCCTATGGCATATATTCAACTTTTATTGCCTCATTTGCAAGTTTGCTGATCGATGTCCTTCCTTGCCAAGGCTGAAAAAGAACTTCCACAAGAAGTCACACTACTGTGTCGACGGGACGATAACCCAAACAAGTTGGTCTCTCATATCGTTTAGATGTTAGGCGTGAAAAATTAAACTAGGTAGAGAAGAACAAGAGGGAGATGGACTGATCGATATGTGGATGGATAGCTGAGAAGAAAAAGGAAAGAAAGTATACATAGAGAATGGCCTCAATGGGTGAACCTCAATGATTACATAGATTCGGAAGTTCCCTAGGATTCGTTTTGAATCGACATTTGTGGTATAGATGCTGGGTGATAGACCTAGTTTATCAAGGTATCTGTTGATAGTCGTGGATGGCC
>Ga0160427_10001064_pt1 | contig 16838 bp, 16 predicted proteins | sample SolpanmetagenomL_FD_108194 | JGI IMG/M metagenome (GOLD analysis project Ga0160427, IMG submission 108194) | Solar panel surface microbial communities from Lawrence Berkeley National Laboratory, California, USA - L | ecosystem: Engineered > Built environment > Solar panel > Unclassified ...
AAAGGCAGGCGTCTAGACTGTGGTCGATGACTGGGGTGAAGTCGTAACAAGGTAACTGTACCGGAAGGTGCGGTTGGATCACCTCCTTTATATAGGTCACGTCAGTTTCACCAGTCACAGCTTGAGTGCTGAACATACGTTTCATGGGCCGTCCATCAGAGCAATCTGGTGGACGGCTTTTTGTGGTCTTCTGCCTGGATCGTTTGTTCTCTTGTCCCTACCTTCATCTGCGGCTTTCCTGTATCCTGCCCGGATGCACGGTATGGAGGCCCTCCGCCCACTTCTCACTGAACGCACCCCCCAGGAACAGGCCCGGATCGAAGCCGCCTACGAATTTGCGCGCGACGCGCACGACGGAGTGGCGCGGAAAAGTGGCGAGCCGTACATCACGCATCCGGTGGCGGTGGCCGTGCTGCTGGCAGACATGGGCATGGACTCCGATTCGGTGATCGCCGGACTGCTCCACGACACGGTCGAGGACACGACGGTCACGCTTGAGGACATCGAGAAGCACTTCGGTGCGGATGTTCGCCGCATCGTCGAGGGAGAAACCAAGGTCAGCAAACTGGCGAAGGTTGCCAAGGCCCAGAACCCCGACCGCACGCTGAGTGACGAGCAGTCGGAGAACATGCGCAAGCTGCTGATCGCTATGACCCGCGACATCCGGATCATCATCGTGAAGCTGGCTGACCGGCTGCACAACATGCGCACGCTCGGCAGCATGAGCCCGGTCAAGCAGCAGCGGATCGCCCGCGAGACGATGGAGATCTTCGCGCCGCTGGCGCACCGCCTGGGCATCGGGCAGGTGAAGTGGGAGCTGGAAGACCTGAGCTTCCAGTACCTCGAGCCCGCCGCTTACAAGGAACTTCAGGGCCGCCTGCGCACGCGCCAGGAGGAGCGGGAGGAGCACATCCGCAGCGCCCTGTCGCAGATGCGCGAGGCGCTCGGCGAGGACCTGGAACTCGAGGAGTGGGTGGACGACGTCAACGTGTCCGGGCGCAGCAAGCACCTCTGGAGCATCTACACCAAGATGCAGAAGGAGGGCAAGGCGCTCGAGCAGATCTTCGACCTGCTGGCGATCCGGGTGATCCTGACGCCGCGTCCGCTCGCCCAGCCGGAAGGCAAGCCGCGCGACCCGAAGAAGCAGGAACAGGCCATCGAGGTGCGCGAGAAACGGGTCTGTTACCATTCGCTGAGCATCGTGCACAGCATGTGGACGCCGATTCCGGGGCGCTTCAAAGATTACATCGCGGTGCCCAAACCGAACGGCTACCAGAGTTTGCATACCACCGTGATCAGTCCCAGCGGGCAGCCAGTTGAGGTACAGATCCGGTCGCGCCGGATGCATGAGGTGGCCGAGTTCGGGGTGGCGGCCCACTGGATGTACAAGCAGGGCGAGCGTCTGGGCGACCGTCAGAAGGAGGGCTGGATACAGCGCCTGCAACAGCTGCAGCACGAGATTCTGGACGCGTCCGACTTCGTGGACGCGGTGAAGGACGACCTGCTGGGAGGCCGGGTGGTGGTCTTTACACCAAGAGGGGACACCCGCGACCTGCCCAGTGGCAGCACCCCGATCGATTTCGCTTACAACGTGCACTCGCGCATCGGGGACACCGCCACCGGCGCGCGGGTGAACGGCAGCATCGTGCCGCTCAGCTACAAGCTGCAGAACGGCGACATGGTCGAGATCGTGACCATCAAGAACGGCACGCCGAGCAAAGGCTGGCTGAATTTCGCCGTGACGCGCAGCGCCCGCACCAAGATCCGGCACCACTTCCGGCAGGAGGAGCGCGCCGAGGCGCTGACGCACGGCCATGACCTGCTGGAGCGCTACCTGCGCAAGCGGCAGCTGCCGGTGCGACAACTGATGCGCACCAAGCTGCTCGAGGACGTGGCCGACAAGCTGACCGGCACGCGCAACCCCGACGACCTGTATCTGGCGCTGCATGCGGGCAAGCTGACCACCGGCATGGTGGCGCGGACCCTGGCACCGCAGCTGATCGAGCAGCATCGTGCCCCGGCCCGCCCGCCCCGGCTGGCTCCGGCCTCGCGGGCTTCCGGAGACGGACAGATCTACGTCGAGGGCGTGCCGACCCAGGCCAAGCGCGGCATGTGCTGCAATCCGATCGCCGGAGACCAGATCATGGCGTACATCACGCGTGGGCGCGGGTACACCATCCACCGCATCGACTGTCCGAACATGGTGCGCCTGCTGAAGGACGAGCCGGAAGACCGCTGCCGTCCGGCGTCCTGGAATCCCAGTGCAGCCCTGCACAGCACCGTGGAACTCGATGTGGTCGGAACCGACCGTGCGGGCCTGCTGGCCGACGTGCTGGCGGTGCTGGTCTCGCAACACCGCAGCCCGCTGAAGATCGAGGCGGCGGTGCGTGGCCCGAGCGCCCACATCCTGCTGCGGCTGGAGATCGGCGGGCAGCTCGACCTGTCGCACTTGGCCGACGCCATCAAGCTGGTCGGCGGCGTGCAGGACGTGCTGCGGGTGGGCAACAAGAGCGGGCGCGCGATTCCCAGCGAGGCGCGTCTGCGCTGAACCTGGCCCGGCGCCGCTGAGCCAATCTTTATCTGCCCTCCCGCCTGCGCCGAATCTTTACCTGCAGGGGCTAGCATCTGAAGATGACGGCCCTGCCCCCTTCCTCTACCGTCGATGTGGCCCCCGCGCCCGGCAGCCGCCTCGCGTTTCAGCTGACGCGCTGGGCGTTCGCGGCCCTGATGCTGCTGGTGGCGTTCCGGCTGGTGCTGCCGCCGCTGCTAGGATATCCGCGCTACGAGGTGCGGGCAGGTGTGCTGACCGTGCAGAGCATCGCCACCCACCGCACTCTGAAGGCCAGTACCCCGGTGCAGGCGGTGACGCTGCCGCCGCTGACGCGCAGTATGGGCACGTCGAGCGGCGGCGTGTGCGTGGGCCGCTTCCGGGGCGCCGGAAGAGCAGCCTACGAGCTGTACACCGACTGCTCGAGCGACGTGCTGCTGTTCAGCCCGCCTGGAAGACGTCCCATCGCCATCACCCCGGACGATCCGCAGGGGCTGCTGGCGACGCTGCGGTCGGGTGGCACCGGCCTGTATCACCTGCCCCCGCAGACGACGGTGCCGCTCAGTAGCTGGCTGATCGCGCTGCCGCTGCTAGTGCTGGCCGCGCTCGCGCTGTGGCCCTGGCCCGCGCTGCATTACCGCCTGACGCCCGACGCGCTGGAAGTCCGGCGCCGGCTGGGCAGCGACCGCCTGCCTTACGGCACCCTGAGCGTGCGCCCGGCCCGCAGCCCCCTCGGCATGCGGCTGATGGGCACTGGTCTGCCCGGCTATCACACCGGCCTGTATGCCACGTCGGGCGGTCAGGTAATGGCGGTCGCCACGTCGAGCCACGCCCCAGCTCTGCTGCTTACGAGCGGAGGCACCACCTACTACATCACGCCCGCCGACGCGGCGGGACTGATGGCCGAACTGGGCCGGCGCGGCGCTACACTCCTGAACGAGTGACCCGACCCGTCCTGACCCTGCTGCCCGATCTGGGCGACCTGCTGCGAGTGCAGCCGCAGTACAACGCGGCCACGCTCGTGGAGGTGGCGCTGGCCCAATCGACGGGAACGGCCGAGGTGCTGTGGGTCACGGGCCGCGACCCCGACCATCCGGCCCGCGATACCTTCGCGGCCGCCAGAATGTCGCTGATAGACCTGACCCCCGACTGGGCCTGGGCCGACGCCGAGCACGCCGAGCTGCTGGGGTTCATGAAGCAGTACCCGCAGGGCCAGCAGCGTCTGAAGCAGGCTGGACAGGCCGAGCGCGAGCTGGAAGCCCTGCTGAGCGGTCCGCTGACCCTGGAACGCCTGACCTCGCCCGAGACCCTGGGCCGACTGGCCGAGTATCACACTGCCCTGCGAGACGCGCTGGAGGAAGGACCGGGCACCCGCTGGCAGGCGCGGCGCCTGGACACACTGGCCGAGGCCCTGCAAGGCCGCGCGGGGGTGGCCCTGGCGGCCCTGGACGACCTGCCAGGCCTGCTGGAGCGCCTGCCACATGCTGGGTTACCCGCCCTCCCGTTCACGCCGGGCGAGGCGTCGCGGCTGCGGGCGCTGGCCGACCGCGCGCTGCTGCTGCCGGAAGACGCGGACCTCTCGGCTCTGCTCTCGGCGCTCGAGCGGGAGAACGGCGACCGCCTGACGCCGAAGGCCGAGTTGCAGTACACGGCGGCGGGCATACATCTGGTGGTGGGCGACCTGAAAACTGCCCGCAGCCTGCTCGAAGGAGCGGCGCACGGCCTGAAAGACGAACGCAGCCTGCCAGGGCTGGTGCTGGCGCGGCTGGGGCAGGTTCGGGACGCCCAGGGGGAACGCGACCTGGCCCTTCGTACCTACCGCGCGGTGCTGGCGCTGGGCTTTGCTCCGCAGGTGGCCAGAGAAGCGGCGCAGGCGGGGCTGAACGGGCCGTTCACCCTCGACCTGGAACACGCTGAATGAGCCAGGCGTGGACGTCCAGCCGCTCCGAGTACAGCAGGTGCGGCTCTCCCTCCAACGTCATGCCGATTTTCCCGGCCAGGGTGTTCACCTCGGTGTGGGCCTCGGCGCGGCGCAGCGACCAGGGCTCGTGGTGGATGTCGCCCCGGTAGACCTGCCCGTGCCGGTCGGCGCTGTAGAGCACGTACCTGCTCGTCAGCCAGTCCTCGAGTGACCCGGCCTCGGCGGTGAAGACCTCGCCCACCGGGCGGTAGGCGGCGGCGAAGCGGGCGGGCGGCGCACCTCTGTGCATTCGCAGGCTGGCGTATTCCACCACGTCGCCGCGCCGCCCGGTCCACATGCTGGCGTCCATGTAGGGCAGGTGGAAGAAGGTTCGGGCCAGCCGCACACCGATCTTCTGTGCCGCGTCGAGGCTGAAGAACCACACACCGGGCACGCCGTTCACAGTCACGTAGGTGCGCAGGTTCAGCTCGGGAAAGGCCGACAGCCCTGGAACGTCGAAGGTGAAGCGCGGCCGGATGCCCTCCATCCGAAAGGGCACGACGCCCAGGTAGGCCCGGCCCTCGTAGCTGTCGAGTTCCACCCCGGCGGGCAACTTCGTGGCCAGCTCGGCGGCGTCTACGGCCCAGTGCATGAAACACAGCTCCAGCCAGCGCATCTGCAGCACCCAGGGACGGGTGGGGGTGGGTCGGGTCATGCGGGCAGTCTAGAGACAGCGCCCTCTGCGGTATGCGCCATGCACGACAAAAAAACGCCCCCACGAGGAGGGCGTTTCGGCTGCGGGTTTCGGCTCAGCGCTTGCTGAACTGAGGCGCGCGGCGGGCCTTCTTGAGGCCGAACTTCTTGCGCTCGACTTCGCGCGGGTCGCGGGTCAGCAGGCCCTTGGGCTTCATCTGCACGCGGTAGTCGGGGTTGACCTTCAGCAGGGCGCGGGCGATGCCCAGCTTGATGGCGTCGGCCTGACCGGTGGGGCCACCGCCCATGACGGTGATCACGGCGTCGTAACGGCCGGCGGTGCCGGTCTCGCGGAAGGCGGCGAGCGCCTGAACTGCACGGAACACGCCACGGAAATAGCTCTGGAATTCCTTGCCGTTCACCACGATCTTGCCTTCGCCAGGGCGCAGGAAGACGCGCGCCACGGCGGTCTTGCGACGCCCGGTGCCGTAGTACTGTTCGAGTGCCATTATTTAATCTCCAGTGCCTTGGGGGCCTGAGCGGTGTGGGGATGCTGCGTGCCGGGGTAGACCTTCAGGCGGGTGTGCAGCGCACGGCCCAGACGGCCCTTGGGCAGCATGCCGAACACGGCATGCTCGATCACGCGCTCGGGGTGCTTGGCGATCGCCACGCGGGCGGTCTCCTTCTTCAGGCCGCCCTGGTAGCCGGTGTAACGGGTGTACACCTTCTGGTCCATCTTTTTACCGGTCAGCACGACCTTCTCGGCGTTCAGCACCACCACGTAGTCGCCCATGGCGATGTTGGGGGTGAAGTCGGGGCGGTGCTTGCCGCGAATGTGCGAGGCCACGACGGTCGCCAGGCGGCCCAGGGGCACGCCGGCCGCGTCTACCACGATCCAGGTCTGATCCTGGGGGTCAATAACAGGGGTGTAGGTCTTCACCGTGATGCTCCAGTAGTTGGGGGATTTGGTCTGTTGCGTGCAGCCGCGACTTGGGGGAAGGTGCGGCGCGTGCCCCGGAAACCACCCGGCTGTCTCTGTCCTACCAGACGCGAGACACTAAAAGTTATGGTAGCAGACGGCCGGGGCGCGGGGCAAGTCTGGTACACGCGGTAGGCTGTCTGGAATGGCTCTGGTACACGCGATCGGCTTCGACGATTCACCGTTCGACCATGACCACCGGGGCGATGTGCGGGTGGTCGGCACGGTCTACGCCCGGCTCGCCCTGCACGCGGTGGTGAGTGGCAAGGTGAGGCGCGACGGCCGCAACAGCACCGACGAACTGACCCGCCTGACCGCGCTCGTGGGAGAACACCTGCAACTGGTGCTGCTTCAGGGCATCGCGCTGGCCGGGTTCAACGTGATCGACATTCACCGCCTCGCCCGGCAGACCGGCCTGCCGGTGCTGGTGGTGGCGCGGCGGATGCCGAGGCTGGACCGGATCGAGGCGGCGCTGCTCGGCCGGGTGCCGGGTGGCCGGCAGAAGTGGCGGCTGATCGAGGCGGCGGGCGAGATGGAGGCCTGCGGCGGCGTGTACGTTCAGCGTTCGGGCCTGAGCCTGGAAGAGGCAGAAGTTGCCCTGGCGGCGCTCACGGCCGAGGGTCGCCTGCCCGAACCCCTGCGGGTCGCCCACCTGGTCGCCGGTGGCATCGGGAGGGGGCACAGCGCAGGGCAGCGGGCCTAGCGTTCGTCACGGTCACCTGCCTTGCAACGTCAACTGCCCCGGTCCGGATGGGGCTGGCGGGTGTTGGCCTCCCCGAAGTCGATCTCGAAGAACCGGTAGCCTTCCTGCACTTCCTCGCCTGCCGTGTAGCCCATGCCGAGGTAAGCAGGCGTGGCCTCGCGCAGGTTGGCGTACCAGAAGAGGTAGCGCAGGCCGCGCGCCTTTCCCCAGGCTTCGGCAGCCTGCATAAGGGCGCGTCCGACGCCGCGCCGCCGGGCGGTGGGCGCCGTATACAGGTCGTCTACCTTGGCGGTGCGGTGCGTATTGCCGCTGCGGAGGTGCGGGCCATAGTCGTGCAGTCCGGCGTAGCCCAGCAGCGTCTCGCCCTCGAACGCGCCCAGCAGGGCGTAGTCGGGCCGGGCGCAGAAGGCCGGGTAGCGTTCGGCCAGCGCCGCCTCGTCGTCCACAAACCGCATGTCGAACAGCATCGGCCGGACCTGCGCGTGGTCGGAGGGAGTCAGGGGGCGCACGGTCAGGGTCACCGGTTCAGTCTAGTCGCCGTTGCCGGCCCGCAGCGCCTCGCCCGCCTCGGCGTGACGGCTGCTCTTGTCCCAGGTGCGGCGCCCGGAGAAGTGGTTCCAGAACGCCAGCGGCAGGCTCAGCAGCAGCGCGAGGCCGTACACCGGCAGGCTCGCCACCGTGAACAGCAGCGGGCCCCAGCCCAGGCGCTGTTCACGCCGGTAGCGCAGCAGCCACAGCAGTTGCAGCCCCGTGTTCAGCACCGTGATCTCGAGGTTCACGGCCGTGCCCAGCACCAGGCCATGCGCCCCCAGCAGCCAGCGCAGCGGCTGGGTCAGCAGCGAGAGCAGGATCACGACGTTGATCCACGGCCCCAGGATGAAGTAGCTCAGGTCGAGCCGGGCGGCCCAGGGCATCGGGGCGGCCCACAGCTGGGGCAGGTAGCCCAGGCACTGCAGCGTGCCCTGCGTCCAGCGGGCGCGTTGCCGCACGAAGCGTCGCAGGTCGGGCAGGCCCTGCTGCGTCACGGCGGCGTCGAGAAAGGCCGTGCGGTGAGCCGGGGCCGAGAGCCGCAGCTGCAGGCCACTGGCGAAATCTTCCAGCAGGCAGTCGGGCCACGCTCCCCGGCCCGCCTCGCGCTGCGACTGCAGGTACGAGGCGCGCATGAACTGACCGTTGCCGAAGAGGCACACCGTGTGCCAGCGTTCCCGCAGCCGCTGCACGTGCCGCATGATGAAGAATTCCAGGTCCTGCTGCCGTTCGAGCAGTCGGCCCACCAGCTGCCCCGGCCGCGACTGGCCCGGCTGCATCGGCCCAGCCGAGGGCCGGATACGCACCCGGGCCTGCGCGCCCATCACCCGTTCGTCGCACAGGGCCGCGCTCGCTTCTGGCAGCAGCCGGGGCGTCACGCGGCCATCGGCGTCGATGATGACGAAGACCTCGCGGCTCAGGTCAGCGCCGGCGGCCTGCAGGTCGTTGAGCAGCTGATGGGCCGCCCAGTTGAGCGCCTGTCCCTTGCCCTGCTGGGCGCGCGGCAGCGTGCGGCACAGCAGCTGCACCGCCGGATCGCTGTCGGCCAGGGCCTGCACGATCTCACGCGTGCGGTCGCTGCTGGCGTCGTCGATTACCACCACGCGCGCTCTCGGTTCGGCGGCCCTCAATCCGTGCACCGTGTCCGCGATCACCAGCGCCTCGTTGAGCGCCGGAATGACGAAGGTGTACCGAAGTGCCGGGTCGGGCAGCGAGCGGGAAGGGCGGGCAAGAAGCAGCGCCGCGAGCAGCATCTGGGCGAGGTACACGCCCAGCAGCATGAGACCGGCGAGATCGAGCAGGGTGAACAGGGCGTGGATCAACGGAAACTCCGGAGGGACGGCGAGGCAGGGTCGGTCGGACGCACCGTGTCAGCATGCGGCGCTGCTTGGTGGGGTGGATGTGAACGGCGCCGCGCTCACCTCATCCTTCCTGTCCGGCCCGTTGCCGTCAAGACCGCCCGGTCTCCCCGGCGGTCAGCCGAGTTCGCTCAGGTACTCCATCGCGAAGCGGTACCCGGTCCAGCCCAGCCCCGAGATCTTGCCTCTGCACACGGCGGCCGTGACCGAGGTGTGCCGGAACTCCTCGCGCGCGTCGACGTTGGAGAGATGCACCTCGACCACCGGCAGGGGCTGCCCGGCCACCGCGTCTCGCAGGGCGTAGCTGTAGTGCGTCAGCGCGCCGGGGTTCATCACGATGCCGGTGAAGCCCTGGTCTCCGGCCTGCTGCACCCATTCGAGCAGTTGCCCCTCGAAGTTGCTCTGGTGACAGGTCACGGCCACGCCCAACTCGGCGCCCCACTCCTCGCACTGGCGCTCCAGGTCTTCGAGCGTACCGCTGCCGTAGATGCCCGGTTCGCGTTTGCCCAGCAGGTTCAGGTTGGGGCCGTTCAGGATCAGGAACATGGAAACCTCGGAGGACAGCAGGGAGAGGGGGTCACTTCGGCACAGGACTGGACACGTCCGACCGCCAGAGGTCGAACACGCTGCTGAGCGTCGCCTCGGGCACCCGGGCCAGATACGGGCGGGCCAGACCGTGCAGCAGCACGAAGCGCACGCCCTGGCTGTCGGCCTTCTTGTCGCGCGCCATGTAGGCGCTCAGGGCGCCGAATTCCAGTGCGGGGAGGGCTTTCGGCCGCTGCCAGTCGAGGAAGCGGCGGGTGTGGGCACTCAGGTCGGTGCCGCCGAGTTCGCGCGACAGCAGGGCGGCGTAATGCATGCCGTAGCCGACCGCGTCTCCATGCGAGACACCGTGGTGCGTCACCGCCTCGATGGCGTGGGCCAGCGTGTGCCCGAAGTTCAGGTAAGCGCGTTCGCCCTGCTCGGTCAGGTCACGGGTCACCACGCCCGCCTTGACGGCGATGGCGTCGGCCAGGGTCGCCTCGAATCCGGCGTGGTCGGGCCGGAAGTCCGGCGACAGCACGCGCCCCAGCAGCGTCGGGTCGGAGATCAGGCCATGCTTGTAAGCCTCTGCCGCCCCCTCACGGAAGACGGCGGGCGGCAGGCTGCCGAGCACCTGCGGGTCGCACCACACCGCGCGCGGCGGCCAGAAGGCCCCGACCAGGTTCTTGCCCTCGGGCAGGTTGATACCGGTCTTGCCGCCCACCGCCGCGTCCACCATGCCGAGCAGGGTGGTGGGCACACTGTAGTACGCCACGCCGCGCAGGTAGCTGGCCGCCGCGAAGCCCGCGAGGTCGGTGGTCGCGCCGCCGCCCAGGCCGATCACCGCGCCGTCTCGGGGCAGGTTGGCCGCCGCCAGCCGTGAGAGCACGGTTCCCAGCACGTCCAGCGTCTTGCAGGCGTCGCCGCTCGGCACGTCGATCGTCAGCTCCGGGTGGAAGGCCCGCTGCGCCAGTTCGACCCACTCGGCGGGCAGGCCCGCGTCCACGATCAGGGCCACGCGCGTCTGGGGCATGCCCGCCCGCGTCAGTGCTCCGGACTCGACGGTGACGGTATACGGCGGCGTGCCACCGACCTCAATCCGTGGCACGCTCAGCCTCCTGCGCGCTGTCCATGACGCCCGCGAAGGCGCCGTCGTACACCGCGTCCTGATACGTCCAGAGCCGCTCGATGATTTCCTCGACGATCTCCTCGGAGGGTCGCCCGTCGCTGTTGACGTGGATGGTGCCCTGGCGGTACGCATTCTCGCGCTCGCTCATCAGCGCCTCGATGCGCCCCAGGGGGTCGGGCGTGTGCAGCAGGGGCCGGTCGGAGTTGCGCGTTCTCGCCAGGATGGTCTCGGGAGTCGCCCACAGCACCACCACCGGGCCGCGCGACAGCAGGAGGTGGCGGTTCTCCTCGTGCACGAAGGTGCCGCCGCCCAGACTCACCACCGCGTAGTCGAGCCGCGAGACCCGCTGCACCACCTCGCCCTCACAGGCCCGGAAATAGCCCTCGCCCTCGTGCGCGAACACCTCGGGGATGCTCTTGCCGACCACCCGCGTGATCAGCTTGTCGGTGTCGACGAAGTGCAGGGCCAGGGCCCGCGAGAGTTCCCAGCCGATGCGGCTCTTGCCCGTGCCCATGAAGCCCGCCAGTGCCACCCACGACACCGGGCGCTCGATCAGGCCGGAAGCATTCATGCTGAGCAGTCTAGACGATGCGCCCGCAGTCAATTGCGAACCGTCGCCCGGAGCGCCTGCCGAGAGGGCTGAGGCGGTCGTCGTCGGAGCCGATTCGGCCAGTTCCTCGGCCAGCCGCCGATCGAGGAGCGCGGTGACAGTGTCCGGCAGCGTCAGGGGGGTGGAGGTCATGTCGCTCAGTAGGTCTGCTCGTAGGCGCGCGCCGCCAGCACGCGCTCCTGAAGCTCGGGCAGGGTGTCGCCGCCGAATTTTTCCAGCATGGCGTCGGCCAATACCCAGCCGATGATGGTCTGCAGGATCACGCCGGCGGCGGGCACGGCGGTGGTGTCGCTGCGTTCACGGGCAGCGTCCGACGCCTCGTGCGTCACGACGTTCACCGTGGGCAGCGGCGTCATGAGGGTGGCGATCGGCTTCATCGCGACGCGCACGATCAGCTCCTCGCCGTTGGTCATGCCCGCTTCCAGGCCGCCCGCGCGGTTGGTGTCGCGCCGGTAGCCGTCTTCGTAGCGCACCGCGTCGTGCACGGCGCTGCCCGGCACCCTCGCCTGATCGAAGGCGCGCCCGATCTCGACGCCCTTCATGGCCTGCAGGCTCAGGCACACCTGCGCGATGCGCCCGTCAAGCTTGCGGTCGAAGTGGGCGTAGCTGCCCAGGCCCACCGGCAGGCCCCTGAAGCGCACCTCCAGGATACCGCCCAGCGTGTCGCCTGCCACCTTGGCCGCGTCGATCCGCTCGCGCATCATGGCCGCGGCGTCCGCGTCGGCAGTGCGCAGGTCGCTCTCCTCGATTGTTTCCAGCGCGTTCCAGTCGAAGCCTTCCCGGGCCTCCACACCGCCCAGGCTCACCACGTGGTTGGCGCCCTGCACCCCCAGTTCCGAGAGCAGCTTCAGCGCCACGCTTCCCACTGCCACCCGGGCCGCCGTCTCGCGGGCGCTGGCACGTTCGAGCACGTCGCGCAGGTCCTTGTGGCGGTACTTGATGCCGCCGCTGAGGTCGGCGTGGCCGGGCCGGGCGTCGGTGAGCGCCTTCTTGCGCGGCTCGCCGCCCTCCTCGGGCGACATGATCTCGGTCCAGTTGCGGTGGTCCTTGTTGGGAATGATCAAGGTGACCGGCGCGCCAGTGGTGCGGCCCGCTCGCACACCCGAGGCGATCTGCGCCTCGTCGGTCTCGATCACCATGCGCCGTCCGCGTCCATAGCCGCCCTGCCGCTTGCGCAGCCAGGGATCGATGTCGGCCTTGCCCAGCGGAAGCTGCGAGGGCAGCCCCTCGATGATGGCCGTCAACTGCGGCCCGTGCGACTCTCCGGCGGTCAAAAACCTCATTCCAGAACCTTCATAGCGCCGATGCTATCAGCCGCGCCCAGGGCAGGCGGCAGGGCTGAATAGAGAAGGGGAGACGGTGCAGATGCCGTCTCCCCAGTTTCTCCGGTGTCTTACTGCAGCACGTTGCCGGTGATGACCACCAGCAGCTGCGTGCGGTCGTTGGTGGTGCTCTGCTTGCCGAACAGCGCGCCGACGAGCGGGAGGCTCGACAGGAACGGCACGCCGGTGTTGGTGGTGGTCTGGTTGGTGCCCAGCAGGCCGCTCAGTAGCACCGTCTCGCCGTTCTTGAAGGTGATGGTGGTCTGCGCCTCGCTGTTCGAGAAGTCGAGCAGGTTGGGCAGGGTGCTGCCGGTGATGGCGGTCTTGGGTTGGTTGACCACGCCGCGCACGCGCAGGGTGATGCTGCCGTCGGGGGCCACCTGCGGGTTGAAGAAGTCGATGGTCACGCCGTAGTCGATCTGACGCTGGATGGCAGGTACGTTGGCCGCTGAGGAGGGGATGTTGAGCTCCAGCCGCCCGCCGCTCTGCAGGTGGGCCGCCGCGCCACTCGAGGCGTTCTGGGTGTCGGTGCTGCCACCCAGCGAGCGCTGGCCGCTCTGCATGGTCACCGCGCCGTCGTAGACTCGCTTGGTCATGCCCTGGGTTTCCAGCGCATTGAGGGTCGCGCCCAGGTTGAATCCGACCAGGGCACGGGTCGGGTCGAAGATCGCCGTCACGGCGCTGCTCGCCACGTTGACCACGAAGTTGCCGAAGCCGGCCTTCCAGTCGAGGCCCAGCGAGCGCGAGGCCGACTCGGTGACTTCCTGGATCCGCACCTGCACGTTGACCTGCGGTACCCGGACGTCGAGGCTCGGAATGATCTGCGCGATCTGGTCGACCTGCGTCTGGGTGCCGCGCACGATCAGGGTGTTGGTGCGCTTGTCGGAGATGATGGTGGCCGGCACAGCACTGGAGGTGGCCGGCGTTCCGCTCTGAACCGAAGTTCCGGTCGAAGCGGCGGTTGTGCTGCTGGCAGGCGGCTGAATCACGGTGGTGCCGTCGGCCTGGATGATGGGGGCGGCGTTGCCGACCAACCCGGTGGTGGTGACCTCGCGTTGCAGCGTGCCTTCGAGCACCACCTTCAGGTCGTCCGAGCTGGCGTTGGTGAGCGGAAAGACCTTCTGCACGATGGTCGGTCCGCTCACCGTGACCACCGGCGTCGTCTTGTCGACGCTGCCCAGCAGGTTCACGGCCGCCTCGATCTGGTTCTGTGCCCCGGTGATGACGAGCTGTCCGGTCTGGCCGACCGCCGTGACCTTGAGATTGGGATACTGCGCCGCCAGCAGCGCCACGATGTCGGCCTGCTGCCCCTTGACCGCGTAGACCCGCTGCACCGTCTGGGTGGCGTCGGTGCTGGTCGAGCCGGTGGCGAGCTGCTGGTCGAGCTGGGCGGCGAGGCGCTGCACGTCGGCCACCTCACGGTTGGTGCCGCGCACGATCAGCGCGTTGGTGCGCGTGTCGGCCACGATCCGAAGGGTGGGCGAGTCGATCTTCACGTCGGTCAGCGTGCGGTTGGTGCCGGTCACGTTGCCCTGCGCGTCCTTGACCTGCGTCTCGGTGTAGGTGGGCGTGCCGAAGAACAGCTTGACCTGATTGACCGCGTCGGCGGCGCTGGCGTTCTTGAGCGCGATCACCCGCTGAATCGGGTTGGCACCGATCCGCAGCACCTGCGCCGGGCCGACCTGCACCACCTCGTAGCTCAGGCCGTAGATGTCCATCAGCAGCGGCCACACCTGATTGAAGGGCGTGTTGCGGAAGTTGTAGACCACCGGCTTGCTGCCCGGGGTGGGCGTGGCGCTGCTGGCCGGTGTGGTCGCGCCTGTGCCCGCCGCACTGCCCGTGCTGGCAGCGCCGCTCGCGGCCGTGGTGCTGGCGCTCGACGCTCCGCTCACCCCGTCCACGTCGGTGTCGAAGATCACGTCGTAGCCGGCCGAGCGGGCGACGGCGGCCAGCAGCGACGAGAGGGGGCCGCTGTAGGTGCCGATTTCCAAGCTGACGTTGGCGGCCGCCAGACGCGGGTCGGCGCTCTGGGCGCTGGAGGTGACCGCCGACGCGGCGGGAGAGGCGGACTGGGCGAGCGCGCCCGGTACGCCGGCCAAACCGAGCGAAACGGTGATCAGGAGGGTCAGGCTACGGTTCTTCATGGCTCACCTTTTATCGAGTTCGAGAATCTTGGAGTCGTTGCCCAAGCTGAGCGTGGCGCTGGTCGAGGTGACCTCTTTGAGGACTACGGTGCTGTCGGGAAGGGTCTGGCCGGTCGGAACCACCACGAAGCCCTTGTCGGTCTTGAAGATGGCGGTGTTGATCGGGCCAAGCACCACGGCGTTGAACACCAGGTTCCGGCTCTGCACGAGCTGATCGAGCGTGCTCACGACGGCCGCCGCCGTGGCGTTGGCGCTGCCGTACTGGCTGATCAGTCCGGGCTGATTGTCGGCCAGGGCGATGCTGGGCAACACGGTGTTGAGGGGTGCCGCGCCGCTGGTCGTGTCCGCGGCGCTGCCTGTAGTGGCGCTGGTGCTGCCGCCCGCTGGCGGGGTGGCGGTGGCCGCGTTGCCGGTTCCGCCCAGCGCCAGGGTGCCGAGCGTGGGCGTCTGCAGGCCGGGCGTGATGGTGCCGGCGGCGGGCAGCGTGGGGGCTGTGGGGAGTGCAGTCGCACCCGGGCTGCTGGTGGTTGCGGCCGACGTGCTGCTCGAGGTACTCGGGGTGCTGCTGGAGGTGCTCGGGGCCGCCGTGGTGTTGGCGCCACTTGTCAGGCCACCCAAGGGAACGCTCGGCAGCGGAATGGCTCCGCCACTGCTCAGCGCACTGCTGGAGGCGCTGGAGACCCCGCCGCTCGGTCGCCCGTTGCTCGATGCACCCGTGCTGCTCAGGGTCGCGCCGCCGCTGCTGAGGCCGGCCACCGGCACGTTGGGCAGGGGCACAGCGCCGGCCACCTGCATGCCGGAGTTCTGTCCGGAGGCCGCGCCCTGTCCGGAGGTGGAGGGAGCCACGGCACTCGGAGGGGTGCTGGTCGGGGGCGTACCGGCCACGCTCGTGACCGCGTTGGGGTTGACCACCGTGAGCGGCTGGAACGGGTTGCTGCTCGGCACGGCCGCCAGGGGATCGGCCGGGTTGATGCCGACCGGGACCGCGGCCGCGTTGTCGGTGATGTCCTGCGCCTGGCCGGACGCGGACTGACCGGACTGCGGGTTGAGAAACGGTACCTGGGGCACGTCCACCGAGCCGCTGGCGGTGTTGGTCACGGCGCCGGCACCCGTGGCCGTGCTCGCCGAACCGGGAGCCGTGCCGCTGCCCGCCGTCACACCGGGAACCACCGTGGTAGCTGGCGTGGTGCCGGAGGGCGTGCTGCCTGCCGCAGCCTGGCCGGCCGGAGCCGAAGGGGTGCCCGAAGGCGTGGCGACGTCCGTGCCGCTGGTGGCCGCCGCGGTGCTGGGAATCGTCGTGCTGGGGGTCATGGCCGTGTCGGTGGGCGTTCCGCTGCCGCTCACCACGTACCATCCGGCCACGGCGGCTCCGAGGGCGAGGACGCCGAGCAGGATCTTCATCTCACGCGAGAGCTGGAAGCGCGGCTTCTCCTCGGTGGTCGAGCTGACGAGGCCACTGTCGACCGACGTTTTCTCGAGGGTCGGTCGCTCGGACGACTGATCGTACGGCCCGGTCACCGGACGGCTCCGGCGGGGGTGTTGGTGGTTGGGGCCGCTGGCGCGTTGGGCGCGGCCGCAGCCCCGCTCGTGGTGCCGCCGCCCTGAGACGGGTCGAAGGTGTAGATGGTCATGGCCAGCGTGCTGGACAGTGACGGGTCGCGGCTGTCGGGAGCCGGAAGTGTGAGGTTCAGGGCGCTGACGGTCGAGAAGCGGTTCATGGTCTCCACGGCCCTGAGAAGCTGAAAGGTCGGCTGGAAGCGGGCCGTGACGGCCATGTTCAGGGTGATGGGCCGCACGCCGGCCGGCAGACCGGTAGTCGCGCCGGGAGCCACCGTGAGGTTGGTGAGGGTGCCGCCGGCCGCGCCGACGCTCTGCTGAACGGCGGCCAGAACGGTGCCGATGTTCTGGGTCTGCGGCAGGGCCTGCAGGAAGATTTCACGCTGTGTCTGCAGTCCGGCCACCTCGGTGCGCAGGGCCGGCAGGGCGGCGGCGGCGGCGCGGTAGGTCGCGAGGCGGGTCACGCTGTCGTCGAGCTGCGTCTGGGTGTCGGCGATCTCCTGCTCGCGCGTCTGGTAGAACAGAAACCACCAGCCGACCACGGCGAGGATGCACAGCAGGGCGACCACCAGCAGGGTGTCACGGGGCGAGAGCTTAACGGACATTGCTGCCTCCCACCGCAGGAACGCTGCCTGAAGTGCCGGACGTGGCCGGCGTGGTCGCTGCGGCCGAGGCGGGCTGGCCGATCAGGCCCACGGTGGCCGTGAAGGAATAGGTCGAGGCGCCGTCGGCCTGGGTGGTGGTGGTCAGGCTGCCGGGCGTGCTGACGGCGGTGGTGGTGCGCTGGGCACCTTTGAAGTTCACACCGAAGTTGGGATTGTTCTCGAAGCTGTTCAGAAAGTTCA
>Ga0160427_10001065_pt1 | contig 16830 bp, 19 predicted proteins | sample SolpanmetagenomL_FD_108194 | JGI IMG/M metagenome (GOLD analysis project Ga0160427, IMG submission 108194) | Solar panel surface microbial communities from Lawrence Berkeley National Laboratory, California, USA - L | ecosystem: Engineered > Built environment > Solar panel > Unclassified ...
ACCGTTGCAGGATTGACGCCGTGCCGCTCCGCTACATCGCGATCCAAGAGCCCTTGATCACTGAGCAACAGCAGACGTGCTCGGGTCATGACCCGAGCACTCAGCACCCCTTTGCGCGTCATGGCTGTCAGCTGCTGCCGCTCTTCGTCACTCAGCTTCACGACCCACTGCTTCTGTCGTCCCATTCCTCAGCTTAGCCGACTCCATGCCTGTGGTCATCCACTAGGACCTGCGCCACATCCACCTGAGATGGTATGGGTTGACCACGGTCGCTGAGGGCGTCGAAACACAGCAGCAGGCCGGGCTGCTGCGCGAAATCGGGTGCACCTACCTGCAAGGCTACCTGTTCGGCCGCCCCGCTGCTCTACCGGTGGTCTAAGCTGCCGCGGTAGCGCTCCGGGTCAGGACTTTTTGGGTGACTGACCAACCGCAGGCAACGCGTCATCTCAGTGTCCGGCTGGTCCAGCAGAGGCCGAGTGGTGTGCCGGGCGCTCCGTTCACGCCAACGCCTCAGCGGAGATGGTGGGGTAGCGTGAGGGATGGACGAACACGCCCACCTTGCGCTGACGAAATACATCCTGAGCATCTGTGCCCTGAACACCGCGTTGATCCATTACCTGCGGCATCAGAGCCTTGCCGCAGCCATTGAGGCGGGAATGCAGAACCACCAGGATGCGTGGAAAGCGGCCGGGTTCGAGACCACCGAAGGGTTCCAGAACGAGCGGACGGAGTTGCGGCGCAGTCTCGCAGAGGTGCTGACTCAAGGGGCCGTGTCCTGAAGCTGGGCCCAACTGACGAACCGTGGCTCCAGGCTGGGATGTTCTGCTGTCCCCTCATGTCAGATCCTTGAATAGAGCGACTGAATATCCTGGACCGATGCGACGATTGTTGATGATTGGACTGTTGGGACTGGGGATGAGTGGGGCGAACGGGATGCTGCCGCAGGGCGCGGCCGCGTGGAAGCAGCTGCTGATGGTGTATCAGGGAGAAGAAACGTCCTGCCCGAAGGACTTTCCTCGGACGGTGGTCTGTGCGAGTGTGCCGATCGATGAGGCCACGTTCCGTGGCATGCTGGAGCATCGGTACGATTTCAAACAGATCGGGACTTGGTCCCAGAAGGTCGGTTCGGTCGTGACCTCAGGCCGCTTTCGAATCGGTACGCAGATCTATCTGGTGTTGATGGCCACCGGACCTCAAGGACTGGAAGTGTCGTTCGGCCCAGCGCCTGGCCTCGTCAACTGAGCTTACGCCGACGCCTCAGCCAGTTGGGCAGCTGAAGAGGGGCTGCCTCTCACCCCAGCTTCGCGACCCGCTTCTGTTCCGGTGATGGTCTTTGACAATGGTCCAAATTGACTCCCAAAGCGTGCCATGACCATCAGGACATTGTGATTCATTTGAAGAGTAATTGCACAGCATTGGAATAACAGCCCTGCCTGATGGCAGACTGCCTGGAGTCTTTACGCTTGACCCACAACTGAAAAGCTCTGCCGGGTCTTCGCTGGCGATTGCGGAGAGGATCTCTCTTTAGAGCCCACTTCGCCTGTAGATGTACTTATTGCTTTCTCTCAGTAACCGTGATGAACTTGTAAAGTGCCGTATATCACCCTCAGCGATCAGGTGAAGAAACTCCACAATCCTCAACGCAGTGACACCTTCGTCAAGCAGTTGCGCACCGCCGTTCGGGAAGGCGACATCATGGCTGCAGACCTGCCTGACCGGTTTACCCTTCCCAAGCAGTACGCCAAGCGAGGCGGCGGCGCCGCCTATACCCGGATGGTCAAAGACATGGTCATCGATGCCACTCCGGCGTTCGAGGCCTGGTTTGAGACGGCCAACCGCGAGCTGACTCCGTCCCGCACCGGAGGGCGGATCAAGGTGAGCGCCGAAGCGATTGAGGCCGGGCTGCTGGACTTCAAGACGCTGGCCGCGAAGACCCGCGAGAAGATGGGTGCCAGCTTCAAGAAGGGGCAGGTACCTGGGAAGAGTCGAGCCACACCGGGCCAGACCACGCCAAGAGCCGCGGCAAAGAAAACGCCCGCCAAGCGCAAGTAAAAACCGGAAACGGAGAGGCTCAACGATGTCAGTCGCTGTGGAATGCGTCCTGATCGCCGGACCAGCAGATGAGTCACTTCCAGGCTGAACACTAGCGGGCGGCGAACTCGGCTGGTGGCACGTAGCAGAGACTGGAATGCAGGCGTTCACGGTCGTACAGCTCCCCGATGAACCGGTCCAGATGCTGAGTATCGTCCAGGTCGAGGTACTCTTCGCCGGTGAATGAGGCCACCCTTAGAGGCAGCTCCGTACCTCCGCAGCTGATCGGTGTGGATAACCTCTGGGACATCGTATTCATCCAGCAACTAGGTCGGGAATGTGATCGCGGCCTCGGCGTCGCGGTGCCGCTAGAGGAGAATGTCGAGCACGAAACCGTACTCGTTCGCGGCCCTCCAAAGCCAGTGTTGAACGCCATCGACACTCGTACATCCCTCGTCGAGAGGCCACCTTGAACCCCGTCGGAGTTCAAGGTGGCGCTGTTCTTCTGGACGGCGACAAGAGCGATCCCAGCAAAGATTCGGACCGCGGAAACGCGCTTGAGAATTTCTGAGTCTGCACGCGCGAAGGCCAACCTTCACCATCATTCCCGCACCAGCGTCCCTACCCAGACCAGACGAAGCAACCACAAGCAAGCCTTCCAGACGTGGTCAACTGTTGCGGCAGGGGTGAGTTGGTGTCAGCGACCTCATCCCTGCCTTAAGAACATCGGTCCCTTTTCAACAGTCCAGGTCAGATCATGTCGGCGTCCGGTCATACTGCACGAAGGACCATTCACCGCGACCGACGTTCCTCTGATGCACGCATCCTGGAGAGCAGCTGGCGATCACATCCGCTTCCAACGTCCCCAAGGCGTACCAGTACCGTTGTATGCCCAGGTGATCGACGCCACCAGCGCCAGTGGCCAGGGCCATGAGCTGCATCGTTTCCAGCGAGGCCAGGTTGGTCGTGAAGGGGTGGACGTTCTCGTTGCGCTTGAGACGGTGCCCTTGTGGAAGGTTGTGCATGTAGCTCGAGTCTTCCTCCAGATGGCCCTGGCGTTCCAGTTCAGCGTCGCTGGGACTGTACTGGCCGGTGCAGGCGAGACACGGTCGTCCTGGCGTGACCGTCAGGGCCCGCCAGCTCGCCCCGCCGAACACGCCGCCTTCCATGTCCACGGCCACCCCTCCGTCAATGACAGGAATCAGGTGTGCCAGGGCCAAGTGGTTGAGGGCCTCCCGTGCCCTCGGCCGGTCCACGCATGAAAACAACACGTCGCAATCCAGGGCCGCCCGGTATCCGGCCTCCGAGTTCAGGCTGACGGTGTGAGCCGTGACGTTCACATTGGCAGCGGTGGCGACCCGCTGGAAGTTCAGCGTGGCCACATCGACCTTGTTCTTTCCGAGGTCAGCCTGGGTGGCACCGGCAAGGCGGTCGAGGTTATGGCGTTTGACCGTGTCGAAGTCCATCAGGGTCACATCGGTAAAGCCCATGCGGGCCAGGCCCTCGGCCACGTGACTGCCGACGCTCCCCAGACCGACGATGCCGATCCTGAGCCGTGCGAGGTTCTGGTGGGCCGGTTCTCCCCAGACCGTAATGGTCCGTCGGAAGGCTTCCTGGTACTCGGGGCGAGGGACCTGCCGATCATCGAAGTCGACCCGCAGCCTCAAGCCGACGCTGCGCACGTGGGTACACCACCGCCTCTGATAGCTTCCGTCGTTCTCCGGCGTCCAGAACCGGGCGCTCCACGTGCCGTCAGTACCGACCGTCAGCCCGACCAGGGGGTGGTCGGTGTAACCGTCGGCCACCGAGGCGAGATAGGTCTCCGCGGTGATGTCGTCCGGACTCATCGCCTGCCAGCCCCGCACCGGATGGCTGTGCAGGAAGGCAATCCCGGCACCTTCCTGCAGGGCGAGACGCGCCACGCGTTCGAGGTACGCGGCGTTGAAGCTCGCGTTGCCGTGTACGTTCCTCTCCCCAGGTCCGGGCAGGACGACCGTGTGGATGAGGGCGGTGGTGCGCGTTGCCCCGACGGACTGGGTGTAGAGCGCAAAGGCGAGATCCTCCTGTCTGTCCTCGCGCAGCAGATGTTCCAAAAGCCTAGTGTTCACGCCCTCAGCGAAGGCGACGCTGTACGACCGGGTCAGTTCAGGCGTCATGGAACACCGTGTTGACCTGAGCAAAGAGATCGAGGAGGGTGCGGTCGGCGGACCAGGCGAACGCGCGGCTCCAGTACCGCCATTCGTCTCCGAGAGGGCTGGAAATGATGTTCCGCACGTTCGGGACAGAGTCGTGAAGATCGAACAGGTGGGGGCTGGACCGGACATGAATGCAGGACGCCACCCCCTGCGGGTAGCTGATCACTGCCGGGAGCGCCAGGTCGATCAGCTGGCCTTGAAAGCGGCCGCTGGGCACCTCGAACGAGCGGAAAACGGCAAAGGACTGGCCGTCCGGAGCTGTCATCCGTTCATGCGAGAGGCCCAGAGCGCTCAGGTCCTGGAAGAACCGCTCTGGGCCATCCATCACGACACCGTGGTCGGCGACTGGTCGAGCACGATGAAGTGCAGGCCGTTTTCAAGCAGCACCACCTCATCCTTATTCTCAAACTTGGTGATGTCGTTGCCACGGCGCAGGGTCAACAGCTTCAGGTTCACGTCGGCGGTCGGCCCGAAGCGCAGCCGGAGGATCTCCAGCGCGGTCAGGTGGCTGGCGCTGACCTTGTACTGCTGCTTGTCCACGAAGATGACGGTGGTCTCGTCGTGTTTCTGTTCGTGCTCGGTCGGTGTGCGGGTCATGGGAACCTTCGGAAGCCCACCTGGAGTTGACGCGCCGGTGTCCCGCAGGTAGGCTTCCTGTATCGAAAAGCAGGTGCCCGGGACGCGCGTTCGGGGTGTGGCACGAGAGGACCGGACCGTCATCCGGTCCTTTTCGTTTCCCCTGGTCTGTGCTTCACATCGGTCAGGTGGTGTCAATCATGCTGCCAGCCTAATCGCGACCGGAGATATAGTCAAGTAGGTTGTGTAACAGCGTAACAAAGCATGTCGGGTAGATGTCTGAAAACACTGTTCTGAAGCACTTATTTTGACATCAGCTGCCCCATGCTGTAACATAAAACCATGAACAACAAAGGCAAAAAAGGAGGGGACCAACCATGGATCTCAAGGAGAGACTTTCCGAGCGGCGCAGCCACTCACGACTTACTCAGGAGCAGGTCGCGGGCGCGCTGGGCATTCCACGTGAGCTGATCAGTATGTGGGAGGGAGGCACCCGGGTTCCGAGTGCCGCGCACCTCGCTCAACTGTCGAAGCTCTACGGAGTGAACGAAGGCTACCTGCTCGGTCTGGAGGATCTCAGCGAGAATCATGAACGCGACGTGTTATACCGCGGGCTGCCCCAGGATCCCCGGCTGAAGCTGGAGGTCGAAACGTGGCTGGATTTCCTCGATGCCTGGGGAGAGTTCACCGCTGAAGAGTGCTACGTCTGCCCGCACCATCCGCCACGTTCATTGGATCAGGGGTATGAGACTGACGCCCGGCGTGCCGCCGCCCTTGCCGTGCAGGTACGTGAATATTACCGGTTGGGCACTGACGGCGCCGTGGATCTGTTCGGATTTCTGGAGCAACTCGGTGTCCTGGTGTACCGCGCCCCCCTGGGTAGACCTCAGGACCAGGATGGCGTTTCCGGCGCTTTTTTCAACCACCGCGTGGTGGGTTGGTCCATTCTGGTGAACGCACACATGACGCCCGGCCGGCAGGTGTTTACTCTGGCGCACGAACTGGCGCACGCCCTCTACCACTACAGCAAAGGTGGACTGGTCAGCCGTATTCGCCCTGGTGATCCGGAGGACAAGAAGCGTGAACGGTTCGCGAACGTCTTTGCTGGGCACTTCCTGGCCCCTGGGAAGGCGCTCAAGGAGCGGTTGGAAAGCCTGGGTGGGCGCGAAATTCTGGACGAACTGATGGTTTTCCGTCTGGCGCACCTGTTCGGCGTGAGCTACAGCATGATGCTGCTCAGGCTGCTGACCGAGCGCTTCATCGACGATCAGGCGTACGCGCGGTTCGGGGGATACGACGTGCAGGACATCGCCCGGCGCGTGGGGCTGAGCGGGGACGATTACCGCCTGCCCAACCCGGACGAAATCGTGTGGGACCTGGAGCGGTACCCGGTGCGGGTGCTGGAACGGGTCAGGCGCGCTGTCGAACATGGCGACCTGTCGGTTGGAGAAGCCAGTGGCCTGCTGAACGTCGACGGTACGACCCTGCAGAGTGATCTGCTGCGGGTTCCTGGAGCAGCCAGTGCGGGTCAGCAGCAGGAACTGCACGAACTGCTGGAAGTCCGCTGAATGACGAGCGCCGGGCGGCGGCTGGTCATGACCGACAACAACCTGCTGGTCAATTTCGTTGACGCTGACCGGGGTGACCTGCTGTACCGCTACTGCGGCGGACCGGTCCTCGTTTCACCCAGCGTGATCGAGCCGACCGAGCACCCTCCTTTCACGCAGCCGCCCACCTCCGAGTTCAACGTCATCGTGTACAAGGCACAACTTGCCGCCCTGCGCCGTGAACGGCGCGAGGACACCGAACCGATCGATCCTCTCCTGGAACGCCGCGCGCACCGTCGCCTGGCGTTTCTTCGTCATCAGGGCATTCTCTGGGACACGGTGGAAATTTCCGAGGAGCATGCCAGGAGGCGGTTCGCCTTGCAGCGGGATCCCCAGTTCAAACGGTTGAAGCGCCGCCAGGCGGATGCGGAATGCCTGGCCCTGGCTGAAGCGCACGGCTGGACCCTGCTCACGGACGATCAGCCGGTGGTCGACGCCGCCGCTGTCCTGGGCGTCCCCACGCTCCGCACCTGTGCCCTGCTGGTCGAGATGGTCCGCGCTGGCCTCCTGACTGGAGAAGACGCGGAGCAGCTGTTCAACAGGGTGATGGTCGACGAATACGGCTTCAATGCCCGGCGGACCCGGGAAGGCCGTCAGGAGCGGCTGATGCTGCACGGCGACCCGCTCGGATGTCACTGGGTCAGAAGCTGAACTTCCGACACTGGTGATCCGAGTCGGCAGGGTCATGGTGCCTTAGCTGGCGTCTCAGCAGGATGAGAGCAGGGGTGGTCTGAACTTCAGACCACCCCTGCCGCAACAGTTGACCGCGTCTGGAGGGCTTGCTTGTGGTTGCTTCGTCTGGTCTGGGCGGGGACCCTGGTGCGGGAATGATGGTGAAGGTTGGTCATTCAGGCGTGCAGGCTCAGGAATTCCTGACGGCGTTTCCGCCGTCAACATCCTTGCTGCCTTCTTGGGCAGAACGGACGCGGCTGGCCACGCCTGCCCGCTTCGCTCTTGTCGCCGCGTGGACCGATGTTCCTGCAGGGTGACATTGTCGCATCAGGCTGCGGACATTACCTGCCGGTGGTCAACCTCTGCCAGGCTTGGGATCTGCCGGATTGCCGCTGCGAAGCTGGTCGGTATGAATGACCTCTGGGACATCGTATTCAATCAGCAGTCTGACAAGAACGGCGTTCGCCGCCTCGGTATCCCGATGCCGCGGAAGGAGCATGCCCTGCACGAAGCCGTGCTGCTCCATAGCCAATGCCGAACGCCATCGACGCTCGTACACATTTCATCGAGATGCCACCGGAAATCCCGGCAGGGTTCCCGGTGACGCAGGTGCTCAGTAAAGAGGGATCCGAACTTGCTGCACCATTCACGCAAGGTTTCGTGGCTGACCTGGATGATGATCATGGGGAACCGGTGGCAGTAAAGCTTGGCGTCGGTTACGGCGCGTCAACCTATCCCAACCCAATTAAGGAAACACAATCGTCTTCACGGCTCTACGCGCTCGACCATCCCCGCTCACGACCGACGATCTTCCCTGAGGTCCGCACTGCAATATAGGAAGGCTGTCGTACAGCGTGTGGCCTGAACTTCAGGCCACCTGTGCCCATTACTCCTCAGATATGCCTTACCAGCACAACTTGCCAGGACCGGATAAACGCTGTGCCATGCCTGGGGAACTGGGGGAGATCAGTCTGGACCACATGTTCAGACTCAGTCCACTTCTGTGCTGGAAACTGCCTTATCTCGGTCATTCAGGCCCCATTGCCTGAGCCGGAGACGAGGCGGGCGATCAGGAACGCGGCGCCTGAAGCCACTGCCCCCACGAACATGGTCTGGACAGCGCTCTTGAGCACAGATGACCCGGTAAAGCGGCCCTTGAGGGCCCCGAAGGCGAACAGGGCGATGAGAGTCATGATCACGGACAACAGGAGTGCCTGGCTGAGCGTCAACTGGAGGGCGTACGGCGTCAGGGGAACGACGCCACCGGCAATGTACGCCAGGCCGATCGTCAACGCGGACCGGAGGGCGCGTTTCGGATCCGGTTCTTCCAGCCCCAGTTCTTCTTTCATCATGAACTCAACCCACGTTGCGCGGTTGCTGATGACCGCCTGCGTCGCGGCTTCCAGTGGTTCACCGTGCAGGCCGTACTTCTGAAAGACGTCCCGGACTTCCCCGATCTCGGCGTCGCGCTTTTCGTCGATCTCACGCTCCTCGCGTGCGCGTTCAGAGACGTACGACTCGTGTTCGCTGCGCGCCGCCAAGTACCCGCCCAGTCCCATCGCAATGCTGCCAGCAGCCATCTCAGCGATGCCGGCGATCAGCACGACGTGGCCGCTGGCCACCGCGCCCGACAGTCCGGCAGCCAGCGCGAACGGCACGGTCAGGCCGTCACTCATGCCGATCACGATGTCGCGCACCGTCTCTGAACCCGTGAAGTGTGTCTCTCTGTGCGCACTGACCGCTCTGTACATGAAATCTCCTCTGGATTGACGGGATGGTCGCCGCAGTCGGTATTGAAGGCAGATGAGACGCAAGACCCCAGGGGAGGCTCAGTAGGAACGCCAATTCCAAAAGTTTCCTTCGGAGAGCGACCCTTATACGATGACCTTCATGAGCATATGAAGTCACTCCCAGCTTAGAACAACCGGTCCTCCTGTGCGTCAGACGTCGTCGGCATTCATCAGCGTTTCGAGGGTGCGCGCCATGTCGGCCGCACCCGTCACCCGCGCGGCGTCTGCCACAGAAAGCCCATTGATGTCGCGTGCCCACAGGTTTGCGCCGCGGTCGAGCAGGAGCTGCACGATCTCCGTCCGGCCGAACATGGCGGCCATCATCAGGGCTGTTTTTCCAGCGGGCCCAGCGCCTTCGATGTCCGCGCCGGCGTCGAGCAGCAGCTCGACCATCTGAGCGTCACCTTTGAAGGCGGCGCCCAGGATTGGCGTCTGGCCCTGATCGTTGCGTTTTTCTGGATCGGCGCCGGCCCTCAGCAGCGCGCGTGCCGCGGCATGATGCCCATGGTAGCTGGCGAGCATCAACATCGAGTCGCCCTTCTCATTACAGACATTGGCCGGTAAGCCCTTTTCCAGGAGACTTTCCAGCTGGCTGGCGTCACCCTGCCTGACGAGACCGAAAACTTCCTGGAAGAACGCTGTCGCTTCCGGATTCGCTGAGCCTGTGGGGGACGACGGTACTCGATTGAAGGTGTTGACCATGGTTCTCCTCAGAGCGAACTGCGTGATACTGCCTCTCTGTACAGCCTGTCGGTCGTTCTTCCAGCTCGGGCGTGTCTGACCAACGACTTGAACGCCGTGTCAACTGGAGGTCGAGCGTCCATCCGGCGAGGCGCGGTACAGCGTGACGGGGTCACCGAGACGCCCGCCGAGCGACGCATTGAGCTGTGAGATGGTGGGGAACGGGGTGAGCGGGCCAGTGGACTTGCTCGGATGAATAAAGCGTTTCAGGGCCAGAAGGCCGTCCGGGGCTTGTCCGAAGTGCTTGGTCTGTGTCCGGAGGTCAGTGTCTTCGAACCCGGCAAGGTGAGAGAGCAAGGCGAGATGCTGGGCCTCGGCCGTCCCGAACTGAGCTGCAGTCGCCGCCAGCACCGGTCTTCCCAGAACTGCGAAATCATGGGTGGCCGCGACGTAGGTGGCGGCCGACACCTGTTCCAGGTACTGTCCAGTCGAAACAAAGACACTGGCATCAGCGGTCAAGTGCTCTGGCAGGGCGAAAGAAGCCGCCTGTGGACGTCCACCTTGAGCAGTCAACAGCTGGAGATGCTGGCGCTGGGTATCGAGCATGGTTCTCAGTTGATCAGCGGCGGTGTCCGTCACCAAGAACGTCGCACCGGAGAGCACGGTGTGATAGAAGGTCACCAGCAGCGCCTCCTGGGTCGCCAGTTGATTCAGCAGGTCGAGAGGCTCAGTCACCTGAACAGCGGGGGAGGCGGCAAGGCCGGACACCACTCCGGAAGCCAGCAGTCCGCCCGTTCCAACCAGTGTGCGCAGAACGCGGCGACGGGTGGGATGAACAGACGGGGTCGAATTTTCAGACATGTGTATCCTTTTGGGAGACGAACATTCCGGGGAGGCTACGCCGCCTCCCCGGAAACTTCACTTCAGACGGCTACCTGCATCTTCAAGCTCAGACGGGGACCTGGCCTAAACTGGGCCGGTTCCAGAATCGATGTTCCCCCAACGCGGCCACGAACCGGGTCACGGTGTTCTCAGTGCCGCCGTTGGTGCCTACGAACACGCCCTGAATGGCGAGCTTCTCGGCGCCTGTCCCCGTCGCGAGACTGGCGCTGCCGACCTCGGAGAGGGTCTTGACGGCGTCACCCGCAGGGGCACCTGCCGATGTGGAGGCGGGGGTTCCCATGCCGGCCACGGCGCGCAGCAGTCGGCCGATCTCGGAGGCGGTCAGCAGTTCCACGCCCTCTCCTAATGCAGCCACTGGCTTGCCATGCTTGTACGCTTCGGCCAGGAAGGCGTGGGCGTCGCCGTGCATCATCAGCGTCTGGACACTCTTGACACCGCCAGGCACGATCACGGCGTCATAAAGCACCGCGTCGGTATTGCTGAGTGTCTTGGTGGCCTTGACGTTCTCGCCCAGGTCACCCAGGTGGTTGCCCACCACGTCACCCGTCGCTCCCGCCTCTTTCAGGGCCTTCTGCACCATGGCGATCTGCGCGGCACTCACGCCATCCGCGGCCAGCAGCGCCACCTTCCGACCCTTGGGGGTTTTCGGCTGACCGGTTTCCAGACTCAGGCCCGCCGCCTGCTGAAGCTTGCCGGAAGCGGTGGTCGGGGAAGTGGCGGCGGCCAGCAGTGCGGTCTCACTGGCCGAGTCGGCGCTGCCACCGGGTACGGCCGTCTGTTTGGCGCGGGCCGGTTCACCGATGGCGAGCGCCACCTGCGAGGCCAGCACCCCATTGATCTTCTCCAGGTGGTCGAGCATCCTCACCCGGATGTCCCGAATCTCGACCTTGCTCAGCTCGAACTGAAGCGACTTGACGATGTGTTCCTTCTCGATCGGGGTCTGTGAGTTCCAGAACAACCGCGCCTGGCCGTAATGGTCAGCGAAACTTTCCGGGCGAATCCGCAGCTTGGGGCCGCTCAGAGGCTCAGGGTAGCTGACATAACCGCCGCGCGCCGCCGGGACCTCAGCGGGCTGTCCATCGCCCATCGTGTTGGGGTAGTACGACACCCGGCCGGTGTTGATGGTCTGGCGCATGTGACCGTCGCGCTGGTTGTTGGACGCGGGCGTCAGCGGACGGTTGATCGGCAGCTGCTGCCAGTTGGGTGAACCCAGGCGGCTGAGCTGGGTGTCGAGGTACGAGAAGTTGCGCCCCTGAAGCAGGGGATCGTCGCTGAAGTCGATGCCCGGTACCACGTTGCTGGTCATGAAGGCGACCTGCTCGGTCTCGGCAAAGTAGTTGTCGGGGTTGCGGTCAAGCACCATCTTGCCTACGCGCCGCACCGGTACCAGGTCTTCTGGAATCAGCTTGGTGGCGTCGAGGACGTCGAAATCCCACTTCGCCGCGTCGGCAGCGGTGAAGATCTGTACGCCCAGGTCCCACTCCAGCGTGCCGCCCTGATCGATGGTGTCCCACATGGTGCGGCGGTGAAAGTCACCGTCTTTACCGGCGATCTTCTGCGCCTCGTCCCACACCAGCGAGTGTGCACCCAGCAGCGGTTTCCAGTGGAACTTGACGAAGTGCGATTCGCCCTTGGCATTGATCAGCCGGAAGGTGTGGACGCCGAAGCCGTCCATCATGCTGAAGCTGCGCGGCAACGCGCGTCCGCTGTGGATCCACATCAGCATGTGCATCGACTCGGGGGTCAGCGAGATGAAGTCGTAGAAGGTGTCGTGGGCGCTGGCCGCCTGGGGAATCTCGTTGTGCGGCTCCGGCTTGACCGAGTGGATGAGGTCCGGGAACTTGATGGCGTCCTGGATGAAAAAGACCGGGATGTTGTTGCCGACGATGTCCCAGTTGCCCTGCTGGGTGTAGAAGCGGACCGCGAAGCCGCGCACGTCACGGGCGGTATCGGCGGAGCCGCGCGAGCCGGCCACCGTCGAGAACCGGGTGAACAGCGGGGTCTGCGCCCCGACTTCGGTCAGCACCGGGGCGGTGGTGTACTCCGCCAGCGACTCGGTGAGCTGAAAGTACCCGTGGGCCGCCGCGCCGCGGGCGTGAACCACGCGCTCTGGAATCCGCTCGTGGTCGAAATGATGGATCTTCTCGCGCAGCAGGAAATCTTCGAGCAGGGTCGGGCCGCGCGGTCCGGCCTTGAGCGAGTTCTGGTCGTCGCTGATAGCGTGGCCCATGTTGTCGGTCAGCTCAGGACCGGGCTTCAGCACGTCATTCATCAGGTCGTCCTGCTTGCTCTGCTTGTTCACTTTCTTCGCCATTGGGTCCTCCAAGCTGGGTGGGTATGGGAAAAGTACCGGTCCTGCATCCTTCGGGAGTTTGCGTCCGGACGTTATTTGGTGTGCTCCAGGCCCTGGGTGGCCTCGAACAGGAACCAGGTTCGGCGCTCGGTCTCATCGATGATGGTTTCGAGCAGGCTGGCCGTGGCGAAGTCGCGGCTGTCGTCACACACCTCGTGGGCGGCCCGCTGGTTCTTCGCCAGCGCCTTGTTGTCGTTCATCAGCTCGGTCAGCATGTCGAGCGGCGCCACGAAGTCGGCGTTGTTGTCGGAGACGGTCTGGAGTTGCGAGATGTGCGAGATGCTGCGCAGGGTGGTGCCGCCCAGCTTCCGAATCCGCTCAGCCAGTGGGTCGGTGCTGCCGAGAAGCTGATCAGCTTGCTCGTCGAGCATCAGGTGATAGTCACGGAAATGGCTGCCGGAAAGATGCCAATGAAAGTTCTTGGTCTTCAGGTACACGGCGAATGCGTCGGCGATCAGTGGATTGACCGCCTCGACCACCTTCTTCACCTGCTCGTCGTTCAGGTCAGTGGGGGTCTTCAGGTCGGACGGGGCTGGAAAGCTCTTGGGTGAAGTCGAAGTCTGGGTCATGATGTACTCCATATGAGACTGCCGATCGGCAGGAGAGCAGTGGTCGGGCTAGGGACGCGGGTAGAAGTCGGACTCAGAGAAGGAAGGCAAATCATGAACCGAGGCACGGTGCAGCAGTGTTGGGGCCAGCACCACGAAACTGGCTTCTGGCGGCAAAGACACCAGCCCGACGGGCTCAGTCCAGTTGCCGATGTCACCAGTAGCGTGCGGTAGACCCGTGCTTCAGGTCAGGACGTAGGCGAACAGAGCACCCAGCGAGATCATCAGCACCCCAAGCACGCATCCTGCTCACGAAAGGAAACAGGAGGAGAGTAACGCGCCACTGCCATTTCAGATCCCGAATGTTAGGTGAAAGTTGCAGAAACGCAGCTCTGAAGAAAGCATGAAGCCCAGTGGACTGAGGAGAGTTCATGGGCGTGCTCCGAATGTGCCGAGCCAGACACCGACGCCGAAGACCACGCCGCCGCCCACCAGCACCTGCATGACGGTCTGTGGCAGCGGGCTGCGCATATAGTGGTACTTGATGTACGCGATGACGATCAGTTCAATCAGCACCACTCCGTAGGCCAGCATCAGCGCCGTATGTAGACTCGGCAGCAGAAATGGGAGGGTATGCAACATGCCGCCCAGTGTGGTGGCCACGCCAGTAATCACCCCACGCGCCAGTGGCGTGCCGCGTCCCGAGACGACCCCGTCATCACTCAGTGCCTCGGCCAGCCCCATGCTGATACCAGCCCCGACACTGGCGGCCAGCCCGACGAAGAAAGCGTCAAGAGGCTTACCGGTCAGTCCAGCGGTGGCGAAAATTGGGGCCAAGGTGCTGACTGAACCGTCCATTAGGCCCAGCAGGGCGGGTTGTATCTTCTGCAATACAAAACTTTGATCGTGTGTAGTTGTGGCACCTGGAGGTGACGGAACGCGTTCGAGTCTGGGTTGATCGAGCAGCTTGTCAGTCATGATCAGACCTTAACAGGAATAATTCTCAATAAGCAAACCTATCCAGTTGCTCAAGTTTTGGCCGTTTGTTCAGGTAAAAGCGGATAGGTGTTCGGTCACGACAGCTCAGTCTCCCCAGCCTGATGAAGGCTATACCCCCTTCGATTGTCTCGGTTCTCAGCTGGACGAGTTCTGGCAAGTTAATCGAAGGGGGGCCGGATGAGGTCAGTGGCCGTCTGAAGTTCAGACGGCCACGTCAATGGCGTGCTGCCATGCCAAGTGGGCATGGTCTTGGTTCAATCTTCGGAGGTGGGCAGGAACGGTCGTGCGGGTGTGCTGCTGAAGATTTGAAACGCGGGCATGTAGGGCGAGGAAGTCCTGTGCTCGCCTTTGGTTCTTGTAGCCGATCTGGCTTCGCTCGTGTTGCCTGGTAGGACGATGGGATTGTTCGATGAGGGTATTGCAGCGCGCAGTTGAGACGACCTGGACGTGCTCCACAGTGTGGAGCACCGGAAGGGCTCGAATGGCCGCTCCGTAGCTCCAGAGCTTATCTGTGTGGATTACGTCTGGGACGTTATACATTGCCAAAAGCCTTTTGAGAAAGGTCTTTGTCGACTGGGTGTCCCGCCGATCTTGCAGGAGAAGGTCCAGCACTGCACCGGAATCATCAATGGCCCTTCATAACCAGAATTTCTTGCCCCTGATGTCAATGCAGACCTCGTCCAAGAACCACCGGGAACCCCGACGGGGTCCCCGGTGTCGCAGTTTTTCGGTGAGGAGCGGGGCGAACTTGATGTTCCACTGGTGGAGCGTCTCGTGGCTGACCTGAAGGCCGCGCTCTTGAAGCAATTCCTGGACGTCACGCTGGCTGAGGGAGAAGCGGTGATAAAGCCAGAGGGCGTACTGGATGATGCTCAGCGGGAAGCGGCCAGGCGTCCTCATGGGCGTCCGTTCTGGCCAAGACACGGTGGCAGTAAGGCTTGCGGTCAGACACGGATTCCCAGCCTATCGCGCTTAACTTGCCAGAACCCTTACATCCCAGGCGTGCCGGGCACCCTCTGGGTGGTTGTATTCCTGAACTCTTCATTCCTACTCGGTGAGGCCAGGAGGGCGAGGAAAGCCAGTGCGGCCAGTCCACTCAGGCTCATCGGAGCGAGGCTGGGGATGTTCGATTCGAAGGCTCTCGTCTGTCCATTTCGGCCCTTCGGTGCAGTACCAGCGGCGACCTGACTGGCGTAGCGCGCTGCGTCTTCCGTACGGGTTTCGTGATGTTCGTAAACGCCCACCAGTCCCATGAGCGTCAAAACACCCAGGAGTACCAGAACGGTCCGCCGCACGGCAGAAGTTCGCAGAAAACCGAGAAGTGAGAGGAGCAGTCCAGCGATAGTCGAGACGAACCCGATGATCTGCGTTCCTTCTTTGTAGTGCTCGTATCCGATCAGTTCAGCCAGTAAGAAGGCGAAGCCCAGAACGCAGGCGCCCAAAACAATCTCGGGAAAACGCGTCCGAACCGTCAACACGGCGGGGCTAAAAGCGTGCGTCATGATGGGTCTCCTGGAAGAGAGGGATGGAGGTGAGGAGCTCTGCTCGCCGTATTCAGTGCTGCTACAGCTTACCGAGAAATTTTTGAAGTAGGGGGCAAGAGTGACAGGTCCATGAACCGCCGCTCAGTCTTGAGCTAGAGCAGAGGGGCGCCGTCACCGATGCCCCTCTGCCCCCGAGCCCGTCGAAGGGTGCTACCCTCCCCTACTTGCCCCGGATCGGAACCGCCTTGCCGTTGTTGATGTCGAAGCCGCTGTTGGAGTCGGTCGGCGTGGTCTGCAGGAAGGCGCGCTCCTGCCACTGGTACTTCTCAATGGCCCCCTCGACCTCCTGCAACATGTTGGCACTGGTCGGATCGACCTTCTCGACGTCGTTAATTCGCTGATGAATGCGCTGACCGACCGTCTCGTATTGGTACACGAAGAACTGAACCACCTGATGGTCATCGAGGAAGCCACCGGGAATCTCCGGCAGGTTCGAGGCGGCGACCACCGTGATGGCCCGGCCGTCACTGGACGCACCAATGGCCAGCAGGCGCTCGGCGATCATGTCGGCGTACTTGCTGATGCCGTCGTAGTGATCCTGAAGCAGCTCATGCTGGGCGTAGAACAGCGTGCCCGACACGTTCCAGTGGGCCTGCTTGGTCTGCAGCTGAAGAGCCTGAAGCTCGGTCAGCGTGGTCTGCAGGGCCATCACGCTCTTCTTCAGGTCGTCGGTGCCGGCGCTCGGCAGTCCGGAAGCCCGGTTGTAGGGCAGGGGAGAGCTGGTGCCGGTGTTCTGAGCGGTCGGTTGTCCGGTCTGGGGGCCGGGCGTGTTGATGTTGGTCGCGGGGATCTGCGAGCCGGTACCCTGAGCGGAGGCCATCTGGGTCAGGCCGAAAGGAGTAACGAGCAGCAGGGCGGTCAGGATCATGTTCTTCATGGGGTGACTCCTCGGGAGTGTGCGCCCGGAGTGGGTACCGGGCGCCTCAGCCGC
>Ga0160427_10001066_pt1 | contig 16818 bp, 9 predicted proteins | sample SolpanmetagenomL_FD_108194 | JGI IMG/M metagenome (GOLD analysis project Ga0160427, IMG submission 108194) | Solar panel surface microbial communities from Lawrence Berkeley National Laboratory, California, USA - L | ecosystem: Engineered > Built environment > Solar panel > Unclassified ...
CCCGGCGGCGCCGCGGCGGCGTCCACGAGCCCGCGCGGGGACCGGTGCGCTCCTGAGCACCGCGACCGCGACCCGGACGCCTCCCCGGGCCGACCGCGCGGGAGCCCTGCTGCCCGCGGCCGTCGGCCTGGGCGCCGCCGCCGTGTCCGCCGCGGGCTCCTGGGTCCCGTCGCTCTGGACCGACGAGGCGGCGACGATCAGCGCCGCCCAGCGCAGCCCGGCCCAGCTGTGGCGCCTGGTGCAGAGCGTCGACGCCGTGCACGGCGTCTACTACGCGCTGATGCACGCGTGGGTCGCCGCCTTCGGCGCGTCCGCGGTCTCGCTGCGCCTGCCCAGCGCGCTGGCCGTCGGGGTGGCGGCCGCAGGGGTGCTGGTCCTCGGACGGCAGCTCACGGACGACCGCGCGGCGGCCCTGACGGGTGCCGTCGCCTTCGCCCTGCTGCCCCGCGTGACGTGGGCCGGGCTCGAGGCGCGCTCCAGCGCCCTGACCGCGGCCGCCGCCGTGTGGTGCACCGTCGCGCTGCTGCGCGCGCTGCGGCGCCGCCGGCCGGCGGCGTGGACCGCCTACGGCGCGCTCGCCGCGGTGGGCACGGCCCTCGACGTCTACCTCGCGCTGCTCCTGCTCGCCCACGGCGTCACCCTCCTGCTGCGCCGGGGGACCCCCGGGCGCGACCGCGTCACTTGGGCGCTGACGGCCGGCGCGGCCCTCGTGCTCGCCGGGCCCGTGCTGCTGACGGCCTCCCGGCAGGACGGGCAGCTGGGCGACCGGGGCGTCGGCGTCGCGCGGCTGGCCGCGGGGGCCGTGGTCAGCCAGTGGTTCCTCGGGGAGACCCCCACCGCCGCGTCGGGCCGCAGCGCCGCCGCCACCGGGCTGGGCCGGTGGTGGCTGCCCGCGGCCGTCGCGCTCGCCGCGCTCGGCTGGCTGCTCGTCGTCCGCGGGCTGGCGGGCCGCCCCCGCGGGGGTCCGCCCCCGGCCGAGCCCGCGCCGGCCTGGCTGCTGCCCTGGATCGTCGTCCCCACCGCCCTGGTCGGCGTGCAGACCCTGGCGACGTCCGGGTCGCTGTACAACCCGCGCTACTTCGCCTTCGGGGCCCCGGCCGTCGCGCTCGCCGTCGCGCTGGGCCTGCGGCGCCTGCCCGGGCGCGCCCGCGTCGCGGCGGCCACCGCCGCCGTGCTGCTCGCCGTCCCGGTCTACGCCTCCCAGCGGCAGGTGAACGCCAAGGACGCCTCCGACTGGTCGCAGGCCGCGCAGCAGCTCTGCCGGTCCGCGCGCCCCGGCGACGCCGTCTACTTCAGCCCGCGACGGCCCCCGGTGGACGGCGTGACGACCCTGACGACGCGGGGCGTCGCGGTCGCCTACCCGCGGTGCTTCGCGGGCCTGCGCGACGTCACCCTGCTGAGCTCCCCGGAGCAGACCGGCGACCTCACCGGCACCTCCCGGCCGCTGGCCGCCGCCCGCGACGCCCTCGCCGGAGCCGACGTCGTGTGGGTGCTGCGCCGCCCCTCCGACCCGAGCGCCGCCGCCGACGAGGCTCTGCTGGCGAGCGCCGGCTTGCACCGCGCGAGCACCTGGCAGGGTCCGCTGGACGAGGTCCTGCGGTTCACCCGCGGGTGAGCGCGCCGTCCCCCCCGGCCGCGGCGCGCCGGCGCAGGTCCCGGCGCACGTAGACGACGCCCGGCAGCAGCTGGCACAGCAGCACCGTGACGGCGGAGCCCACGACCGGCCCGCCCGGCCCGAGCAGCGGCGTCAGCCACCACGACAGGGCGAGGTTGACCGGGACGAGGGCGAGGACGAACGGCACCTGGAAGCGCAGCCCCGCGGCGTCCGTCATGTACATGCCCAGCGGGTAGTTGGCGGCCTGCACGGTGACGAGGGCGGCGAAGGACCACGTCAGCCACCCGTCGACCTCGACGCGCCCGCCGCTGACCAGCGGCACCACGAGCGGCAGGAGCAGTCCGAGCGCGGTGGCCGCGAGCGCCCCGCCGGCGAGGAACGTGCCGGCCAGGCCGAAGGGCGAGCGGAGCTGCCCGGCGCGGCGGGCGCGCGCGAAGACCGGCCACAGGGTCACACCCGCCGCCGTCACCGTCTGCGAGAGGATGCCGAACAGGGACGCCGCGAGGCCGTACGCGGCGAGCGCCGCGGTGCTCGACAGGTGGCTGAGCAGGAGCCGGTCGGTCTGCATGGCCACCGGAAAGGCCACCGTGAGCACCAGCCACGGACCCGCGACGTCGACCACGCGGGCCCCGCGGACGCGGCGCAGCCGGGGCAGGTCGCGGGCGACGCGGCGGGCGAGACCCGGCAGCCCGCGGAAGGCGATCACCGAGCCGAGGCCCGCGACGACGGCCCCGCCGGCGTAGGACAGGACGGCGAGGTACCCGCCGCCCCGCGCGCCCGCGAGCACGAGCAGCAGGACCCCCAGCGCGAACAGCGGCGAGGCGAGGCCCTGCACCAGGATGCGGACGGGGTTGCGCCCCAGCGCGGTGAGCATCCGCTGCCCCACGGCCAGCGGCAGGGTCAGGCAGAACACCACCAGGCACAGCAGGGCGGCCGTCGGGCCGGAGCCGGGCAGGAGACCGTCGCCGAGGACCGCGCGCCAGGAGCCGGTCGCGGTGAGGACCACCCCCGCGGCGACGAGGACCAGGCCCGAGAGGGCGATCGCGCGGTAGACGCCCACGAGGGTCGCGCGCACCCCGTCGTCGTCGGCGGGTGAGCGGGAGCCGGCGACGCTGTTGGTGACCGCCGCGCCCATGCCCAGGTCCGCGAAGGGCAGCAGCGCCGCCACGGAGACCAGCAGCCCGTACTGGGCGTAGGCGGCCACCCCGAAGTGCTCGAGGACCAGCCGCACGCTCACCAGCGACACGGCGCCCGACACCCCGGTGACGAGCAGCTTCGCCCCCGCGCTCTGCAGCAGCGGGCGCCAGGTGCCGCGGTCGGCGGTGCGGGGCCGGGCGTCCAGGCGCGCCACGTCGTCCGTCACGCGAAAGCCCTACCTCCTCGCGGTGAGGCACCTATCGTTGCACTCCGCGACGGCGTGCCGCAGGAAGTCGACGGAGGAGGACCGGTGGAGCTCACGGCCTACCTCGCGCTGCTGCGGCGGTGCTGGGCCGCGGTCCTGGCCTGCGCGCTGCTCGGCGGGGCGCTCGGCGTCCTCGTCAGCTTCCAGCAGGCGCCCCGCTACCAGGCGACGGCCAGCGTCTTCCTGTCCCCGGGGCAGGGGCAGTCGGTCGGGGAGCTCGCGCAGGGCTCGTCCTACACGCAGGGCCTCGTGCAGTCCTACGTCCGCCTCGTGACGACCCCCGCGGTCCTGACGCCCGTCATCGAGCAGCTGCAGCTCGACACGACCCCCGAGGCCCTGGCGAAGGACGTCAGCGCGCAGGTCGAGCTCGAGACCGTCCTCATCGACATCACCGCGGTGAGCGGGTCCGCCCGCGGCTCCGCCGCCATCGCCAACGCCGTCAGCGCCCAGCTGTCGCGCACGACGACGGCCCTCGCGCCGTCCGCGTCGCGGGGCACCACGGCGATCGACGTGACCACCGTGGCCCCGGCCACCCCGCCCTCCTCCCCCTTCTCCCCCGACCGCCGCCTCGACCTCGCCATCGGGGCCGCCGCCGGCCTGCTGCTCGGGGTCGGGGGGGCCCTCGCGCGCGAGGTGCTCGACCACCACGTCCGCACGCCCGAGGACGTCGCCGACCTCACCGACCTGCCCGTCCTCGCGGCCCTCGGGCGCTCCCGCCGCACGGCCGCCGCGCGCGCCGCCCGCGGGGTGGCGGTCCGCCGCCTGCGCACGGCGGTGCGCCACCGGGGCGCGGACGGCGGGAGCCGGCAGGTCGCGGTCACCGGGGCGGCGGAGACCGGCACCACCGCCCTGGCCCTGGAGCTCGCCCGGGCCGCGGCCGACCCCGAGACCCGCGTGCTCCTGGTGGAGGCGGACCTGCGCCACCCCCGGCTCGCGGCGCTGGCCGGGCTGCGCGACGCGCCGGGCCTGGTCGAGGTGCTGCGCGACGGCGTGGGCCTGGCCACCGTCGCGCAACCGGTCGGTCCCGGCCTCGACGTCCTCGTGGCCGGCCGCGGCACGTCCGACCCCGACGCGCTCCTCGGCTCGCGGGCGCTCGCGGACCTCCTGCGGACGCTGCGCGCCACCTACGACGTCGTGCTCGTCGACGCCCCGCCCGTGGCCGCGGTGGCCGACTCCGCCGTCCTCTGCGCGCGCCTGGACGGGACCGTCGTCGTGGCCGAGACCCGGCGCACCACGCGGCCGCAGCTGCAGGGCACCCTGCGCGACCTCGCGGCCGTGGGCGCCCCCGTCCTCGGGGTCGTCCTCGACCACGGCGGCCGGCGCGCGCCCGCCCGGCCGCCGCGCACCGCAGCGCGGACCGCCGAGCGCGCCGACACCGCCGGGCGGCGGCGCGGCGCCGCGGAGGGGAGCAGCGACGGTGCGGCCCTCCACCGCAGCGGCACCTGAGCCGACCGTCCGGCCGACGTCCCGCCCGGCGCTGCTCACCGCGCGCCGCGCGACCCTGCTCACCCAGCTCGTCGCGGCCGCCGCCCTCCTCGCCCTCGGCGCCGACCTGACCCTCAAGGCCTCGGTCACGACCGGGACCCTCGCCGCCCTCGCCCTGCTGCCCGTCTGGTGCGCGGCGCTGCGCGAGCACCCGGGGGCCCGCGCCGTCGTGGGGCTGACCGTCGCCGCGCTCGCGAGCGGGGTCCTGCTGGCCGCCTGGCCGGACAACGCGCACGACGTCGAGCTGCGCTACGCCTACGCCACCGCGCTGCGCACCGCGACGGTCGTCGCGGGTCTCGGCGTGGTGCTCTGGTGCCGCCGGGTCCTGCAGCTGGGCACCGTGGTCCTCCTGCACGGCGCGGGGGCCCTGGCCGTCGGCGTCCTGCACTCCCCCGGCTCGCCCAACCCGTGGAAGTACCTGCTCGCGCTCCCGGTCTCGCTCGTCGCGCTGGGTGCGCTGCAGCGACTGCACCTGCGCCGGGGCGCGACGCCGGCGGCGGTGCTGACGCTGCTGCTGCTGGCGGCCGTGAGCGTCGTGAACGACTACCGGAGCTTCTTCGGCTTCACCGCCCTCACGGCGGGGGTCGTCCTCTGGCAGGCCCGGCGCCCGGCGCGCCGGAGCCCGTCCCGGCGACGGCTGCCCCGGTGGCCCACGGTCGTGCTCGTGGTGGTGGCGGGCGGGTACGCCTTCTCCCGCGCCGTGACGTCGCTGCTGCTCAGCGGCGACCTGGGCGCCGAGCTGTAGGCCCGCACGCAGGCGCAGGTCCGCGCGAGCGGGTCGCTGCTCGCGGGCGGGCGCCCCGAGTGGTTCGCGACGCGGTTGCTCGTCCGCGAGCAGCCGGCCGGCTTCGGCCTCGGCGCCGTCCCCCGCTCCAGCGACGTCCTGACCGCCAAGGAGGGCCTGGCCACCGTGGGCGTCCGCGCCGACAACGGCTACGTCGACCACTACATGTTCGGCGGGCAGTTCCGCCTGCACTCGACCCTCGCGGACGCGTGGGCGGCGTTCGGGTGGCCGGGCGCCGCGCTGATGGTCCTCGTCGGGGTGCTCATCGCGACGGCCGTCCTCGCCGCGCTGGCGGAGCGCTCGGCCCCGCCGGTCACGGTCCTCCTGGCGCTCCTGGCGGTGTGGGACCTGGGCTTCGGCCCGCTGTACTCCAACTTCGGCGAGGTGGCCCTGGCGCTGGCCCTGCTCCTGCGCCGCCGCGTCCCCGCGGCAGGACGGCCAGGAGCAGCCCCTCCGCCGTCCCGCGCACCGCGGCCGCCAGCGGGCCCCGCGTCCGCAGCAGCCGGCGCCAGCCGTCGCGGCGCAGCACCTCCGCCGCGTACACGCCGGACGTGAGCGCCCAGCGCGCCACGCGGCGCCGCGGCAGGTGCCGGCGCGCGAACAGCAGCCGGTTGCGGCAGTGGAAGCGGACGTAGGCGGGCGACTTGCCGCCCCGGCCCTGGGTGCCGCCCACGGCGTGCACCGCCTGCAGGTCGTGGCGGACGAGCAGCTCCCCGCCCAGGGCCGCGCAGCGCACGCTGAGGTCGACGTCCTCCCAGTAGAGGAAGTAGTCCTCGTCGAAGCCGCCGAGCTCCCGCCACAGGTCGCCGTGCACGGCCAGGCAGGCCCCCGACAGCCACGGGTGCAGCTCCGGGCCGGGCAGCACGCCCGTGCGCCGGGTGCGGCCCGTGCGCAGCGACACCTCGGCGCCGGTGAACCACGCGCGCCCGTCGTCGTGCAGGACGCGCGGGGACACCAGGGTCCGCGGCCGCTGCAGCACCTGGTGGTGCAGGGCGGCGGCGGCCGCCGCGTCCAGCGACGCGTCCGGGTTGAGCAGCAGCAGCGTCGTGCACCCCAGCGCGAGGGCCCGCTGCGCGCCCGCGTTGGCGCCCGCCCCGAAGCCCGTGTTGGTGGCCATCGCGACGAGCTCGAGGCCGCGCTCGTCGCACAGCGCCTCCACCTCGCGGCGGGCCGCGGCGGTGGACCAGTTGTCGACGACCACCAGCACGGCCGGGACCCCCGCGAGGTCGTGGCGCAGGACGTGCTCCTCCAGCAGGCCGGGGGGGCCGTAGTTCACGACGACGACGCCCAGCCGCGCGGCTGCCGCGCTCACCGCGGCGGCCGTCCGGCGGCGGTCAGCACCGCGGTCGCGACGTCGGCGCGGTAGCGGGCGGGGGCGTGGCGCGCCGCGGTGCGCACCGCGTCGGCGCCCGCCCGGGCGGACGCGCCCGGCAGGTCCGCGACGAGGCCGCGCACGGCGTCCGCGAGCGCCGCGGCGTCCCCCGGTGGCACGAGCCGGGCGGCGGCGACACCCGCAACCGCCTCGGGCAGGCCGCCGGTGTCGCTGGCGACCACGGGGCGGGCGGCCAGCACCCCCTCGACGGCCGTGTTGCCGAACGGCTCGGGCAGCACCGACGGCACGAGCAGGACGTCGGCGTCGGCCAGGTGGCCCCACACGTCGGCCGCGAACCCGTGCACGGTGCTGCGGCCCGCGAGGGCCGGATCGTCCAGGCGCCGGCGCAGCCGCTCGGCGAAGCCGGCGTGCTCGGCGAAGACGTCGCCGACCAGGTCCAGGCGGACGTCCGTACCCCCGGCCAGCAGCAGCCGCAGCGCCTCGACGGCGACCAGGACGCCCTTGCGCTCGGACAGGCGGCCCACGTAGAGCAGCCGCCCGGGGCCCCCTCCGCCGCGACGGGGCGCCGGTCCGGACGGGGGCCCGGCCACCCCGTTGCGCACGACCGCGCAGCGCCCGCGCAGCACGGGCCACGAGCGCAGGAGGACGCCGAGGGCGTAGTCGCTGGCCACGAGCACCGACGTCGCCGCGAGCAGGGCCACGGTCAGCACGCGCTGCACCGCCAGCGGTGGCGAGGTCTCGGCCTCGTGGACGTGGCACACCACCGGCCGGCCGGCCGCGCGCGCCAGCAGGACCCACGACGGCGTCGTGAGCGTGCTGACGTAGACGACGTCCGGGCGCAGGCGCCGCAGGAGCGCCGCGCCCCGGGCGGCCCCGGCGGCCGCGGAGCCCGCGAGCGCCAGGCCCCCGCGCACCGACAGCGCCGACTTCCGCAGCACGGGGACGGGCGCGACGACGACGCCGGCCCCGCGCCGCCGGGCCTCGGTGACGAGCGGCCCGTCCTCCGGCACGGTCAGGACGACCCGCGCGCCGGCCTCGAGGAGCCCCGACAGCGACTCCAGGACCATCCGGTCGGAGCCGTAGAGGCTCGCCCCGGGGTGGGTCACGAGGACCCGCACCGGGTGCTCCGGGCTCCTCACCCGCCGACGCCCCGCTGGAGCAGGAGGTCGTCGAAGGAGGCGACGACGGGGGCGTTCGTGGCGCTGCCGGAGAGGTAGGCGGTCACGCCGGTGGAGCCCGGCACCTGCAGGGCCGCGGTGGTGTCCGCGGCGCTGAGCAGCCAGGCCGACGGCTCCGCGGTCCCGTCCGCCCACACCTTGGTGCGCACGGTAGCGGGGGCGGTGCCGCTGACCTGCAGGCGCACCTGCAGGCGGCCGCCCGCGGCGACGGTCAGCCCCGGGACGGTCGTCGACGCCAGGGACGTCTCGGTCCCGGCGGCGCGGCGGCTGAGCGAGGCGGTGACCCGGCCGTCCGCGAGCAGCTTGGTGGTGCTGCGGTAGTCGGTCGCGGCGTCGACGCGCCGGCCGATCGCCGTGACGTAGACGCCACCGCCCGTGGCCGCCCGGTCCAGGCCCACGGAGAAGCGGAGATCGGCGTCGTCGGAGGAGGCGCCGGGCAGGAGCGCGGACGTGGTGGCCCCGGCCGCGACCTGCAGGCGCCCCGTGCCCTGCGCGACGGAGACGTTGGTGCTGCCGCCGGACGTCGACCACGGCCCGCCCGTGTCGGCGCTGCCCCAGCCGCCCGTGACGGTGCGCGTGAAGGTGTCCCGCGCCAGGAGTCCGGGGCCCGCGGGTGCCGTCACGGTGACGGACTGCGCCACCGTGGCCGTGGCCCCGAGGTCGTCGGTCGCGGTGAGCGTCACGGGGTAGGTGCCGGGGGCCGCGTAGGCGTGCGTGGTCGTCCGGCCGGTGCCGGTCGTCTGGTCCCCGAACGTCCAGGCCCAGGACACGACACTGCCGTCGGGGTCGGTCGAGGCCGACGCGTCGAAGGCCGCGGTCAGGTCGGTCGCCGTCGTGCTGAAGGACGCCGCGGGCGGCCGGTTGCTGCGGGTGCCGGTGCCGCGCAGCCAGTGGTCCTGCACGGTCGCGGCCGCGAGGGCGCCCGGGTAGACGGCGACCTCGTCGATCGTGCCCGCGAAGGCGTTGCTCGTCGGGGCCGACGGCCAGCCCTTCAGGGTGTCCCCGCCCACGCGCCAGTAGCCCGTGGACGCCTGCGAGGTCGTCGAGGCGGGGTCGAGGCCGACGCGGGCGCCGTCGACGTAGAGCGCCGTGCCCGCGCTGCCCACGGTGGCGACCACGTGGTGCCACCTGCCGTCGTTGTAGGCGTCGGTGCTGGTGGTCGTGCGCAGGGCCCCGGGGTAGGTGCCGAAGACGAGGCGGCCGGCGTCGGTCATGTAGAGGTGGCGGTCGTAGTCCGTGCTGGCGCCCGTGCGGGAGTTGCCGAAGCCGATCACCTTGCCGCCGCGGGTCGTGGTCGTCCGGATCCACGCCTCCACGGAGAACGTCGACGGGGCCGGGCGCGCGGTGCTCGTCGTGGCCGGCACGGTGCTGGTGCCGGCGAACGCGGACGCCGTGCCGGGGTCGCCCGCGACGGCCCGGTCCGTGCTGGGCGTGACCGTGGCGTCGGTGGTGAGGTCGTCGACGCCCGCCCAGTCCTGGGCGGAGGTGGCGGTCGTGGCGCCGCCCAGCGGCCAGTACGCCGTGGCCCCGTCGGCCAGGACGGCGCGGGAGTAGTCGCTGAAGGCGCTCGCCGCGGGCAGCGTGGTGGTCGCGGACGTGCTGCTCGTGGCGTTGCCGTCCGGGTCGTAGGCCACGACGCGGTAGGTGTGGGTGGAACCGGGGACGAGACCGGTGTCGGCGAAGCCGGCCGGCGGGCGACTCCACCACGTCGAGGCCGCCGTCACGCGGGCGACCGGCGTCGCGGTCTGGCCGTCGCGCACGACGCGGTACTCCAGGGTGCGGTCGTCCGGGTCCCACGTCGTGGGCCAGCGCACCCGCACGGTGCCCGGCCCGGTCGCGGTGAGCTGGGGGGCGAAGTCCGCCTGCGGGCGGGGACCGGCCTTGCGCGGGGCGATCGCGCGCACGGCCATCCGCACCAGGCCCTGCTGGGCGACGCCGTCGACGCGGGGGAACTCCCCGCCCAGGGACACGTACTGGCTGTTGCCCGTCACCGACCACGCCGCCTGGCTCTGCCCGGTGAAGGTGCCGGCGTCCAGGACCGGCCACCACGTGAGCAGCTGCGGCGCGGGCCGGCCGCCGAACGCCCCGCCGCTGTTGGTGCCGCGGGCGTCGGCGGTCGTGGCCATGGCGCGCTGGAAGCTGCGCGGCGTCGACTCCGGCCACCCGCCGACGGCGGAGCAGTCGTGCGGGTGACCGACCGTGTAGACGACGCCGCCCACCGGCTGCACCGAGTAGACGTCGCCGCGGCAGCCGACGACCCACCGCAGGGCCCCGGTGACGCCGTCGGCGGCGAAGCTGCCCTCGAGGTTGCCGCCGGAGCCGAACACGTAGCCCGTGCCGTAGACCAGGGGGCCGTCGGTCGCGAGGGAGTAGATGGCCGCGTCCGTGCCGGCGTTGCGCACGACGTCGGTCGCCGCCCAGGGCAGCGAGGCCCCGCTGACGGGGTCCAGCGCACCCATCCCGTAGTGGGCGGCGCCGTTCAGCGTCGTGAAGCGGCCGGCGGCCACGACCCCGCCGCCGGTCGGCACCACCAGGCCGAAGACCTCGGCGTCCGCCGGGGGTGCCCACGGCAGCAGCGACCCGTCGCCGGCCGCGAAGGCCGCCAGCCGGCTGCGCGCCGTCTTGTTCGCGACCGAGAACGCGCCACCCACGTAGACGGTCGAGCCGACGGCGGTGACCGCGCGCGCCCGGTAGTCCAGGACGGGGGCGAAGCTCGTGACGAGGGCCCCGGTCCGGGCGTCGAGCGCTGCGATGCGGTAGCGGTTGACGCCGTCGGCCTGCGTGAAGTTGCCGACGACGTAGATGCGCGACCCGTCGGGCGAGGCCGTGATCCCCAGACCCTCCGCGTTGAGCGAGGCCGTGAAGGTCGTGATGAGGTTCCCGGTCGTCAGGTCGTAGGCGAGGATGTTGGCGCGGGGCGTCTCGGACGTGCCGGCCGCGGCCCCGGCCGGGCGGGCGGACGTGAAGCGCCCGGTGACGTAGACGGTGTTCCCGACGGTCGTCTGCGCCCAGACCACCCCGTCGACCTGGACCGTGGGCAGGACGTCGGCCGTGACCGTCGGCGGCGTGTCGGCCGCCACGGCCGCGACCGGTGCCACGACGGCGACGCCGACGAGGGCGAGCGCGCCCACCAGGACGGTGGCGAGCCCCTGCCGCCATGCGCGGCGCCGGGGTCGAGGGGTGCTCATCTGCTCCTCCAGTGCTGACGCCGGTTCCCGGCCCTGTCGTCGGCGGGCTCGCCGTCTCGGCGGGCTCGCTGTCTCGGCGGTGCGCCGCCGTCCCGGGTCCTCGTGCGCCCGGGCGGCCTCAACCGCGCACGACCACCACGTCCGCTGAGCTGATGGAGGTGATCTGCAGCGTCATCGCGCGCGCGGAGCCCCGCGGCAGGGAGAAGGCGAAGCTCGCCTGGGCCGTGCCCCCGGGGGCCAGGACCCCGGTGGGCGGCTGCGCGGGGGGTCCGTCGACCGAGGGCGCCGGCGCGCCGCCGGGCCCGGAGGCGGCGACGCGGACGCCGTCGAGGTCCACGGGCACCGCCGAGCCGTTGCGGAAGGTGATGGTGACGAGCACGCCCGGCCCGCTGACCTCGCCGGGGAGGCGGGCGGTGAGCGTCGTCTCGCTCTCGCCCGTCACCCGGACGGCGAAGCCCTCGCCGAACACCGCCTCCTGGCCCGGGGGCACGGGCGGGCGCATCCGGACCCCGATGGCGGGGGCGGTCCAGCCGCGGCCGGGAGGGACGCGCGGCGGCGTGGCCGCCGCGGCGGGCCCGGCCGCGGGCGGTGCGGTGCGGGCGGTGGTGGGGGCCGTCGTGGGCAGGCTGGGGGCGGCCGGCGGACCGGGCGGGGCCGCGCTCGGCGCGGCAGTCGTGGTCGACGCAGGGGGAGCGGGGCTCGACGCCGCCGGCGACGGCGCGGCGACGCTCCCGGTCGAGGAGGGCGCCGCCCGGTCCGCGCGGGAGGCGGCGACGGTGCTCACGGCGCCCCCCGAGCAGGCGCCGAGGAAGGGCGCCACGACGAGCGCGGCGCCCACGGCGAGCAGCCGGCCCCTGCGCCCCGGACGGCCGTCGGCTCTCCTCATGCAGTGATGCAAGCACAACAGCCGGTGACTCGCTGCGTCCTTGCCGAAACGGCAGGGCCGTCCGGACGCGCCGAGACCCCGGAGCCGGCGAGCGGCTCCGGGGTCTGCGGGTGGGGTCTGCAGGTGGATCAGACGCCGGTGTGCGTGAGGGTCTCCCAGTTCATGAAGATCCCGCTGCCCGTGGTGCCGACCGCGCCGAGCAGCCGCTGGGTCTCGGGCATGGCCACGCCGAGCCGGCCGGCGTACTGGTTGTAGCCGATGGTCCAGGTGAGGCTGTACGCCGTCCCGCCGAGGGCGATGGGCTTGGGGCAGACCCACCCGCTGGCGGAGGGGTTGTTGATGAAGCGGGCGTTGTACTCCATGGCCGCGACGAGGCGCTGACGCTGCTCGCCGTAGAGGTCGAGGCCCTGGTTGCGCGCGGTCTCGGCGGCGTTCAGCGCGGCCGCCAGCCCCATCGAGAGGTGGCTCGCGTCGCGGCAGGTCTCCGCGCCCAGCCCGCTGGTGAAGGCCGTGGGCTGCGACCAGTACTCGCGGTAGTTGCTGTCCTTCATGATCGTGCCGGTGGGGAAGTACGGCTTGGCGCCGTCGCTGGCCAGGTAGAAGCTGCCCTTGACGTGGTTGCGCCAGTCGCCCACCCCGTCGTCGTAGACGGCGCGGTCGTTGGTGAAGACCCCGATGTTGATGGTCGCCTCGGCCATCGAGAGCTGCCAGTTCGCCGACGTCCAGGTCCAGCCGTTGCGGACGCGGGGGAGGAAGGCGGTGTTCAGCATGCCCTCGAAGCGCGAGACGTCGGCGGCGCTCCAGCCGGCGCCGCTGTAGCGGACGAGCTCCGCGGCCTTGGTGAAGGTCTCACCGGCCCAGCCGGCCTGCAGCAGGCCGTTCTTGTAGACGGTCGTGTCGAACTTGTGGTCCTTCAGGACGGCCGACCAGGCGTTGAGGATCTGCTTCGCCTTGTCCGCGTTGGCCTTGTTGCCCGTCATGTACCAGAGCAGGGCCTGGGTGTAGGCGGCCTGCGCGTCGTCGGTCTCGGCGGTGCAGCCCTCGTCGACGACGTTGTAGGAACCGCACCCGACGTAGGCGACGGGGTGCGGCGTCCAGCCGGTGCTCGCGAAGCGCGAGCTCTTGAGCTTGTCCAGGGCGGGCTTCCAGGGCGACTGGCCGGCGAGCGCCCCGGCGCGCGCCTTCTCCAGCGAGCCCGCGCTGTCGACGATGCCGGGGTGCGTGAAGCCGTTGGTGACCACGCGCTGCAGGACGGGCAGCCCGGGGGCCGCCGGGGCGGGCGCGGGGGCCGGGGCCGGGGCGGGGGCGGGAGGCGGCGACGGAGCCGCCACGACGGGGGCCCCGGTCGTGGTGGCGGTGGCCAGGAAGGTGTTCAGCGTCACCGCGGTGGGGGTGCCGCTGGAGGAGAGGAACCCGCTCAGGCCGACCGACCCGGCGCTCCGGACGGCCTGCGCGCTGGCGTCCCTGGCCGCGACCTGCCACGCGGGGACGGGCTGGCCCCAGCCCCAGACGCGGGCCTCGACCGTGACGGGGGACGTGCCGGAAACGCGGGTCTCGACGTTCAGCCAGGCGCCGGACGACGCCTTCACGCCGAGCGCGACCTTGCCCAGCGTGGTGGCGACCCCGTCGACGCGGCGGTCGGTGCTGAGGGTCAGGGCGCCGCCGCTGCCGACCGTGACGGTCGAGGTGTACCGGTCGCCGTCGCGCTGGCGGCGCAGCTCCGTCGTCTCGTAGAGCCCGATCTTGGCCGCACCGACGACGGGCACCCGCAGCCCGTGGCGGACGCTCACGTCCGCGGCGGAGACGCCGGGCAGCATGGCCGAGAAGCTGCCGCCGCGCGGGATCGTGGAGACGGCCACCTGGTTGCCCCCGGTGGTCAGCGAGCCGCCCGCGGGAGCCTGGACCGTCCAGGCGCCACCCACTTCAGCGGACCCCAGGGCGCGCGCCGGTCCGGCGAACGCGTCGCGGCCGACCACCGTGTCGGTGGTCGCCGCGTGCGCCGGGGAGGCGACGACGACGAGGAGGGAAGAGGCCGCGGCAGCGGCGCTCAGGAAGGCGCCGAGACGCCGGGAGCGCGGTGTAACGGTCGGTGAAGTGGGCACGATGGAGGATCGGGGCACTCGTCGTCGCGCTTGAGCCGACGACCCCCCGGCTCCCCCACGACCACCTGCCTGGCCCCGCGGCGGTCACCCTGAGTGGTCGGCCCCCGCGCCGGGCCGGCGCCACCCCCTCAGCCCCGCTGGACGACCGGTTCCCGGTCCTCCTCGGTGCGCCGGGGACCGGCCGCGGACACCGGTTCGACGAGCTCGGCCACCGCGGGGACGCCCTCCGGGACGACGCGGCGCTGCGGCCGGGCCCCGGTCCCGACCGGGTCGACCACCACGCTGCGCACCCGGCCCGCGAGCCGCAGGCAGAGGTCCTCGTAGCGGTCGGCGACCTCGTCCCAGTCGTAGCTCGCGGCCCGCACTCGGCTCGCCCGCCCGCGCGCGGCGACACCCGCCTCGTCCGCCTCGGCGCTCTCGACGAGGTCGCGCACGTCCTCCGAGGTGGACCAGTAGCGGCCGGCCTCCCGCAGCACCTCGCGGTTGAAGCCGACGTCGAAGGCGTCGACCGCGGTCCCCGCCCCCAGGGCGCGCAGCAGCGAGGGGTTGGTGCCGCCCACGGAGTGCCCGTGCAGGTAGGTGGCCGCCCCCGCGTAGAGCTGGTCGAGCAGGTCCTGGTCCCAGACCCCGCCGAGCAGGCGCACCCGCTCGTCGGCGAGGGCGTGCACGGACGCGGTGTAGGCGTCGGCGTAGGGGGCCGAGCCGACGACGACGAGGGGCTTGCGCGCCCGCGACGCGACGTACCCCGCGACCACGACGTCCACGTGGTTCTCGGGTTCGAAGCGGGCGACGACGAGGTGGTACCCCCCGGGGACGAGACCCAGCTCGGCCAGCCGTGCGGGGTCACCGCTGCCCTCGACGACCGGTGCGCCGTAGCGGATCAGCGTCGTGGGGGCGTCGTAGCGGTCCCGGTAGTAGTCGCTGATCCCCTGCGCGTCGGCGATGAGGGCGTCGGAGAACCGCACGGCCAGCGCCTCGGCGCGGCGGTAGTAGCGCTGCCCGGCGGGGCCCCACTTGCTGCGCTTCCACTCCAGTCCGTCGACGTGGGTCGCGACGGGGATCCCGCACGCCCGGACGAGGGGCAGGAGGGGGGCGTTGGCCGCGTTGAAGACGATGGCGGCGTCCGCGCGGTCGCGCCTCGCCCCCAGGGCCGCCGCCAGGTGGCGCAGCGAGAGGTGCCCGACCGCGAGCGCCGACCGGCTCAGCGTCTCCAGCGAGCGCCGGTGCACGGCGGGCAGGTGCACCAGCTCCATGCCGCGGTAGGTCGCCGGGGCCTCGCCGGAGGCGGGGGCGGCGCCGTAGACGACCACCTGGTGCCCGCGCGCGACGAGCCGGGCGCCCACCTCCTCCACGCAGGTCTCGAAGCCCCCGTAGTGCGCCGGCACGCCTCGCGTCCCGAGCAGCGCGATGCGCAGCGCAGGACCGCCGTGCGAACCGCTCCGTGTGGTCGCCATACGACCGAACCCCCCGTTTGGTACCTCCGCGTCACCACGGACAACCGACCGTAGAGGAAGAGTGGTGCACTGCGGGCCACTTCGGGAACACGCAGCGTCGTCGACTGGGCCGATCGGAGGAGCCCTCCCCCGGTGGTCGAGCACGGCTGGCGCTGCGGACGGGCCGTTCGCGGTGACAACCAGTCACCCTCCGCGACGGCATCTGGTGGCAACACGGCGGAAACACGATCGGTGCACGGACTGCCTAAGGTCCGCCCTGACCCGTGCGGCCGGGTCGTCCCGCTCCGGCCGTCCCGCGAGACGCCCAGGAGCACCCCCATGAGCGGCAGCAGCGCCCGCCGGCAAGCGATCACCGCCGTGATGGCCTACGAGGCCCCGGCCTCGTCCTTCGACCACGCGGAGGCGCCCGGCGACATCTTCGGCGCCAACGTCTTCACCAAGGCCGAGATGCAGAAGCGGCTGCCGAAGGCCGTCTTCAAGTCCGTCGTCGCGACCATCGAGCTGTCGCGGCCGCTGGACCCCTCCGTCGCCGACGCCGTGGCCTCCGCCATGAAGGACTGGGCGATGGAGAAGGGCGCGACCCACTACGCCCACGTCTTCTACCCGCTCACGCACTCCAGCGCGGAGAAGCACGACAGCTTCCTCGAGCCCGGCGACGACGGCTCCTCGATCGCCGAGTTCGCCGGCAAGACGCTCGTGCAGGGCGAGCCGGACGCGTCGAGCTTCCCCAACGGCGGCCTGCGCTCGACGTTCGAGGCGCGCGGCTACACGGGCTGGGACGCCACCAGCCCCGCGTACGTGCTCGAGAACCCCAACGGCAACACCCTCTGCATCCCCTCCGTCTTCGTCTCCATGACCGGCGAGGCCCTGGACCACAAGACGCCGCTGCTGCGCTCGCAGCAGGCCATGGCCACCCAGGCGGCCCGCGTCCTGAAGCTCTTCGGCCACGACGACCCGGGCGCGATCGTCTCCTACGCCGGCCCGGAGCAGGAGTACTTCCTCATCGACCGGCACTTCTTCCTGTCCCGCCCGGACCTGCTGAACTCCGGGCGCACGCTTTTCGGGGCGAAGCCGCCGAAGGGCCAGGAGTTCGACGACCACTACTTCGGGGCCATCCCCGAGCGCGTGCTCGCCTTCATGCTCGACACCGAGCGGGAGCTGTTCAAGCTGGGCATCCCGGCGAAGACCCGCCACAACGAGGTCGCGCCCGGCCAGTTCGAGATCGCGCCGATGTTCGAGCGCTCCAACCTCGCGGCGGACCACCAGCAGCTGCTGATGGTGACCATGAAGCGCATGGCGCACAAGCACGGCATGGAGCTGCTGTTCCACGAGAAGCCGTTCGAGGGCGTCAACGGCTCGGGCAAGCACGTCAACTTCTCCTTCGGCAGCAC
>Ga0160427_10001067_pt1 | contig 16813 bp, 13 predicted proteins | sample SolpanmetagenomL_FD_108194 | JGI IMG/M metagenome (GOLD analysis project Ga0160427, IMG submission 108194) | Solar panel surface microbial communities from Lawrence Berkeley National Laboratory, California, USA - L | ecosystem: Engineered > Built environment > Solar panel > Unclassified ...
ATGCGACAGAGGCGATCCAGGTGAATCTCCTACTACAACGCAGTCAAGTGAGGAGTGGTGAGCAAAGCATGAAACAGAGAGGTCCTGTTGCTGTCTATGAAATTACGGTTAAGAAAGCTAAGAAGGGTCTGAGCCCATCACAAAAAAGTGGGTCGACCGAACTGTTTCATCCTCCTCTAGCAAGTCTAGACTAGAACTTCCAGATGGCTTCCCGACAACACGGTGCTTGCTCTACGGCTGTACGATCAATATCACTGAGATTATGAAGTCACGGTGGAAGACCGTCTAGTACTTGTGCATCCATGCGTCCACAAGTATATGCTTGCATTTGCTGATGATGCTCATCATGAACACAGTACTACCCTCATCCCGCCGGATCAGACACTAATACCGGCACTCTAGACTAGTAAGAGTTGCAACTTGCCGGAGCTCTCTCTTAAGCCGGTAGTCGAGCTCATGCTAGCTAGACTAGCGCCCAGGCGCCTGACCTCAGCGCCCGTATCACTAATATGCAAGTGCATTATTCTCCATTGAGTGCGGACCATAGAGTTGAGGCAATTCTTTTCATTACTTGAAAGCCTTATGTACTACTCTATGTGCGGTGGATGCTAGGAAGTCTACAATGGTTTCTGCATCGAAGCGCCCATCTCTCTTTCAACATGCCTGAAGCACATCTTAAACACTTGCGCCGCATGCCTTGCTGTAGAGTTAGAACTTAAACCCATATCTCTTCATGAGCAGTATCCTGAAGAGGAAGCGCTCGTCAACCTTCAACATTATGGCCACGTAACAGGCAAATCCTCCATTAAAAGTCTCTTCGACCAAGCTCCACATCCATCATAGCTTTGCTCGTCATCCGCGAAGAAATCCATTAAATACCATAAAAGTGAAAGTAAGCGTCATATCGTGCCTTTCTTCCACGAAAGTGTCTTCTTCTGCCATGCGTGATGCAGCCGAAAATGCTCAAACAGAACGCCAAACATGCTTGTTGTCATAATCATCGTAGAAACTCAATACCATCGTCATCATCAATATTCTCGTCCATATCGTAAGTGTCTCTTCACTTTATTTCATGGTCACCTTGCAAAGTGCCTGTAGGTGAAAGGTTTTGCAGGGCAGGGTTGTAAAGACCGGACGCTCGAGATCTGAGACCAGGATCTCCAAAGCCCCATTGGTTCGTTACTTGAGTGCCAGGGGTGCGGTCGCTTGAGGATGTGCTTCCACGAACATTACCGTCGTGAGGAGGGCTGTCTACACCGTCGCCCATGGCACTATCCTTGTCGCGGAACGTCGCGTGGGGTGAGTGATTACCTTGCTTGAATGCTTCGAAGCCAGGAAGCGTACGATATTCACTGCCCAAAGTCTGGTAGGTACTGCTGCTTGTTCCGTCTCCATCAGTCATGTTGCCGTCCACCATAGCTCGACGACCAGGAGCATCGAAATTGCTGTCTATAGCAGAATCATGCTGCATAACACCGCTACTGTGACGGGGCTTGCCCCCACCCAAAGGAATCCGGCCATCGACTTGTGCTGTATCACGCCCACCATTGCCGAAGCTTGGTGCAGGGTCTTGCAGGTAGACAGCTGAAGTTGCAAGATTTGACGTCGTGCCGATTCTAGAGTCGGGTCTCCAGACTTCTGCACCACTGGGAGGCTGCGCTTCGCCATGGGGCTTACCGTTACCATGCTCAGCCAAAGAGCCGTTGATTCCAACCAGAGCCCATGCAAATACGGCCATCTCTCTGATACTAGCCATGAAATCTTGCTGGCGATTGTTTGGCCTTGTATGGTTGGAATGTTGAGTAGATGGCTGATTGCTGGATGCACCAGGCGCCGCAGCAGTGGCAGGGGTGTAATTAGGTGGCAGCATGGGTTGGGTACCCCAAGGCACAGCATAGAGTGATTGCGGCTGGATAGTCTGTGGGCCGCTATATCCTAGGTGGCCTTGACCACCGTGTCCTTGTCGAGCTTGTGGAAGCGCAGGCTCTTGGCGTGTAGGAACTGCTTGTGGAGGACCATATGTACCTCTTAGACCCCTTGTGTAGGCGGAAGGAGGGAAGGCTCCATTTACTGGTTCGTAGTGGGTAACGTATTCTTGAGGCTCACCAGAGTATGGGGTGAAGTTTGGGTGTATAGTTGTCGGCACTAGCTGGCCCTCTGGAGCCGGAGCAGCCACACGAAGGCAGACTACCAAACCATCAGATGTGCACGAAATGACTGCTTCAAGCTGAATAGGCTGAGATGGCCGGCGGCGAGGCGTTTCTGAAGTGGTGGAGCCTGTGGAGTGCTGTGGGAGCTGGCCAGGGAGCAAGTCATTGACATATGAGTTGCTTTCAGCACCAGAGGAAGACGCTGCTGTCAGACCAGGAGGACCTAAAGAAGGAGGTGCGAAAGCTGTAGGGTTACCAGGAGCACCAGATCCCGGAGCATTTGCAGCAGCATTGAGAAGACGAGCGGTTGACTCTTCAGATTGAGGGCTGCCGGAAGCACTTTCGGACGTCTCACTAGATCCATCAGTTTCTGTGGGCAATTGGAACTCTTCGCCAACCTCCACAAGTCTCGGGTCTTGATACCAGAAACGCAGATACGCAATGGAATCATTGGCTTTTGCGTTTTCCAAGCAATGCACAGCATCGCGCAGACACTGCTGCTGCATACAGAAATAGAAGCTCTTGCCATGCAGCTCATCGCCTGTAATCCCGAGCACGTCGGCAAGACCGTCGGTTGCATACATGATCGTTAGCGTACGAGTGTATCGGTTCAGGAATAACGCAGCTCGTGGTTCACGCTGCCCAATAGTTGGTGGCATATCCGTGAACTTGGTCGACAAATGACTCAACATATGGTAACGTGGATCACGAGGACTGGGCGAGAACAGTCTGCGAATAGCAGGAGCTTCAGCCGCACGGTCTGGAACTAGTTAGTAGACACGAGAAGACGGACGATAGAGTGTTGACTTACTTGCAGCACGAACATCGCGTCTGTAAACACTAGTACAGCCCACCAGAACATTGTAGACAACAGTGAAGATGACCTCACACCCAACCCAGGTTCCCGCTGAAGTTCTCATACGGCAATACGACAACACGGCTGCTTTGTCCATCTGAACGCTCCTCCCATGTTTCGCACGAGCCAATGGCACCTCTTGAGGATGGAAGAAATCCCAAGCTGACTGACCAACCACTTCCTCCGGCTCATATCCCAATATATCAACAACGGAATCAGAGGAGTAGAGAATGCGGCAATCGGCCGAGAGATCTGTTGCGTGTTCAGCTAGTAGACCATCTCATCCAGAAGCATATCCACTCACCATTGATGGTAATGAAGGTGGTCTCCATTTTGACAAGTTGTGTCAGGTATCGGCAAAGACTCTGGAAGTCAGAAGACCGTTCTTTTTGTTCAGCTGACCGTCGTCTTCCACTTCTTATCACAAAAGACTTCGACCTTGATTGCCGACTTTCAGTGTGTTTGACACTCAGGTCTTTCTGATGGCGTTCACCGAATCACGGTGCGCAATGTTAGGCTTCCTTGTTCCCTTTGTACGCTAGTTTGTGGTTGGTGACAGGTTTTGTGCGACAGGATTGCGGTGAGGAGGACGAGACGAGAATGATAACCTAGAAAGTCAAGACGTCTGTGGCGGAAACTGTTAGTTTCAAGATCGCGTTTGGCACACGAAACAACAGCAAGTGCACACAATCCAGAGGCAGGCAGTGGCGATTTCCAAGCAGATTGTGTCGAGCGAGCTGAGTTTGAAAGAGGGACGATGTCGACCAAGGCAGAGAGATGTTGAAGAAGGAAGACGAAGGGCGAGTGCGAGATTGAGGAAGAAGGGTCGGGGAGCGGGGTCCGCGGTGCTCTCATTGGCCAAATTCTTGGGCCTCGTGGCGTACCCCACCGAGCTCGCTTCGCCTTTGACGCCTGGAAAAAACTGTTACGCAAGCACAAGCTGGAACGAGGTGGAAAAGCGTTGCAAAACATCGACTTCCTGCCAGGGTAGGAGGAGGTCAGTAAAGAACTGAGGGGACTTTTACAATGCGAAATACAGCATTCTCTTGTCATCTAAAATAGTTACATTATGCATGTCATCGTTTTCCTCGGAATAGCCGAATCTTATTGTTTTGACTCTGCTTTTCATGATTTGGAATAGGTTTGAACCACAATAATCCTTTAGTGCCTGCCTAGGTAGTCCCTAAACGCACGTCAATAAGCATCCTTGTAGCACATCACAGTGCAGTTGGGCTTCGCATGGATTGGGGGGCATTGGGCCTCCTTCCTACACCAAACGGCCGTTTTCTACCTAGTGAAATCAGAAACATCTCGTGTTGTTCCTGATCTCCAAGTGTCATATCTGTCTCATTGTAGCCAGAAGAGGTGGCTCTTGTCCCTATGTCAGATGCAGGTGTCAATCGTCACGCCAGATGCCTGACGACACGCGTCCCGCAGAACCAAGCTCACGCGTCTCGAAAAATGAGTGTTGACATTGTCAAGGCTCGATTGCCTCGCCTGCAGCAAGTCGTGGAGTTTGAGGTAGATTGCTTAGGCTTTGTGTGATTCGAGGAGAATTGACATGAATACAGGACATATGTATGGTTATGCTCGTATCACTTGCGCATAATTGCAACTAACAGTGGCAGTCCCACTCTGGAACGTCAAGTTTTATCCCTATGGCCATGCAGAAGACGACCCTGTATTCGCTGTTATTGGCGACGTTAACGTTAGCAGTGTGATGCCCTTTGGTCGCAAGGCCTTGCTAACAACATCCTCCAGACTATCGTGTACAAACTTGTCGGAGGTGCTGGAGGGGATCTAGAGAGGTTATGCTGGTTCAAAGACGGTGGAGTCAGCTGAAACGCTGTGCTGTCGTGGGCCTTAGCTGACCATAAGCTCAGGATGTCAATCTATTCTCTTTTGACTGGACGCTCGATAGCGACACTGGAGAGCCAATGTTGTGTGTTGCAGGTGAAGGAGAGAATACCATCAAGCTTCTAAGTGTCACGTCTGGAACACTTGCAAGAGTACGTTTAAGTGTCGTCCACTACTGTGGAGTAAGTCGCTGACTGTAACGTGTGGTAACCTCAAGACTTTAGTTGGCCATGGACATGTAAGTCATATAGGTCAAAGCGATGTCATTCAAGGCTGATCAATCAGCAGAAAATCAATGATCTCAAGACATCGCCTGTGGATCCATCGGTGTTAGCGACTGCATCAGATGACAATTCTATCAGAGTTTGGCACTTACACACGAATGTTGCACATCAGCCATGTGCAGCTGTACTCTCGGGAGACGGTGGTCATGAAACAGGTGTGATATCGCTGGTCAGGCTCATCAACCCTCAAAACCGAGCTGTCAATAGCTGCTAATGTAGACCAATAGGCCTTTCATGCGAATGGCAGATACCTTTTGTCTGGTGGTTACGATACGCGCCTTTGTCTTGTATGGACCAATTCCAGAAATAATTGATCTACTCGCAAGCTAAGTAATTTGTCATAGTGGGTTCTACCTGAATATCCCTCATCGAAAGACGCAGCGTATGGCAAAGCTGGCGCTGGCGCAAATATTATACACTTTCCGCACTTCTGCACGACTGCACTTCATTTTCACCAGATCGACACGTAAGCAATCTCGCAAAATGTCCAAATGTCCTGACTTCACTAATGTAACATCCACAGCTTGACTTTCCATGGCGACCACATCCTCTCTAAATCTTACGACCCTGAAAAATATTCACCCGAACACAATCGTATCCTCCTCTGGCGCATCACAGGGTTTAATTCTAACAAACCTATTCCCCCTCTAACGGCCGCTCCCGCAAACATGCCTCGAGGCATTCACACAACAGTCTCAGCATGGTCTGACACCTCACAAGGCTCCGGAGGCTTCCAAGTGCTCATGGCTTTCGAATGTCCCGGTGTGAAAGCAGATTTCATGCGCTTTGGTCTATCCCCTGTCGTTGACCTTTCTGAATCTTTTACGACCACGCACCCACAACTAACCACTCCTTCCACCATCCTCGCTATCGGCGGCCATATCTACGACAAAGAAAAACCAATCAGTCACAAGCCGAAAGGGAAAGAAAGCAGTAGCGCAAGTACCAGCAAAAGCAACACTCACTGGCGAATTCCCACACAGATCCATCTCTGGGACCTCGGATTACTTGCTGACGGTGTTGAAGGACAAGGTCTAGTAGAAACAGTCAGCCCAAAAGGCATCGGTCTTCGAGTCGAGAGAAGCATCAAGCCTGGAAGCAGTAAAGGAAGTCCTTCATCACCATTAACCAAAACACCACGGGCGTCTACTTTCGGCTCAAACCTTGAGGTCGGCGCCTTCAACACACGCTCAAGCAGCGCTCTTTCGTCGAGACTTTCTTCGGCACGCACACCTGATAGTGATATGATTGATTCGACACTTGTTACATCCGACTACAACAGCAAGCAAGCTACTACTGACTCTGAGGCGCCAACATCACCTCTGTGGGGACCCTATACACCACAAAAAGCACATAAGATCATTCAAGCAGGTCAGGGCTTGAAGATCCCTGATTTTACACCAAGGACCATGGCCTGGAGTCCTGATGGTAAGGTTGGAATAGTTGTAGGAGATACGCCAGCAAGTCTGTGGATCCTGGGGAGAGATTGATAATGAGTTGTTGATAGTGGTATTTCGTAAAGATTTTGTTTCCCGAAGACTCTCGGGATGAGACTTTGAAGCCCTGACTGATGAGCTGTGAGGGAGCCAACAGATAGTAAACCGAACAAGCACGACGATTTTAGACCACGAGACCACTTTCACAGCAAACGTCACGAACGTAGAACTGTCCCCTACCCCACCTCATATATTAGGGTGTGCACGTATTAGGTGAAAAAGCCATGCGAATCGCCTCAATATTAATTAACAAAATTGGCACGAGTTCCCGTCGCTATATCTCACAGTCCTTCTTACGAGGATCTTCCTCATGTCTAGGACGCTCCAATAGCTTACTTCGGGTCGTGGAGACTGCTGCCAGTACCTTTGATCCTAAAACTGCTCGCAAGGACACTGACTTCTGAGACGGTGTAGGCCGTCGACCACCAGACTGCTCGAAAAGGCGTAGACGCACATACACCAGAGTGTAAAACTACAACAAGCACGAAAACAAATCGACCAGAGTTTCCTCTTTTATCGCGTATAGGCAAGAGACAATAATGCGAATACAATTGGCGAGCAGGAGGTGAAACTTGACGAAGTAGCCGATTTAGTAATGGTGATGAAACCTCTGAATAGAGTTGGAATCGTGCGCGTCTGCCAGCACTGGTTCATTATGCAGTTCTTCCGTGCGAGCAAGCAAAGAAGGGTCAACACATCTGCGAAATCATGAGAGCATTTCACCTCCAACTGGACTCGCTTTGACAGATTGCAAGGAGAGACAAGGAAGCCATGTCATCAATCTTCTGCACGGCCGAGTTACCGCTCAACTATCGTGGTCGCGGCTGAAAGATTCTCCCCCTCTCCTCTTCACGTTAAGTTTCCAACTCTATGAATACTAGGGCATCACCAACAATACCAACGAAGTTCCTTCTCCTCTTCGTCTGTCTGCGCTCCCTCGTCTGAACCATCTCTGTATAGGCTGGATTGCAGCAATTTCGCTATACAGAACGAGGCGAATAAAAATTGGCGTCTTAGTCATGCTTTTCGGCATGTAGTATCCAATACTTGTACAAGGAATTCCGAAATTTTGTCGTAGATGAGCTCTCATATGCCTTGATTGTGCTTTACCTTTGTTGGCCTCGTGACATGTATGAACAGTTGAACTTGGTATACAGCATAAGTAGTTTAGAAGGCGAATCGAAGCATATCTCCTAGACAATCGACGCTAGGATAGTTGACAATCCCTCTTTACAGTACCACGTCGTTGTCAGAATCCATGGCCAGGGTGAGGTGAGGAGTAGCCTAGGACGGCTGTGAAGAGTGCCCGTAGACCTTCTAGACTTGACGGATGTATCAGAATGCACATATCAATCGAAGAAGAGCCTAGGACATTAGAGAAGGGTATACCTAAAGGTGAGTCTCTCGAAGAAAGTTAGGGTACCCTTCACAGCGATCCTAGCCCACGAATTCTGTGATCTCTTGCAGTATGCTTACGTAAGCCACGCCGAGCCAAGTTGAGCTCACCTGAACACGGACATGAATGACCAAGAACCATCGCCACTGTAATTATTAGCTCGATTTCGAGAACGTAGCCCAATAATGGCAACAGCACGTCGCACCCACCCGATCCCCCTCATCTACTGCATCACCTTCCTCTACTTTGAGCCACTCATAGCCTTCCTTGGTGCCTGTCAAGCTCTATTCCTTCCAACAACCCTCTTAGCAGCTCAAACACCCAATGCAGCAGCCTACTACCGCCCCGAGCTCCGTCCACTCACGACACAAATAGCCGGTGGCTGGTTATTCCTGGCGTTCAACGACTTTGTGCTCCTTCGAGTCTTTTCGGAGGATGTCAAAGTATGGCGGTACGTGCTGATGGGGGGATTGCTGTGTGATATTGTCTTCACGGCAAGTATTATTATGGATTTTGGGGTGAAAAGGTTTTTCGATGTGAGGATGTGGTCGGTGGTGGATGCAGGGGTGATACTGTCGACTGTGCTGCCGATGGCGTTGAAGGTGACGGGGGCTTTGGGGGTTGGGATGCGTAAGGGTGTTACGGGGGATGGCAGAAGCAAAAAGTCGTTGTAGACAGCTTGATGACTACAGCTGACTTGGTAATAATCAATGACACGACTCCTACCCCATCTCATATATTAGGGTGCGCATCCCGTCGATAATAATCAACACTATAGGTTCGATTCTTCCCGCCGCTATATCTCACAGTTCTTCTTACAAGGATCTTCCTCATGTCTAGACCGAGCAACTTTGCCAAATCGACAATCCAATGATGATTAATATACGAGACTTGTCCACTTCAACACCATGATATCCCAACTGTAAACACCCTGCAAAAGAGCGAGGCCGATGTTGGCAGCAAGAATGTTTCTAAGTATCACAAATCCTATCCATTGTCTCTTTCGCGACACGCCAGGTAATAGTGTTCCAGACTTAACAAATTGGTCGACTAGGGAGTCCAGTTTTGCTCTCCAATGCCGATTGATGGTGAAGCCTTCGAACTTGAAAGATAGTGCATTCTTGGCCGCATTGAGAGTCGTCCTATAGCTTACCTCGGGTTATGAAGACTGCTGTCGGTACTTTTCATCCAAAACTACTCGCAGGAACACTGATCCCTGAGACGCTCTAACCTTGCGGTCGCCAGCACGTTGTCTTGGTAGACGTTATACTACTTCTGGCTTTGGCACTACATGGACAAGTAGTTATCGTTTACGCAGGCCTGATAGGTGAACTTTTAAACATTACAAAGCAGAACACTGGATGGTATGTCGACAAAGGAATTTAAGCAAGATGGACTTGAGGACTCGAAGATCAGGCCGTGATGGGTAGCCTGCGCTGGTATATTGACATGCTAGGATCGGATGTACAGACATGGAATCACCATTCCACTAAACAAGCTTGAACCGTTTTCTTCACACCTTTCCTGATCCTTGGCCTCATCGTCTTCGCTGTCCTGAAGCTTGAGGGCAATACATGTGGCATCCAGGACATTGATAGGTGTACTCAAGAACGTCTGACCTATTTCTTCTTCTTGGATTGTATCTTCGCCTTATCGCCTATTGGTAAAGCAAAGACGTTTTTTGTTGTTCGAGTTCCCGCAGTCTGTAAGCCCAGCTGCTTATTGACACAAGCTGTGCATCTACTTTTACTGAAGACAGAATGCGTGTTGGTAGCTTTGAGCCTACAAGTCGGTAATTTAGCTCGTTTGTCCGAGCAATACTCGACTTGTGGGCGTGGTTGGGAACATGACCAAGGCCTTCCGCACTTCGGGCAGACTATCTGCTTAATGGTGGTGATACACCTTATACGGTTATGAGTAAGCTGAAACTGAGACCGGCGCTGGGATCTTACATCTTGAGTATGCCGGAAACGCGGCTCTGCTAGAATGGATGCGGATATCAACGTGAGGACTACTGTACTGAATCTGTGGTCACGATTTGCACCAACAAGACGGCGTGTTGCGCATGAGCGGAAATTAGGACCACGCTTTGTTGCTGACGGCGTTTTATACGTTCGAAAAGTTGGCAGGTGTTCTGTACTACCGTACATGTAGCACAGACCCACTCTTCCACCTTGCCAGCACAATTCCGTAGTACTTCGAGGCCCGGAAACATGTTATCTGTAGATTCTGCTAGTCGTTATCAGCGTGCGGAATTACGGGCCTCATCCATAAGTATTGTACAACACTCCATAGGTTGTACCTCAGCCTTCTCGTTGTTTATTGGCGCGCCACCCGGTGTCCCAATGATGTTTCCACAACCAGGTGTCCTTGTAGGTGTCCCGTAACTCCGGATTCAAAGTCCAATAATTGGGACGCAGGAGGAGCTCAGTCCAGCAGAGTTGACAAAGCATACAGTCTGTAGTGATTCTCAGGCCTCCTACACACGCGGCATGAGCTCCTTCAGTAGAGGACGCCCGACAAGGCGTGGATCGAGGTTGCGCTAGTATCCTTGGGTGCGGCCTCTGGCATATAATGCAGATCTGATGTGCTGGAGAATACAGCCAATTCCGACGTAGACGTCGTTCAAGTATGTCGAACTCGTCCTGATCCCCTAGAACATCGAGAGTAAGGCCGAGGGCTCTCTTTGACATTTCGTGAAAGGGTTTGCAACTGAATCCAAGGCAGAGAAGGTCGACTGGCTCGAGGAACGAGGCTATATGCATTCATAGCTCAAGTGGCAATGTTGAAATGAAATGGACAGGGTGCTCCGCAGCACGTTGAGAAATTTTGGGATACAGAAGAGGGATATCTTTAAGCCAATCGTGGACTTCTAAAGCTGGATCTCGCTCGAGCAGGCTAGCAACGCATCGTGTTCGTTCATCGCTCCAGCGAAGTGCAATGATGTTCAAGTTGAGGTCTGAACAGGGTGTTTGATTTGAAGTCCTTTGAAAGTCGCACAAAGTATATTGTCGAAGTCTGGTGAGTAACAGAAAGTGGCAGGTGGGATAGGTGGAGTCTGATCGCGCTGGTTTAGACAATTCTGACCGCATCCAGCTAGCTCGAAGTCATTGTCCGCGCTCCGCTACATAAGACGTCGATGATACTCGTGTGAGCTTTCGCAGCCAGTTTACTAGGCAAGCTCTTCTCGTCTTCCTATTTGGACGGCGACGGTCCTGTTGATGGACATGGTCCAGTCTGATCTCTCTCAGGGCTGGAGACACAGAATCACAGAATAGTAGAGTAAACAAGCAGAATCTGCGCCAATGTATGCAAAGACAACACTGTTTTCCTTAGATAGATACATCGCGCACTGTCACTCAAATCGTCGTGTTTCACGTCAGATTTTACCTTGGTTGTCTCGCACTGGAGGAGGAAGAAAGCCATAGCTGGAAGAGGCATTCACTCCAGAGATTGAAGACTTCCATACTTTTTATTATGCACGTCATGTCCGGTCCATCATTGAAGTGAGCATACGACCACCACGACTACAGTATTCGTATACGGGACTTATTTTTTTTTATATTAACCTCATTCTTGACATACATATACCATCCACATGAAGATCCTACTGACAGGTGCTGCGGGTAACATTGGCACCCACGTCCTAAACCATCTCCTGCAAGAGAATCATTCCGTCGCGGCACTAGACATCCTGCCCCTCCCTCCTCACGCCCTACCACTCCCACCCTCATCCTCCTTCACCATCCTCGATCTCTGCGACTATGCCGCCCTAGAAACTTTTATGAAACGCACAGGCCCGTACCAAGGCATCGTACACCTAGGAGCGATTCCAGATCCCCTACATCACGATCCACGCCACGTCCACAATGTCAATGTTACCAGTAGCTACAATGTCCTTAGGACCGCGGCGGATCTTGGCGTGAGAAGGATCGTGCAAGCATCTAGTGTGAATGCTGTGGGACTGAGCTATACACCGCCGGAGCATTGCTGGCTGAACGCGGTACCGATGGATGAGGAGACACCTTACAAGGACGAAGATCCATACGCACTCTCCAAGCAGTAAGTTGATCAGACCTAGTCCTAGAAGAGCTGGGTTTCACGCCGCCATTTGTATGTTTACTCATCTCGATACTTTCACCATCTCTCAGCACCTGCGAAATACAAGCGGAAGCTATGTGTCGCCTCTACCCCGATCTCCGAATCTCGTCTCTGCGCTTCCACATGGCTCGATCCACGTACCAAGACTCATGGCCTGATGCTCGAATCGAAGATGTCTTTGGTTGGGTCTCCTTCGCTTCTTGCGCATCAGCGTGTCTTCTCAGTCTCACATCTTCAGGCTGGAAAGGAGCCGAAGTTTTCAATATCGTTGCAAGTAGGATATGCTGGGAAGGTGGACTGGAACGAGAAAGCAAGAAGACACTGTCAGCAGAGCTCAAGGATCCGAAAGGTACGAAAGGTTGGACGCCCGAGGACGGAATGGAAGTGGTTGAGACTGGCGTCAAGAAAGTGACTGCACTGGAGCTGTTGAGAAAGCACTGGCCGGGGACCGAGATTAAGGAGGGTTGGTGGACGGAAGGGCATGAAAGACGAGGGTTCTGGGATACGAGGAAGGCGGAAAGGCTATTGGGTTGGAAACATGAAGGAGACCTGTCGTCTTGATGGTCAGAAGCAGATGAAATTCCCCGAGAAGATACATCCAACCACTCTTCGGAACGACAGGTGCCTGTCCTCAAAATTGGAGGCAGTTATTGACCGGACCGCAGAATCTGGGCCAAGAAGCTGAAAAGGACAAACGAAGACAAGGATTCCAGGGCTGACTCTAGTCTGCTAAGCCGCTATCGTAAGGAGGTAACATCCTGACAATATCAACAAATCACAAACCTGAACAGAGGTATTGTATTGTGGGCCTCATTCTCGGTTTCAGGTTTCATCCTCAAAGTGGATCTGCCCTCCGCTGAGAATTTAAGTCACACGTTGACATTTGTACCACATACCTACTCCAGTTCAGATGTCGATATCCCATTTCGATACTACTCTCCTAAAACCTAGTGTGAGGAGTGCTGGAGTACGTTAGTATCAGCTAGAACCCCTCCACCCTACGCACTTTCAATAAGGTAGGGCCTGGGATAGGTGTCTATCAAAGTACGAATTCAGCTGTATCCTAGGTTGTGAAGATGACTGCTGAACTATACATGTGTCCAGTTGTAGCTGAGATCTTGCACCATCTGCGAGCAAGAGATCCGGTCGCCAGATAATAGCGACAACCTTAGTTACACGAGAGGAGGCGATACAGGCGATTAATGCCTAGATTAATAAGTAACTATCTGAAACGTGTGCAGTGAGAACACTTACAGCTGTAAAAACGACCAAATAACTATTAATGACATGGTGTATCTTGACGAGCCCGCCTTTCGTCTCAGTCAAGATTATAACGTCGGCGTAGGCTAATGGCGCAGCGGCTGTCATTAAGACGAGCACAGCAGTGACGATGAAGGTGAAGGAGTGCATTGTGGTAGGTGATTCAGGTTTAAGGTTATTGTCATGAAACGATAGTTTTGGTTTGTGTGCTTTGATGGTTAGATAAAACAGCAGCATACTCCGATGGCAAGAGGATGTTTGTTTTGTTGTGGGATGCATGCTACAGTATAACAACATGTACCAGCACAAATACATTTTCCGGTTCACGCAGATAATTCCCTCGAATTAAAGATGCACTCCTCTTGATTAGTCTAAATAATTCTCTCATATCATGATAACAGTAATATATGTGTGCCACGACGAGTGCTCTTGGTCTCTTTGTGTGTCACGCGAAACTCGCTGCTTTCCAGGTTTATTCTGACGTAGGTTCATCCTACTCGGCCAAAAGGCCTGCCTTTGCTGCACACCTAGCTCGCAGGACGGTGCTTGTGTGTTTCTATTACGCGGATGTTTTGCTTTTTCGATTAGTCCAGCTCAGTGCTAAGATTAGCACAGTTCGAATGGTATGGGCTGCTTGCTCAAGTAACCCCAGCCGCCTTGATACGAGTCGACGGTATTTCGGCAGGAGTATCTCGATACGAAGACACGTCGCTGAGAACGACAGACCCTCAACCAGCGCCAACTACAGCGCCTGATAGTAACAGCTCAATCGCCCTTCTTCCTCGCCGCCGCCATCGCACTTCTCACAGTTAGTCCCGCAGCACCCGCATCCTGGAGAGCCGTACTGCCCACCCGCCTACTCCCCCTCTCCCTTCCTCTCGCTGGTTCATCATCCTCAAAAGCCGCGAATGCATCCGGATCAGGCAGCACATCGCCCTCATCTCCGGCATGACCACCCAACTCAAACGCATCCTCGAGTTCAATCAAGTCTCCCATGCCTCCATGCCGTATTCCAGTCTGCCTCCCAAGCTTCAAATTCGGACTAGGCGGCTCCACCACTTTAGCTGCACGGTCGGCCATTTTTCGCACCCACCCTTCGAGTGTACTGCCCACGTTTTCGAAAGCATGAGATGTAGGGGTCAGCGTGCCAGAAGTGTATTCGGGCTCGAGTGTTTCGTCGAAAACAGGCTGTCCTGGGTTTGCGAATTTGGGCAAGGCGCGCTGGAATGCTTTGCTCAACTTGTCTTCCCCAGGCCCGGGAGCACTAGGTCCTTTACCAACTAGTGTGCCTACACCGCCAGGTCCGATCATCTTCGGCGCAAAGGCATGGGAGCTGGAAGAACGACGAGATTTATGTTTCGTTATGGGTTGAGTGGTAGCCGTGTCTGATATTATGATTGAAGGTGGCCGCGGCAGGTCGAAGGATTCGGAAGGTGTGTCGAGATCGGAGTAAGAAGAGTTGGCATTTGACTTCCGCCGAGCTCGGGGGAAGAAACCAAGATCGCGACGGGACATGCGTGCGATTTCGATGGCTGTGGGATGAGCGGAAAGGAGGATCCAAGAGTCGTGTGTCCACGGCTCATCGGTCTGTGGGTGTGTGGTTGAAGAAGCTAGATCAATGCTTGTCATAGTATGTGATTGAAGTGTTGTAGGCGTGATGGTGGCTTCTGAGCTACGACGGTCATGTGTTTCAGAGAGGTCAGACAGGAAGTCCATGCCTTTCTGTTCTGGACCTGCAACACGACGACCTTTGACGTTACACGCTTCTACAGGTATCAGCAATGTCTTTCGCGAAACCATGACATCGTTAGACCATAATCGATTGGCCTTCTTTATGGTAGGAAGTGGACAGTTGAACTTGATCGATATACCAGGGAGTGTATCCGTTGGTTGGACATTGTAAATGTAGACCAGCGCATCTCTTTCTTCAGCTTGCCCAGGTGGTGCAGAAATGGATTCAAACTCATCTGAAGTCCTCCTCTTGTACTGCGATTTCGTACTTAGATATTGATCACTATCCACCCTCTTTAATAGTTCCTCCCGTTTCTTTGCAATGACCAACGCCTTCCTTTGCTCTTGTGATCCAGTACCGGGCTCACTTGTCTGCCTAGACATTGAAGTCCCCCATTGCTTGGCCCCGTTGACGTCGACTGTGCGCTTGTTCCGCGTCGGTATCTTGATATTATCCTTTATAGGTTCGACAGCATCACTTCCTAGCACGGTGGATGCCAGTCCCTGCAAGTTCGTCCATGATTTCCCCCAAAAGCCTGACAAGGACGAGGCCAAGTCACTGCTCTCGCGCGCAAAGCCAGCGTTGAGGGTGTTTCTTGATGCTCGATTTCGTGATGGGTTTCGTGAGGATGTACGTGAGGGATGCTTGCTCGGTAAAGGCGAGGGGAGCCTCGACTCGTATGGCGTGTCGTATGGAGTGGAATTTATACTCGTTGGGTTGCCATTGATGCTCGCTTCAGGCGACAGATCTTCGAGACCTGTGATGAATCGTTTCGTCCTTGGCCGCAGGGCAGTCGTGGCAGCGCGGGAACTGGACTGAGTCCGGGATGCTGAGGAGCTCATGGTCTCAGTACTTTACTACATAGAAAGGTGCAATGCATTACGATGTCTTTGTATACAGAATCGAGTCGAGTAAGGTCGAATCTGAGCGTCAAATTGTGGATCATGAAGGCACTTAGCATGTAAGGCAAATGAAACGCGATATGAAACACGACGCCAGTGTGCCAAGGGATGGACACTGAGCGGATTAGCAGCGACCGAGCCAGCCATGCTATTTATTTTATTGTACATGTAACAACGAAGACAACGATGCGTACGTAAATATAAGAATGTAGTCAGACGTCAAATTACTTTGTCATTCATTGCTACAGTACACTCTCACTCATTGTCATCGAGCTACGATGATATACCATGCCCTCCCATCTTTTTAGCCAAGTCAAACGCCAAATGAAATGCAATGCCGTAATCATCTTACACTTCATCAGAACCCTACTGTCCGTCTCCCCTGGCCTTGCGGAAGGCGCCAGGAACATATCGACCGCCAGCAGGTGCACCGTTCTGAGCTGGAGACTCGTTCCTAGCAGGTGGTGCGTCTCCTCTACCGGAGAACGAGCGTCCTTCCTTGGGCCCATCAGCAGGCGATGCAGTCCTATCAGCAAAAGCACCACGCTGTGGAACAGCTCGAGAGCTAGAGTAGCGAGGTGCATTCTCATCTCTTGCGCCAGGACGAGCACCAGCGGGTCGCCATCGGTCGCCGGAGGGAGCGCCATCCGCTGCAGATTCGCCACGAGGTGTCTCAGAACGAGGCGCTTCAGAACGAGGACTCTCAGTACGTGGCGCGTCGGCCCCTCCACGAGCAGCACGTAGAGCAGGAGGGAGGTAGCCAGATCCGGATCTGCTTG
>Ga0160427_10001073_pt1 | contig 16780 bp, 17 predicted proteins | sample SolpanmetagenomL_FD_108194 | JGI IMG/M metagenome (GOLD analysis project Ga0160427, IMG submission 108194) | Solar panel surface microbial communities from Lawrence Berkeley National Laboratory, California, USA - L | ecosystem: Engineered > Built environment > Solar panel > Unclassified ...
CCCGGCTCGACCGTGCCCACGTCGGCGCGGGTGACGCCGCAGACGGTCAGGCGGCACTCGACGGCGGGCAGCCCGACCGTGACCGCCGGCGCGCGGTACTCGCTGTGCCACGCCCCCGGGACCGCGTCGTCGAGGTGGGCGGCCACGCTGCGGGCGTCGGCGTACACCACCACCGTCGCCATCGGCTCGGCCTGCCCCTCGGGCACCCGGGTCTGGATCTTCCAGCGCAGGTGCTCGGCCCCGAACGGCTGGCGCAGCTTGCGGACCGTGGCGGCACTCAGCTTGCCCGGAGCGGGCACGTCGGTCTCGGCCCGTGTCATGCGGTTACCGCCAGCATCGGAACACCACGCAGGTTCATGACGTTATTCTACAAATAACAGAACTGCAGGAAGGTATTCCGTCTCCGCCTTCAGGGTTCCGGCCGGTCTTCGAGGCGGGCCAGCCGGGCCTCCAGGTCGCCCACGCGCCTCAGCAGGGCGGCGATCACCAGGGCGTAGTGGTCGTAGACCTTCGGGCGCTCCATACGCACCTCGCCGCCCATCCAGTCCTCGAACAGCTGCCGCGAGCGGGCCAGGATCTCGTCGTCGGGCACGTCACGGTGGCTGCGGCCCTGCAAAATCTCACGGGCCAGGTTCAGTTCGTCGCTCATGTCGTCATTGTCTCATTCAGGCCCACGCCGACCGCTACACTCGGCCCATGACTTCCGCTTCCCCGACCTTCACCCACGGCGATCTGCACGTGTCCTCGCTCTCGACCGGCCCGATCCAGGAAAACGCCGTGCTCGTCTGGGGGCCGGAGCACCAGGGCTTTCTGATCGACCCCGGCGACGAGGCCCCGGCGATCCTGGCCTGGGTGCAGGAAAAGGGCGTGCAGGTGCAGGCGATCCTGCTGACGCACGCGCACTTCGACCACATCGGCGCGGTGCAGCCGGTGCGCGAAGCGCTGAGCGTGCCGGTGTACCTGCACCCGGACGGCACCGACCTGTACCGGGCGGGAGCGCAGTCGGCCGCCCGCTGGAACCTGCCCTTCGTGCAGCCGCAGGCCCCGGAGCACGAGATCGCGGCGGGCCAGCAGTTCCGGGCCGGAAGTCTGACGCTCACCGCCCGCGACCTGCCCGGACACGCACCGGGGCACGTGGTGTTCGTCGCCGAGGTGCAGGGCCAGCCCGGCTTCGCGGTGGTGGGCGACACGCTCTTTCAGGGCAGCGTGGGCCGCACCGATCTGCCCGGCGGCGACCACGCCCTGCTGCTGGAAGGCATCCGGCGCGAGCTGCTCAGTCTGCCCGACGGCGTGGCGATCTACCCTGGCCACGGTGACCCCAGCACGGTGGGGCAAGAACGCCAGAGCAACCCCTTCCTGCGCTGAACGTCCCGGGTTCGGGCCAGCGAACAGGGCCGACTTCATAGAAGAAGTCGGCCCCTCCGCGTCTCGCGGCTTATTCCTCGCTCGAATCCCGGTCGGCGTCCCGGCGCGAATTGGCTTCGCTGCCGTCCTGATCGAGGACCTCGGTGCCAAAGACGCCCGGCAGGCCCGCCAGTCCGGACCCCACCTGACCGCCGCCGAGGAGGCCGTTGTTGGCGGGAATCAGCACCGTGTCCTGAAGATCACGGCGGTCTTCTCCGGCCTTCGGGGAGTTCACCCGGTTGCTGTTCTCGGCCTCGATCTCCTCGACGCTTCTGCCCACGATCAGGTCTTCGGGTTGTGTCATGCTCCGATTGTCTGGCACGGCTCGGCCGCCATGTGAGACAACGGCTCTACGTGCCTTGAGCTGACCCTGTTGACTCCTTTATCTTTCCGGCGGCCCAGCCTGTATCCTGCCTGCAAGATTTCGCCTGCAAGGAGCCGTCATGAACGACCGGATTTACCAAGCCCTGACCGCCGCCGGACTGAGCACCAGCCCGCTGAGCGTCCTCGATCACGCCAGCACCTACGCCAGCGCCTTTTTCGCGCTGTACGACACCGAACTGCTCTACCACGAGGGCGGCCGGAACAGCCAGGTGCCCCTGCGCGACGTGACCCGGATTCACAGCGACCGGGAAGGCGTGCTGCGGGTCGAGACCTCCGAACGCACGGCCGTCACCGCGTCGCTGGTCGGCTACGATCCGGGGCGGGTGCAGGCGTTCTTCCAGCAGGTGAGAGATGTGACGGCCCGCGCCAAGGAACTGCCGGTGCTGCCGCTCAACCAGGCCAAGACCACGTTGCCCGCCCGGCCGAACGCCGAGTTGCCGGGCAGCAGCATGCCCGCCACCGCCATGCCCGGCCTGAGCGCCTACACGCCCGCCTTCTCGTCCGAGCCGAGCGCCCCGGCCGTGGCCGCCGTGTCTTCCACCGCCGTCGCCTCGGTGACCGTGGCTCCGGCAGCCGCTCCGGTCACGCTGCCGCCGGCTCCGGCCAGCCCCAGCCCCTCCCCCGCTCCGGCCACGGTGACGGCCACCCGCCGCGAGTCGCCGCGCCCCGAACCGGTGGTGATTTCGAGCATGCCCCCGGTGAGCGACCCGCCCGCCTTCCAGGAGCGCGCCGGTGAGCGCAACCGGCAGGCCAGCAGCCAGTCGAGCCGGCCCGTGGTCCGCATCGGCGAGCCCGAGATGGGCCTGGGAGACACCGGCGAGGCGAGCGGCGCGCACACGCAGGGGCCGCTGGTGAGCGTGCCGATCAGCCGTCCGCTCGACCGCCAGACCGACCCCACCTCCAGCCTCTCCCCCGACGCGCTGGGCGTGGTGTCTGAACTGCAGCGCCGCGCCGAGGGCGTGCAGGGGCTGGCCCGCACGGTCGCGCTGCTGTCGGTGGTGCTGGGCGTGGCCGCCGTCGCGCTGGCCTACTTCCAGTGGCAGGGCGACAACACCCTGAGCGCCATCTGGACGCTGCTGGCCGGTGGGGTGGGCACCGTCGCGCTGCTGGCCTTCGCCGAGGCGCTGCGGCTGCTCTCGGCGCTCGCCCGTTCGGCGCAGCGCCAAGGGTGAGCGGCCCCGACACAGAAAGCGGTCTCAGCACTGCCGAGGCCCGTGCCATGTTGACCGAGGCCATCGCCACCCCCTCGGTGTCCGGGCAGGAAGACGCGGTGGCCCGCTTTCTGACCGGCTGGATGTCGGCGCACGGCTTCGAGGCGCACATCGACGCCGCCGGAAACGCGGTGGGCGTGCGCGGCGACGGCCCCCGCACGGTGGTGCTGCTCGGCCACATCGACACCGTGCCGGGCGACATTCCGGTGCGGGTGGACGAGCACGGCGTGCTGCACGGGCGCGGCAGCGTGGACGCCAAGGGGTCGTTCTGCACCTTCGTGGCGGCGGTGGCGGGCCTGAGCGACGAGGCGCTCGCCCAGACCCGCTTCGTGTGCGTGGGGGCCACCGAGGAGGAGGTGCCGAGCAGCAAGGGCGCCCATTTCGCGGCCGGCCGGTACGCCCCCGACGCGGTGGTGATCGGAGAGCCGAGCGGCTGGGAAGGCCTGACGCTCGGCTACAAGGGGCGGCTGGTGCTGCACGCGGCGGTATCGAAGCCCAACTTTCACACGGCGGGCGAGGGCCAGAGCGCCGGAGACGACCTGACCGAAGCCTGGTTCCGGGTGCGGGGCTGGGCGCAGGAGCGCAGCGTGAACGCGGGCATCTTCGGCGCGGTGCAGGCCACCGTGCAGCACATCGAGAGCGCGACCGACGGCCTGACCCAGACGGCCACCGGCGTCTTCGGCCTGCGGCTGCCGCCCGAGGTGACGCCGGCACAGGCCAGGGCCGAGCTGCGAGAGCGGCTGGACGGGCTGGCGACCCTCGACTTCCGGGGTGACGAGGTGGCGGTGCGGCACCCGAAAGACAGTCCGCTCGCCCGCGCGCTGCGGCTGGCGATCAGGGAGGCGGGCGGCACGCCGGTCTTCAAGCTCAAGACCGGCACCAGCGACATGAACGTAGTGGCCCCGCACTGGCCGGTACCGACCCTGGCCTACGGCCCCGGCGACAGCAGGCTCGACCACACCCCCGAGGAGCGCCTGCCCCTCGACGAGTACGACCGCGCCGTGGCGGTGCTGCGAGACGCCCTGACCCGGCTCGCCCGGAGCTGGCCCACCGAGGACAGCGGCAAGATGTGAACCCGGTTCAGAGAAGGGCGCGGCACGCTGAACAAATCTTTTTGCTTGACGGGCCATTCCAGGGGCCTTGCTAGACTGACCTCATGAATTCCGGCAGAAGAACCGACCACGACCTCCTCGACCTGGAAGCGGCCATCCGCGAACATCAGACCACCACCGCCATCCTGGTGGCCGTCGGTGTGGTGATCGGTGTGGCCGCCGCCGCTTGGGTCATGTCGCGCCCGCCGCGCGACCGGGTGGGCGCCGAGGACCCGGAAGCGCCCCTGTTCATCTGAACGACCGGGCAGTTGGTCTGGCCACAGTCGGCCCAGCCACTTCGACCCGGCTGTCTTCACCCGCCCGCCGCCGGCACACGCGGTCTTCACACGCGCTGGGGGCGGGCTGAGCTATGCTGGACGGCAGCACATGGACGTTTCCCTCACTTTTCCTTCTGTTCACGCGGCCTTCACGCTCTGGCGTATTGCCGCGTCCTTTGGTGCTCCAGCCGGGTCACCGTCTGCGCTGCCTGCGTGCGGAGTATGGCGCTCTTCCGGTCTTCCTGTACTCCTTTCCTCCGCTGTGGGCCGATCATGATTCAGCTCAAATCCGTTTCTCTCGAATACCCGGTCACCAAAACGCTCGCCCTCGACGACGTGTCGCTGCACATCAAGAAGGGGGAGTTCGTGTACCTGGTCGGCCACAGCGGCGCGGGCAAGAGCAGTTTCATGAATCTGGTGATCAAGCGCACGCTGCCCACACGGGGCATGGTCCACGTGAGTGGCGAGCCGCTCACCGCCTACCGGGGCCGCCGCACGGCGGTGCTGCGCCGCCGCATCGGCATGGTGTTTCAGGACAACCTGCTGCTGCCACACCTGAACGCCTACGACAACGTGGCCTTCGCCCTGCGCGTGACCGGCGTGCCGCAGCGCGAGTGGACGGGCCGGGTCGCGGCGGCGCTGCGCACGGTGGGCATGGAGCACAAGAAGTACGCCCTGCCGATGCAGCTCTCGCAGGGCGAGCAGCAGCGCGTGGCGATCGCCCGCGCGGTGGTCGGCGACCCGCCGCTGCTGCTGGCCGACGAGCCGACCGGTAACCTCGACCCCGAGAACAGCCGCGAGGTGCTGAAGGTGCTGCAGAACGTCAATCTGCGCGGCACCACCGTGCTGATGGCGACCCACGCCCGCGACCTGGTCGAGAGCTTCCGGCACCGCACGCTCACCCTGCGCCGCGGCCGACTGGTGCGCGACGACCCGTACGGCGGCTACGCCCTGTGAGCCTGGGCTGGACCAGAGGCCTGCGGTGAGCTACCACTTCCGACAAGCCCTGCTCGCTATGCGCGGCAACCTGACCGCCACGCTCGCCACGCTGGGCACCATGACCCTCACCCTGCTGATGCTCGGCTTCGTGGTGCTGCTCACGCAAAACGTGGGCCGCACGCTCGCACAGCTCGAATCTCAGGTTGAGGTGGCCGCCTTCCTGCGCGACGGTGCCGACGGCGCCGGGCTGCTGACACAGGTCAAGGCGCTGCCGCAGGTGCGCGAGGCGGTGCTGGTCAGCAAAGACCAGGTGCTCGACGAGATGACCCGCGACTATCCGTACGCCCGCGACGCGGCCCAGCTCACCGGCAATCCGTTTCCCGACACGCTGCGCATGAAGGTCGAGCGCGTGCAGGACTCGACGGTAGTGGCCGCCAGCGTCTCGCGGCTGAGCGGCGTGCAGGACGTCGAATACGGCGCCGGCTACGTCGACCAGACGGTGCGCACGCTGTCAGCGGTGCGAGGGGCCGGGTACGTGCTGGTCGGCCTGCTGCTGTTCGGCACGCTGCTCAACATCCTGAACGCGGTGCGGGTCGCCATCTACGCCCGGCGCAACGAGATCAGCGTGATGCGGCTGCTGGGCGCCACGCGCAGCTTCATCCGCATGCCGCACCTGATCGAGGGCGTGCTGCTGGGCCTGATGGCCGGCATCGTCGCGGTGGCGATCCTGGCCCCGGCCTACTTCCAGCTCGCCGCACGGGTGCAGGCGCTGGTGCCAGTGCTGCCGATCATCTCAGACCCGCACGTGATCTGGCCGATTCTGGCCGGCATGCCGCTGCTGGGCATCCTGGTCGGCCTGATCGGCAGCTTTTTCGCGACCGGCCGCTACCTGAGGGAACTGGAGTGACGCCGGCGCACACCCGGCCGGGGAGGCGTGCCCGGCTGCTGGCCCTGCTGGCCGCCGGCACCCTCGGCCTGGGCACCTTTCCGCTGGTGGCGCTGGCCCAGAGCGGCGCGCAGGTCAGTACCCTGAAGCTCAACCCGGCCAACGACCCCAACTTCACCTCGACCCTGCCCACCACCTCCGAGCGGCTGCAGCAGCTTCAGCAGCAGCTCTCGGCCCAGCAGCAGCTCTCGGCCGCCCAGAAGGCACAGCTCGAGAACCTGCGCTCGAAGGTGGCGCAGCTCGGCACGCAGCAGAAGACGGCACTGGCCCGCATCGACATACTGAGCGCCAGCATCGCCCGCCTGGACACCAACCGCCGTGCCCTCGACATCCAGATTCAGGGCGTGCAGCAGACCATCCGTGACCTGGAGACCCAGATCACCGGCACGCAGGCGCGGGTGGCCCGGCTGCAGCAGGACGTGCGCGAGCTGCTGGTGTCGCTCTACCGCGAGCGCAGCGGCCGCTATCTGCAGCTCCTGTCGCAGGCCAACAGCCTGTCCGACCTGTTGATCCGGGCCAAGTATGCCAACATCAGCGGCCAGAACAACGTCAAGGTGGTGCAGGCGCTCCAGACTGAGACCGAGCGGCTGCAGACCCAGCGGAACGCTCAGGCCGCCCAGCAGAAGCAGCTCGAGGCCTTTCAGGCCCGGCAGGTGGCCCAGCTGACGCAGCTGCAGGCGAACCGGCGCGAGCAGACGCAGCTGGTGGCGCAGCTGAGACAGAATCAGGCCGGACAGCAGGCGCTGGCGGTGCAGACGCAGGCCCAGCAGGCGCTGACCGCCAGCAGCATCCAGAACGTGATCGGGGGCATTCTGCAGGAGCGGTCGAACATCGAGACCGAGCGCCAGCAGCGCATCCAGGCCGAGCAGGCGAGGCGCGAGGCCGAACTCGCGCGGATCCGGGCCGAGCAGGAGGCCGCCCGCCAGGAACAGCTGCGGCTGGCCCGCCTGAGGGCCGAGCAGGAGCGGCAGGCGGCGGCGGCCCGCGACGCCCGCGCGCGGCAGGCACTGCTGGCGCAGCAGCAGGCCCGGCAGGCCAGAGAGGCGCAGACGGCGCGCGAGCAACAGGCGCTCCAGCAGCAGCAGCAGCGCGTGCAGGCCCAGCAGGACCAGTCGCAGCAGCAGCTCACCCCGCTGCCCGGCGACGTTGGCAACATCGGGTTTCCGCTGCCGGGCGGCCGGGTGACGGCGGCCTTCAACACCTCCGGTCCCTGGACCATCCTCAGTGGCGACAGCGGCGCTCAGGCAGTGGCGGTGGCCGAGGGCAACGTGATCACCGCTGCCAACTACGCCAACCTGGGCTGGGTGGTGATCGTCGACCACGGCCCGATCAGCTCGTCGTATTTCGGGCTGCTCTCGCCGTCGGTGCGCGTCGGCGACCGGGTGAGCCGGGGGCAGGCGGTCGGTGTGATCGGCGGCAGTCCGCAGTTCGGGCCGACCAGCATGGCCCTGGTGCTCACCCAGATCAGCACCCGCCAGAGCGTACGGCCCCCCTTCTGATCTCTTGCCCTCGCCCCTGCCCTCTGCTACACTTCTTCGGTGCGCTCCGGCTGGCTGCTGGCGGGTGCATGTGTACGCAACGTACACAGACCCGCACCTAGCGGGAGCTGAACCCTCAAATCCCCAAAGGTCGTAACACACATGGTCAAGATTCGCCTGTCCCGTTTTGGTTCCACCCATAACCCTCACTACCGCATCGTGGTCGCCGATGTGCGTCGTCCCCGTGACGGCGGATACATCGAGAACCTGGGTCACTACGACCCCCGTAAGACCAGCGAGAACTTCCTGAAGATCAACGCCGAGCGTGCGGCGTACTGGCTGGAGAACGGCGCCCAGCCGACCCAGACCGCCCGCCGCCTGCTGAAGAGCCAGGGCGTCAAGGTCAAGTAAAGCCCGCTCTGCGGCAACCCGGAGGCTTCGGCCTCCTTTTTTTGTGCCTGCTTGTGCTAGACCCTCGGCGAACCTTCGTGAAACCTCAGGGGCGTTCCTCGACACTGCCCGCAGGAGGCGGACGATGAACGAGCACGCCACGCAGGCACCGGAGACCGACAACGACCGCCGTCCCGACCTCCAAGGCGCTGCCCTTGTGCGTCGTGCGCCCGGCCCAGACGCAGGGGGCCGTACTTCGTGGACGAGAAGTTGAAGCCCAGCGACATCCGGAGCGCCCCCTACACCAGCCGGCTGGAGGCGGGCGGGCCGCTGGCGCTGACGTTTCTGGTGTGGCAGGTGGGCGGCAAGTGCCTGCCACTGTCGGGCGTACAGGTGGACGTGTGGCAGGCCAACGCGCTCGGCCACTCCTCGGACATCGGCGGCGAATACACCAGAGGCCGGCGGTTTAGACCACTGGCGCCCAGGGCGGGTCAGCTTCCGCACCGTCTACCCACGCTGGTACACCAAGCGAACCGTGCACATCCACTTCAAGCTGCGCCGGGGCAATGCGCAGTTCACCTTGCAGCTGTTCCTCGACGAGACGCTGACCGAGAGGGTGTACGCGCATGGCGCCGTACAGCACACGCACCACCTGCAACGGGAACGACACGATGTTCACCAATGGCGGCCACCAGCTGATGCTCGACGTGAAGCCCAGTGGCGCGGGGACGCGGCCACCTGCGACATGGGGATGAACCTCAGGTGAGCGCGGCCAGCGCGGCCTCGAGCGGCAGAAATCCGGCGAGGGCGGTGTGCGGCACGTCGCCGGGTGGGGGTTGCCGGGCCGGGTTGTACCACACCGCCCGCAGGCCCGCCGACACCGCCCCGGCCACGTCGTTGTGCCAGTGGTCACCGACCATCACCGCCCCCTGCGGCCGCACGCCCAGCTTGGCACACACGGCCAGGTAGCCGTCCCGGTGCGGCTTGGGAAGCACTTCGCTGACGGTGACGAGCGCGTCGATCAGCGGTAGCAGGCCGACCGCCTCCAGCGTTTCGAGTTGCACCTCGCGGAGGTAATTGGTGAGCACGCCGATCTTCAGGCCACGCGAGCGCAGCGCCGTGAGCAGGGCCCCGGCCCCTGGCGTCTGCCGGAAGCTGGCGCGGTACACCTCGCGGTAGGCCCTCGCCACCGCCTCGCCGTCCGGGGCCGGGTCGCCGCACGCCGTGAGCATCAACTCGAAGCGCCGCGTCCTGGCCTGCACGCCGCTCAGCCGGCCGTTGAACACCTCGGGGTCGAGCTGCCGCATGAACCCGGCCTGGAGGGCGAACAGTTCGGCCCCGGTGCGTCCCTGGAAGGCCGGCACGGCGAGGGCCAGCGACTCCAGCGCGGTAAGCATCGCGCCGGCGGTATCGAACAGCGTGTCGTCGAGGTCGAAGATGACGGCGAGCGGAGCGGGCATACGCAGATGATGCCATCTTTGCCCGAGCCCTCTGGTACGGTGGCGGCATGTCGTTTTTCAGGAAGATGTTCGGTCGGCAGCAGGAACCCGCCGCCGAGGCCCCGGCCAGAGCCAGCGATGAAGCCGCCAGGGAGCCGCTGGGAGCCTCGCTGGCGGTGCTGCTCGACCGGCTGCCGGATACGCTGGAGCGCGTGGCCGAGGAGTTCCCCGCCCGTCTGCCCGCCCTGGGGCCGGTCGATCTGGGGCAAGGCACGCCCGACGAACCGACCTTTCCGGCGATGCTGGAGGTGGGCGGCCACAGCGTCTGGGCGCTGGGCTTCGACCTGCCGATGCCCGAGGAGGCGCAGCGCACGAGCATCTTCTACAGCAACTGGGACGACGCGGCCAAGGCCCCGCTGTACGCGCACCAAGCCCACGTCCTGCTGTTCTACCAGGGCGGCAGCGCCGACCCGGTGTTGCAGCTGAGCGTGCTGTACGCGCTGGCCGCCGGATTCCACCCGCTGGGCGTGGCCGACGAGACGGCCTTCAACTGCGTGCCCGCCGCCGTGTTGCAGGAGGTGAGCAGCGCCGAATTCCTGGCAGAGGCGCAGAGCACCATTCCCACCCTGATCTGGACCAACGTCCTGAAGTTTCACCGCGAGGAGGGGCAGACGTGGTACGCCACGCGCGGCTTCGAGCGCTTCGGCAAGCCCAACCTGGCGTTCCTGGCCCCGACCGGGCACGGCGAGCAGGCGGGCGACCTGTTTCACACCCTGCTCAACTACCAGCATTTCTATGACCAGACCTTCGCCGAGGGGCACACTGCCGAGCTGGGGGGCCAGTTCCTGCGCTTCGCCGCTCCCTACGAGTATGCCGAGTACCTGTCGGGCGGCCTGCCCCTGCTAACCGTCACCACCGACGCTTAACGGTTATACCTGGCCTGAACCGGGCTTCTCTAGGATGCCGGAAGACCGAGGCGCACCCTCGCCCACGTCTCCCGGAGGAACCCCATGCGTATCTACACTGCCATCCTGACCGCCCTGATCCTGAGCGCCGCGCCCGTGCTGGCCCAGACCGCCGCGCCCACCACCCCTCCGGCCATCACCAAGGCCACGCCCCGCATGCCCGCCACCCCGGCCATGCCGGTGGGCGCCATGAACGTGAACACCGCCACCGAGGCGCAGATCGCCGCCATTCCGGGCATCGGCCCGAAGCTGGCGGCCGCCATCGTGAAGGCCCGCCCGTTCAAGAACTCGGCCGACCTGATCAAGAAAGTGAAGGGCATTGGCCCGAAGAACTACCTGAAGCTGGGCCTCGACAAGGCGTTCACCTACTGAAGCCAAAGAGCAGCGCCCCCGCCGGAAGAGTCCGGGCGGGGGCGCTCTCGTTGCGGCAGATCAATCAGCCGCTGCCGCTTCCGTTTCGGCCGGGTACACTTCCAGCACGCCCGCCGCGCCCATGCCGCCGCCGATGCACATGGTCACCAGGCCCTTGCCGCCGCCGCGCCGCCCCAGTTCGTAGATGAGCGTGGTCGCCAGCTTGGCCCCCGAGCAGCCGAGCGGGTGGCCGAGCGCGATGGCCCCGCCGTTCACGTTGGTCTTCTCCTCGTCGAGGCCCAGCGTGCGGATGACGGCGAGGCTCTGCGCCGCGAAGGCCTCGTTGAGTTCGATCAGGTCGATGTCGGCCAATTCCAGACCGGTCTGCGCCAGCACCTTCGGGATGGCCTTGACCGGCCCAATGCCCATCAGTTCCGGCTCGACGCCCGCCACCGCGAAGCCGAGAAACTTCGCCAGCGGCTTCAGGCCGAGTTCCCTCGCCTTGTCGGCGCTCATGACCACCACGGCCGCCGCGCCGTCGGAGAACGGGCTGGAGTTGGCGGCACTCACGCTGCCGCCCATCTTGAAGGCCGGACGCACTTTGGCCATGTCGGCGAGGTTGGCGTCGCGGCGGATGAGTTCGTCTTTTTCGAACGGAACGACGGTGCGCGTGACTTTGGTGCCCTTCACCTTGTCCACGCTCACCGGCACGGCGATGGTCTCGGCATCGAACTTGCCCGCGTCCTGGGCGGCCGCCGCGCGCTGGTGGCTGCGGAAGGCGAAGGCGTCCTGGTCTTCCCGGCTCACGCCGTACTTCGCCGCCACGTTCTCGGCCGTCATGCCCATGCCGATATACGCGCCGGGACGGCTGTCGACGAGTTCCTTGTTGGGGCTGGGATTGTGGCCGCTCATGGGCACCATGCTCATGCTCTCGACGCCGCCCGCCAGCATCACCTCGGCCTGACCGGAGATCACCGCCGCCGCCGCCATGGCGATGGTCTGCAGGCCCGAGGAGCAGAAACGGTTGACGGTCACGCCGCCCACCGTGTCGGGCAGGCCCGCCCGCAGCGCGGCCATGCGGGCGATGTTCAGGCCCTGCTCGGCCTCGGGAATGGCACAGCCGAGGTACACGTCCTCGATGAGCGCGGCGTCGATGCCCGCACGCTTCACGGCCTCGTTCAGCACGAGGGCGGCGAGGTCGTCGGGGCGGGTGTTGGTGAGGGTTCCCTTGCCGCCGCGCCCGACGGGGGTACGGACAGCGGATACGATGACAGCTTCAGGCATATGGATTACTCCTTTACGGTATTTTCCGGTGGTACTTCACGCCCATCGAGTAGAAATCGGTGAAACTCGCGCGCAGCAGCCACATTGGCGAATGATTCAATGTTAGATAGGAGATGAGCGAAGAGACGGGATAAATCTGGGAGAAACCTTTCTACATCTTCTACCACTCCTAGATAAAATCTGGGATTCTTGAAAAGTATCTGCTCTTCATGAATTTTAGATCTGACACTATCTTCATTCATTGGTGCTTTTTCAGCTAACAGGGATACTTTTAAAGCAATATAGGGCTTTTTATTTCCATATCTATTTATTTCCATTATTAACATCCATCGGAGTAGTCTCGTATACGCTCTCCAATCATTCCCCTCTCTGCCCATGTTGAGTTGAAGCGAAAATATGGCATACGAATTACCCCCCTTATTGAAGCTGAGAGATATATTTGGATACTCGAAGCCTGTTTTTTCCAAACGGTCAACGTCAAAAAGTTGATCTGCCTGTTTTCGGAAATCGTCAAAACGAGCGAAAATTGCGTCCTCAATCATTTTCAATCCCAACCAGTACACGCCCGATAAACCCATCCACCGCCGAGTCGTATTTCTGCGGGTCGATATTCCAGCAGCGGATGTGCTTGGCTCCCTCGACGCGGTGGTACTCGACGAGGTCGGGACGGGCGGCGGCCAGCGCGTCCGACTGCGTGACGGGAATGGTGCGGTCGCGGTCGCCGTGAAACAGCAGGATCGGGCGGGTGAAGGTGGGCGCGGCGGCGAGCTGATCGACCGCCGCGAAGTTCTGCCCGCCGAAGCGGGTGACCAGCCACTGCACCACGCCCGCCATGTGCGCCGCCATGAACGCGGGCAGGTGGTAGCGCCGCCCGTTGGCGCGGGCCACGTCCAGCCAGTCGAGCGCCGGAGAATCGAGCAGCACCCCCGGTACCGGCAGGGCGAGCGGGCCGTGCTGGGGCCGCAGCGCGCTCAGCACGATGTTGCCGCCCATGCTGAAGCCGAACAGCAGCGCCCGCTTGTACCCGGCCTTGGCCGCCCAGCGCAGGGCCGCCGTCAGGTCCTCGGCCTCCTTGTCGCCCAGGGTCAGGTTGCCCCGGCCCACACGCGGGGCGCCGTGCGCGTTGCGGAACGTGACGAACAGCGCCGCCGCCCCGCTGCGCCGCAGGGCGGGCAGCGCCCGCAGCCCCTGCGCCTTGTGTCCGCCGTGGCCGTGAATCACGATCACCACGGCGTCGCGCTCGCCCGACCCTTCCGATTCCGAGATGGCCGGCACATGCCACGCGGGCATCTCACCCACCTCGGTCTGCACGGCCACGTCCTCGGAGGCCACGCCGAGCTGCATCGGGGTGCCGTTGTACACGAAGGTCGAGACCCAGGCGAGCGAGCCGTGCGGCAGCACGCCCCGCTCCTGCTGCACCGTGCGCCGCACCAGCGCCTTGTCCCGCTCCGGTGGCCCCAGCACCGCGTGGCCCTTGGTGGGCAGCAGCGGCATGATGCCCACCACGCCGCGCGAGAGCGTCTCGCGGGAGAGCGGCAGCAGCACGTCGTTGCCGCGCCGGACGACCGGCACGAACTCGCCCGGCACCCAGCGCGAGCGCGCCCTGAGCAGAATCTGCGCGCCCACGAGCGCCCCGGCGCAGACCAGACCCACGTACCCGAGCACTGCCCAGCCGGCCAGCTGGTGTTTGGGCATGCGGTTCAGGCGCCCCAGGAACGACGGCCGACCTTCAGGCATGCTTCTCCCTGCCCAGGCTCGCGGGCTGCGGAGGTTCCGCCGGGGTGTTCAGCACGCGTTTCACGAAGTCGCGCACGGTCTGTTCGTACAGCTGCGGGTTCTTGTTCCACGCCTGCTCATGGCCCGCGCCCTCGTAGCGGTGGTATTCCACGATGTCCGGGCGGGCGTGCGCGAAGCTCTCCACCTGCCCGACCGGCACCGTCTTGTCGATCGAACCGTGGAAGATCAGCATCGGCACCTGAAAGGTGTCCTTCACGCTCAGGTGATCGACGGCGTCGAAGTCCTGGCGGGCCTTGAAGACGGTCAGCCACGCCACGATGCGCGACAGCACGAGCGGAATCGGCAGGCGGTAGCGCACCGCGTGGTAGGTGATGAGGGCGCGCCATTCGAGCGCCGGAGAGTCGAGCAGCACGCCACTGATGCGCCCGGCCAGCCCGCTGTAACGCAGGAAGGCCAGCGAGATGCTGCCGCCCATGGAAAAGCCGTACAGCAGGATGCGTTTCGCGCCGTGGTCCTCGGCGTAGCGCACCGCCGCCTCCAGGTCTTGCCACTCCTCGGCCGAGAGGCGGTACACGCCCTGCGGCGTGCTAGGCGCGCCCTCGGCGTTGCGATAGGTGATGACGAGAGAGGTCAGGCCCAGCCCCGAGAGCGTCGGCAGAATGCGCAGCGTGTCCTGTCGCAGCCCCCGGTAACCGTGCGTGACGATCACCCAGTCGGTGCCGCCTGCGCTCTCCAGGTCGGGCGTTCGCCCCTGCCCCGGCACCAGCCACGCCGGCGCGGGGCCGTGTGCGCCCGAGACCGTCACGTCCTGGTACTTCAGACCGCGTTGGGCGGGCGTTCCCAGGCCCACCGTGCTGGCCCGCACGAGCTGGCCCAGCCGCAGCGGCGAGTCCTGCTCCTGCACCTCGCGCACCGTCTGCGTGCCAGCTTTGCGCAGCAGCGGCCCGAGCTGGGCGTACTGCAGGCCACCGGGCGCGTTCCACTCGAGCAGCAGCACGCCGGGGCGCTCGGTGGTGGGCGTGCGGGTGAGCGTGACGTGGGTGTGGCCGTGGCCTTCCTCCAGGCCGAGCACGCGGGTCTTGTACACCTTGCGGCGCACCGGATACACGTGCACCAGCCCGTCGGCGAAATACCAGCCGACGCCCAGCAGCACGCCCAGGCCCAGGCCGACGCCCAAGAGGACACGGGCGTAGACCGGGAGAGAAGGGGGAATTGAACGGTTGCTCATGGGTTCACTCTCTCATGAATGAATGAGGGCGACTCAGTTCCGTAGCGGCTCGCCGGTCTTGAGCATGTGCCCGATGCGCTCCTGGGTGCCCTTCTTGCCGAGCAGCGTCAGGAAGGCCTCGCGTTCCAAATCGAGCAGGTGCTGCTCGGAGACCTTAGCCGTGCGGTTGTTGCCCACGCCGCCCGACAGTACCCGCGCCAGTTCGCTGCTCACCGTCAGGTCGTAGTCGGTGATGTAGCCACCTTCGTGCATGCCGTACAAGGCACTCTGGATGGCGGCGATGGCGGCGTCGCCCATGACCGGGATGTCCTGGCGCGGCACCGGCTGGATGTAGCCCGAGGCCAGTTCCAGCACCTTGCGCTTGGCCTCCTCGATCAGCAGGTTGCGGTTCATGGCGACGGTGTCGGACGGGCGCAGAAAGCCGAGGTTGCGGGCTTCGAGCGCCGACGTGCTGACCTTGGCCGTGCCGATGGTCTCGAAGGCCCGCTGCACGGCGGGCAGCAGGGTGGCCCCGGTCTGCTGCGAGGGCAGCAGCCCGTCGGTGAAGCGCAGCAGCAGTTCCTTGGTGCCGCCGCCGCCGGGAATCAGGCCCACGCCCACCTCGACCAGCCCGGTGTACAGCTCGGCGCTCGCCACCACGTGGTCGGCGTGCATCAGCATCTCGCAGCCGCCGCCCAGCGCTAAGCCGAAAGGAGCCGCCACGACCGGGTGCGGGCTGAAGCGCAGCGAGGTGGTGGCTTTCTGGAATTGCCGAATGGCGCTGTCGAGTTCGTCCCACTCTTCGTCCTGGGCCTGACTCAGCACCAGCGGCAGGTTGGCTCCGGCCGAGTAGTTCTCGCCCTGGTTGCCGACCACGAAGCCCGCGTAGCCCATGCTTGCCACCGCCTTGTGTGCGTCTTCCAGAATGCGCAACTGGTCTTCCCCGAGCGCGTTCATCTTGACGTGCCACTCGGCCAGTAGCACCCCGTCGCCGAGGTCGAGCAGGCTGGCCCCGGCCCGCTTCTTCACGACCTTGCTGGCGTCCTTCTTCAGATCAGTCAGGATCAGGTACGGCGCGGCGTAGGCGGTCGGCTGACCTTCCGGCGTCACGACTTCGCCGTTCTGGTAGAAGCTCTGGCGGCCGCTGTCCTTCATCGCCTGGAGCAGCGGCGGCAGGGTCCGGCCCTCGGCCTCCAGGTTGGCGATGACCGTCTGCGCGCCGAGCGTGTCCATGGTCTCGAACGGCCCCTGCTCCCAGCCGAAGCCCCACTTCAGGGCGTTGTCGATGTCGCTCAGGTTCGCCGACACCACTCCGGCCATCTTGGCGGCGTACCAGAAACCGTCGTTCATGGTGCCGCGCAGGAAGTCGCCCTCCTTGCCCTCCAGGGTGTAGAGCGCCTGCACGCGCCTGGCGAGCGGCTGGCCCTTCACGGCTTCCACGGCCGCCACCTTCACCTTGCCCTGGTCTTCGTACTCGAAGGTGTCCAGGTTCAGGTTCAGGATGACCGTCTTGCCCTTGGCGTCCTTGGTCTTCTTGTAGAAGCCGCTGCCGGTCTTGTCGCCCAGCCACTTCTGCTCTTCGACCAGCCGCCTGAACGGTTCGGTGAGGGTGAAGTCCTCGTCGGCGGACGTGGCGGCCCCCAGGTCGTTGGCGACGTGGTAAATGATGTCGAGGC
>Ga0160427_10001074_pt1 | contig 16779 bp, 13 predicted proteins | sample SolpanmetagenomL_FD_108194 | JGI IMG/M metagenome (GOLD analysis project Ga0160427, IMG submission 108194) | Solar panel surface microbial communities from Lawrence Berkeley National Laboratory, California, USA - L | ecosystem: Engineered > Built environment > Solar panel > Unclassified ...
ACCGGCTATTTCTGCCGTGGTAGCGCAAGCCCTCACACTAGGCGCCTGCTACGCGAAGCGGGATATGCCTATGATAGCAATGCCTTCGACGACGACCTGCCATACCTGTGCCCCGAAACCGGCTTGCTCGTGCTGCCCTATGCGTTGGACAGCAACGACATGAAGTTCTTTCACCCTAACGGCTTTGTACAGCCCGAGGATTTCTCGGGTTACGTCGCGTCGGCTCTGGACCAGCTGATCCAGGAGGGACGCTTCGGGGTGCCGCGGACGTTGAGCATCGGCTTTCACCTACGCATCTGCGGTCGCCCAGCGCGGTTCCGGGCTGTGGAGGCGATTCTTGCGGATCTGCGGCGGCGGGGTGGCGATATCTGGATCGCGACCCGCGCCGAGATTGCCGCGGTCAGTGCGAAGCAGTTATGTGCAATAAGGTAGGAATTACATAGATGCCGCTAATGTTCCGTCTGTTTTCCCAGTTTTCGCCAAGTGTCTGGGCCAAGATCCGGCGGGACGAGTTGCCAATTATGAGAAAGCAGATCTGGTTCGGTAGTTTGCGCCGGATTTAATTCTGCGGCGGCTAGTATACGAACACCCATCAGGCGTATCCAGGAATGACTTCCTGAGGTGCCCTACACACAAGTGAGTTCAAGGCAGACTCCAGGGCTTTTGGGTTGGAGGACCAACTCACATAGTAGTATATGTCTGCTCTTTACGGCTCTCTTTTCTAGACCGGACCAGCCACTATCGGCCAGAATTGACTTAACGGACTCCTTAACCCGTTCAGCCACTTCCGCGTCTGCGACCAACGCCGTCGCCAATCTGGTTGCGTAACGCGATGGTCAACGGGCTGCGTTGTCCGACTAGTACCATCAGCTGCTTGCCCCGCTATATTCTCTCTTCGGATCACCCGGCGTCCAGCATCTATTCGAACTCCCTTTCGACCGCTTATGCCTTCGGATGGATCAAAGCCTCTTTCTTAACCGACCAAATCCTTCGTCGAGATCGGTTCACCACGCGACACGCGCTGAATGTTGCCAAACATCTGCCGCACCGTCGGTTCGAAGGTTTCGACGGCGTGGGCTGCGATGTGCGGTGTCAGAACCAAACCCGGTGTCGCGATCAACGGTGAGTCCGAGGGCAAGGGTTCGATGGCGAACACGTCCATTGCGGCGGCATGGATGACGCGGTCTTGCAGTGCGGCGATCAGATCCGCTTCGACAACGACGCCGCCCCGCGCCACGTTGATCAGCACGGCGCTTCGCTTCATTCGCTGTAACGCCGCACTGTTGATCAATCCGGTGGTCTCTGGCGTGAGTGGACAATGGAGCGAGACCACGTCCGCCTGCGCCAGTAGCTCGTCGAGCGGGACATAGCGAGCGTTGAGCGCCGTTTCGTCCGCCGGGTCGAGGCGGCGACGCTGGGTGTAGAGGATCGGGCAGCCGAAGCCCTGCAGCAAGCGGGCGAAGGCTTGGCCGATAGCGCCAAAACCGACGATGCCGACCGTCTTGCCTGAGAGTTGCAGGCTGGGCCGGCCGAAATTGCCCCCGGTCCAGGTGCCTTGCGCGAGTGAGCCGTGGCCATGGGCGAGGTGGCGCATGCAGGCGATGGCTAGGCCAAGGGTGAATTCGGCGACCGGCAGGGCGTTGCTGCCCGTGGTGCGCGCGACTGGAATCCCGAGCGTGCGGGCGGTGTCCAAGTCGAAATTGTCGACGCCGACGCCCCATTTGTGGAGCAGCCGCAGCCTCGTGCTGGCCCGGAGCAGGCTGCCGGGTACGGGAATCTGGCCGGACACCGCGTAATCGGCGTCGGCGATGATCGCCTCCAGATGTGCCGCGTCGCGCGACGACGCCCAGGTCAGCCGCATGTCTGCCGGCACCAGGGCTTGCAAGCGCTCGACGGTTGCCGGCGGGATCGGGTCGAGGATGACGATCGTTTCAGTCATGGACTCTCTTCATGTGGAAATTTCAGGCCCGCCCAAGCACGCGCGTGAGGCCAACGATGCGGTCGACCAGCAGAACGATGGCAAGGGTTAGGACGATGAGGCTGACGGCCAAGGCGGCCAACATCGGGTCGACGCGAGTTTCGGCATAGTGGAACAGCGTCACCGGCAAGGTGGTCAACCGGGGTCCGACCAGAAACAGGCTGATCACCGTCTCGTCGAAGCTTAGCAAAAACGAGAGCGTGGCCGCTGCCACTGCGCCGGGTGCTGCCAGCGGCAGGGTGACCAGCAGGAAGGCCCTGAGCGGCCCGGCGCCCAGCGTCGCTGCGGCATCCTCGAGCGAGGCTGGCAGGCTCGCCAGGGCGGTTGTCAGCAGGCGCACGACGAAGGGCAGTACGACCATCAGATGTCCGAGCGCGAGGCCGGGCCAGGTGGCGAGCAGGCCGAGCGGCTGCAGGACCATCAAAAGCGCCAGCCCGATCACCAGCGTGGGTAGCAGCAGCGGCAGCGCCAGCAGCCCGCCGACCCAACTCGGCACCATGCCGCGCGCGATCGCGAGCGCAGCGGGGAATCCAGCCAACACTGCGAGGCTCGTGACCAGCAGCGCTAGCAGGACGCTCTTGCCTGCCGCCTGCAGCACCGGCTGGCTGCCGAGCAGCGCCACGTACCACCGCAACGAGACGCCCGGGGGCGGAAAGATCAGATAGGGGTCGGACGAGAAACTCAGGATCGTTACCACGGCCAACGGTGACAGCAGAAACAGGTAGCCGAACGTGGCCAGGACCGTCGTGACCTTCATGCCAGCCGGCGCGACAGAGCCGCTTGGGCGAGCAGCACGACAACAAGCAACGCGAGCACGTAGACCGACAGGGCCGCCGCCGCCGGCCAGTCCAGCGTTTGCATCGCCGCATCATAGATTTCGGTGGCCAGCACGAACACGCGGCCGCCGCCCATCAGCTTGGGTGTAATGAAGGCCGAGACGCCTAACAGGAAGGCTAGTAGCCAAGCTCCGATCGCCGCCGGCAGCGTCAGCGGCAGGGTCACGGTCCAGAACGTGACCAGCGGGCGCGCGCCCAGGGTCGCGGCGGCTTCCTCGAGGCGTCGGTCCAGGCGGCCGAATCCGGCTAGCAATGCCAGAACGGCATAGGGCATGACACTCTCAGTCAGGCCGATCTGCACGCCGGTCCAGTTATTGATCAGCGCCAGCCGCGGCAGTCCGACCGCAGCGAACGCGCCGTTGATTAGCCCGCCATCCCCCAGGATCGCCAACCATCCGATCACCCGCGCCGTGCCCGACACCAGCAGCGGCGCGACCGCCGCAACCGCAAGAACGCCGCGAAAGCGGCTGCGCGAGCGGAACAGCACCAGCGCCATCGGATAACCAAGCAGCAGAGCGAGGCTGGCGGCGATGGCCGAAAGACGGACGCTGTCGGCCGTCATCGACCAAGTGAAGCTATCGGCTGCCAGCTTGCCGTATGTCGCCAGCGACAGGTCGGGCACCAATGTCCCGCCATCGTCGGTGCGGTTGAGGCTCATCCGGATCAGGACGGTGAACGGCCAGAGGAAGCCGAGCGCCAGCAACGCCATTGCGGGCAGGCAGAGCAAGAAACCGGCGCTTCGCTTCATGCTGCGAAGCACAGCGTATCGGCTGCGGCCCAGCCGACCCGCACGCGAGCACCGGGCTGCAAACCGCGCCAGCCCTCCTGCGTGGCGGGGATATCGACCGGCACGCGGCCCAATTCAGTTTCGACCACGATCTGGACGACCTCACCCGTATAATCGATCGCCGTCACGACACCGTCCAGCATGTTGTCTGCAATACCGGCCGCGTCGAGCAGCCGGATGCGGTGCGGCCGCACGAAGGCACGTACCCTGCCGCTAACAGGCACGGTCGCGGCCCGCAACAGCGCCGGCCCGGCCCGGACGCCGCCCGCCTCGACCGTCCCGATCAGCCGTGCGCTGCGACCGACGAACTCGGCGACGAAGGGCGTGGCTGGCCGCTCGAAGACGTCTTCCGGCGTGCCAAGCTGGGCGATCACGCCGTCATGCATCACTGCCACGAAATCGGACATCGCCAGCGCCTCGGCCTGGTCATGGGTGACGAACACCGCTGTCGCGCCGACCCGGCGCTGCAGCGCGCGCATCTCAATCCGTAGTTCCTCGCGCAGCTTGGCATCCAGCGCCGACAGCGGCTCGTCGAGCAGCAGGACGTCCGGCTCGATCGCCAGTGCGCGGGCTACCGCCACGCGCTGCTGCTGTCCGCCCGAAAGTTGGGCGGGCCGTTTGCCGGCATGGGCACCGAGCCCGACCATCTCGAGCGCCACCGCCGCCCGCCGCCGTCGCTCGACGCCGCGCACGTCCTGCATACGCAAGCCGAAGGCGACGTTGGACAGCACCGTCAGGTGGGGGAACAGCGCATAGGATTGGAATACAACGCCCATGCGGCGCCGATAGGGCGGCAGGCGGGTCACGTCCCGCCCGCCGACCAGGATGCGGCCGCCATCTGGCTGCTCCAGCCCGGCCACCATTCGCAGCGTTGTGGTTTTGCCGCAGCCGGACGGCCCCAGCAGCGCGACCAGCCCGCCTCGTTCGATGCCAAGCGACAGATCCCGCACAGCAACCGAGTTGCCGAAGGAGCGAGTCAGATGCTCCAGCTGCAGGTAGGGCAAATCCAGCTTAGCGTCCTCCGGCGCTGATCACCTCGCGGCGCCACCGCTGGGTCCAGGCATCGCGCAGCTTAACCATCGCGTTCCAGTCGACCGGGATGATCTTTGCCTTTACCTCGGCGCCTGCGCTCGTGCGAGCGGCGGCTTCCGGGCTGATCTCCGCCTTCATGTTGGTCGGGCCGTAGAACATTCGCTCGGTGAAGCTCTTTTGCGCCACCGGCGACAGCGCGTAGCGCATGAACGCCATTGCGGCCGCGCGGTGCGGCGCGCCCTTGACCAGATTGATCATGTTGAGCTGCAGCGCCGTCCCTTCCGACGGCAGCATGACGCCGATCCGGCCTTGCGATTTGTCGTGAAACAGCTGGGCGCGCGCGTTCCAGCCAGTTGCAAAGGTAAGCGTGTTGTTCAGGATTAGCGTGTATCCGTCCGGCTGCGGATCAAAGCTCTGCACGTTCGGTGCCATCTGGCGTAACGTGTCGAACGCCTTGTCGCCCTTGTGCCAGTCACCGCTTTCCGCCTGCGCCAGGATGGCGGTCATCGCCAGCCCCTGGATGTTCGGTGGCGCTGACAGGCCGACCCGGCCTTTCCATTTGGGGTCTTTCAACTCGAGCAGAGAGGTCGGCACCGGCGATACGGCCTTGGCGTCGTAGGCGATGATGAAGTGGTCAAAGGTGACGGCCGGGCCACACCCATTCTCGTCTTTGGCTTGCGGGTCCAGATCGGTCAGCTCTGGCAATATCTCGGGCGTGACCTTCTCGATCAAACCCTCCGCACACGCGATCGCGGCCGTGGTCGTGTCCATGATGACGACGTCGGTCTGTGGGCTGGTCTTCTGCGTCCTTAGTTCGCCCAACATGGTGGCGGACGATCCGCTGCCGTGGAACTCGGCCTGGCTGCCGCCGCCCTGTGCGTTGAACGGGGTCAGGACCGCGGCGGTGTAGTTGTCCTGGAACGGACCGTCCGAATAGGCCATCACGGTTGCCGTTTCCGCGGCGGCCGGGCTGCTGGCGAGAACGGTGGCGGCCAGGAGCCAGCGCGTTCCGCGTCTCATCGACCCTGCTCCACCTTGGCCGACGCGCCGCTGATGTCGCCCAGTTTAGCGCCGTCTTTGACCCGGTCCTGCGTCTTCAGCCCACGCGCCTGGGTTTCGATGGCGCGCCGCGCCTCGGCTTCCGCCTCATGGGGTGACATCACCAGCACGCCGGTATCGTCGCACAGCACCGCATCGCCCGGCATGACGACCACGCCGCCGATGCTGACCGGGCGATTCATCGCACCGCCGAGGTCGTAGATGCGCGTCGTGATCGGGGCCATGCCCCGGCACCACATCGGGAAGTCGGACGCTTCGATCTCCTCCATATCGGTGCAGGGCCCATCGACGACACCGGCGGCCGCGCCAGCCGCCTTGGCCGCCACCGTGACGCCGCCGCCCCAGCAGGCATGCCGATCGTCACCGAGCCGATCGACGACGAGGACATCACCGGCTCGCAACAGGCCGAGCGCATGGTGTAACAACGTGCTGTCCGGGCCAGGGATCATCAGCGTCACCGCCGTGCCGGCAACTCGGCGGCGGCGCAGTAATGGCTGAATGCGTCGGTCGCAGAAGCCCCAGTGACGCCAATGCCCAACCGTTGCGGTCTCGGTTTCTTGCAAAAGCCCGACCACCTCGGTGCTGATGCGATCCGGCATCGGCCCGACCTCATATTTTGCCATTAGCGTGCTCCTTGCTGATGTTTGTAGTGAAGATGCTTCGACGATTGCTGCGGGCGGAGCCGAGACATCATGCGGGCAGCTCTCGAACGGGGGTGAGCGCAATCTCAACATCATCACGGATGCAGGCGACGCGGTGCCCATTGCCGAGGTCGCGCCAGGCCGGGACTGCCTCGGCGCAGGAGGCGATCGCCAGGGAGCACCGGGTGCGGAAGACGCAGCCGGAGGGGGGGGCCATCGGGCTGGGCGGCTCGCCGTGCAGGGTGATGCGGGTGCGCCGGAGCGCGGGGTCGAGCTGTGGCGAGGCGGAGAACAGTGCCTGCGTGTAGGGATGGCGCGGCGCGGCGAAGAGCAAGTCGGATGGGCCTTCCTCGACGACGCGGCCGAGATACATCACCACCACGCGATCGCAGAGATGGCGGACGACGGCGAGGTCGTGGCTGATGAACAGCAGCGCGAGGCCGAGCCGAGCGCGCAGATCGGCTAGCAAAGCCAGCACCTGGGCTTGCACCGAGACGTCGAGGGCGGAGACGGGCTCGTCGGCTACCAGCAGGTCCGGCCCGGGCGCGAGCGCGCGGGCGATGCCGATGCGTTGGCGCTGGCCGCCGCTGAACTCGTGCGGGTAGCGGTCGGCATGAGCGGGTTCGAGGCCGACCTGTTCGAGCAGCGCGGCCACGCGAGCCGGGTGCTCGGCGCGCGGGCCGATACGATGGATGGCGAGTCCGTCGGCGATCTGCGCCCCGACCCGGCGGCGTGGGTCCAGGCTGGCATACGGGTCTTGAAACACGAGCTGCATCCGCCGGCGCAGCGTCGGGCCGGGGGCGGCGGGTAACCGTGCGCCGTCGAAGCGGATCATACCGGTGCTCGGTGGCAACAGCCCCAGCAGAAGGCGACCGAGCGTGCTCTTGCCGGAGCCGCTCTCGCCCACCAGCCCGAGCGCTTCCCCGCGGCCAAGCCGTAACGAGACGTCGCTCACCGCCTGCACTGCGTTCTGCCGCGTGCCAAACTGCCGGCCGACGCCATCAGCTTCGAGCAGCACGCTCATGCCGCGTCCTGCCAGCGAATGCAGCGCGAGAGGCGGCCGGGCATGACTTCGCGCAGGGCGGGATGCGCCGTCTCGCAAGCATCAAGGCGAAGCGTGCAGCGCGGGGCGAACACGCAGCCCGGCGGTAGCGTGCCCGGTGCCGGGACCGACCCGGGGATGCCTTCGGGCGCCGCCCGGCCATCCTCGCTCACCGTGCTACGCAGCAGGGCGCGCGTGTAGGGGTGCAGTGGGTTGCTGAACAGCGCGTCGGTCCGACCCTGTTCGACGATCTCGCCGGCGTACATGACCGCCACGCGGCCGGCGATCTCGGCAACCAACGGCAGGTTATGGGTGATGAAAATCAGCCCCATGCCATGCTGGCGCTGCAATCCGGCTAACAAATCGACCACCTGCGCCTGCACTGTCACGTCCAGCGCCGTGGTTGGTTCGTCGGCGATCAGCACGCGGGGATTGTTGGCGATCGCCATCGCGATCATCGCCCGCTGCCGCATGCCACCGGAAAGCTGGTGCGGGTAGGCGCGGGCGCGGCGGGCCGGGTCGGGGATGCCGACTTCGGTCAGCAGGTCGACAACTTTACGGCGGCCGGCATGGGCGCGGATGGCCTCGCCAATCTGGTCGCCGATGCGATGGACCGGGTTGAGACTACTTGCGGGGTCTTGGAACACCATCGACAGCGCGCCGCCCCGCTTCCGCCGCATCGCCCGGTCCGGAAGCCGAAGCAACTCGTCGCCGGCCAGCCACACGCTGCCGCCGACCGGACGGACGACCGGCGGCAACAGCCCGAGCACGGCCAGCCCGGTGAGCGACTTACCGGAACCGCTCTCGCCCACCAGCGCGAGGGTCTCACCCGCAACTACCGAGAGCGACACGTCGCGCACGGGGCGCACCTTGCCGGCCGGTGTATCGAGTTCGAGTGTCAGCCCTTCGATCAATAGGGCAGCGCCGGTCGTCAATCCCGCTGCCGCCGGCAATGCAGGAGCCCGGCGACGCCATAGCGAGCGCGTGGCACCATGCGGATCGAGCCAGGATTGGAGGCCGTCGCACAGCGTGTTGAGAATGAAAATCGTCGCCACCAGCACGAGGCAGGGCCACAGCAGCAGCAACGGTGACTGCGCCATGGTTGCCCGCGCTGCGCGCACCATCAGACCCCAGGACGGCGTCGGCGGCACCACGCCGAGACCCAGGAACGACAGCCCGGCTTCCAGCACCACAGCTGCCGCAGCCGCAAGGCTCGCCTGCACCAGCAACGGGCCCGCGATGTTGGGCAGTACGGTCCGAAGCATCACCCTAAGCGGGTTAGCGCCGAGCACCCGCAGCGCCTCGACGTAATCGAGTTGCCGCGTGGTCAGCACGCCGGCATAGGCGACGCGGACGAAGCCCGGCAGGAACAGCACCGACAGTACCGCGATCAGCGTCACCGTCCCGGGCCCGGCAAGCGTCACCACCAGCACCGCCAGCAGCAACGGCGGAAAACACAGCACGACGTCCATCGAGCGCACCGCGAGCAGTTCGGCGATCCCGCGCAGGAGACCACCGACTAGGCCAAGCGCGGTGCCGATGGCGCAGGCGATCAGCGTGGCGATCAGCGCGACCGCCAGCGACGTGCGGGCGCCCCAGATCAGGCGGGCCAACTCGTCGCGGCCGAACTCGTCCTGGCCGAGGATGTGGCCGGCGCCGGGTCCGGCGAGGCGATGGGCGACGTCCATCGTGACCGGGTTCGGCAATGGCAGCAATGGAGCCGCGAGGGCGATGAGGCCGAGCAGCGCCAGGGCGGCGACGGACAGAAACGGCAGCCGGGTCATGCTTGGCGCACGCGCGGGTCGAGCACGCCGTAAAGCAGGTCGAGCAGGAGGTTCAGACCTACGAACAGCACCGAGATGACGAGCACGATGCCCTCCACCATCGGGTAATCACGCGCGCTGACGGCGTCGATCAACAGGCCAGAAAGGCCGGGATAGTTGAACACGTATTCGACCAGCACGGTCCCTCCGAGCAGTCCGCCGAGCTGTAGACCAATGACGGTGGCGACCGGGATCAGCGCGTTGCGCAGCACATGTCGGCGCATAATCCGCGCGGGTGCCACGCCCTTGGCGCGCGCGGTGCGCACGTAGTCGCGCTGTCGCACGTCGGCGACGGCGCCGCGGGTGATGCGGTAGACCACGGCCGCGAGCCCGGCGGCGATCGTCAGCGCGGGCATGGCGAGAAGCTGGAAATGGCGAACCGGGTTGGTGGTCAATGAGATGTAGCCGCCCGCGGGGAGCCAATGCAGCGTTTGCGCGAACACGAGGACCAGGAGGGTCCCGAGCACGAAGACCGGGAGCGAGAGCAGCAGCGCGGCGACGGCGGTGCCAATGCGGTCGAGCCATCCGCCGGGTCGGGTGGCAGCGGCAGTGCCGAGCGGGATGCCGACCCCGAGGGCGACGACGGCAGCGGCGGCGATCAATTCGAGCGTACGGGGCAGGCGGTCGGCAATGGAATCGACGACGGGCGCTTGGTCCTGCATGGATTGGCCGAGATCGCCGTGGACGAGGCCGCGCAGATTGCCGGCGTATTGCTCGAGAAGCGGTCGGTCGAGCCCGAGTTGCTCGTGCAGTTGCGCAACCTGATCAGGGTCCGGCGCAGCGCCGCCTTGCGAGAGCAGGAGTTCGGCCGGGTCGCCGGGGACGAAGTGAATCGCCAGGAAGACGAGCGTGATCACCAGCCACACCAGCAGCAGCGACGTCCCAATGCGTTTGGCGGCCCAGATCATCCGCCGAGCGTCGTCTCCTCCAGCGTGGTGCCGGAGAAGAAAGTGAGGGCGCCCGGCATGTTGGTGAAGCCTTTGACGGCCGCTGCCATGGCGTAGCCCTGGGCCCGCCACGCGAGCGAGACGATCGGTGTTTGCGCCAGCACCAGCTTTTGCAGATCGGTGTAGATGGCGGCGCGCTTGGTCGGGTCGAATTCGGCACGGCCGGCGGCGAGTGCCTTGGCAATGCTGCCGTCGCCTAGGTCGAAGCTGCGGGCGGCAGACGGGCCGAGCGTGCTGTCGATGAGGGCGCTGAGACCGTCGGGGTCGTTGCTGTCGGCGGTCGTGCCATTGACGGCGAACTGGTATTGACCGCGGTTGCCGAGCGAGACGCGGGTTGCCCAATCGGGTAGCGCCAGCTCGACCTGGATACCGATCGCGGCCAGGTTCTGCTGCACAATTTCCGCGGTATCCTTGTGCATGCTGTATTGCGCGGTCGCGAGCAGGGTGCAGTTGAAACCGCCGCCGAGGCCCGCTTCAGCCAGCAACGCCTTGGCGCGAGCGGGGTCGTAGGCCCAGCCATCGGAGAGCGTCTTGTCGTGGAAAGGGCTGGCCTCGACCAGCGGCGCCCCGGCCAGCACGGCACCGCGACCGTAGAATACCGACTTGACGATCTCGTCCCGCTTAATCGCGTGCGCCACGGCCAAGCGGACTTTCGGGTCCTTGAACGGGCCGGTCGCGCCGTTGAAGGTTAGATACATGAACGGCCCCTCCGTGTTCTGCAGCCGCAGCTTGGGGTCTGCCTCGATCCCGGCCATCGACTGCCAGGGCACGTATTCGATCAGATCGACGTCGCCGGTCTGCAGGGCTGCGACGCGCGCGGTCTCGTCAGCATAGACGACGAAGCGCAGCGTCTTCAGCTTGGGCAGGCCGGGCTTGTAGAAGTTGGGGTTGGCCGCGAGGTCGATCGAAACGCCGCGCTCCTGCTTGGTGATGGTGAACGGCCCGCAGCCGATCGGTGTCTTGCCGGTGTCCGCCGACCCAGCCGCTACCACCGGCATCTCGAACGCCGCCAACCACAGTGGCAACGTCTCGGTCGGCTGCTTCATGACGATGCGCACGGTTCGCGGGTCCGGCGTCTCGACTCGGTCGACACCCTGGAATTGAGCGCGCATGTAGGCAGTCGATTTCGGCGCCGACACCTGTTCGATCGAGTATTTCACGTCCGCCGAGGTGACTTTCGCGCCGTTGTGAAAACTCGCGTCGCGCAAGGTGAACACCCAGCCGGCATCGCCGTCGCGCTCCCATTTCTCGGCGAGTTCGCCGCGCAACTGCCCGTCCGGCCCATAGGACATGAGCCCGCGATGCACTTGCAGGGTGACCGTCCCGGCGGCGGTGCCGGCCTGAACCCACGGATTGAAATTGGGGGGATAGCTCGACAGGCCGAACACGAGCTGTCCCGGCGTGCCGGCGGCGCGGGCAGGGATGCGGAGGAACGGCAGGGCGACGGTGCCGGCGACGAGGGCGCGGCGACGGATCGTCATGACGGAATTTCCTCTTCAAAACGGTAGGCCGAAACGGCGGTTGCGGCGTCGATCCGGCCCTCGCGTAGGTCGCGCGTAATGTCGGCGGGCGCGCGCGACAGCGGCGGGCCGTAACCGCCGGCGCCGGGCGTGACGATTTCGACGATGTCGCCCGGCTTGAGTGTGCCATTGCCGTGCACAAACGGCGCAGTGCCTTCGCTGAAGCGGAACGAGCAACCGCCCCCTTCGCCACCACCCTCGAGCCCCCATGGCCGCGAGATGATGCGCGAACCGTCGATCCGCAGGCGGCATTCCGCCTCCGCCCGATAGACCCGGCGCAACCCCATGCCTCCGCGGTGACATCCGACGCCGCCCGAGCCCTGCACCAGCTCATAGGCCAGCAACGTCAAAGGGTATTCGCCTTCCAAAGCCTCGACTGGAAGGTTGGAGGTGTTGGTCATGTGGACATGGACACCGTCCAGCCCGTCTTTGGTGGCGCGCGCGCCGGAGCCGCCGCCAATCGTTTCCAGATAAACCCACAACGAGCGATCCGGCCGTGCGCCGACAAAGGTGGCTGACAGCACGCTGCCGTTGCAAGCGGCGATGACCCGCTCGGGCACGGCTTGTGCCAGCGCGCCGTGGATGAGGTCGACCACGCGCTGGCAAGGGCCGATGCGGCCGTTTACGGCAGCGGGATGCACGCAGTTGACGACGCTGCCCTCCGTCGCGGTTACGCTGATCGGCCGTGCCAAGCCAGAATTCGGCAGAATGCTGGGGTCCACCACCGTCTTGACAGCGTAATAAACCGTCGACAGCAGCGCCGTGTAGGTCATGTTGATGCCGGCGCGGAGTTGCGGCGGTGCGTCGAAATTGAGCCGCATCTCGTCGCCATCGACGGTCAGCGCGACGCTGAAATCGAGTTCGCCGTCGAATTCCGGGCCGTCGTAGCGGTCGGCGAAGCGATAGGTGCCGTCCGGAATGGCGGCGATGCCCGCCCGCATCTTCCGTTCGGCATAATCCTGCAGCGCCCGGCCAGCGGCGAGCACGACCTCGCGCCCGTAGCGGACGCAAAGCGCGTTCATCCGCTGCACGCCGAGCCGGTTGGCCGCCATCTGCGCCCGCAGATCCGACAGCCGCTCATGCGGCACCTGACAGTTAAGTAGAATCAGCGCCTGCACGTCGGTCTGCAGCGTGCCCGCCCGATAGAGCCGGATCGGCGGGATGCGGATGCCTTCCTGGTAGATGTGCTGATGCCCGCGATCGGCGAAGTCCGCGTGGTGCGCGGTGTTGACCGCCCAGGCAGTGATGACGCCGTCCACGAAGATCGGCTCGGCGAGCACGAGGTCCGGCAGATGGGTGCCACCGCCCTCGAATGCATCGTTGCCGACGAACACGTCGCCGGGCCGCATGTCGGCGGTGTCGTGCCGCTTCAGAATGTGGGGAATGATGCCGATGAAGCTGCCGAGATGCATCGGGATGTGCTCGGCCTGGCACAGCGTGGTGCCCGCCAAGTCGAATAGGGCGGTCGAGCAGTCCCGCCGCTCCTTGATGTTGGTGGAGTAGCTGGCACGAACCAACGCTTCGCCCATCTCCTCGGTGATGGAGGACAGCGCCGATCCGATCACCTCGACAGTGATGGGGTCGAGTGTCGGTGTGGATGCCTCGACCGGGCGGGTCACGCTCATGCACACTCCAGGATCAGGTTGAGATACGGTTCGACCCTGCCGTTCCAGCCCGGCAACACTACCGTGGTCGCGTCCATCTGTTCCACGATGGCCGGCCCGGCGATCCGGTTGCCAGCGCGCAGTTTCTCGCGGTCGTAAACAGGGCAAGCGACGAAACGGCCGGCCTCGGGCAGCCAGACGTCGCGGTTGCCGACGATGGCGCCGCTCGCATCCGGGCCGGCATCGTCATGCGCGGAGAAACTCGCCTTGCGCACGATGCCGGTCGCTTCGGTGCGGGTGGTGACCAGTTGGATCGCCTCGCCGTCGGCAACGAAGCCGTAGAGCCGGCGATGCGCCTCGACGAACCCCTCGCGCAGCACGTCGAGCGTGCCGGCCTCGATCGGTCCGTCGGGCAAGGGGACGGCAATTTCGTAGTTCTGGCCGATATAGCGGAGGTCGACCGTGCGCAGCGTCCGTCGGTCTCCCTCAGGCACGTGCTCGTCGCTGAACCATTCCAGCGCTCGGGTCGCCAGTGCATCGAACGCCGTGGTCAGCGCGGGCAGGGCCGCCGGATCGAGGGTCAGCAACCGGGTCGAGGCGAAGTCGGCCCGCAGATCGGTCAGCAACAGGCCGGTCGCGCACAGGATGCCCGGATTGCGCGGCACCAGCACCCGCGTGATGTCCAACTCCCGTGCCAACCGCACTGCATGCAGCGGCCCGGCACCGCCGAACGCCACCAGCGTATAGTCGCGCGGATCGTAGCCGCGCTGCACGCTGATGACGCGGATCGCGCGTGCCATGTTTGCGGTGACGACGGCGATGATGCCTTGCGCCGTCTCCATCACGCCGAGCCCGAGGCGCTCGGACAATCGCTTGATCGCCGCATGGGCCAGATCCTGCCGGATCGGCATGCGCCCGCCGAGCAGATGGATCGGATTCAGCGTCTGCAGCACGACGTTGGCGTCCGTCACCGTCGCTTCCTCGTTGCCGAGCCCGTAGCAAACTGGTCCCGGTGCCGCGCCGGCGCTGCGCGGGCCGACCTTCAGCAGGCCGCCATTGTCGATCGATGCAATCGAGCCACCGCCGGCACCCACCGTATGGATGTCGAGCATCGGCGCCTTGATCGGATAGCCGTGCACCACGGCCTCGTTGGTCAGCCGGCATTGCCCGCTGGTCAGCAGCGCCACGTCCGAACTCGTACCGCCCATGTCGAAGGTGATCAGGTCCGGCAACCCGGCGGCCCGGCCGATCTCCTGCGCCGCCACCACACCGGTGCTGGGGCCCGACAGTACCGTCCGCACCGGCAGGCGCGCCGCCTGTTCGAAGCCGATCACGCCGCCGTTGGATTGCGTCAAATGCGGCGTAGCGGTCACGCCGAGCTCGTCGAGCCGGCCGCCGAGGCGCTCGATGTAGTTGCGCATCACCGGGCCGAGATAGGCGTTGACCACCGCTGTCGACAGCCGTTCGTATTCGCGGAATTCCGGCGCGACGTCGTGGCTAGTGCAGGCGAAACCCTCGGGAAACTCCTCGGCGAGGATCGTGCGCGCGATATCTTCGTGCTCGGTGCGCATGAATCCATACAGGAAGCAGACGGCGATCGCCTTGACGCCCGCTGCCTTGAGCTGACGCACCGCGTCGCGGAAGCCGTCCTGATCCAGCGCCGTCTCAACCGTCCCATCGTGACGGACCCGTTCGGCCACTTCGAGGCGCAGGTCACGGCTGACCAGAACTGGTGATTTGTCGGCTTGTAGATCGTAGAGGTCGGGCCGCTTTTGCCGCCCGATTTCCAGTAGGTCGCGGAACCCGGCCGTCGTGATCAGCCCGGTCGCCACACCACGATGCTGGATCAGCGCATTGGTGCCGACGGTCGTGCCGTGGCCGAAATAGCCGATCTCGGGCGGCGAACTGCCGACACCGGCCATACCTTCCGTTAGGCCCTGGGCGATGCCGCGGGAGGGGTCGTCAGGCGTAGAAGGTACTTTCCAGACGGCGACACCACCGGTGTCATCATCGAAAAGGCAGACATCGGTAAACGTACCACCTGAGTCGATCCCGACACGCCACGTCATCCTAATGCACACCCATTAAGCATAGCCGAATAAAATGTCTTTAAATTAGGCGGTACCACTGACGACCATCCTTGATCGCATTAAATCAACGCACGTATACACGGCGTATGCAACAGATAATCTCGGGGAGTGAAACGGTTTTGCTGGATCGAGACTCTGCCTCTGCGCGGGATCGGGCCTACGCCTTCGTCCGTGACGGCATTTTGCAGCGCACGATCATAGTCGGTGCTTTTCTGGAGGAGGAGCAGGTCTCGACAGCCATTGGCGTCTCCCGAACTCCAGTCCGCGAGGCGTTCCATCGGCTGGCGGCGGAGCGCTGGTTAGAGTTGGTGCCGCGTCGGGGAGCGATGGTGCGCCAGGTGACGGCCCAGGAGTTGGTCGAGGTATATGAGGTCCGACGGCTGCTTGAGGGACATGCAGTGCGGCAGCTCTGCCTATCCCGGCAGAGCGTGCCCGCGCTGAGCCGTGCGTTGCTGGATGCGATGTGCGCTGACGGTGCCGAGACGATCGAGCAGCACGTATCGCTCGATCAGCAGTTCCACCGTAGCCTCGTGGCGACGCTTGGTAATGCTGTCCTGACCGAGATGTATGATAGCCTGCGTGCTCGTCAGCAGCAGGTCGCGCTGTGCGCCTTCGCGGCCGATCCGGGGCGTCTACAAACAATCTTAAATGAACATCTTATGCTCTTAGGCGCGTTGACGCGTTTCGATCTCACCGAAGCTGAAGCGATCCTATCGGTTCACCTGCAGCCTCTTGCCGGGATACTTAGCCGTCTCGGCTGACAGACTACATCGTCGGCGAGCTTGAGCGCGACCATTTGGGTTAATATTACTGTCCAATATCGAAAACTTTGGAAAGCCGGGCGTTTCACCTCATTGAACATTTCGACGATCCACCGTGCGAATCCTTTCCAAACCATGTAGAGCTAGGTGCTAATCTTATGCAGACCGTGGGAAAATCAGCTTACATTGGTAAATGCAGTGATCAGGGCGTAATCAGCGCAGTTTTGCTGTAAGGATTTTGCGTGCCGGTCCAGCATTGGCTTATCGAAGCTGCTGGGTCAGTGTCAGTAGGCTTTTTTCCTCATCAGACTGATCTAGTCTTCAACGTCTAGCGACCTGGTTACCCAGCCGCCCGGTACGCTTTGACCGGCGCCGGCAGCGTCCTCAGAGACACTCGCGACCGGTAGTGTCGGGCCAAGCGAGGGGCAAGCTTTTCCGATTATCCGGCGGGACGACTCGCGGTGCGCCTCCTGCGCCATCGACCCGGCCGTCGCCCGCGCCACCTTGATGAATTCGTCCACCAGCCGCGCATTCCGGCTCGAGTGTGGCCGCGCAAGCAGGAAGCTCAACATCGTCTCCGGCTCGAATCGGCGCATGGTGATCCGGCTGAAATCGCTCACCATCAACGGATGCACCAGCGCGATCCCGGTACCAGACGC
>Ga0160427_10001075_pt1 | contig 16764 bp, 13 predicted proteins | sample SolpanmetagenomL_FD_108194 | JGI IMG/M metagenome (GOLD analysis project Ga0160427, IMG submission 108194) | Solar panel surface microbial communities from Lawrence Berkeley National Laboratory, California, USA - L | ecosystem: Engineered > Built environment > Solar panel > Unclassified ...
ACTGGGGCTGGTGCCGGACCCAGAACCGCGACCGTCGCGAATTGCCGTTGCAGCTCCTGAGCATGGGCATCTGGGATACCTTGGCCAAAGAGATCAGCATGGATACCGGCTTCCGCCGTTCCGGCCTGATCTATGCGACCAAGAGCGAAAGCGATCTCGCGACCTGGTCGGCGTGGCTCGACATGGCGCGCGAGTTCCAGGTACATCACCGCCTGCTCAGCCCGGCGGAAACAAAGGCGTTGACCCCCGGCAATGAGCAGGAATGGATCGGCGGCGTCCATTGCCCCACTGACGGCCGCGCGGAGCCGACCATGGCCGCGCCGGCACTGGCCGAAGCCGCCCGCGCGCTGGGCGCCACCATTCTGCAAAATTGCGCCGTTCGCGGCTTGGACATCATGGGCGGCCGGGTTGCCGGCGTCATCACCGAGCGGGGCCGCATCGCCGCTGACGCCGTGCTGTGTGCCGGCGGCGCTTGGTCGAGCCTGTTCTGCCGCCGGCATGGCATCGACTTGCCGCAAGCCGGCATTCGCTCAACCGTGTTCGCCACCACGCCCGGCCCCGAGGTCACCCCGGGCGGGCTGGTCACGCCGGATTTCACCCTCAGCCGCCGGCTCGATGGCAGCTATATCGTCGCCGCGCAGGATCGGGGCCGCCTGGAGGTCACGCCGCAGGGTATGCGTTACGCCCGCCAGTTCTGGCCGACCTTCAAGTCGCGTCGCAAAAGCCTCAAAATCGGGGTTGGCCGCTCCTTCCTCGGTGGACCTGAGGCCATCGCCGGCAAATGGTCGATGGACCGGCCGACGCCGTTCGAGAAGCATCGCGTGTTCGCTCCTCCGCCCGATACCCGCATCGCGGCCCCCGCGCTCGCCAAGGTCAAGGCGTCGTATCCCGGGCTCGCCGGGCTCGGGATCGGCGGTATGTGGGCCGGTTGGATCGACATGATGCCGGACGGCATTCCGGTGATCTCTCCGGTTGAGGCATTGCCGGGCTTCTTTCTGGCCACCGGCTTCAGCGGCCATGGCTTCGGCATCGGTCCCGGCGCCGGCCGCCTGGCCGCCGACCTCATCACCGGCGATCCGGCCTCCGTTGACCCGACTCCCTTCCGCTACAGCCGCCTGGTGGATGGCACCGACCTCACTGCCGCGGGTATGATGTGATCGCGCGGCGACCGCTCGCCGAAGCCGATCTCCCGGCTGTCAGCATGATCTCCGGCCGGCCGGCGCTGGCCTGGTTGGTCAGCACCTTCGCCCTCGCCGATCAGGCATTCCGATGACGTTTCTCTACAAGTCGGAGCCCGGCCGCGGCGCCATCTGGCAGCGCATGTTCGCCGAGCATCTGCCGGACCTGCCGTTCCGTATATGGCCGGATGTCGGCGACAAGACCGAGATCACCTATATCGGTGCCTGGACGCTGCCGAACGACCTACAGGAATATACCGGGCTGCAGGTGTTGTTCTCGGTGGCTGCCGGCGTGGACCAGCTCGACATCGGGCAGCTACCGGACCACGTCCCGCTCGTCCGCATGCTCGAGCCGGGCCTGACGGCTGGCATGGTCGAATACGTCACCATGGCGGTGCTGGCGCTGCACCGCGGGATGCCGGCTTATCTGGATAGGCAGCGTCAGCATATCTGGAAAAGTGGCCCGAGCCGGAGGCCCGGAGCTAGCCGTATTGGCGTCATGGGCCTTGGGGTGCTCGGCTGCGCCGTGCTGTCCGCCTTGGCCCCATTCGGCTTTCCGTTGCGCGGTTGGAGCCGCAGCCGGCGCGAGATCGCGGACGTCGAGTGTTTTGCTGGAGCGGAAGCGCTGCCTGCATTCCTCGGCGGCTGCGACATTCTGATCTGCCTACTACCGCTCACGTCCGAGACGGAAGGCATCCTGAACGCGGACCTGTTTGCCGCTCTTCCGGCTGATGCCGGGCTGATCAATGTCGGGCGGGGTGGACACCTCGTCGAGGCCGACCTGATCAGAGCATTGGAAAGCCATCTCTCCGCCGCCGTGCTCGACGTGTTCGATTCCGAGCCGCTCCCGGCCGAAAACCCGCTTTGGACTCATCCACGGATCTGGCTGACCCCGCACATCGCCAGCATGACGCAGCCGGAAGGTGGCGCGGAGGCAGTGATCGCTAACATCCGGGCACATCGACGGGGCGAGGCGATGACGGGCCTGGTCGAGCGGCATCGAGGCTATTGACTACGTTTGAGCGGAAATCAAAAACGCCGACGTGATGGCCTTTGCATGCGGAGTCTAGGTGACCTGATGGTGATCCGTATCGAGATCATCCCGTTTCACCATCGCGTCCGCGGTTTGGAGAGTACGATCCTTGAACGCTCTTGGCTTGGCGGCTGTCACGACTACCTACTGAATTCACCAAGAACCATGTCAGCGGCTATCGGATCGGAATCGAGAAATACTCCAATTACATCGTCGTCAAACCGGTTTTCGTAAAGAGATCGTAACTAATACGGAAGTAGCCTTTCCGAGCCTGACGCCATGATGGCCCGATCGCACGTCGTAGTCGGCATCGCGGCATGGATCGTCACCGCGCCGCTACTTCATCTTCCCCCTACCGCGCCGGCTTACCTCCTACTGGCTGTAGCGGGCTCACTGTTACCCGACATCGATCATCCGGCATCCTGGGTCGGACGCCGAACCCGTCCGCTATCGACCGGCATCGCCGCCATGCTTGGGCATCGCGGGATCACGCATTCGGCGGTGGCCGTGGTGGGGCTGGTGATGGTGTTGGTGCAGTTGGGCTACCGTCACGGCACGGTGGCAGCACTCGCCACCGGCTATTTGTCGCATCTGGCGGCGGACATGCTCACGCCGCGCGGGCTGAGGCTGGCATGGCCGCTGAAGATGACGTGGGCATTTCCTTTATGTCGGACCGGCTCCCCGATGGAGCCAGTCATCGTCGCAATGCTGGTTGTCGGCATCGCCTGGCAGGTCCTACGGCATGGATGAGCCTACCGGTCGGTGCTCGGCCTGCTGAGCGGGTGCACCTAGAAAGGCTGGGGCACTCCGCTGAGCTGGGTCAGACGATGGCGGTCAACGCTTCGCCAATGGTCGCGGTGATCGTGTCGATATCGGCGGCCGTAGCGATCAATGCCGGGCTGAGGGTCAGGGTATTGTTCAAGCCCGGGAGCGACCGGTTGGTCGCGCCGATGATGACACCCATCGACATGCACTTGGCCACCACGGCCTGCACTTTGGCCTCGGCCAGCGGCTCCTTTGTGGTGCGATCGGCTACCAGTTCGGCACCCTGGAACAGGCCGCAACCGCGGACTTCGCCGATGACCGGATGCTTTTCCATGAGGCCCAGCAGGTTGTTGCGCAGCCGCTGCCCCATGGCGACGGTGTTGGCCAGCAATTCCTCGTCTTCGATGATGCGCATGTTCTCCAGCGCTGCCGCCGGGCCGGCGAGGCAGCCGCCGAAGGTGGAGATGTCGCGGAAATGGTTCATCGGGTCCGATGCGTCGGTCTTGAACAGGTCGAAGATCGCCTCGGTGGTGATGGTGCAGGAGATTGCGGCGTAGCCGGAGGCCAAGCCTTTGGCGACCGTCACGAAGTCGGGCTGCACACCGTATTGCTGGTAGCCGAACCACATGCCGGTGCGGCCGAGACCACAGACGACCTCGTCGATGTGAAGCAGCACATTGTACTTGGTGCAAATTTCCTGCACCCGCTCCCAATAGCTGGCGGGCGGAGTGATGACGCCGCCGCCCGCGGTAATTGGCTCGAGGCAGATGGCACCCACCGTATCAGGCCCCTCGCGCAGGATCACCGCCTCGATGGCGTCAGCGGCGGCGATGCCGTAATCGGCCGCATCGGGATACTGGTTGCGGTATTCGAGGCAGTGCGGCACTTCGACGAAGCCCGGCGGATAGGGACCGTAATCAGTGTTCCGCTGCGGCTGGCCGCAGGCAGCCAGGGCGCCGAAGGTGGTGCCGTGGTAGTCACGCTCGCGGTAAAGGATCTTCCACTTGCGGCCGCCATGATGCCGGGCGGCGATCTGGCGCACCATCTTGAACACCTTCTCGTTGGCTTCCGAGCCGGAGTTTGAATAGTACACCCGGGTCAGACCGGGCATTTTCTCGATCAGCTTTTGCGCGAAACGCGCCCCTGGGATGCTACCTTTGGCGCCGGCGAAGTAGTTCAACTTGACCAGTTGGTCCCGCACCGCGTCGGCGATAGTCTCGCGGCCGTAGCCGACGTTGACGGTCCAGACACCGCCTGAGGTGGCATCGAGATATTCCTTGCCGGTGGCATCCCACACCCGCATCCCGCGGCCCTCGACCATGAGTTGCGGGTCGACGGTCTCGTAGCTCTTATGCTGCGATAGGTGGTGCCAGACATGAGCACGGTCTGCTTCGACGAGATCGGCGATATCGTTCGTCTTGAGCATGATGTTCATAGCTGGCTCCTTGGCAGTGGGCTCAGCATAGACCGGGTAACGCCGTGGATGAAATCCTTGCATGGCTGCCGGCGCACGAAAGCGCCGGCAGCCACCTCGGGGTTAGCGCGACTTCTTGTAGAGCTTGCTGGCGATCTCAAAGATCTCCTCCGGAGCGTAATCCGGAGCGAACGCACCATAATTGCCTAGCAGGTCGGGCATCTTGCCGCCTTCGGGCAAGCCGTCCACCACTTCGAGATTGCCTGGCGGGTCACCAGGCAAGGCAACTTCGTCGTTGGACCAGATGCCGGCCGCTTCCTCGTAATCGTCCGGGCTGAAGCGATACAGGCGGCGATGCTTGCCTTCATCCAGATACTTCTGGCACTCGGGAATGCGGCTCAGGTCGATGTTCGGTGTCGGCAGCATCTTCTCGATCGCGACACCGCTCAGCTTCTTCAAAGCCAGCGCGTAGGCGTGGGCATGGAGGGAGCCACGAACCAACAGGTAGGCGCAGACCTCGCGACCGGTCGGCTCCGTCATGGTCTCATACACGCGCAGCTTGTGGATGCGCGCACCGCATTCGAGATGAAAGTTGTGCAGCAAGTCGATCATCAGATTGCCGGTTGTGGTCACCATGTCGGTGTTCCACGAAATGCCATTACTGTTGATCGGGGTAGCGCCACCGCCGGCGGAGAGAAAGGCACCTGGTAGCGCGGTGTCCTGCATGGCCTTGAACGGCGCACCGGTGACGTCCGCGTTGGACTTCTGGTTACCCGGGCCGTTGTTCAGCATGGCGATGCCGTTGCTAACTAGCTCCACGTGGCCGAGTTCTTCAGCGAAAATGCTGGATACCAGACTGTAAAACGGGCGCAGAGCGGTTTTGTTTCGGAAATTAAAGCTTTGAAACATGTAGTTGCCGAGGGTGGACATTTCCCCGTATTTGCCGCCCAGAAGTTCTTGCAATGCCGCTGCAGCGTTGGGGTCGGGCTTTTTGGCCTCAGGAAGCTCGGTAAGCAGCTTGTCGATGCGCATGAACATTTGCGTTTCCTTCACCGGGCATACTGCCCTGGAGTATATACGAGGCAATGGATTACGAGTTCCGCGACGGCAAGCTGCTTATTTCGAGAAGTACTGAGGAGCGGGCGCCGATCGTCCAACGCCTCCGTCGCATCGAGGGGCAGGTACGTGGCCTGATCCAGATGATCGAGGCAGATCGATATTGTCTTGATGAGGTACAGCAAGCCAACGCGATTACCGCTGCGGTTCGCGAGGTGGCTTTGCTGATTTTGACCAGTCACCTGGATGCCGGCGTCGACTACGCCGTGCGCAGCGGGCAGAGCGAGGCTGCCACTCAGGAAGTATCTTCGGTGCTGAGAGCCGCGCTACGATTGTAGCGCGGCGGCTAGCTGCTTAACGCGCGCCGTCGCGGCGAACAACGGCACCGACGGTACGAAACAGGATGGCGACGTCGAGCCAGAACTGCCAGTTCTTGACATACCACGCATCTAGGGCAACTCGGCGGGAATAGGTCGTGTTGCTCCGTCCACTAACCTGCCAAAGGCCGGTGACGCCGGGGCGCACCTGCAGATAGTAGTTCACGTTGCGGCCATATCGCGGCAACTCGTTTTCCATCACCGGGCGCGGTCCGACCAGGCTCATGTCGAGCTTCAGGACGTTGAAGATCTGCGGTAGCTCATCAAGGCTGGTACCGCGCAAGAAGCGGCCGATCGTAGTGACACGCGGATCATTCTTCAGCTTCTGCGTCGTCTCCCACTCATGCCGTGCATCGGCACTTTCGGCCAGGCGCTGGGCGAGAAGCTGATCGGCACCCATCCGCATGCTGCGGAACTTCAGGCAGCCGAATTTCTGTCCACCGCGTCCAATGCGGGTGTGGCGGAACAACACCGGGCCACCGTCGAGCGCCACGGCCAACGCGATCACGGCCATCACCGGAGCCAAAATGACAAGCATAATGACCGAAAGTACGAGATCAGCTGCCAGCTTGATGGTTGCAGCGTTGAAGAACGTCGTTCTCACGCGGGGTCGCACAGACGAGCGGCTCATGAGTCCGTGAAATATAGAGCCGAATTCGTGTTGGGCGACGTGAACATTCTTCATCAATACAGCCCTTAGTTGTATGGCTAACGTAGAGCCGCTTGGAGACCGGCAGAAAACTGCAATTAGACGCTAGTTGATTTTCGTGGTGCGATGCAACATGAAACTGTCCGTATGATGGCTTCACAAAAACGAGACGAGCGGACGCAGAAAATGGACGACGCCTGTTGTGAAGCTTAGGCAATAGTTTTGTGTCAAATGCCCAGCATCGCGGCACGGTGGACACATAACGTGGCCATAGTTTGGGCAGATATAGCTCGAAATTCGCGTTGCCGACTTTAAGGAGAAGCTGTTTGCTTTGTAGCGTCGTCGTCTCATCGTTCAACAAGGCCGCGTTTGTCGGCGTCGCGGTCGAGAGCGCGCTGGCACAGACGTACCCGAACATGGAGATCATCGTGGTCGATGACGGCTCCAGCGACGAGTCGGTAAGCGTCCTTGAAAGCTTCGGCGATAGGATCCGACTACTCGCCAAGCCCAATGGCGGACAGGCCTCGGCGATGAACGAGGGCTTTCGCCTGTCTCGCGGCGAGATCGTGCTGTTCCTGGATTGCGACGATACGCTCGATCCGGATGTCGTGCAGCGCGTCGTCGACGCATGGACGCCCGAAACCGCCAAGGTGCATTTCCGGCTGCGCAAGATCAGGGAAGACGGCTCGGTGATCGAGGGCAAGTTCATCCCGCCCTACAAGGAATTCACGACGGAGGATGTCGGCCCGGTGTTTCGCCGCTTCGGCCTCTATCCGGCTCCGCCAACGACCGGCAATGCATTCGCCCGCCGGGTCCTAGAGCAGATCATGCCGTTGTCGGAGAGTATCTACCGGGCTTGGCCGGACACCCCCCTGGTGGGCGCGGCACCAATGTTTGGAACCGTGTATGGGCTAGCCGGCGTGGGCGGCTCGTTCCGCGAGAGCGCGGTCAACTACTCGATCGGGACCATCGCCAAGGTGGAAAGCAAGCTGGTTTGCGAGCTGGCCTATCTCGATTTCATGCGGTCGCAGTTCGGAGACAAGTTGCCGAAGGACTTCGCCTTACGCTGGCCGATGCATCTGAAAGATCGGCTGATGATCGCGCGCTTCTCCAACGCGGCCACGCGAGAATCGCCGATACGGCTGGCGGCATCCTATGTGCTGTCGGTCGTGCAATGGCCGGAGTATTTCCTCAAACGCAAAATTGCGCTCGTTGGGTGGGGCGTCGCGATGGCGGTGCTGCCAGCCCGCGTGTTGAAGGCGATTCCGAAGATCGCCGGGCCGAACGTCCGTCTTTAGTCCGGCAAGCTAGCGCAAGGAGAGTTTACATGACCCCCATCGGACTATCGCGCCGGCCATTCCTGGCGCTGGCCGGTGCGGCAGCGCTCGCGCCGAGCGCTGGACGCGCCGCATCGATCGGGCAGGCGCTGGACCTGAGCAGGTTGAAGCAGTCATTCAGTACCGACTTCGCCGATCCGACCAAGCCGATCTTCCGCACGGAAGGTGGCCCGTTCAGCACCCGGTTCGAGGCCTTCAGCGGCGCGCGCACACTGGTCCCGAACAAGGAGCTGGAGCTTTACGTCGATCGTTTCTTCATTCCGTCGCCAACCGGGCCGAACGCCAATGGCAACAACGACTCGCCGGACCCGAATGGTATTCCGGCTGGGCTCGATCCGTTCCGGGTGCGGGACGGCGTGCTGACCATCACGGCGATGCCGACGCCGCCGGACCTGCTCAAGACGGTCGGCCGCCCTTACGTCTCCGGGCTGCTCTCCACAGATCGCAGCTTCAGCCAGCGCTACGGCTATTTCGAGATGCGTGCGCAGTTGCCCGGCGGGCAAGGCCTCTGGCCGGCGTTCTGGCTATTTGGCACGACGCAGAAATACCGCCTCGAGATCGATGTGCTGGAGGCGCTCGGGCACGAGCGGGATCGGATCTACCAGTCGGCGCAGCCCGATTCAACCCGCGGCCAAGGTAGCCACCTGCCGCTCAAGCCGGGGTTCGACTACACCGCGGCGATGCACGACTACGGCATGCTGTGGACGCCGGAGGCGATCAGCTTCTACGTCGATCGCAAGATGACGGCCACGATCGACGGCGCGCCGTTCCGTGACGAGGTGCCGGTTTATATGATGGCCAATCTCGCGGTGGGCGGAAGTTGGGGCGGCAACCCGGATGCATCGACGCATTTCCCGGCTGCGATGCGGATCGAGCACATCAAGGCGTATCGCCTGGCATGACCGGACCGAAAACAGATAGCCGGAAGCGGCCGATCCGGGTGCTGTCCATTCCCGATCGGCGGTCGACGACACAGTTCGTGCCGTTGTTCTGCCAAGGGCTGGAGGCAGCCGGCGTCGAGCTCGTCGACCTCGGCCCGGCGGCGTTGCGCCTGGGCTTCGACGTCATCCACGTGCACTTCCCGGTGCATTACATTGCCGAGCGATCATTGGCCTACAGCATAGTACGATCGGCTTTCTTGCTGTGCTTTCTCAGCTTGGCCAAGGCCGTCGGGCGTTGCCGGATCGTGTATACGGTGCATGACCCCATCCCGTTCCGGCCACGTGCCGGCTGGCTGATGTGGCCCATGCTCGGCTTCGTGCATCGCATGGTCGATGGCTTCGTCTTCCTCAGCGACGGTTCGCAACGCGACTTCCTCGCCCGCTTCCCGCAGCAGGCCAGCAAGCCGGCGATCCGGGTCGATCACAGCAGCTTCCCGGTCGCCGTCGACCCGGCGTCACGCCTCGCCACGCTCGAGGCCCGTGCCGCCACCGACCGGCGCGAGATCACGGTCGGCTATCTCGGCATGATCAAGGACTACAAAGGGCTCGACTTCCTTGCCGCCCTGCCATCCCATCTGGCCGATGGCAGCGTAGTACGCACGATCGTCGCCGGCCGGGTCGACCCGACCTTTGCCGCGGTGGCAGACCCCATACTCGCCGGCCTCGGCGACGGCTTCACCCGGATCGACAAACGGTTGTCCGACAACGAACTGGCCAGCCTGATTCAACAGGTCGACGTCATGTTCCTGCCTTATACGCGCGGCTGGAACTCAGGCATGGCCATGCTCGTGTTGAGCTGCTTCACCCCGATGCTCTCGACCCGGCAGCTGCCGTTCGTCGAGGTCGAGCAAAAGCTCGGCGCCCCCTGGGTGCATACCTTCGAGGGGGCGGCGCAGACGTGCCGGTCCGCACTGGAGGTGGCGCTGATGCGCATCCGGCAGGAGGTGATCGACCGACCCGCGGTCGATCACCTTGCCGGGTTTCTCCACGAACGCAGCTTCGAAGCGGCAGGCCGGGCCGTTGTCGCATTCTACGATCGTCTCCTCGCCCGCCGCGGCTGAAAGATTTCGATGAGCCAGACTTTACCCGAGAGCCCGGCGCCCGCGCTGCGCGTCGCCATCATCCATCACTGGCTGGTGACCATGCGCGGTGGCGAGCGTGTGGTCGAAGCGTTGTGCGAGATGTATCCGGACGCGGAAATCTTCACCCACGTCTACAATCCTGACCGAGTGTCCGAGACGATCCGCCGGCACAAGGTCCATACCAGCTTCATCGATCGGCTTCCGCGCGCGCGCAAATTCTACCAATGGTATCTGCCGTTGATGCCGATGGCGCTGGAAAGGTTCGACCTGCGGGACTTCGATCTGGTGATCAGCAGCGATGCCGGCCCGGTCAAGGGCGTGGTGACGTCACCGGACACGCCACACGTCTGCTATTGTCATGCGCCGATGCGATACATCTGGGGCATGGAAGCGGAGTATCTGGCCAATGCGAAGCGGTCAGCCCGGGTCGCATTCCCGTTCATCGCTCATTATATGCGGCTATGGGACTATGCGGCTGCCTCCCGAGTTGACGAATTCGTCGCCAACTCCACCGCGGTCGCCCGACGCATCCGGAAGTTCTACCGTCGGTCGGCCGAAGTGATCCCGCCGCCGATCGACTGCGATGCCTTCGCGCCGGCACCGTCGGAGGACTTCTATCTGCTTGCTGGTCAGTTGGTGGCTTACAAACGACCGGAGGTCGCCATCGAAGCGTGCAACCGAACCGGACGCAAGCTGGTCGTGATCGGTGAAGGCGAGCGATTGGCGAGCATGCGGCAACTCGCGGGACCCACCGTCACCGTACTCGGCGCGCAACCATACGCGGTACTGCGGGACCATTACAGCCGCTGCCGTGCGTTGTTGTTTCCCGGAGAAGAGGATTTCGGCATGGTGCCCGTGGAAGCCATGGCATCCGGCAAACCGGTGATCGCGTTGGGCAAGGGTGGCGCCTTGGACACGGTGGTCGATGGAGTGACGGGCGTGCTGTTCGGGCGATCGACGCCCGACGCGCTGATTGCTGCGGTCGAGCGCTTCGAAACCATCGAGAGCGGGTTTGATCCGGTCCGTATCGCCGCACATGCCCGCACTTTCGACCGCTCCGTGTTCAAGCGGCGAATGCAGATCGCGATCGACAGGTGTCTGGCGGGGACGATGATCAGCCCCACACAGCCTTCCGGAAGTGCGGAAGTCTTGCGATACCCAAACAATTAATAATTGATTAACGTTGTCCAGTCCGCTACGGATTCCAGCATAGCTAGGTCATCAGGAGATCCCGCATGTCCGTTAAACTTCTCTGCGCAACAATTTTGGGTGTCGCAGTTGCGGCATCGGCTCAAGCTGGAACCATCACCGTCGCCAATGGTGCTTCCACTGCAAGTGTGACTGCCACGTCAGCGCTCGGCACCGCTGCGCCTTTTGGCGTGATCAACTTCGGCAATGCAGGCGTCAACGGCTTCGTGTCCAACGCTCCGGTGAGTTTTGCTGGTGGTGTGGTGTCCTTCACCGGAACAGCCTCGCCACGGTCGGGTATATACGACGGTTCGGTGACAAACGTTGCCATCAGCCCATACACTGGCACGGCATTGAGCAACGCCAACTACCTGGTTGCTGAACCTGGTGGGTCCGTCGTAGTCGCCTACGCGACGCCACAATCGACCGTGAACCTGCTTTGGGGTTCGGTGGATTCCTATGACTTCCTCAACCTCGAGTTGCTCAACGGTTCAACTGTCGTCGGCAACATCACCCTGAATGGCTCGCAGATCGCCGGCGCTTACGGCACGGTCGCCGATGGCAACCCTGTTGCTTATGTCTCTGTGACGCCGGGTGGCGCATTGAGCTCGTTCAACACGTTGATCGCGACTGCGTCGACGGCAGCGTTCGAGTTCAACATTGGCTCGGGGAGCACTCCGGTGCCGGAGCCGGCTACGCTTGCCCTGCTCGCGACTGGCCTAGTCGGCCTCAGCCTGCGTCGTTCGCGCAAGGTTTAAACCAAATTAGGCAGGCTGCCGTCGGGTAGCCTGCCGCCACTAAGGACGACCCGGCTGACGATTCGATCGATGACGATCTCGTTGGCGAGTGTGAGCAGTTTTTTAATTGCTGCACCTGCGAAAAGCTTTTAAGCCGTATCAGCGTTCAGGCTGCTCCATTAGGAGTACGGCATTGGCACAACGCCAAAACGATCCGGAGAACGCGTACTCTTCACAGCTGTGACTCACAGCGGAGGGCGTTTGCGTGCTTTGGATTTGCGTTTCGACATGGATTGCGGCCAGCACCAGTTCGGTAGCTCCGACTTCCACATCGATCGATTACTGCTTGCTGACGGCGCCTCTGGGCAACGCAGTCGGCCTTGAGGCAGGGACCTAGTCGCGCCATGAACAACCAAGCCGTGATGTTCAGCATCACCGACGTCGTCTCCACGCTGTGGCGCCGCAAGCTCATCATCGTCCTGGTCACGCTGCTTGGCGCGGCGTTGATGACCGCCGTCGCCTATCAGATGTCGCCGATCTTCGTGGCCCAGGGCCAGGTCGTGGTCCGGTCTCCCGGGTCCATCGGTCCCGACCCGGAGCATTCATTCTACTCGGCCGTGGTCAGTGATGCCGTCATCTCCACCGAGCGCGACGTGATGGGTTCGGTAGGTCTGGCGACACAAATTGCCGACGGTCTCGACATTCCGCCGCCGCCCGAGCCGATCTGGCGACGCAACCTGCGACACCTCTTATCTTTCGCCGTACCAAGGCTTGGGCTGCCGGCTACATGGGCGTCATTCCTGGACAGGGCGCCGGAAACCGAGGACGGCCGGATCTCGCAAGTTCAGCATTCACTGTCGACGTTGGCCGAGAAGGGCAGCAGCGTCATCAACGTGTTTGGGTCTACGACCAGCCCAGTTCTCAGTGCGGAAATCGCGAACAAGGCGTTGACCGTCTATATGGCCGGTCGGGTCGTCGCGCAGCGAACCAGTGCTGAAAACGTATCAACGGCACTCCGCGAGCGTTTGCAGCAGACCAGTTCGGAAATCGACCGGGTCGAGAACCGGATCGCGACAATGATGCAGCGGCCCGGCATGATCGAGAATGCCGAAGTGCCGAGCGCCTCGCGCGAGGTGACGCTGATCGGCACACGTTTGGCCGAAGCGCGCGGCGATCTAGCGTCCAAGCGCGCAGCGGCCGAAAGTGCCGCCCGCCTACAGCAATCTGCACGGGGCAACCCGGCGCAATTGGTGGCGCTGCTCGACCAGGGATCCGCATCGACGGCGGAAATCCGCAGGCAATTGGCGCAGAGCCAAGCAGAGGCCAGCCGTATCCAGGCTGAAGTAGGGTCAAAGCACCCTCGCTATATCGCCGCCAAAATCACGCTCGATAGCGTGGCCGCCAACGTGGTGGGCGATGCCAGCCGTATCGTCGCTCAACGGCAGAGCGAGGCCGCTGCGGCTGCCGAGGTCGTGGCGTCGTTATCGTCGCAACTGGCAGATTTGCAGAAGCGCAGTTCCAACATGGGGCCGGCCGTTCTCAACGTGGATCGTGAGCGGGAAAATTTGAGCAATCTACGCAAGATCTCAGGCACGATCGAGGACCGGTTGATCACCTTGGCTGCACAGCCTATCGATCCGAACGCGCAAGTGCTGACCTGGGCCAAGCCGCCCTTGACGCCGGCGACGCCGCAGAAGGTGCTGTTCACGATCGGCGGTATGCTTGTCGGCTTGGTGATGTCGTCGGGTGGAGTGCTCATTCGCGAATATCGGTCACGGCTTCGCCTCGATCAGTATCTTCCTGCGGCGAGCTTGCCCGGTCCGATGCTCGGCACATTGCCACGGCTGCGCAATGGTCGCGTGACTGGTAGCGCCACATCGGCCTTCCAGGCAATCGCGCTCGAGATCGACTACGTGGCGACCGAAAACAAGCATAAGGTGTTCGCCATCACCTCTGGCCTTCCCAATGAGGGCAAGACGACCGTGGCTGTGCATTTGGCGCTGGCGCTGTCGCGGCTTGGGCGCCGGGTCCTGGTGATCAACTGCGACCTTTATGGGAAGCCGCCTTCAGAGTGGGCCTCCGGCCAGGCTACCGGGAGTGGGGAAAACGGCCTGCCAGCCGTCACCATTCCGGACGGCACCGACCTCCACATCATTACTACGCTCGATTGTGGCAACGATCCGGTCAGCTACCTGAACTCCACCCGGTTCAGGACGATCATCAAGTCCGCTCGCAGCAGCTACGACCTCGTTATCTGCGACACCCCGCCGATACTCTCCGTACCGGATGCGGTCGTCGTCGGCCGAGTCAGCGACGCGATGTTGCTGGTGTCAGCATCGGACAACATGAACCGCGAGCCGCTTTCTACCGAGGTCTCGCGCCGTGTTGCATCGATTGGTCGCCCCGTCTGCGGCGTCATCCTGACTAAGGCCGACACGCAGGAGGCGTCCTACACGTCGTATTCCGGCTATGGACGCCGGCGTAATGTCAGCTCGATCATGGGCGCGATCGCGTCCACGCGCGACAACTAGCATGGCGGTTTTTCGACAGATCGCAGCGACCGACGGTGATCTCGCCGGGTTCCGGCTGGTTACGCTTTGCGGGTCGGCAGGCGGCATGCATGATGCCATGCGGGATTCGCAGGACCTGCTGGAGCCGGTATTCAAGGCGCGCGGGATCGAAGTGTGCCCGGTCGATCTCGGAGATTGGTCGGCCGGCGCGGTGCCGAAGCTCGTCGAGGAGATCAAGCGTCAACGGCCGGATGGTATCTTGATGCAGTATCCGACGGGGGCTTTCGGGCGCTCGCTCGGGCCCATTTTCCTGTCGTTGCTGCATCATGTCGCACCGACGATGGTGATGTTGCACGAATTCGCCGCTGCCCATGTCTTGCGAAAGGCAGCGGTGGGTGCCCTGCTTCTGCGGGTTGACCGTATCGGCATCACAGCCGAACGCGAACGCAGGCAACTATCCACCGTTTACCCGTGGCTGCGTAGCCGAATCCGCGATGTGCCAATCGCGTCAAACATTCCTGGTCGCAGTTGGGCACCCGGCACGCCGCCATCGGTGACTTATTTCGGGCAGCTTCGCCCGAACAAGGGCATCGAGGAGTTCATCCAGGTCCGCAAGCAAATCGCGGCCGAGACGCCGAACGTGATCTTCGAAATCGTCGGCGCCGTTGTGCCCCAGCATGCCGAGTATGCTGAAGCGTTGATGCAGGAGGCAGCCGGGTCGGGCATCGTGATCGCATCGAACCTGAGCATCGAGCAGGTTGCCGATACGCTCGCCAAGTCGACCGTGGCGCTGATGCCATTTCCGGACGGCGCCAGTTTTCGCCGCGGCAGCATGTTTGCGGCCGCCGCGTGCGGTACGCCGATCGTGACCACGACGGGCGTGGATACCCCGCCCGAATTACTTGAGTTCATCGAGCCGGCTCGCACCATCGACGACCTTGCCACCGCGACGCTCACCCTTCTTCACGACCCGGCGGCTCGCGACATTGCTCATCGCCGCAGCAAGCAACTCTCTGACAAGTTCGGCTGGGAACAGACAGCCGATAGTTACTGCAAGGTATTTCGTGAGTTGCAGGAGATCGGCGCCAGTCGATCTCACATCCACCACGCCTAATCTCTTTCGAGCGTTAACTGTTCGTTAGTCTGACCTTGGCATGTTCGACGCATGCCAAATACGACCGCGACCCCGACGCTCATCGCTTCGAGTTTCGATGATGAGTTCACGTCGTTTCAGCCCTCGCCCACTGGTTGGTTGACCGAACTACCTTTCTGGGGATCCGAACATACCCTCTCCGGCAACGATGAAGCCGAGTATTATGTAAACGCGTCCCAGCCAAATAGCCCGTTTAGCCTGTCGAACGGTGTCCTCACGATCCAAGCGAGTAAAGCGTCGGTCACTGGCGCTAACCCGCTGGGCCTGCGGTATAATTCGGGTGCGCTCACGACCTACAACTCGCTTTCGCAGCTATACGGTTATTTCGAAATCCGGGCGGAACTCCCGGCTGGCGCGGGTCTCTGGCCAGCATTCTGGTTGATGCCGACCAGCTTCAAGCCAGGTCCGGAACTCGACGTATTCGAAGTCCTCGGCGATCGACCCAACATTCTTTATGCCTCGGTACATAGTATCGACCCAAAGGTATCGCTCGAACAGCCGCTCGTCGTCCCGGACACGTCGACCGGTTTCCACACCTATGGGGTGGATTGGGGGCCGCAAAAGATCGTCTTCTATATGGACGGACAGGCAATCGCGACGGCAGCGACACCGGCCGACATGAACGTGCCGATGTATATGTTGCTCAATCTCGCTGTTGGCGGAGCCTCGAGTTGGCCGGGTGCACCCACGGCGCAGACGCAGTTTCCGGCAAACCTGCAACTCGACTATGTCCATGCCTATCAGACGTCCAATACAATTGGCTGGACAGACCCGACCCCGACGCCACCCAACCCGCTGATCCTTCCGGACATTCAGGCCGTGGCGGCGCCGGGAAGCTCACAAGCTTACGTGTTTGTTGAACATTACGGCAATCAGGATGCGGGAACGCCGCTCGGCGGCATCGGGGTCGCTCTGCTCAACGCAGCAGGACAGATCATCGCCACCGGCGTGACGGATCCTCGCGGCTTTCACACTTTCTCTAATCTCGCGGCCGGTGACTATAGCGTCAGATACATCACCCCGGGTGCCTATAGCATTCGCCCCGGCAACTTCGCCGATCCCACGACGGGAATAACTGGATCGTTCAGCCTGTCCGCGGGCCAGAATTACGGCGTGCCCTATCAGCTCGTCACATCCAGCGCCGAGCTGGCCGGGACCGTTCAGATCGATGGTGCGAGCGCCGCCAACGTCACCGTTCGGTTGTCGAATTCTGTTACGGGAGCGGTTTCCACCACCGAGACCGATGCAACCGGCCGGTTCGCCTTCTGGGTGGCTGCGGGGCAATATACGGTCAGCTACGCTGCACCATCCGGAGCGATCATAGTTGCCGGTGGGCTAGCTGAC
>Ga0160427_10001076_pt1 | contig 16746 bp, 16 predicted proteins | sample SolpanmetagenomL_FD_108194 | JGI IMG/M metagenome (GOLD analysis project Ga0160427, IMG submission 108194) | Solar panel surface microbial communities from Lawrence Berkeley National Laboratory, California, USA - L | ecosystem: Engineered > Built environment > Solar panel > Unclassified ...
CCTGAACATCGACAAAGGCTGGCTCAGCCGCAGTACCGACGAGCTGGCCACCCAGGGTCTGCTGGAGAAAGCCCCACACCCCAGCGATCGCCGCGCCCTGTTGCTTCATCTGACGCCGGCTGGACAGCAGGCCTACCAAGCGCTCGACGCTCAACTCAACACCCAGTCCAGCCGGGTCCTGGCCCGCCTTCCGGCCGGACAACAGGAGGCTGCGCTGAAGCTGCTGGAGCAGCTGAGCGCCGCCCTGCAGGCAGAACTCACCAGCGAAGAGGGCGGACCATGCTGATCCGGCGAGCCAGGACAGAGGACTGGTCAGCCGTTTCGCTCCTCCTCCAAGACTCGGCCCTGCCACTGGATGGGGCACAGGATCATCTCCACGCCTTCCGGGTCGCCGAGGATCCCCGGGGCCTTCTGGGTGTCGCTGGACTGGAAGTGTATGGGGCTGCCGGCCTGCTGAGGTCCGTCGCCGTGGCAGGGCGTGCCCGGTCCCGCGGCGTGGCTGGTGCCCTGGTCACCGCAGTCCTGCAGGACGCGGTCGATGTCGGGGTCGTCACGGTGGTACTGTTGACGACCACGGCCAGCGGCTACTTCACCCGACTCGGCTTCGAAGCGCTTCCGCGTACTGCAGCCCCTGTTGAGCTGTTCGACTCGGCCGAGTTCAGGCATGCCTGTCCGGCCTCAGCGACCCTGATGCTGCGGACACTCGAACCGAGTCAACAGCCGGACGAAGGAAGGATCTCTTGAGAACGTCGCGGTCGTTGGTATGGGTTCTGGCTCTGATCGCGACCGCCGGTTACGGCGCGCTGTACTGTGCCCAGCCGCTGCTGGCAGTGGCGACTGAACACGCGGGCACAAACCAGCCTGACCTTCACCCTGACCTCCATCGTGCTCTCTGTTGCGGGCGGAAGAGCGTCTGTTCACGCCCTCTACCGTGCACGTCAGCTCAGTAGCGGTCGCCGAGGACGGTGATCTTCGACATCGCCTGTTCGATCTCGTTCAGGTCGCTCCGGGTCAGCGTGAGGTCCACGGCTCCGTTGTTCTCGTCGAGCCGACTCAGGCTGCGGCTGCCGGGAATCGGCACGATCCACGGCTTCTGGGCCAGCAGCCAAGCCAGGGCGATCTGCGCGGGCGTGGCCCCGTGCTGTTCTTCCCCGATGCGTTTCAGCAGATCCACCACCGCCTGATTGGCCCGGATGGCCTCCTCGGTGAAGCGCGGGTTGTTGGCCCGAATGTCCGACTTGTCGAACACCGTCTCCGCCGTGATGGCGCCGGTGAGGAATCCCCGTCCCAGCGGGCTGTACGGCACGAAGCCGATGCCCAGCTCCTCACAGGCGGCCAGCACCGCGTTCTCTTCGGGAGCACGCCACCAGATCGAATACTCGCTCTGAAGCGCCGTGACCGGCTGCACCGCGTGCGCCCGGCGGATGGTTTCGGCGTCCGACTCGGACAGGCCGAAGTGCCGCACCTTGCCTTCCTGGATCAGCTCTTTCACCGTGCCCGCCACGTCCTCGATCGGCACCTGTGGGTCGGGCCGGTGCTGGTAGAACAGGTCGAGCGTGTCGACCCGCAACCGCTTCAGGCTCGCTTCGGCCACCTGCCGGATGCGCTCGGGACGGCTGTTCGGGCCGTTCCGGGGCGAGGGATTGCCCTGAGCGTCCAGCTCGAAGCCGAACTTGGTGGCGATCACCACCTGCCCCTTGTAGGACTCGAGCGCCTCACCGACCAGTTCCTCATTGGTGAATGGGCCGTACACCTCGGCCGTGTCGAAGAAGGTGACACCACGTTCCACGGCCTGATGCAGGAAGGCGATCATCTCCTCCTTGTCGGTGGGCGTGTCGCCGAAACTCATCCGCATGCAGCCCAGACCCATCGCCGAGACCTTCAAGCCACTCTTGCCCAGTTGACGCTGTTCCATGGTTCCTCCTGGTCCTGCAGGGTGCTTCAGCCTACTTCGAGGCCTGGGCCTTGATCTTGGCGACCGCATCATTGAAGCCGTCGGGTGTGCCGCTGGCCCCGGCCAGCTTGCCGACCTTCACCTCAGCGATCGGTTTTCCGATCACCACCTTCGGCACGGCCACGGCGAAGCGGCGCTGGTAGTCGAGTGAAGTGGGGTCGGTGGCGTGCGTCTGAACGCCCACTTTGGTGATCACGCTGTCCTTGAGGGTCAGGGTGACCGTGATGGACGAGGGCAGGCCGCCGTACCAGCCCTTCGCCGTATAGGTCCCGTCGGCGTAGTTGATGTTCTGGTTCACGGTGGGCCTCGCGGCACTGGAAGGCGTGCTGGACTGGGCGGAGGCCAAGCTCACCCCGCCAGCCAGGAGAGAGAGGACCGCAAGGAGCGGTGCTGATGAATTCTGGGGCATAGAACCTCCTTCAACGAAGAGTTGAACGGGCCTGCTCAAGTAAAGATCTCGCCACTGAACGTTCGGGAGACTTCTGCGTGACCGTTCTGGAACAGCCGCACGCCGGAGCACGCGAAGGTCGCTGCCAGCGTCTCCGGGTCGGTGAAGAACAGGGCAGTGGCGAGGCCGTCGGCGGTCAGGGCGTCCTCGGCAAGAGCCCAGGTGGCGACGACCTCCCGAGTCGGATGGCCGCTGCGGGCATCGAGGACGTGGTGCAGGCCGTCGCCCCAGGCGCGGCGGTTCACCCCGGACGCACACAGCGCCCGGTTGTGCAGGGAAGCAATTCCGATGACCAGGCCAGGGTCAAACGGATGCTCCAGCCCGATGTTCACCTCCTCCTGCCCGGCGTGGCGCAGGTCGCCACTGCCGTCGATCAGGAACTCGGTGTGGCCCTCTTCCAACAGCAGCTCGGCAATGAGATCAACCAGCAGGCCTTTCCCGGCTGCGCCCACGTCCAGGCCCAGGGGATGCCGGGTGGTCAGGGCGGTGCCTTCACGTGTCACGTCTCGGAGCCAACAGGGACGCTGTCCCGGTGCTTGAGGGTCAGCGTCCGGCCTGAGCGAGTAGGTGCGGTCATAGCCGAGCCGTTCCAGGTCGCGGCCGACCAGCGGGTCCACGGCGCCGTCTGTCACCGCATGCAGCCGGTCGTACAGCTCGAAGAGGAGAAGCGCTTCCTCCGGGAAGGTGAAGGTCCCACCGCTCTGGGCCTCCGCCATGCGCGACACCAGCGAGTCCGGGCGGAAGCGCGACCAGGTGGCCTCGAACGCCCGCACCCGTTCCAGAATGCGCTCCTGCACGACTCTAGCCAGCGGCTGCCTGGTCTCGATCTCCCACTGCGTCCCGGTCGCCTCGAAGCTCCAGGACCGGGACGCGCCGTTCACCGGCGGGCGTGCTGGTTGAGCCAGGCCAGGACCAGGTCGGCGATCACGAGGTTGTTCTTGTCCTGCATCACCATGTGGCTGTTGCCGAAAATGCCCAGCTCCGGTGGGTGCAGCATGTCCGCCACACCGCCCGCAGCTTTGACGCGTCCGATGAACGCTTGGCAGTCGTTGAACTGGTTCTGCCAGTTGACCATCGTGCCCGTCACGGCGTCGAGGTGGTCACCGAACTCCACCAGCATCGGGATCTTGGCCAGAGACGCGATCTGCGCGTCGGTCCAGGTGGCGGAGCGGCAGCCGCCCGGCTCCAGCAGCACCATCGCCCGCACGCCGGTCGGGTCGGCCAGCGCCGCGTCCAGCGGCAGGGTACCGGACTGCGAGTGACCCATCAGTACCGCGCCCTTCAACTGCGCGGCCAGCTGAGCAGTCGCGGCGATGTTCGGGTTGGGATTCGGCAGCACGTAGTTCAGGTCCGGCACCGCCTGCTTCGAGAACTCGGCGGCCGCTTCGACCGGGAACTGCTCGTCGGCAAATGGAGTGCCGAAGGTCGGGCCGAAGCGGAACTGCGTCCAGGCCAGTTCATCGCCGAAGCGCCAGAAGTTCGGCAGGGCGCTCAGCGGCTTCACCCCGGCCCGGACGTCGTTGTAGGTCGAGATGTCGAAGCCTGAACGCCCGCGCGACACCTGGTCCGGCAGATAGGTGGCGTGACCTTTGCGGACGAAATACTCGAACCAGCCCATGCGGCCGTCCGGGGTGGTGTCGTACGACTTGCCGGTCAGGGTGGCGCCGTGCACCATCACCACGGGCAGGCCTCGTTCCACCAGCGGCACCATGAAGTCGACGTACATCTGGTTGACCGTGACGGTGGTGCCGGAGGGCGGGGGATCCGGCGTGAAGTACGAGAGCTGCGCAGGCGTCTGTGCGACCGCGTTGCCGCCGACCAGGAAGCTGCCGCGGCTCTTCAGCAGCAGAGGGGCGGAGGGCTTCACCGCCGGGAGTTCCTGCGCCTGGCCGACGGTGGACGACGCGAGGGTGGCGAGCACCAGCGCCCCGGTGAGCAGGGACAGGGTCGGAGTTGAACGAACGAAGTGGGTCATGGGGTGCTCCTTGAAAGGCGTGCGGTGCTCAGCCGTTGGTGAGTTTCAGGACGGCTTCGGGGAGACGCTCACCCTGCACCGGGATGTTCGCTGCGGCCTCCGCGATCTGCTGAAGATCCGCTGGCGTCAGCTCTACGCTGACCGAACCGATGTTTTCTTCCAGGCGGCTGACCTTGCGGGTGCCGGGAATTGGCACGATCCAGGGCTTCTGGGCCAGCAGCCAGCCCAGGGCGATCTGGGCGGGGGTGGCCTTCTTCTCGTCGGCCACCCGCTTGAGCAGGTCCACCAGCGCCATGTTGGCCTGCATGGCGTCCTGTTGGAAGCGCGGCGAGACGCTGCGGAAGTCGTCCGCCGCCAGCGGGGTGCTCGGGTCGATCTTGCCGGTCAGGAAGCCGGCGCCCAGCGGGCTGAACGGCACGAAGCCGATGCCCAGCTCCTCACAGGCGGCAAGCACGCCGTTCGTCTCCGGGTCCCGGGTCCAGAGGGAGTATTCGCTCTGGACCGCCGTGACGACCTGCACCGCATGGGCCTGACGGATGGTCTTCGCGCTGGCCTCGGACAGACCGAAGTGGCGCACCTTGCCCGCCTGGATCAGTTCCCCGACCGTGCCGGCCACGTCCTCGATCGGGACGTTCGGATCGACCCGGTGCTGATACAGCAGGTCGATGTGGTCGGTCTTCAGACGGGCGAGCATCGCGTCGACCACCTCACGGATGTGCTCGGGACGGCTGTCCAGACCGTAGCGGCTGCCGTCCGGGCGAATGCCGAACCCGAACTTGGTGGCGATCACCACCCGGTCCCGAACAGAGGCCAGCGCCTCGCCGAGCAGGGCCTCGTTGTCGAACGGGCCGTAGGCTTCGGCGGTGTCGAATAGGGTGATGCCTTTCTCGACGGCTGCGTGCAAAACCCGCAGGGCGTCTTCCTTGCCGGCTCCGCCGTCATAGGTGCCGCTCAGGCCCATCGAGCCGTAGCCGAGTGCCGATACCTTCAGTCCTTGTCCCAATTGACGTTCCTGCATGTCCACTCCTTTGCCGTGAACTCTTCAGCGGCGAGTGGGTTCAGTATTCGTCTTCCCCTGAACGAAGAGCTGTCCGATCCTGCAGAAATCCTGCCCAATCCTGCACGCCGGGTCGACTCTTCCCACAAGGCATGGTTGAAGGATCAGGTGAGTTTTCTGGAGTTCTGGGCAACCAGGGCGAACGGGCTGGACCTACAGTGCGGAGCATCCGACGAGGAACGCCTCGTCCGCAGGAGCGTCTATGAACACAGAAGCAGCCGTCCCGTTTCCGGCCCGAACGACCACACTCGTCTTTCCCACCGCCATCCTCGCGGTCATCCTGGTCAGCTACCTGGTCATCGTGCTGGACATCTCCATCGTCCTGACCGGCCTGCCGAAGATTCAGCACGACCTCGGCTTTTCCAGCACCAGCCTGGCCTGGGTGCAGAGCGCCTATACCCTGGCGTTCGGCGGCCTGCTGCTGCTGAGTGCCCGGGCTGGGGACCTGCTGGGCCGCCGCCGGGTGTTCCTGGCCGGCTTGGCCCTGTTTACCCTGGCGTCGATGGCGGTCGGACTCTCGTCCTCGGCCGGGTGGATGATCGCCGCCCGGGCCGTCCAGGGCATCGGGGCAGCCATCCTTGCTCCCTCGTCCCTGGCCTTGTTGACGGCCAACTTCCCGGAAGGCCCGGGGCGCACCCGGGCGGTCGGGTACTACGGCTCGATCGGCGGGCTCGGCTCGGGCATCGGACTGGTGCTGGGCGGCTTCCTGGCCGACCTGATCTCCTGGCGGGCCGGCTTCTTCATCAACCTGCCGATCGGTCTGGTGCTCGCCTGGGCGGCCCTGCGGTACATCCCCGAGACGGAGAAGAGTACAGGCAAGCTCGACGTCCTCGGGGCGATCACCTCCACCCTGGGCATGACGGCCCTGGTGTACGGCTTCATGCACGTCGCCAGCGCCGGATGGGCGAACGCGGGCACCCTCTTCTCCCTGCTCGTCGGGACCCTGCTGCTGGGGCTCTTCGTCCGGACGGGGGGGCGTGCCGCTCAGCCGATCATGCCGCTTGGGCTTTTTCGCAGCCGGGAACGGGTCGGGGCGCTGATCGCCCGCGTGTTGTTCCTGGGGGCGATGGCGAGCTTCTGGTTCTTCACCACCCAGTACCTGCAGGAGGTGCTGGGCCTGAGCGCCCTGCAGGCGGGGCTGGCGTTCCTGCCTACCTCGGTGGTGATCTTCAGCATGGCCTTGCTGGTGTCCAGGCTGACGCGCCTGTTCGGAAGGGCGCGCCTGCTGGGTCTGGGCCTCTTCATCGGGGTGGTGGGGCTCTGGTGGCTCAGCCGCGCTGGGGTCGGGACGCCGTACCTGACCGGCGTCGCCTGGCCGATGCTCCTGATCGGCGCAAGTCAGGGCATGTCCCTGGCCCCCATGACGGCTTCGGGGATTCAAAACGTCAACCCGGTGGACTCAGGAGCCGCCTCAGGTCTGGTGAACGTCGCGCATCAGCTCGGGAACTCCCTGGGCCTGGCGGTGCTCGTCACCGTCTTCGCCGCCGCTACCCTGAACGGCGCCGAGCCGAAAGCGCAGCTCGCCCACCGGATTTCCGCCGCGCTGGCCGGGGCCACGGTCCTGCAGGTGCTGTGCCTCCTGGTGGCCCTGGTCCTGATCGTGCGGCCCGCAGTATAGAAGCAGGCGGAACGAATTTGACCTCCCAGAACAGACCGTCTCAACGTCACCCTGTAGAATCAGGCAATCCCCTCTGCTTTACACATCGTTCATTCGGAGGTTGCAGATGACCCTACTGCCCAATCCTGCCCAGGCTGACTCCAGGACCGCCCCGTTCGGCCCCACCTCACAGGACCTGCTCCCCCTGGCCCGCCTGATCGAGCGCTACGCGCCGTACCACGGCAGCCACCCGCTGCGCCTGCCCGGGGTGTTCGCGGTGCGGGGCAACACCACCAGCACCCAGATGGTCCACGGGGTGTACAAACCCTCGGTGTGCATCGTCGCCCAAGGGGCCAAGCGGGTCTTCCTCGGCCCGGAGGTGTTCGATTACGACGAGCGCAAGATGCTGCTGTTCTCGGTGGAACTGCCGGTCGCCTCGGAGATCGTGCGGGCCAGTCCCAGTGCGCCATTCCTGTGCGTCAAGATCGAGTTCGAGCCGCAGCACATCGCCGAGTTGAGCCAGCGGGTCTTCACCTACGGCCTGCCGCCCCTGAAGGAAAACCGAGGCGTGGGGGTTGGGGATGCCACCGTCGAGATCGTCAACGCGGCCTCGCGGCTGCTGACCCTGATGGGCGACGAGCGCGACGCGGAGCTGCTGGCGCCGCTGGTGCTGGACGAGATCCTGATTCGCCTGCTGCGCAGCCCGCTCGGTCCCCGCATGGCGCAGATCGGGCAGGAGGACACCGGCGTGCAGCGGGTGGCGAAAGCGGTCGATTGGGTGCGGGCACATTTCGATCAGCCGATGAACGTCGAGGCCCTGGCGGAACTGGTGCACATGAGCCCCTCGGCGTTCCACGGGCACTTCAAGGCGGTCACGAACATGAGTCCCCTGCAGTTCCAGAAGGCCCTTCGGCTGCGGGAGGCGCGGCGCCTGATGCTGACGTCCAGCATGGACGTCTCGAGCGCCGGGCGGCAGGTTGGGTACGTCAGCGCTTCTCAGTTTATTCGCGAATACGGCCGGCTGTTCGGCAACGCGCCGGCGCGGGACGTGGCCCTCCTCCGCCAGCAGGGGGGGATGCCAACGGACCTGAACTGAAGCGGGTGAGTTCGAAAACAGCCAAAGATACTGTCCTGACCTGGACCAGTTCGTGGGAGCCCTTCAGCAATACGCTTTTTTTGCGACCGGACTGGACTGACCGAGGGGAACCTCACAGCCAGTCCGAGCGGCTGCGACAGGAAGAGACACAACCTGTTATCTAGCTCGCGTCTTGATTTTTCACAGGCAATCGAGCTGCTACCCACAAATAAGCTGGCGACGTATTTTCCGATACATTTATGCTAGTCTGAGACTCAGAAACTTCTCAGTAAGGTGTAAAGGAGACTTATGGCAGATCCACGAGCATTCATCAGCTTTGACTTCGATCACGACGAAACTTCAAGAATGCTTTTTGTAGGACAGTCTAGCAATTCTAGGACGCCCTTTTCTATCCAGGATTGGTCATCTAAATATAGTCTGCCGCAGAAGACGTGGGAAGAGACGATCGCGGATAAGATTGGCCGATGTAATATGGTCATTGTGCTAGTTGGACGTAGTATGTCTTCTGCTGGAGGCGTCGGTAAGGAGATTGCTATGGCAAAAGCTAAAAATGTTCCTGTATTCGGTATTTACGTTGATTCTGCTGGAACATTGAGCAATCTTCCTGCTGGCCTTGCACGAAACCGAACCATAAGCTGGGAATGGAGTGGAATCGCTGCTGCCATCAAGCAGATGATGGGAGAAGGGAAGAATAAATGAGGAAAGCCCTTATAGTGGGCATAGACTATTATGAGCATATTAATTCGCTTAGTGGGTGCGTAAATGATTCATTCCAAGTCAATACTGTAATCGCTAACAATAGTGACGGTTCAGCTAATTTTGGGACAAAACATTTAACGGCCACAGGGCCTTCCAGCGCTATCGATCGGCGAACACTGAAAGAGTATACAATAGAGCTATTCAAAGACGACAGTGATATCGCGCTTTTTTATTTTGCAGGTCACGGTCATGTTGAGCAAACGGGAGGCTACTTAGTAACCTCTGATGCTCACGATGGAGATGATGGTTTCAAGCTAGATGAGCTTATGCAGCTAGCCAGTAATTCTCCAGCAAGAAGCAAAATTATTATATTAGATAGTTGTTATTCTGGTGCTGCTGGCTCACCAGAAAATCTTGGAGACAGTGCACTGTTAAAAGAAGGAGTCACAATCTTAAGCGCCTCTGGAAAAAATCAATATGCCCTCGAGGAAAGCGGCTCTGGTGTGTTCACAACACTACTGGTAGACGCATTACAAGGAGGTGCTGCAAATTTAACTGGAGATGTCACGCCAGGCAGTGTCTACGCTCATATAGATCAGTCGCTTGGATCTTGGCAGCAACGTCCCGTTTTTAAAACAAACGTTAAAGGTTTTGTGACTTTAAGAAGTGTTGAGCGACCAATACCTTTGCTTGAACTCAAAAAAATTGTGCAGCTTTTTTCTGACCCGAGTGAGCATTTTAATCTTGATCCCAGTTTTGAGCCGGATGGACCTCACGAAAAAAGTGAGGAAAATATGGCGAATTTTAAAATACTTCAAAAATATAATAGGATTAACTTAGTCGTTCCTGTAGGCACAGAGCATATGTACTTTGCTGCTATGGAAAGTCGAGCATGTCGTCTAACTGTGCTTGGTAGGCACTATTGGAAGCTTGTGAAGGACAACATGATATGAATCCTTCTTTAGAAGATTTAGCGGCCGTTCAACATGAAATATGGGCTCACTGGATGAAATATCTTTTTGAAGTTTCTGACCTTAACGCAGATGGCTCCGTCAATATTCCAGCTGATAAAGTTAGGCGTTGGAAACAACAGATATTAACTGAATATAAAGATCTTTCCCCTAAGGAGAAGGAGAGCGATTTAGAACAGGGCAAAAAAGTAATGAGTTTGATAATGTTAGAAAAGAAAAAAACAATCTAACAAGCTGGTACATATATCTGGGCCTTTGTGTTATCACAGCCCTTGGATGTTTACTGAGAGGATAACTTGCCAGATGATACTCTGCGGGAACAGTATTCAAGTTACAGTCAAGCTCTCCAAACTGCAAATAATAAAACTCAAGAAGAATTAGATAAGAGCTTAATCACCTTATGCACTGTATTGATAGGAGTTGTATTGACCATTCGTCAACAGGTATCTGCTACCAATTCCAGTTTCGGCTTCCCTAGTTCACTATGGACCACAATTATTTTGCTATTACTCTCAATTTTAACTGTTTTGCTATCGCATTTCCTGAGTCTGTGGGTAAATCAAAATATTATCGATGCGGTAGAAGAAGAAAAGGATCTAGATGGTCCTTATTCAAAAACTAAATTTGTTAAGTGGGCAAACTACTTATCGGCAGGGTTCTTCTTTGTGGGTTTATTAACCGCAGTCTTGTTCGCATTTAGAGCAGCAAATGGTACAATGCCGTCATGACAAAACGTATAGAAGAAGGTCACGTACCTAATAAGCCACCTGTACCTGTTCGGCCCCTTTCAGTGCCAGTTGAGCCCGGTGCGGGTAATGTTGCTCCACGGCCTCCCGTGAAAAGGCCGCAAATCAAATAGAGGGCTCTATGGTCGATAAAACTGCTCCGCAGAAGCCAAGTGCGAACACTAACAAGCCTGATGGACGTAGAGGCATGGTGCCAGGTCGCCCACCTTCCAAGCCTACAAATCAGATACCTAAGTCGCCTGGGCCAAAGGAGAAATAGCTAATCATTTACACAGCTGCAACCGTCTTAGATAGTCTGTTGCAGAAATCAGAGCCGAGGCCATCCCATGGGATGCTTTCGGCCCTTTTGCACGTCTAAAAATGCAACCGAGGTGCTGTGGGGTGTCACATAGGGCCTTTGCACTCATAGGGTGTAAATGGCATGCTCGATAGCTGGCCAGCGCTCATAGTGCCTGCTCAACCGTCGCCACCGGCAGGAAGAGACGCTGCCCGGCATCGTCCAGCGCCATGAACCCATAGCGCTCATAGAAGGCGCGAGCATTGTCGTTCAGCGCATCCACCAGAATCACCGCAATGCCCATGTCCCGGCTCTGGGCAAGTATTCGCTGTAGTGCATCGCGCAGCAGCCGCCCGCCGAGTTTCTGCCCCTTGAGATCGGTAGCGACCGCCAGACGGCCAATCAGGCTTGCCGCGACGTCGGGATAAGTGGCGAGTTTTTTCTGATTCTTTTCGGGGATGCCATCAAGTCGCACACTGGTTGCCGCGAGCGTGTAATAACCAAGAATCCGGCTTGGTTCCTCTGGTCTTGCCATCACGTAGGCGACCGCTGCACGGCGCTTAATGTCTTGTGTCGCTTTGGTCTGCAAATAGCTATCGAGCGACGGCTCGCCACAGGAGAAACCCTGCCGGTCATGCGTAGCAGGATCGAGCAGGGAGAAATGCGGATCAGAGGATTGTGCGGCCACAGGCTAATGTACCTGTTTATCCACCTCGCCGTGCATCAACTTACGCAGCGCGTCATTAGGTGCAGGCGGCGACAACAGGGCCTCGACAAAACGAGCACTCTGGTCACGGGTGAGCTGAATCTCAGCATGGTCATGGATGACCTTTACAGCTTCCCGGTTTGCCACATTGGCCAGAAAATTCGATACGGTCATGCCTTGCAAATGAGCCGCTTCCTCGATCCGCTCTTTTTGCTCGTCAGGAACACGAAATTCCAGACGGGTATTTTTGGTGGTTTTTTCTCTGGTCATCGTCGGCATGGTCGCCCCTCCTGTCGGTAAAATTACGGTCGCACTTACGGCCGAAAAATCTGGCTACAAATAATGTACGGCAAAGTGCCGGACAAATCAACTAGGCACAGGTAGGTTTTTAGAAAATAATTGTCCAAAAATAGCCTTGCAACTTAAACACGGGAATATCTGTCCAGTTAGGGTATACCCCAGATTGACGTCAGGAAATCGATTCAAAGCCTTCCAAATAGGGTCGGATTCCCAGTTTGTTGACCCTACCCTTTCCGACTCTTAGAGCCTAATTGGACAGTCGCGACTAATTCTGTTGCTACTCGCGTGCGTCCCCTAAAGGGCAGTTTCTGGTAAGTTAAAAGATTAGAGCAGCTCTGGGGATTGTGTGACCTCAACTGGCGTCATGGCAGAGTCAGATCAGGAGCGTTCTAAGGTTCAGACCGCACTCAGCGCTGAGAAACCTTGCCCCAGCGGCGTTCGCAGGGCAGTCTGATTCGGTCTGCCGCCCGTCGGAGCCTCCATCCTGACCTGGACCAGTTCGTGGGAGCAGGTCAAGCGTTCTCTTTATAACTTGGCATTCCGCGTCCTCAACATATTGGTCTGCAGGGGCATGAAACTGCCGCCTGCCGGAAAGCGGCCCAGTTTGGTCACGGTAGCCTGGTGTTCCTCGACCCAGCGCTTCTCGGCAACCGTTAACCGATAGGTGCTGCTCAGCAGGTAGGTGGGCTTCTTCTCACCTGCCGGAAGTAACGCGTAAAGCATGGTAGACAGCCGCGCTCCAGAAAAGTCAGCTAACTGTAAACCGGCCTTCTTGGCGGCAGTCTCGGTCGGGTACAAGCGAAGGGGCGCTGGTGGGATGGTCATAGCAGTGACTCCGCCGCCTTGAGGCTGAGCATCCAGGCGTTGTAAAGGGCAGCAGTCCAGACTTCGATCTCGGTCGCGTGCAGTCGCAGAGTATAAGCCTCTCGCTGAAGGCCTTGCTGCTGGAGGTGATCCGCCAGGACCACCCCAAGGCGGTAGCGCCAGTCCGGCGCAGGGACCGGGGTCGCCGGGAAGAGTTCGGGCCGATAATGCTGCTTGACCAAGGCGGCGGCTGTCCGGGTCAGTGGATGGTATTCACCGACAAACAGGTCCGGGAGATCGAGTGGCATGCAGAAAACTGTAGCAGATCGGAAAAGGGGAGAAGGATGCGAACTGCGGTCTGGCAGAGGCCTCAGGCCTCGCTGAAGACTTTCCTTTTCACCTTTCCGCTGGAGCGTCCAGGGTGTGCTGCTGGAACGGACAGCCCTGTGAGGTGACTATGGTCGATCACAGGCATCGACGTTGATTTCTGGTATTGGCACTGATAGGGCAGCTGCATCCACCCCATTTGCAATTCTGCTGATGACAGAATGCAGTAGATTGAACCGCATGACCGGCGATGTGCTCTTCCAGGCTGCGAAGATCCTGAAACGCATCTGGGGGTACGACCGGTTCCGCGGCACGCAGGAACAGATCGTCCGCACGGTCGCCGAAGGCCAGCATGCCCTGGTGCTGATGCCCACTGGAGGAGGCAAAAGCCTGTGTTATCAGGTGCCCAGCCTGATCCGCCCGGGCGTGGGGGTGGTCGTCTCGCCGTTGATCGCGCTGATGAAGGACCAGGTCGACACCCTGCGGCAGCTCGGCGTCCGCGCCACCTACTTGAACTCCACCCTCAGCGCCGCCGCTTCCCGCGCAGTTGAACAGGCGCTGGAAACCGGGCAGCTGGACCTGCTGTACATCGCTCCGGAACGCCTGCTGCTGCCCAGAACCCTGGACCTGCTGCACCGCACGCAGATCGCCCTCTTCGCGGTGGACGAGGCGCACTGCGTGTCCCAGTGGGGGCATGACTTCCGCCCGGAATATCAGCAGCTCCACGTCCTGCAGGAGCAGTTCCCGCAGGTGCCCCGGATGGCACTGACCGCCACCGCCGATGACCGGACTCGCGCGGATATCCGCCGGGTCCTGGGCCTGGAAGGGGCGCCTGAGTTCCTCTCGAGCTTCGACCGTCCGAACATCCAGTACCGCATCGCCACCAAGGACCAGCCGAGACAGCAACTGCTGGAGTTCATTCAGACCGAACATCCCGGCGATGCGGGCGTCATCTACTGCCTCTCCCGGCGTTCCGTCGAGGAGACCGCCGCATGGCTGCAGGAGCAGGGTGTATCGGTCGTGGCCTATCACGCCGGCCTTGCGCCGGGCGACCGCAGCCGGGCACAGGAGCGCTTCCTGAACGAGGAAGGCCGGATCGTGGTGGCGACCGTGGCGTTCGGTATGGGCATCGACAAGCCGAACGTCCGCTTCGTCGCGCACCTGGATCTGCCCAAGAGCCTGGAAGGCTACTACCAGGAGACCGGACGCGCCGGACGTGACGGCCTGCCCAGCACCGCCTGGATGGTCTACGGCCTGCAGGACGTGGTGAACGTCCGCCGGATGCTTGCCGACAGCGACGCCCCGGAAGAGGTCAAGCGGGTGGAAGCGGGGAAGCTGAACGCCCTGCTGACGTACTGCGAGACGGCGACCTGCCGCCGTCAAATATTGCTGGGGTATTTCGGTGAAGCCTACGCCGGGCCGTGCGGGAACTGCGACGTGTGTCTGAATCCCCCGACCGTGCGAGATATGACGAGAGAGGCGCAGATGGCGCTGTCCGCGGCCGTCCGGACGGGGAACCGGTATGGTGCGGCGTACCTGACAGACATCCTCCTCGGGAAGGAGACGGACAAGAACCGGCGGCACCGGACGCTGCCCACCTACGGCATCGGCAGGGACCATGACCAGAAGGTCTGGGGCAGTGTCCTGCGGCAGCTGGTGAGCCTCGGGTACCTCACCGCTGGGCCATTTCACGGGCTGACGACCACACCGCAGGCGAGACGGATCCTCACCGGGGAGCAGACGCTGTTGTTGCGGGAGGACACGCTGTTGCCCCGGGCGTCGAAGCGAAGCCGGGAGAAAGTCCAGGCGACCCGGGCGGTCGTATCGGTGGACGATAAACCCTTGTTCCTGGCCCTGCGCGCGTGGCGGTCCGAGCGGGCGGGGGAGTTGAAGATCCCACCGTACGTGATCTTCAGTGACGCGACCCTGAAGGCGATCGCGGAAGTCCGGCCAGCTAGTGTGGCAGACATGGGGAAGGTCAGCGGGATTGGGGAGCGGCGGCTCGCCGAGTATGGTGCGGAGGTCCTGCGGATCGTACACACCGGAACGCATGAGGAGAAGGCGCGGCCTCGGGGCACGGTGCAGGCCCACGAGCTGGGTCTCGGACCTGCACGGGCGGGAACAGGGGAGACTGCGCCTTCGCCGATGGTGACAGCTGGACGTCTGTCCGTCACCGAGCAGCGGTCTTCGCTTGCGCTGAGGGCACCAGGAGCGATGCCCGTTGAGGCAATCGAACGTGCTGTACAGGTGAACCCACCTCTTCTGCAGGTCGAGCCTGAGGTCACACCGGAGCCCGATGCGCTGCAGCCGAATGCGGCAGTCATGGTGGCGCTGGGAGACGTCCGGCGGGAACTGGCCCGGGAGACCGGATACGCAGCGTACCTGGTGTTTCCGAACGCCTCACTGACCGCGCTGGCGACCCGCCTGCCGCAGACCATAGCGGACTTGGCAGGCCTCCCCGGCCTGGGGCCGAAGCGCATTGAGGCGTACGGGGCGCGGATCTTGCAGGCCATCGCCACGGCGTTGGAGACCGCCGAACCAGCTGTTCCTCAACCGCCGACACAGCCGGATGTCGGGCAGATCGTCACGCTGCTCGAGCAGGCCGCAGCTGACCTTCGAAGCGGCCGTGTTCAGCTCGCCCCGGCCTCCTCAGAGACCGTCCTGCGCGAAGTGTTTCCCGAGGGCCTTGAATTTGACGGGTGGCATTGGCAGGAGACCAATGGCGTGAGGACGCTCGTCCTGCGGATGAAGCGCTGACGCTCGGGTGCTGAGGACACACTTAGGTGCTGTCAGGTTGTCCGGCAGGTGGATCGGTGATTAACCCCAGGCCCTATCGCCACCGCTTCCCAATCAGCCTCTTGGTCAGGGCAATCCTCATGAGGACGTTGAACCGCTATCGGAATATGCAGAAACTACTCCATCGGCGCGGCATTGTTGTCAGTCACAACACGTTCCGCGAGCGGTGCATGAAATTCGGACCCCTCTTCGCGGAAGATCTGCGCCACCGGGAACCCAAATGGTGTTTCCGATAGCACATGGACGAAGGATGTACGACCGTCGGCAGTGGCTGTCACTGGCTTTGGAGAACTGTGGACGAGTACGGGTTCGTGCCCGACATCCTCCTTCAGCAGCACTGCGATACCGAGGCTGCGAAGGCGTTCCTGACTTGCGCCCTGGGAGAATACGATGCCCCAGAGGTCATTCATACCGATCAGCTCCGCACCTACGGAGCCGCGATCCGAGAGATCCCGAGTCTGGTCAACGTCGATCACCAACACGGGATCTCCACGGCGCGATGTAAGAACATCATCGAACAATCCCACTGTCCCACACGGCGACAAGAGCGCAGTCAGCAAGGATTCAGACGGCGAAAACGCGCTCAAGAATTCCTGAGCCTGCACGCCCGGATCGAGAACCTTCGCCAGCATTCCCGCACAGATCAGACGAAACAACCAGCTGCAAGCGTTCCAGACGTGGTCAATGGTCAAGGTAGGGGTGGCCTGAAGTTCAGGCCACCCCTACCTTCAGTCTGCCGTGACATCAGTTAAGGCAACACAACCAAAAAAAGGAAGAGCTACCCTCGGGTTTTTCTGCCAGAATTGTGACTCTAGACCAGAATTTGCTATGACTTTATTACCCGGTTAGTAAAAAAGCCCCCGCCCAGAAGCTTCTCAGCGCGGGCGGGGGCTTGGTTTGGCGCAGAGCAGGCAGGACGCCGGCAGATGGCTCTACTCGGTCAACTCTACTGGCGAAGTCTGACAGCTTACTGACGCACTGTAAACAAAAAGG